>Ga0302320_10021453_pt1 | contig 12816 bp, 9 predicted proteins | sample Bog_T0_3_FD_202130 | JGI IMG/M metagenome (GOLD analysis project Ga0302320, IMG submission 202130) | Peat permafrost microbial communities from Stordalen Mire near Abisko, Sweden - Bog_T0_3 | ecosystem: Environmental > Terrestrial > Soil > Wetlands > Peat | place: Sweden: Abisko, Stordalen Mire...
GCGGTTCGCGCCGGCAAAGACGTCTATCTTCAGAAGCCGGCCTCGCTCACGATCTCGGAAGGCCGTTATCTCAGCGACGTGGTGCAGAAATCCGGGCGCATATTCCAGATCGGCTCGCAGCAGCGTTCGTGGAAGCAGTTCCACCGCGCCTGCGAACTCGTGCGGAACGGCCGCATTGGCCAGGTGAAGCATGTCGAAATCGGCCTGCCAGGCGACCCCAGCGGTCCCGAAGCCCCCGAAATGCCGGTGCCGAAGAATCTGAATTACGACGCCTGGCTCGGGTCGACACCCGTGAAGTATTACACCGAAATGCGCGTCCATCCGCAGGGCGATTTCAGCCGGCCCGGCTGGCTGCGCTGCGAGCAATTCGGCGCGGGCATGATCACCGGCTGGGGCGCGCACCACGTGGATACCGCGCACTGGGGCATGGATACCGAACGCACCGGGCCGGTGGAGATTTCGGGCACCGCTGAGTTCCCCACAAGCGGCCTCTGGGACGTTCACGGCAAGTTCAAGACCGAAGCGATCTACGCCAACGGCATGACAATGGCGATCTCGGGCGATTACCCGAACGGCATCAAGTTCTACGGCAGCGAGGGCTGGATCTTTGTCACGCGCGACGAAACGGTGACCGCGAGCGATCCGGTCAGCGGCGCGAAGGCGGACCCGCTGGTGGCAAGCAATCCGAAGATTCTGACGAGCGTGATCGGACCGAACGAGATTCATCTATACGAGAGCGCCGAGCACCACGGCAACTGGCTGGACTGCATCCGCAGCCGCAGAGAGACCATCGCGCCGGTGGAGATCGCGCACCGGGCGTGCTCGACGTGCCTGCTGCACCATATCGCAATGAAGACGAAGCGCCGGCTGCATTGGGATCCGGCAAAGGAACGGTTTATCAACGACGATGCGGCCAATGCGATGCTGAGCCGCCCGCAGCGGGCACCGTACCAACTGGGGTGATCATGAACAATAACGCCGCGGAAACCGCAGCGCGAAAATTACGCCTGAATCCATTCGCGCACTTTCCGCCGCAGTCAGCAAGCGGGGACGCGCCCGCCTCATTACCGCGAAGCAGTCACTGCGTAAGGCCTCGCTCGTATCCGACCCGTGGCGCAGACACGGGACTGTGACTCGATTCCCTGGGCGTGCGGCAATGTGTCTGTCTAAGTTAATTAACTCTTGTGGGGCCGATTGGCCTGCCTGATCGTGGCGCGGGCACTCTTGCCCGGCGCGTCGACACTCATGTCGACGCTTTCGCCCGAGCAGTGCGAACACGCGCGAACCCTCCGAATCCTGTACTGAGCCATCTTGTCCCAGGGGCCGGCGCGCGCGCATTCGCGTATCCGTCGGAGCCCCTACTGCACAACCGCGTTATGCTTATCCGCGTAGATCTGCCCGCTCAGCCGATTCTGCTGCCGGTTGACTTGCTTCTTTTCCGCAGCCGTCAGCGTTCCGCCATTCGCGGCCCGATCCGTGCGGGTTTCCCCGTTGACCGCCGCTTCCTTCTTCTCGAGTTTCGCGGTCTCACCCGCGGTCAACTGGCCCGACTTCACGCCCTGCGCGATCCGGTCCTGTTGATTCTCCTTGCGCTGCGCAATAGTTGCCGGCTTCTTCACCGCCGGGGTGGGCTGTGCTTCCGATAGGGTGGCGGCGAGAAATGCGCCGGTCGTTGCAATATTCGCGGCGAGAAATGCGCCGCTCATGAAAACTGCCGTAAGTACGTTATGAGTAAGGTTCTTCATGGCGTTTGCCCTTTCATACGGTCAAACAGCACAAGCCGCCGCAAAGTCGCGGACGGTGGAAGAAACTTCATGTTAACGATTCTTCAGTTCGCCGACGGCGCCGGCGTCTTTGCCGAACGCGCCTGCGCCTTGCCCTTCGCAGCCTTCCGGGTCCGAGCTTTTCGTGGAGCCTTCTTCGCACGTTTCTTCGCGGCCTTGTGCGCCGGCTTGGCATGCTTCACCGCCTGCCCCGCCTGGGCCATGCCCCCCAGGGCAATGCAAAGTACGATACTTCCGAAGAGTTTTTTCATAGAGGATACTCGCTACCGATGTTACCGCAGATTTCTCACCCGCGCGTCGCAAATTCGTGCAACGCAATTAAGATCTCCTTGCCAAAGGACTGAGCTTTTCGTTCGCCGATGCCAGTCACCTCAAGCAGCTCCTCGAACGTTGTCGGTTCACGGCTGCAGAGATCCGTCAGACTGGCATCCGTCAAAATCATGAACGCGGGCACGCCACGCTGTTTCGCGAATGTGCGTCGCCACTCCCGCATGTACTGTTGCAGCGCGGATTCCGGCACGTTCGATACCGCGCGTCGCGGCCGGGCCGCTTCCCCGTCACGGCTGGCGGTGTGTTGCGCTCGCGCCGTTTGCACTCGCGGTGCGGGAGTCGCCATCCACTCGGGCGCGGCCGCGCACACATCGCATGCGTTGCACTTTTCCCACTTCGGCGTTTCCCCGAAATGCAGACAGATCTGCCGGTGTCGGCATTCGTTCGACTCCGCGAAATTGCGGATCGAATGATACGACTCCCACGCCCGCTGACGTTCCTGTTCGTCCATGATCTTCTGATTGAAATACGCCAGGAGACCGGCATCGCGCGTCTGCCACAGCAATACGCAATCCGCCGGCGCGCCGTCTCGCCCCGCGCGCCCTGCCTCCTGGTAGTACTGTTCGATCGATTTCGGAAGCGCCAGGTGAATCACCGCGCGCACTCCCGGTTTGTTGATGCCCAGCCCGAACGCGATGGTGCCCACGAGGACCCGAACTTCGTCCGACATCCAGCGTTCCTGGTTTTGACTGCGGTCGTCGGTCGCCATCTTGCCGTGGTACGGTACCGCCGCCACACCGCGTCGGCCCAGCAGTTCCACCGTCTCCTCCACCCGCGCAATCGTGGGCGCATAGACGATCATCGTCTCCCCCGCGTACGCCTCCGTGGCGGCGATTAACAACTGCTCCTGCGTGACGCCGTCGCACGCGCGGACCAGATAGCTCAGGTTCGGCCGATGAAAGCTCGCGATGTACTTGTGCGGCTCGCGCAGGCTGAGTTGCCGCAGAATATCGTGGCGAACTCGCTGGGTTGCGCTCGCGGTGAACGCCGCGATGGGCTGATCGGGAAACAGTTCACGCAATCGGCGAAGTTGACGGTATTCGGGGCGAAATTCATGGCCCCACTCGGAAATGCAGTGCGCCTCGTCGATGGCGAAGAACGCCACCGGCACGTGCCGCAGATACCCGACAAACTCTTCCCGCAGCAGCCGTTCCGGCGATACGTACAACAACCGGTATTCGCCTTTCGTGGCCCGGCGCATTACGTTCTGCTGCTCGGGCCACGGGATCTGGCTGTTGAGCGCCGCCGCCGGAATGCCCATCTGTTCGAGTTGCGCCGCCTGATCCTGCATCAGCGCGATAAGCGGAGACACCACCACGGCGGTGCGCCCCGAAACAACCGCCGGCAGTTGGTAGCAGAGTGACTTTCCGCCGCCAGTCGGCATGACCACACAGGTATCGTTCCCGCCAATCAGGCTCTCGACGATCCGTCCCTGCATCGGACGGAACTGGTCGTAACCCCAGTATTTGCGGAGCACTGCGTGGAGGTCAGTCACTGTGGGCCATTCGCAGTCCGAGGCCGATAAAAACGCTCCCGGTCAGCCACCGAAATGCGGGAGCCCCGCCGATTCGCCTGCGCAACACGTCGCCCAACGAACTGGCCGCCAGCGCCACCACGATGTTCACCGTGGTTCCGGAACAATCGAAAATGAAACCCAACTTCACGGTCTGTGCGAAGGCGCTTCTGTGGGCGTCGAGAAACTGCGGCAGAAACGCCAGAAAGAAGAACGCCACTTTGGGGTTCAGCACGTTTGTGATCACGCCCTGGAAAAAGATGCGCGAAAGGCTCGCGGGCGCAACCGTTACCGTCCCCACTGCCGCGCCGCGGTCCAGTAATGTCCGCACGCCCAGATAGATCAGATAAGCCGCACCCGCGTACCGCACGGCGTTGTAAGCCATCGGAACCGTCCGCAACAGGCCTGCCAGCCCGAATGCCACCGCAAAAATGTGGAAGAAGCACCCGGCCCCGATCCCCAGCGCCGATGCCAGTCCCGCCGCGCGGCCCTGCCCCGAAGCCCGCGCCAGCACGTACAGCATATCCGGTCCGGGCGTGATATTCAGCAGGAACATCGCGGTAAGGAACACAGGCAAAGTGGTCATTTGGCGATCAGCAACGGCAGTCTCCTCCGGATTTTAGTCACGTCTTCCGGGGACGCCAGCATAATGCGCAGACGCTCCACGCCGTCCAGCAAAATCGGCGCCATCACCCGATATCCTCTTGAATTGGGGTTCACCCCGTCGTCCGTGTACTCCGCCTTCATCATGCCTTTGGCGTCGGCCATCGCGGCATAGTAGTCGATGTAGATGAAGTTCTCGCGTATGCAATACTCGCGAATCCAGGTATTCACCTTCTGAATCGCTTCGGGCGTCCGGACCTTTGTCGCACTTCCGCTGACCGGCAGCAGCGATGCGAACATCGGCTGTACCGAGTGCGCCCTGGCCACGTCTCCCATCATCACCAGGTTATCCGCGATCGCAGAAGGCGTCATCCCCGCGGCGACATCGTTCGACCCCGCGAGCACCACTACGGCAAGCGGTCGTAACGCCACCACGTCGGCCAGAAAACGCGCCAGGATCTGATGGGTCGTCTGGCCGGCAATCCCCCGGTTGACGAAATCCTGCCCCGCGAAGTATTCGTTTAACGGCCATCGTTCCGTGCCGGAATCGCCGAGGAAGACGTACCGCGGCTGCGAAGCGATCGGAGGCAGGGTCTTCGAATTCACGGCGGCGTAATGATTCAGTTCGTACGGATCGGCCGCGACCGCGTGCACGTCGGCCTGCTCCTTTACCAGGAGGGCTTCGAAGTGACGGTTAAACTTCTGCAGAATATCCCGCAATTCGAGAAACTGCTGAGAAGATGCCGGCTGGAAGACGTCGGGGCGTGGCAGCGAGTCGGCAAGCGCCAGATAGGCCGAAATCTCACGCGTGAACCGCAGCGTCAGCGAAGTGTCGCGCAGCGTCTTCGCGAGTGCCGCGGCGGTTGCCTGCGCGTTCTGGCGGAGCGGCTCGCTGGCCCGCACCAGTCCCGGGACAGCGGCTGCGGTGGTCTCCATGAGTTGCGTCGCCCGCGAAGTGGCCGCTTGCGTTTCCGCGGGGCTAAGCAGGGCGTTGGGCGGAGCCTGAGCCACGATCATTGCGGTGCCGAACACCAATACAAGCGGCAATGCGATAAGGGCGCGGCGCATGTTTACCATTGTCCATCGGCGGACTGCTTATTTTCCAGTAGTCGCCTCCGCCGTGGGCGGCTTCTCCAGCCGGAAAGTGATCGTCCCGATTGCGAACTGCAACCGGACCTGCAACTGGACGGGGAGACGCCGATCATCATCCGTGAACCAGACATGAAGGTGGCCCGAACGGCGAAACAGCACATTATCGAATAGATAGATCTCATAGAGGACGGTGTTGACCGTTCCGAAGTCGGTCTTCAGTTGTTCACGGCGCTGCGATTCCACCTTGGCCACCACGTATTTCTTGCCATCGCTTACCGGAATCTGGGCCGTCTTGCCAGGGTCGAGACGCATGTAGCGTAGGGCGATCAATCCACCGATCAGGTCATGCACGCAGTTGGATTGAAGGGCGACGTCCTGCGTCGCCGTAGTGTTCTTCGTGAGGTCTTTCTCGACAAAGGTTGCTTTGCGGGCGGCCATGTCGTAGGTCACCCTGGTCTCTTTGTGGCGACCGCCTTCCTGCGCCTGGATGAGGTAGTTCTGGGCACAGAAGCCGGAACTGAGGTTGGCCAGGTAGTCGTCATTGACGAAGAACAGCCGCGAAACCAGCCCTGCGGAATCCACGTGCAGACGGACATTTCCGGCTGTGGAACCGGCCGTCTCATTGGGAGCGGGCGGTGCGGCCGTCCACTCCAGGTGGGCCTTGCCCGCGGTGATCAGACGCCATTCGATGCCGTAGTCGAAGGTCTCATGGGCCGGGGGGGCCGACGGGGGGGCGGCGCTGAAAGCAGGTTGGGGAGCGGGCGTCTGAGGGAATGCCAGACCGACCGCCAGTAATGGCGCCAAGCCGCGGATGGAACTGCCTCTGGGCCATTTGATCATCAGGTGCCAGTTTCTCATATGCGGCTCTCATAGCGGGACGCCGCGGAAATACGTCTGGTTCCGCCGAGCGCGATTAACGAGACCAGCGTTACGGCCACGCTCAGAATCCGGCAGACCCAGCCTTCGGGGGTGAGACCGAAGCTCAGGTCCACATGGCAGGGGCCGTTGCAGCCCGGTTCGATCACGATCAGACCGAGTGGATCGCCATGCACCGGGACGTCGCGCCCCGCCACGGTGGCCTGCCATCCGGGCATGTAGGTCTCCTGCACGGAGATCACCTGATTTCCGGCCATGGAGGTCCGGATGGTTGCCCGTGAAGGGCTGAGCCAGGTCAGGTCGGCCAGTGGCAGTGCCGCGTCGTCGAGGGCGGCCACATAAGCGCGGGCGGGCTCGACGTCCAGGCCGTGGATGGGGCGGCGGGTGACGATGGCGGCGCTCGGAATGACGTGGGCCAGGGATTGAGTTCTTTGTGGAACCCTGAAAATCGTGTCGTCTTCGTTATGCCAGAGCACCGGCAGGATGCCATCGAACTTATGCGGGTTGACGATCGCGTGGTAGTGTTCACGGCTGGTGGCGCCCGGGACATAGATTGCCTGATTGCCGTACGCCTTGAGCCAGAAAATGGAGTCCTCCGCGTCGTGACTTCCCGCATTCATGCCGGTCTGGATGGTGAAAACAGCCACCCGTTGCATCCAGTTAGGCGCGGTCGGCTCGTGTCCCGCGCTGAATTGAGGATTGTCCGAATAGAGGTTGAAGATGTATTCCGGGTCGCCTCCCATCAAGGTCCGCTGGCCAGGGAGATTGTGGTCGATCCACTTCACCACCTTGTACTCGATGGTCTTCGTGATGTCGATGGGACGCACGAGGCGGACCGCTTCCTGCCGGAAGTCCCACGCCTGTCGTATCCCGAAGACGGCGATCAGCCCCAGCAGTCCCAGGCGAAACGCCACCGGGGAACGTTGCCAGATCCAGCGGAAGACGCAACCCGCCAACAGGCAGACCCCCATCTCTAATTCGAGCTGATAACGGCTCGATTGCGGCACAATCGTCAGGTCCAGCCAGAAGTACCCGAGGGGTATCGCGCACAGCCAGACGCCCAGCAGGCAGGCGAAGCGTTCAAAAGAAGATTTGATGCGTCGCGTCGCGAACCAGATCAGCGCCAGGACGACAATCACGATCGGAACGGCGAGGTATGCCTTCGTGTTCGCCTGATAGAAGCCCTCGGCGGACCATGCGCTTCGGCGGATCCACGCGATCAGCGACGGCGGCAGCCAGGGCGAAATCCAGCAATAAGCGCCGATACCGACGATCAAGACCGGTCGCACGCCACGTTCGAGGGCGAGGACCATGGAAAGCGCGCCGAGCGCAACGCCGAATGCGCCGAATGCGTTGGTGAGGGCGACGGCTCCCGAGACAGCTCCGGCAAGGACCATGTTCCGGACGCCTCCGCGGACAATCGCCCGGCGCAGGAAGAGAAAGGCGAGCGGAAGCATGGCCACCGCCACGTTGTGCGGCGCTTCTCCGTACCAGACGAGGTTATTGAGGCGCAGTGGTCCCCAATGTCCGTCGGAACCATAACGCAAGACCGGGATCAGCCACTCGCCCGGGGACGTAAGGGTGAAGGCCAGCGCCGCTGAAAGGCTGAGGGCGATGGACTCTGACCAATCCCATGCCAGCCAGAACAGGGTCACAGGACCGCAGCAATAGGCAAACGCCAGTACGGCGTGCAGCGCGCGTTCGGCGGGCCATCCGGTGACCGCTCCGATGACCGCGGCCAGTGCGGGCAGCAGCGGCTGGTATGCGTACTCCGTGGGCATGCCCGCGTTGAACCAGGGAAACCAGCGGTGGTCGAACGGGTGCTCCCGGAAGAAGCGACCGAGCGCGCCGAAGATGCCTTCGTTGGAGAGCAGATTGTTCACAAATTCGGCGGTGAACAACTCCCGGCAGATCCAGGCGTTCAACCCGAAGATCAGAAAGGATAGTCCAATGGCTAGCCTTAAGCTGCCAAGCCGTTGGCGGGCCATGCGGTCGGACGCAGGCATTCTCATCGCGGACCACCCGGTGGCACATGCCTCAGGCTGTGGGGCGAGCGAAGCCCGACGCTGGAGTTTCTAAACCCCAAAGCCTGAAAGTGCGGGCCTGGGTAGTGCGGGTTAGGTCGTTGCCGAGGATGACTGGACACGCGACGATAACCGCGTTCTGCGACAGCATCAGCCTGACGGCAGATGGAACAAATGAGAGACCTTTCAGGCCACTCAACCGCTGCAGAGCCGCGACTGTTAAGGAGCGGTACGGAAACGCCCGAGAACTGCACAACCTCGCTCCATCCGGCATCGCCAGAGGTCGGGCCGGGTTCGACAAGAACCTCTATCCAGAGGATTCTACAAAGAGGTCTCAGCTGAGCTTGTGGGTAGAGCAAAGCTCCACGCGACGTCGCCCGGGCATTCCAGAAACTCGGGCAAGACCCGAAGGTCGCGGGGGGAGTATCTTCGAGAGTGTTTGCGTCAAACCCCGATACGAAGCCGGATCTTCTAAATGGAGCCCGCCCCGGCCCCTGGCTCTTCGTGTGTATGGGCACGGATATTCTCATCGCGGACCACCGATTTGAGATATGATCCTGGTGTTATGTCTGAACAGGAACCCAAACACCGTCTTGCCACAATGGCCCTGCACGCCGGCCAGGTACCCGACCCCGCCACGAACGCCCGTGCGGTGCCGATATACGCCACCACAAGCTTTGTTTTCAACGATTGCGAGCACGCCTCCAACCTTTTTGCACTGAAAGAGTTCGGGAATATCTACTCCCGGATCATGAATCCCACGAATGACGTGCTGGAGAAGCGCATGGCGGCACTTGAGGGCGGCGCGGCGGCGCTGGCTTTCGCGAGCGGCCAGGCGGCGATCACAGCCGCAATCCTGACGATCACTCACGCGGGGCAAAATATTGTCTCGGCGACCAGCCTTTATGGCGGCACCTGGACACTGTTCACCCAGACGTTCAAAAAGCTGGGCATCGAAGTGCGGTTTTTCGATCCGGATCATCCCGAGGAGATCTCGAAGCTGGTGGATGAGAATACCCGGCTGGTGTATCTGGAGTCGATTGGCAATCCCAAGAATGACGTTCCGGACTTTCAGGCGATCGCCGATACCGCTCACTCGCACGGACTGCCGGTCATAGTGGATAACACCGTACTGACGCCGGCGCTGTTTCGTCCGTTTGAACATGGCGCGGACATTTCCGTTTATTCGACCACCAAATTCCTGGGTGGACACGGCGTCCACGTGGGCGGCGTGATTGTGGATAGCGGCAAGTTCCAATGGGCTGAAAACCCTAAGAAGTGGCCGGAGTTTTGCGAACCGGATCCGTCGTACCACGGGGTGGTGTTCACTGAGGCTTTGAAGCCGATTGGCAACATCGCGTACATCATCCACGTTCGCACGCATTGGCTGCGGGATACCGGCGGCATGATGAGTCCGTTCGCGGCATTCCTGTTCCTTCTGGGAATTGAGACGCTGCACCTTCGGATGGAGCGGCACGTGAAGAATGCCGGCGCCCTGGCTACCTGGCTGGCGAAGCATCCGGCGGTGGAATGGGTGAATTATCCCGGGTTGCCCGGACATCCCCACGCGGCGAACGCGAAGAAGTACATTCCGGACGGTCCTGGCGCCATTGTCGGTTTCGGTGTTAAGGGTGGTCGCGAGGCCGGCATCCGGTTCATCAATCGGGTGAAGCTGGCCAGTCATCTGGCGAACATCGGGGACGCTAAGACCCTGGTGATCCACCCGGCTTCCACGACCCATTCCCAGCTGACCGATGAGGAACAGGCCTCGGCCGGGGTCAAGCCGGAGTACATCCGCGTGTCGGTCGGGATCGAGGATATCGCGGACATCCAGCAGGACTTCGACCAGGCCCTGGCGCAGGACTGAAGCCTCGGCGGGGCGACATTGCTGCTCCACGCGGCTTGTCTGGCGCACTCCCAGTGAACCGGGCCGGGTCAGGGTCGAGGCGCGCGCCATCGGCTGCACGAGAGGGCGAGCAATACGGGGAAACGAAGCCCGGCTACCGGGATGAGGCCGCGCATCACAATTCGCCCGGCAAGGGCCCGACGGTTTTCCTGACAGTTCACAGGCCACCGTCCCATGCAGGACAGACCGGAAGATGAGCGCGCGGTCCGGCTCGGGCGTCAGGCTGTGGGTGCGCGTAAGGGTCCGCGCCCCCGGCTGGGCCGCTGGGCGACCCGTCCTATCGGCGCCGTTGGGAAGCCGGAAGCCCGAGGAGACTTCGGCGGCTCGGCGGAAAAGCGTTGGGCGGAACGAAGCACGGCCGCGATGAAGTCCCGCGCTACAAATATCCGGCGGTCTTCCTGACCGTTCACCGGCCAGGGACACAGGCAGGACAGACACAAAGCTGGGGATACGGTCGGGCTGGGGCGTCGGTCTATGGGTTGGGGTTGACGTGCGCGCCGCCAGCTGGCCGAGAACAGTAGGGTGGAACGAAGCCCCGTAGTCGGGATGAAGCCCAGCCCCACAAGTGCCCGTCGGTTTGCCTGACAGTCCACGGGCGTCGGACCCAGGCAGGACAGGCACGAAGGTGGGAATACGGTCGGGCTGGGGCGTCAGTCGACGGGTTGGGGTCCAGGCCCGCGCCGTCGGCTGGGAGGCCGGCCAAGCCGCCCTATCGGACTGAAACGATTGGGACATAGTTCAGTTTCCCAACCTCTCCAGCAACTGTTGGGCGGCGGCTTTCACGCTGGCGTCGTCGCCCTCGGCGGCTATTCTCAGGTGCTGTCGTGCTGCGACGTTATCCCGTTTTCGGCCCAGCGCCACCCCCAGGTCGTAGTGGGCTCTCCAGAAGTTTGGCTCCAGGTTGACTGCCGTCTGCAGTTCGCGGACTGCGGCGTCAACGTCTCCCTTGTTAGCCAATAGGGCTCCCCAGAGGTAATGGGCGTCCGCCAATCCCGGATTCGATTCAACCGCAGCCTGGGCCTGAACCTCGGCCGCATCCATTTCCTTGAGGGACGTCAACAGGCGGGCGTAGTTCAGGCGGGCGTCGGCCAAGTCGGGCTTTAGTCGAATACTACGTTCGAAGTGGAATCGAGCTTCGGCTGCTTCCCCGTGAGACGCCAGGAGACTGGCAAGGTTAGCCTGGACCGGCCCCGAGTTCGGCTGGATCCGCATGGCCTCACGAAATTCCTGCTCCGCTCCGGCATTGTCGCTCTTGGCAAGGAGGAGGTTGGCCAGAGAGCTGTGCAAGTCGGGAAGTTCCGGATCGGTGGCGATTCCCTTCCGGACGGTAGCCTCGGCTTCCGGATTCTTGCCTTCCCTCCAGAGAACCTGGCTGAGAATTCCCCAGGCGCCTGCGTCGTCCGGCACGAGTTCCGTGGCGCGGCGGAGGAGGGTCTCGGCGCGGGGCAACTGGCGGGCATCCATGAGAGCGCTTCCAAATTTCCGGAGGGTAACTTCGGAATCTGGCGCGAGGCGGGCCGCTTCCTCGAACCAGGGAAGCGCCCGGGCGGGTTGGCGGATGGCGTTCAAGCCCTCCGCGAGATCGGTGTAAAACTCAGGTTGGGGAGGTTTCTGCGTCTCCAGCAGGGACTGGAGCCTTGGTATTCCGGCCGGGAGATTGCTTGACTCGATGATCTGGGCCAAGGCAAGGTAAAGGGCGTCTTCAGCGGAAGTGGTTGCTTTCGGGTAGTAGGGGACAACCTCGCCACGGTAGGATGTCGCAGGGGTGTCATGGGTCTCCTGCCTCGCTGCCGTCAGATCGCCCGGAGGCTGCGTGCGACGGATGTAGTGGTCTGTCATGACCATGTATACTGCGTCCTCGGTCCGGCGTTTGGGCATGTGGCAGCCGACACAGTTGGCGGTTGCCGTGTGACCGGGAGATGTCGGGACTGGCTTCGCCACGGTCTGGGTTGTCGGGGCTGTGGAATGACAGCCACTACAGATGGCGTTGTACCGCGCCGCTTCCTGTTCCCCGTGCCGGACATTGTGCGGATCATGGCAAGTGGTACACCGGAGTTTTCCCTCACTTTGGAGGTAGCACTGCGACTCTCGCATCCGGTATGCGGCATGCGCAACTTCGAAGCGATCACCCATGCCGTTGGCCCGGTCATAGGTCGGGCGGAAATCGCCCAGGGGTTGTCCGGGCACGTAAGAGAAGGGACTTCGGTCGAAACGACGGATGTCGTGCGGTAGCGCGACCGCTGTAGTTTCCAGGTGACACTGGAGACAAACCTCTTCCTCCCGTTGGGGGCTTAAGCGTTTGGGATTTACAATGGCTGCCCGGACTTGAGCGACGGGAGTGCCGGGTCTGCCGGCGAGCGCGACGTGTTGCTGACCGGGTCCATGGCAGCGCTGGCATTCGATACCTTCGGGCAGGGGCTCCTGAAATTGAGGGCTGGATCCAGCGTTGTCGTGCCCTGCGGGAATCTGGGGGTATGCGTTGTGGCAGAACATGCACTCGTAGGTAACTACGCGAGTCGAACCTGGATAGTCAGGCCGGTCGAAGCCCGGGGACATAGCCCAGTAGCCGCCCTTCTCCGCATACCATCCCATGGGAAGTTGCTGCAGAGTATTGTGGCCGGTGAGATGAAGGTAGGTGCGACCGTGGTTGCCGGAGCCCATGACATAGTCGACCTGTTTCTCGTCTAT
>Ga0302320_10021459_pt1 | contig 12814 bp, 11 predicted proteins | sample Bog_T0_3_FD_202130 | JGI IMG/M metagenome (GOLD analysis project Ga0302320, IMG submission 202130) | Peat permafrost microbial communities from Stordalen Mire near Abisko, Sweden - Bog_T0_3 | ecosystem: Environmental > Terrestrial > Soil > Wetlands > Peat | place: Sweden: Abisko, Stordalen Mire...
CTGTTACCTTTTTCGCTGCCTTCTTCTTTGCTGGAGCCTTCTTGGCGGGAGCCTTTTTCGCCGCCTTCTTGGGCTGCGCCTTCTTTGCTGCCTTCTTGGCGGGCGCCTTCTTTGCAGCCTTCTTGGCCGCCTTCTTCTTGGCGGGGGCCTTCTTGGCGGGCTTCGGCGCCGGCGTTGCGGATACCACGATCACGGTTTCTTCGGCGATCACTTCATCGTCGTCTGAGGAAGTAAGGATGCCGGCGGTTTCCAACTCATCTTCCTCGTCAGCAAAGGCATCGACCTGACCGTGGCCCAGGTCGCTCGGCTTCCCAAAGGGATCGCCGTCACTCATTGCGTGCATCTTGATCACTTCATCCATCAATTTGCCTCCAGCGGATTGCCGCTGCTCATGATTTCATTCGCATTTCGCACAGCAGATGGAATCATCTTGCTCGCGCAAGCGATTGTAGCTTTAGCTTGCACACAAAGACAAGGAAAACTCAAGTGCAGAAATGAATTTTGCGGCAGTTTTTCTACCGTTGCGCACTCTTTTTCTTCGTGGTCGGCTTGCGCGTGGTGCGTGCTCTGGTATGGACGGCAGGTTTTGTTGCCTGAGGGTGGGCCGATATTGGCGCCGTCTTGCTCGTCGTGCTGCCCGGTTTGCCCTGCTGGGATGAGGCTGGGCCCGTCGTCTTGCGGCGGCGCGTTGCAGCGCTGCGGACGGGCGCGGGCTCGGCAACGCGCAGGCGGCGGCCCGGATCAACCCGGATGCCGGAGGGGATGCCATTCCAGCGCCGCAATTGGCTCAAGGACACGCCGAAGCGGTCGGCAATGGTGACCAGGGTGTCGCCGCGGCGCACGGTGTAAAGCCGCGTGGGCGCGATCGCTGTAACGGAGAGCGGCAACGGAACGACGACGGCCTCAATTCCCGAGAGGCCCTCGCCCGCTTTGAGCTGGTTCGCTTGTGCGAGTTCGGCCACGGGAACGCGATACTCCTGCGCTACGGAGGCCAGCGTGTCCCCTGCAACCACGGGGTGGTACCGCCAGGAGTTGCGCCGGGCCTCGGGAATGAGGGCAACACGCTGCTCAAAGAGCGCGCCCGTGCCCGCGGGCAAGTGCAGGTCGAATGAGGCGTCAGGCGGCGTCACCATGCGCAGCAGGCTGGGGTTCAGCGCTTCGATCTCGTCCACCGGAGCGCCCACCAGGTCCGAAACCAGGCGAAGGTCAATCGAGTAGTCGATTGTGGCAGTATCGGTGAGCACCGGGGGATCGAGGGTGACATCGTCAAAACCGTACTGGTGCGGGTGATTAGCGATAATGATGGCGGCCAGAATCTCCGGCACGTAGTTCTGGGTCTCTTTGGGCAGCTCGCCGCGTTTGTATAGCTCCCAGAAATCAGCGTAACCGGTCCTCTCGACGGCGTGCTGCATGCTGCCCGTGCCGTGGTCGTAGGCGGCCATGGACAGGTACCAGTCGCCCAGCTCCCCATAGATGAACTTCATGTAGCGGGCGTAGGCGCGCGTGGATTTCTCGGGATCGAAGCGCTCGTCGACGTAAGCGTTGCGGGTCAGGCCGTAGTAGGGACCGGGCATGAACTGCCACATGCCGCCAGCCTTGGATTTGCGATCGATCGCCTTCGGCTGGAATCCCGATTCGGCCACGGCAAGGTAGATCAGATCCTGCGGCACGCCTTCTTCGGCCAACACGCGCTCGATCATCGCCTTGTAGCGGCCCGAGCGCTGGAACGAGTGCAGCAGCGTGTTGTGGCCCTTTTGCGTGTTGGCAAAAAAGTTGATGAAGGTTGCCACATAGTCATTCATCACCAGCGGCAAATCCGATTTCGTCGTAGCCAGGTCGGCCGTCGCCTTGGCCACAAGATTCGGATCGACGGCAAAGGTTACGTCGCTCGCGGCTTCCGCAGGCGTAATCTCTTCTTTCGGCACAAAGCCGTTGCCCTGCTTCAGGGCTTCCATCTCGAGACCGTTCACCTGGTCGACGATTTTGTCGAACTCGTCCTGGAGTTGAGGGTCGGCCTTGATGTCGAGACCGCTCGACAGCATCAGATCCACCGCGCGGTCGAATTGGACTTTGGCTTCAGCGAGCAGTCCTTTGCGGTAGTCGGCGTCGCCGGCGGCATACGCGGCTTCAACCTGGGCGATGAGTTGCTGCGCGCGCCTTTGCTCGGCGGTGAGCTTGGGCGGAACGGGTAGAGAGGGGTGCTGCTCAACGGGTGCGGCAACGGGCGGCGCCGTAGCTTGTGCCGGCTGGTTTGCAGGCCCTGCGGCAGAATCTGTCGGCACACAACCAACCAGCAACAGCAGCAGCAGAACGCAAACCGGGGCAAAGAGAGAGCGGTACAGGAAATAACCGGACCAGCACCGCCTCGATGGAATCACTTTGAGCACTATGCCGATGATAAGCTATGACTTAGACGAAGCCCTGGCGGCGAGTACGCCAAAGGGCTCTAACCTCTTTATTTTGAAGGCACATGGACGCCCGCTTCCTACGTAATTTCGCAATCATTGCACACATCGACCACGGCAAGTCGACGCTGAGCGACCGGCTGCTGGAGTTGACCGGCTCGGTGACGGGTCGCGAGATGCAGGCCCAGATCCTGGACGACATGGATCTCGAGCGTGAGCGCGGCATCACCATCAAGGCACACGCGGTGCGCATGATGTACAAGGCGCGCGACGGCAACACCTACCAGCTCAACTTAATCGACACGCCGGGCCACGTCGATTTCAGCTACGAAGTGTCGCGCTCGCTGGCTTCGTGCGAGGGCGCGTTGCTGGTGGTGGACGCCACGCAGGGCGTGGAGGCGCAGACGCTGGCCAACGCCTACCTGGCCATCAGCCACGGCCTTGAAACCATCCCCGTCATTAATAAAATCGATCTGCCGTCGGCCGACATCCTGCGCACGCAGGAGGCCATCGAGAAGGCTGTGGGCCTCGACGCGACCGACGCGATTCCCGTGAGCGCCAAGACGGGCCAGGGCGTGGACGAAGTGCTCGAAGCCATCGTGCACCGCCTTCCCCCACCAACTGGCGATCCCGGCGCTCCGCTCCAGGCGCTTGTCTTTGACTCATGGTTCGACGCCTACCGCGGCGTCATCGTGCTGGTGCGCGTGATGCAGGGAACCATGCGCAAGGGGCAGCGCATCCGGATGATGGCGAACGGGAAATCGTTCGAGGTCGAGTCCATGGGCGTGCTGATGCCGAAGCCGGTTGAGATCGGCCAGCTTTCGGCAGGCGAGGTGGGATTCTTCGCGGCGACGATCAAGAACGTCGGCGACACAAAAATCGGCGACACGGTAACCGAAGATGCGCGTCCGGCCGCGTCGGCGCTGCCCGGATTTGAAGACATCAAGCCCATGGTCTTCTCCGGCCTCTACACCGTGGACTCGCATGAACACACGCTGCTCCGCGACGCCCTGGAAAAATTGCGTCTCAACGACTCGTCATTCTTCTTTGAACCTGAAAGCTCGGTGGCGCTGGGCTTCGGCTTTCGCTGCGGGTTTCTCGGCCTCTTGCACATGGAGATCATCCAGGAGCGCCTGGAGCGCGAGTACGAACTGGACCTGATCACCACCGCGCCCAGCGTGCGTTACCACATCACGATGACCGACGGCAGCGAGATCGTCGTCGAAAACCCGTCGCGCTGGCCCGAGCCGCAGAGCATCGCGAGCATCCGCGAACCGGTGATCGCCGCCAAGATTCTCACCAACGAAGAATACGTAGGCGGCATTTTCAAACTGGTCGAAGAAAAGCGCGGCAAACAGAGCAACTTCGAGTACGTGACGCCCACGCGCGTCCTGCTCAGCTACGAGCTGCCGCTGAACGAAATCGTGCTCGACTTTTACGACCGCCTCAAGTCCATCTCGCGCGGCTATGCGTCGCTCGATTACCAGTTAGCCGGCGAGTGGGAGTCGCCCATGGTGAAGCTCGACATTCTGATCGCCGGCGAGCCCGTCGACGCGCTCTCCATCATCGTGCACAAAGACCACGCCTACGAACGCGGCCGTGCCCTGGTTTCGAAGATGCGCGAGCTTATCCCGCGCCAGCAGTTTGAAGTTGCGATTCAGGCCGCCATCGGCGCCAAGGTCGTCGCCCGCGAGACCGTGACTGCCCTGCGCAAGAACGTCATCGCCAAGTGCTACGGCGGCGACATCTCGCGCAAACGCAAGCTGCTGGAGAAACAAAAAGAAGGCAAGAAGCGCATGAAGCGCATCGGCAAAGTCGACATTCCGCAGGAAGCGTTCCTGGCCGTCCTCCGCGTAGGCGAAGAGCAGCAGAAATAGCGCTTCGCAACCATCGGCCAACTGCTACGATCTCGAAACTCGCCCGTACCCTTTAGGCAAGCGGTCTTCAGGCGCCGGCGCCATGCCGGTTGGATGATTCAATGCGGCCAGGCCTCTGGCGATCAGCGCAGGCGTTACTTGCCGTCTTCCCGCAAGCCATTCTTCGTGTTCCAGATGCGCGAGTTTTTCCGCAACCGCCACGTTGATGAATTGATTGAGAGACACGCCCTCCTTGCGGGAGAAGTTCTCCGCAACCTTGCGAACTGTTGGCATCAGTCGCAGAGGAAACTTGCTCATAGCGCCTTTTTCCTTTTTCGCGGGCATGTTGCTATCTCCTCTTATGGATTCTGGTCAGCAACTCCGCCGGTCTCACAACAGCGATGTTGTATTGCGCGGCCGCCGATTCGAAATGCTTTGTGTTAAATGTCACGATGGCGTCCGCCTGTCCATTGATCGCGACGTCCAGCACCATGTCATCGTTCGGGTCCGGCGACAGCGGTCGAGGCGTGAAATAAACTCTGACGGCCTCGGCCTGCGCTTCAAGCAGTTGCAGAATATCCGCAATCTGCTCCCGCGACTTTCCCGATACGTGTAACTGGCGGGCGCGGAATGCAACGTCTCTATATTCGTACGCGAGTTTGTGGTCCATCAGTATCGTGAGTTCGCCGAGCATCGCGCGCCGGATTACTTCTGCCGACGCGCCTCGATCGGAGCGCAAGGCAGAGATGACTACAGACGTATCGAGCACGATCTGCACAATCAATAATATCACAGGTGACATCACACTTGAGGGAGAGGTTATAGGGTTCTGGCAAACGGGATTTGAGAATCGCGGCCAGAGACCGCAATAGCCCGGATCCGCAGGCCTCAATTCAGCACAAAATGAGGCGCCCCACTCTCGCGCACTGTGCCGTTGCGCTGAGAGCGGGGCTTTGGTCCCTTGGTTCCGGTGTCTACGGCATCAGAACGGTATCGATCACCTGGATGACACCGTTCGATTGATACACGTTGGCGACGGTGATAGCCGCCATGCCGCCCTTGTCGTCGGTGATGATGTACTTGCCGTGCTTCATCCACACCGTCAGCGTTCCGCCTTCGACGGTCGTGAGCGTGGTCTTGCCGCCGCCATCGTGAATCATCTTCATCAAGTCTTCGGTGGAGATGCGGCCTGCGACCACGTGATAGGTGAGCACCTTCTTCAGCGTGTCGAGATTCTCGGGCTTCAGCAGAGTGTCGACCGTGCCCGCGGGCAGCTTGGCGAAGGCTTCGTTGGTTGGAGCAAAGACGGTGAACGGACCGGCGCTCTCGAGCGTATCCACCAGGCCGGCGGCCTTCACTGCCGCTACCAGCGTGGTGTGGTCCTGGGAGTTGAGCGCGTTCTCCACGATGTTCTTGGTGGGGAACATGGCTGCGCCGCCGACCATCGGATCGTCCTGGGCGAAGGCAGTGGAGGCGGGAACGGTGAGCGCGGCGACGAACAACAGAGCAAAAAGCTTGTTCATGATTTTGGATTCCTTTCGGGGAATGTTGGGAAGCCGTTCGGTTGGGAGCGGCTAGTTTCACTTGCCGCCCCCGGTTTGGGGAGGGCGTCCTGATGGATGTACGCAAGGTCATGCGAAATTGGATTGCACAATTCAGAGAAAGTCTTTCGCGGCATCTCTCTTCCCGAATTGCGAGAAACAGAAAAAATCCTCTGCGGCATCTCTCCTCCCGGAGGGAGGAAACGAAAATTGCCCAGGGTGGAGTCCGCCGCAGCGGACGGAACCCTGGGAATGTGCGCCTCCAATCGTCCCCGCCCCGTAGGGCCGGCCGAATTCCGCCCAGAATTTTCAAGAGATCGACGAATTTCTTCAAATTGATCCACTATCCAGCGGCTTCAATCCCCTCCAACCAGTGGTATAAGTTCAACAGGAGCGCCGGGCCACCCAAACAATCTCGCCGCAGAGACAATCCATTGCGACTCTTCATCGCGTACTCAAGATATGAACGGAGCGAGCCCCAGTGACTGCGCAACCGCAGCCCGTGCCTGACTCCGCGCTCATCGAGAGTATGAGAACGGGTGACGAGGCCGCGCTTTCGACACTTTACGATCGCTACTCGGCGATGCTCTTAGGCATGCTCATGCGCATCCTGCGCGACCCGCAGGCCGCCGAAGAAGTCTTGCAGGATATCTTTCTGCAGCTTTGGCGCAACGCCGCGCAGTTTGACGCCGCACGTGGATCGCTGCCGGCATGGCTCATGGTGATCGGCCGCAACCGCGCCATCTCCCGCCTGCGCGGCCGCAGAGATCGAGAAGTACTGGAAGAGGAAGAGGGCGACTACGCCAATACCTTCGCCTCCGGCCAGAACATCGAGGATGAAGCCCAGCGCGCCCAGTTGGCGCGCAACATGGCGGCCGCGCTGGGGCAGTTGCCGGTCGAGCAAAGGCAGGCTGTGGAGCTAGCCTATTTTGAAGGGATGACGCAAAGTGAAATCGCGACCCAAACCGGGATCCCGCTGGGCACAATCAAGACCCGGGTGAGAACCGCGATGCAAAGTTTGCGACAGATAATGGCATGACGACGCCGCACGCCAATCCGGAAGACCTTGACCTCTACGCGCTGGGCGCGCTGGACGGCGAGGAGAAGCAATCGCTCGAGGTGCATCTCCGCGACTGCTCGTACTGCCAGCAGCAGCTAGTGGCGGCGCGGCAGCGCACCGCGCTCGTCGGCCTGGCAGCGCCTCCCGTAGCGCCCCGCCCGCAGGTGAAGGCGGCGCTGATGGACAAGGTGCGGGCCGAGAAGCAATCAGCGGCCTCACCAACACCTTCGTCCAAAGCCAGGAAAAAGCGCTGGGGTCTGCGCTTCTCGTTTGGATTTGGGCTGGCTACGGCTGCGCTCGCCTTAGCGACGTTTGAACTTGCGAAGCAGGATCTCGATCGTGGCGAGCAGCTCAGGCAGCTCCAGGCGCAGCATGCGCAGGATGCCGCGGCTCTGCAGGCCATGGGCCAGGTTACCGGCGCTCCCGATTCCGCGCAGATTACGCTTCTGCAGCAACCCAACGGACCTCCGGGGCAGGCCCATATGCTCTATAACGCGCGCATGGGAATGGGCGTCTACTCCGGCCAAATCGCGCCGGCGCCCTCCGGCAAAAGTTACCAGCTCTGGCTTGTCCCCTCGTCGGGCGCACCCGTCAGTGCCGGATTGGTCGACGCCAATCAGCAGAATGGGGCCGTAGTTGTGCGGCTATCGCCGGGGCTCGCGGCCAAGGCATTTGCGGTCACCTTGGAGCCCCAGGGAGGCAGACCCCAGCCCACAGGTCCCATGGTTCTGGTGGGCGCAGCGGGCTAGCCCAGCCAAGCCGTGTGAATATTTCTTCATGACAGATTGTGGAAAGGTGCCTGGGCAGGCAATCGTGCGCTCATGCGAGGGAGCCCGGCGGCTCGCGCGTGAATTTGATCGATTATCTATTGAAATAGAATGAGTTAGACCGCATAGCAGGGCGGCATCTTCGCTGGCAAGGGGAAAATATCAGTCTTTCCCGGCAGGTTTCCAAAAGAAATCCACAAATTTTTCCACAGGAAAAGATCGGCGGCGCACTTCGTGGCAAAGCAAAGGCCCCGGCAAGCGGGGCCTTTGCAACATTTCGGTTGCAACTTAGTGCCCTGTAGGCGGCTTGGGTGCCGTCGACCTGGGAGCTGCCGGCTTGGGTGCTGCCTGACTCCCTGGGGCCCCTGCTGGCTGCGGAGGCGGCGCGGGCACGCCCGACTTCACATTGTAGGCGTCGATCACTGCCTTGGTGATGTTGCTGCCATTGGAGGCAAACAACACCGGCGTCTGCTGCTGCGAGATGTCGAGGATCAGCGTGAATCCCTGCAGGTCAGCGTAGGACTGCATCACGTCGTACACCTTGGAGGCGAGACCGTTGTACATGTCCTGCATGTCCGCCTGGAAAGCGTCGCGCGCGTCTTGCGAGTCGCGGTCCAACTGCTTCTTCTTTTCGTCGATGATCTTGGCCTTGTTGGCCTGCTCGGCCTGGGGCAAGCTGGCGCCCTGCGTCTGCAACTGCTTGGTCAGGGTGTCAATCTCGTCGCTCAGGGTCTTCAGGTTGGCTTCCTTGGGAGCGTACTTCTTCTGCAGGTCGCCGAAGTCGCGCTGGCCTTCGTTGGTTTGGGCTACGGCCAACTGGAAGGCGATGACCGCGATTTTAGCGGGAACGGCAACGGGCGTAGCGGCGGCTGGCGCAGGTGCGGTTTGAGCGGCGGCGCTCAGGGCCATCCCTGAGGCCAGCATGACAACAAGTGCAAAATTACGCTTCATTTGAATCAAAATCTCCTTATCCCTGGCAGGCTTCAGTCGTTAGACGCAGAAGCGGGCCTTTGTCTCCTCGCGCATCCTCACGGCTCATCTTTACCCCGGATGTTTACGGGAAAACCTCCGCGCCGGACGGCGCGAGGCTCAAAAAAGACGTAAACGGAGACGTCAGCAGGAACTACGTGGATTATAGAGCAGTGGATAGGCAGTAGGGAATAGGGAGTGGGGGATAGTGGTCAGTGATCAGTATTGAAGACCGGAGCGTTGCGCCTGCCATCTGAACACTGATCACTGTCCACTGTTTCAGTGCGCCGGCTGCGGCTGAGGCGCATCCACGGCGCCCTGGCTTTGCACCGGTGCGGGAACGCCGGACTTGGTGTTGTACGCGTCGATGATTTCCTTGGTGATGTCCATCGCCGGTACGGCGTAGAGCACCGTGGCCGTTTGCTGATCGCCGGCGTCGAGCACCAGAGTATAGCCGTGCTTCTCGGCGTAGTCGCTCAACAGCGTCCCCACTTTCTGTGCTACTTCGCCGATGATCTGCTGCATGTCGTTCTGGAAGTCGCTCTGCGCATCCTGGGTGTCGCGGTCCAGTTTCTTCTTCTTTTCATCGATGGCACGAGCTTTGCTGGCCTGGTCGGCTTCGCTTAGCTGAGCACTCTGCGCCTGCTTGGTCAGAGTGTCGATTTCGTCGCTCAGGGCCTTGAGCTGCGTGCGACGCGGGTCATATTTCTTCTGCAGGTCGGCGGCATCGCGCTGGAACTCGTTGGTCTGGGCCACGGCGGCCTGAAATGCAATCACGGCAACCTTCGCCATGGGAACCGGAATGGCGGCGGTGGGCTTGGGAGCTGCAGCGGCTTGGCCAGCGGCCATCATGGCCGGTGCAAATGCCAGGAAAAGAGCGAACAGAGGCAAACGCTTCATGCGAATCAAATTCTCCTTAAGATCCCCTGGCGGACGCCGCGCGTGCGGTCATCCGTTCCACAACGCCCTTTGGGCTCTCCACAAGAGGCTCCGTCGCGCGCCATTTTTTCAAGAAATGCGCGCAGAGGCATCGCCGGGAACTAGAGGCGATTATAGGTTCCGGGGTGGGGAGCGTCAAACGTCGATGGACACGGAGCAGGGAAGCGAGGGAGCAAGGACGTAGATCAACAGGGCCTAAGCGACCGCGGGAACGAGAGCGCAAGCGGAAAAGTGAGAAAGCCGCACGGATGCCACAGCTATGGATGCAACGTGCCGGTAAGTGTGCCCATGCGGTGCCAGACGGCACTCCCCACGCCCGCCAGGCTCAGCAGGAGCAGGAGCACCGACAAGGCGAAAAACGGCGCCTGCAGAATTGGCCAGGCTTTCGCCGGGAGCTGGTCAATCAGCAGGTCGCTCAGATCCTCGTTAAAACGCGTAGGCCTGTCCTCATCTTCCCGGGCGGGTCTCCACTCCGAGGCCAGGAAGGCCGCGCGGACGTTCGACAGCAGCACGCCAGCGAAAAGGATGGAAACAATTCCCGGAAGTCGGCCAACGGCCAGGGTGTAGAGGATGTCGCAGAAGAACAGGGCAAATACCATGGCCGCCGCCGGCCAGCTGGCTTCGCGGACGCCCATGCCGCCCATCAGAAAGACCAGCGCCATGGCCAGATAACTGATCAGCAGGAGGGGATTGCCCGCAAACAAGCCGACCAGTGCGAGATAGCCGCCGGTAATCACGCAGATCAAGAAACCTTGCTGTCCCAGGTAATTTACGTCCCAGGCGTTTTCCACGGTCGGCCAGAAGATGCTCTTCAGCCGGCCGTCAGAGCGTTTGCTCTCACCGGAAAGTCCGAGTGTTTGCATGCACGCCAGTTTGGCGCGAAGGACGTTGGACGTCAAGCGGATTCCGGCGCTTCGCGCGAAGAAATGTTGCGCTTGCAAGGTTAATCAATCTGTAACTGATGGATAGGCGGCGATAAGCACGGAATCTCCAAGCTAATAGAAATTCGCTGATGAATATCAGAACGCTCGCGCGGTCTTTTTACAGTCCCACTTGCTCGCATTCCCGGTACCCAAAGGCCTAATGCTGAGCACTCCCGTGTTGCGATCAAGACTGAAATTATAGTCCTCCGAGAAGCTCGGACGCCTGGTATCCCAAGTTACCGCGTCTTCTGTTACCGTCGCGGAGGATGTATAGGCGTCTTTACGAGACATGGTACCGACCCACCAGGCCACAGTGTTTGCGGTGGTATCGACAGTTACCCACATGCCGACAATCGTGGAGCCAGTGAAATGATTTACACAGCCGAGATCGACCGTTTCGCCGTTTGCGGACGCGAGCAGGCTTGGACAAATGGCGGCTCCAATAAATAACGTCAGCACAATCATGAGAACACGCACTTGAATCACTTGTTTTTCCTCCGTCACGGCTATTGATTCCGACGAACGTGTTGCTCCCTACCGAGAAGCAACCCCATGCACATGCGATTATTCAATGTGCAGGGATCATACCATGTTCGTTAGTATAAGCGCGGATTTCTAAGTTGCATTTAAGTTGAGGTAGATAAACGACATTCCAGCCGTTGACAGGATTGCGTGAGTATCGTCGCCAATCCGTTAGCTACTCCCCGGTAACGGAGACGGCCGCTCTCGGAGAGCGGCCGTTAGAGGCTAAAGCCCCGGACGGAATTTTCGGGCTTCTTCGGTTCGACTAATAAGGTCCTGCCCTTTCGCGTTCGCCTTTCCTCTTAGAACGTAGTCGAAATCGTGAGGCGGAAGGTCTTGCGCGGCTCACGGAAGACGTAGCCAGATCCGTAGGACTGGATGGCCTCTGAGTAGGTGTAATCGCCCGCTCCTCCCGGAGGGAACATATCGCGCGTAATCAGCTCGGCCGAGCAGCTCTGCTGCTTTTGCCCCAGTTTCGCGTCGTTGCAATACGGCTGCTCGAAGAGGCGCAGTGGGTTATAGGCGTAGTAGAGCCGGAAGGGCGCATTGATGATGGGCATGAGCGCCGAAACCTCCCCGCCCACCGACATGCGGGGAACGAAGTTGGTGCCGGCGACCGGCCTGATGTTTTGCTGGAAGCCCACCTGCGAGCCGGAAATGCCGCCCTGGCAGGAGCCGTTGTTGTACACCGGGCACCCGTAAAGCGGCGCGGTAAGCGAGGCAAAGCCCTCGGGGCTCTGCTTCAATTGGTTGTGGCTGACCGCCGTATCGATGCCGAAGTCGTCGAAGAAGTGGAAGTCGAACGGACCGACGACAGGAATGCGGTACTCGATGTTGGCGGTGAACTGCGTGTCGCCGCCGATGGAGGCGATGCCGTAAACCGGCAGCGGTACCTGAATGCACTGGTTGTCCTGCGGATTGGTGGGGTCGCGCGGTACGCACTGGCCGTCAGGATTGGTCAGCTGGAAGTTGACGCGCGAGGGCACGTAGCCGTAGGGTGTTGCGCTGCGCGTGTCAAATCCACGCAGTTCCATTTCGCCGCCGGAGTAGAAGCGGTTGTTGGGCGGAGCAACGTCGCCCGAGATGCCGGTGATGTAGCCCAACTGCGCGCGAATAGCCAGCACATTGCGTCCCCCAGCGGTGGGGGTCAGGTAGTGCATGGGGAAATAGCGCTTGTAGGCAGCCACTGCGTTGACGTAACGCACATCGCCCCACAGACCGGCAAGCTGCAGGAAGCCGGTGTACTCTTTGCCATCGTGCGGGCGCATCGGGTTCGAGACCGTGTTGTAGGTATAGCTGAGGCCAAGATTGCTATTGATAATTCCTGCCAGCGGATTCGAGCCCTGCACTCCGGAGCGGAATGAAATGGTCTGGAAGAAGCTCTGCGATGCTGTGCTGAAGGCGGTGATGGACGATTTAGTGAGCGAATAGGTAGCGCCTACGCGCTGGAACGCATGCCGCTTCAAGGGGTAGCTCACGGAGAAATTAAAACCGTCGGAACCCACGTTGTAGTTCTGCGTGAGCGACTTCTCGGCGGATGACAGGTTGAGCGATGCGCCGGTGGTTGCCTGGTAGTTCTTGGCGGCGTTGTAGTCCTGCTTCTGGTTGAATACCTGGAAGCCCACATTGATGGGGCGGTTGCGAATATACGGCTGGGTAAATCCAAACGTGAACTGGCGGCTGATCGAGCCCAGGTTGGCCTGCAAGCTCAGGGTTTCGCCCAAACCCAGGAAGTTGTTGGTCTGGTAGTTGACGCCGAGAAACGCGCCCGAATAACCGCTGACGCCGCCATTCATGCCGATTGAGTTCTTGCCCTTCTCCTTCACCTTCAG
>Ga0302320_10021460_pt1 | contig 12814 bp, 10 predicted proteins | sample Bog_T0_3_FD_202130 | JGI IMG/M metagenome (GOLD analysis project Ga0302320, IMG submission 202130) | Peat permafrost microbial communities from Stordalen Mire near Abisko, Sweden - Bog_T0_3 | ecosystem: Environmental > Terrestrial > Soil > Wetlands > Peat | place: Sweden: Abisko, Stordalen Mire...
CCAGCGCCGTCAGGCCGGCCAGCGGCGCCAGATCGGCGACTGGCGTGCCGCCGAGGTCCAGCCGCGTGAGTTGCTGCAGACTCGCCAGCGGTGCGACATCGGCGACGAGGCTGCCGGTGAGGTAAAGGCTGCTCAGGCGGTGCAGCCCGGCCAGCGCGGTCACATTCGCGACCGGCGTGAACGACAGGATCAGGCTTTCCAGTGCCGTCAGACCGGCCAGCGGCGTGATGTCGCTGACCCGGGTCAGCCGCAGCCCGAGCGCCCGTAGTTGCGTCAGGCCGGCCAGTCCGGACAGGTCGCTGAGCGGCGTGCGGGTCAGGAACAGACGCTGGACTCCGGTCAGCGACGCCAGATCCGGCAGGTCGGCCAGCGCCATCCGTTCCAGCCGGCGTTCCACGGCGGTGAGCGGGCGTTAATCGCCGGACGGCATGGGCGATGTCACGACCATGTATTCGAAATTGCCGGTGCCGAGCTGCCCCTGGAGATGCTTGACGGCTCTGAGACCGTCGTTCGTCGTCTCATTCGGGCCGGAGATGTAGAAAGGTTTGCCGTCCTGTCCGAAATCGAATTCGGTTTTGCAGGCATCGGGATCGACGTCGCCGAACAGACGCTCCAGCGCGGCGAACTCCCGCGGCGGCGGGAAGCCGATTGAGCGGGACCAGCGGACGAGGTCGCGCACCAGCTTTCGCGCGTAGCTGGGATCGACCGCTGTCATCGGTGATGCTGCTTCCAGGCGGTCGATATAGAAGTCGAGCTGATCCTGGTCCATCGTTCGGAATATGATGTTCTTGACGCCGCGGCAGAACGTGTCGAGCAGATAGACCTCGAAAAAGATCGGGCCGACCGTGGCACCGCGCGCCAGGACCAGCGTCCCCATCCCGGTGTCGAACAGTTCCTCGCTGAGCAGGCAGGCGCGGATCGGCAGGGCGGCGGCCTGCAGCGCCTGGCCGGCGGGGGAGGCTTCGGCTGCTTCGAGTTTGCGCTTCTGCGCCACGATTGCCTTGCGCCGGTTGGCCTTGGCGCCACGCCGTGCCGCCAGATTGCTTGCTGCCATGGTTGCCCTCCTGGTTATGCAGGCGGAGACGCTACGCAGGCGGCGCCGAGTCGGGGCAAGCTGGATTTGCGGGGGGGAGGGCGTGGAACTTCCTGTCCGTCGCCGTTTGTTGGGGTCTGGCGCTGCGATCCGCACTTGCTACAGCCCGATGACTCGGGTCTTGCAATCGGTTGGTTCAAGCCCCACGCTAGCATTATGAACTCACCTGTGTCGCCGATCGAGGATGACGATACCGACGCCGAATCCCGCGCACTCGCGGCGGCTATTGCTGAATCGGATGCCGACCCGCAAACCGTGCCGCACGAAAAGGTCCGTGCTTGGCTGCTTCGGCTGGCTCAGGGCGAGTTCGACGCGCCGCCGCCGGTGCCGCGCTGAGCCTTGTCGGTCTTCTGGCGCGCCAAGGCACTGGCCGATATCCGCCGCATCGTCCGCTACATTGCATCTGACAACCCGGTCGCGGCCAGGCAGGTTGGACAGGACCTGTTGCTGACCGGCGACAGCCTGGAGTTGTTTCCTCGCCGCGGCCGGCCAGGGCGCCAGCCCGGCACGCGCGAACTGGTGGTCACGCCGCCTTATCTTCTTGTCTATCGGGTCTCAGGCGCGGATGAGGTGACGATCCTGCGCGTCTGGCATGCGGCGCAGAACCGACCCTGACCAGCCGGCCTGACTGCCAGTGCCGATGTCCTGTGCGCCCGATGCCACCCCGCCGGATTACAGTCGAATACCGCAATGATCAGTGATAGTGTTGCCAGTTTCCCCATTGTGGACCACCGCGAAAGAAGATTAGATCGTTCATCGGCATCGAATCCCGGATGTGCTACGAGGCGTGGGTCACCCATGAACACACCTGATAGTTGGCAGAAACGGCGTACCGGTTGGAAGCTTGATCCAGCCTCAGCCGACGTTCGAACCGAGTATGAAGTTGATTTCGCAAGGGTCATACACTCTGGATCGTTCCGACGATTGCAAGGCAAGACCCAAATTCTTAATCTGGGCGACAGTGATTTCTATCGGACGAGATTGACGCACTCTTTGGAGGTCGCGCAAATCGCCTCTGGTATCGTAAGGAAATTGAAGCGTGGCGCATTCGATCGTCACGCCCAGTCCTTTCTCCCGCCGATAAGCCTAATTCAGGCAATTTGCCTAACTCATGATCTTGGACATCCCCCTTTTGGCCATGGAGGGGAGGTAGCACTCAACTATTGCATGCGGTACCACGGTGGCTTTGAGGGCAATGGGCAGACCCTGCGAATTGCCAGCAGGCTGGAGCACTTTTCCGACGGACGCGGGTACAACTTTACTCGGCGGGCCGCGCTGGGAGTTCTGAAATACCCCACTGCCTACAGTGAGGTCGTCAACCCAGACATACGCCCACGCATGATCGCCCATACCACAAGCCGTAATCTTATTGACCGGGCCAGGTCCAAACCTCCCAAGTGTTACTTTGACAGCGAGCGCGATGTAGTCGACTGGGTACTGAGCGCAGTCTCTGACGATGACATTAAGAGATTTAGGGAAAATGATAAAGTACGTGGAAAGCACGGTAAGACCATCCACAAATCCCTTGATGCAAGCATCATGGATATCGCCGACGATATAGCGTACGGCATCCACGATCTAGAAGATGTAATTGCACTGCACCTAATCTCCGAAAAAGAATTTCGCGCAGAAATAAAAAGAGACGTGTGCCACCCATTCCTACAGTTCCTGCAATCGAGATCCAACGGCACGGATCCTTATGAGTATTTCATTGTATCACTTTTTGGAGACGGCAACGAAAGGAAGCGTTGTATAAGCAGACTTGTGGGGGTCATGATCAATGCGGTCACTTTTACAACGAACGATGAATTTAACGAACCGATACTGCGCTTCAGGGCAAGCCTTGTTGGTGAACATCGGGTGTTCCTTGATACGTTGCAGGATTTAGTTGTACGAAAGGTTATACACAGCCCTAACGTCCAGCACTTAGAATTCAAGGGCCAAGCTATGGTAGTGGCAGTATTTGACGCCCTCGCGTCCGACCCGAATCTGCTTCTACCTCGGGATGCTTTCCAGGCCTATGAAAACGCAATTGAGCCTTATCGGGCGATCTGCGATTTTGTGGCGGGAATGACGGACGGCTACCTCCTCAGAACCTTCGAGCGACTTTTCAGTCCTCGCATGGGATCAGTGTTCGACAAGCTGTAAAGATCGGCTTTGACCCGATCCGTTGTCGAACCATCTTCGCTATAAACTCGCGTTGCCTGGATGTGCGCAATCCGAGGATGCGCATGTCCGGACTGAATGACTGAAATGGCCGCGCCTAACCCCCGTCACCACCTCACCAACCGCCCGCGTCAGTAATCACACCACGTCTGCACCGCTTTCTCGTAATCCCGTCTATGGTACCGCCGCCCGGTCCACGCCCCCCATCACTCCGCCGCCAGCCGCGGGGGATCGATCAAATCCGTCGCCCGCGCCAGATCGACCGACAGCAGCCGGGACACGCCCCGCTCCTGCATCGTTACCCCATACAAACGGTCCATCCGCGCCATGGTCAGCGGATGATGCGTCACCACCAGGAACCGGGTCCCGGTGTCGCGCACCATATCCTCCAGCAGCGTGCAAAACCGTTCCACATTGGCGTCGTCCAGCGGCGCATCGACCTCATCCAGCACGCACACCGGCGCCGGATTGCAGCGGAACACCGCGAAGATCAGCGACAGCGCGGTCAGCGCCTGCTCGCCGCCCGACAGCAGCGACAGTGTCGCGAGTTTCTTCCCCGGCGGCTGCGCATAAATCTCCAGCCCGGCCTCCAGCGGATCGTCCGACCCGACCAGCGCCAGATGCGCCCGGCCGCCGCCGAACATCCGGGTGAACAACTGCTGAAAATTCTTGTCCACCTCCTGGAATACTGCAGACAGCCGCTCTCGTCCCTCCCGGTTCAGGTGCCCGATCGAGCCGCGCAGCTTGGCGATCGCCGTGGTCAGTTCGGCGCGTTCGGTCTCGATCGTGGTGATCTGCTTCTCGACGTCCTCGGCTTCCTGGTCGGCGCGCAGGTTGACCGGCCCCATCTCCTCGCGTTCCTTGAGTTGCCGTTCGAGGCGGCGGCGGGCCTTGTCCTCGCTTTCCGGACTGATATCGGCGGGCGGGTCGGGCAGCGCCGGCGAGGCGCCGAGCCGTTCCAGGATGCGTTCGGCGATGGTGCCCCAGGCGTGGCTGGCCTGCTGCGCGGCACCCTCGGCGCGCACCGCATCCTCCCGCCGGCTGGCCAGAGCCGCTTCGGCGCCCCGAACGGCGCGGTCGGCCTCCGTCGCGTGATTCAGCGCGACCGACAGGGTTTCGGCGGCGCGGCGGTGGCTGGTTTCGGCGGCGGTCAGCGCGTCCAGCGCCTCGGCCCGCCTGGCGGCGATCGCGGCCGGCCGCGCTTCCAGGGTTTTTAACGCCTCCTCCGCCTCGGTCTGGCGGGCGGTCAGGTCGGTGACGCGGTCGGCGGCATCCTTCGCCCGCTCCGCCCAGCCGGCACGCTCATTGACGATAACCCGCCGGCGGTTGGTTCGGCCCGTATGGTCGCGGGCCAGCGAATCGCGCTGCCCGCGCGCCGCGTTTTCCTGTGCGCGCGCAGCCGACAGCGCGGCCCGCGCCTGATCGACGGTGGCGCGAAGTTTACCGATATCGGGCAGCGCGGTCTGGCTTTGCCGAACCTGCGCCAGGGCCGCGAGCGCCTCATCGCGCTCGACCGTGATCCGGGCCAACTGGTCGTCGGCCGCGGCCAACCGAGCAGTGGCGGTGGCGGCTTGGTTGCGAAGGCCGGCGAGGCTGGCGCGGGCGCGTTCGAGCTTTTGTTCCCACTCGCGGCGGGAGGTGCGAGCGGTCTGTTCGGCGGTGATCGCGGCCTGGGAGGCCGATTCGGCTGTCGTCCTGGCGGCGCGGGCGGTCGTTGCCTCCTGTTCCGCCGTCGCCAGCCGCGCGCGCAGGCCGATCAGCCGGTTGCGCTGCTGCAGCCGCACCGTCGCCTGAGTCGGCGTCCCGGCTCGGATGGTATAGCCGTCCCAGCGCCAGATGGCGCCTGCGCGTGAGACCAATGACTGGCCCGGCAGCAAAGCGGACTGATGGATTTCGCCATCCTGGTCGTTTTCCACCAGTCCAATCTGCGACAGTGCTCGGGCCAGAGCCGGCGGCCCCTGCACCGACTCCGCCAGCGGTGTGGCGCCGTGTGGCAACACCGGCGCCGGATCGAATGCCGGCAACGCCCGCCAGTGCCGCGCCGCCCCCGGATTGAGCGCGGATGTCAGTTCCTCGCCCAACACCGCCCCGAGCGCGGCTTCCAGGCCGTCGGCGACGGTGAGGGAATCAATCATCGGCGGCCAGCGCTCGCCGTCCTTCACCGCCAGGATTTCCGCCAATGCCTGCGTTTCGGCGGCAAGCCGGGCGCGCGCCGAGTCGGCCGTCGCCTGCTTGTCCCGCGCTGATGCCAATGCCGCCGCCGTCGTGCTGCGCACGTGTTCCGCCTGCTCCACGGCCGACCTTGCGGCGGCGAGGGCCGCTTCGGCTGCGGCGGCGTCCTGGGCCGCGCGCGCTACGACTGCGGGATCGATCTGCTGGACGGCGACCCGCTCGCGTTCCTGGCTGACGTTGCGGAATTGCTCGTTCAGCCGATTCGCCCGCTGTTCCGCCTGCGCCAGAAGCTGGGTCGCCGCCTGCGCTTTCGCGTTCGCCTCTGCCGCCGCCTCGGTCGCCCGGTTGGCCTCCGCTTCCGCCACCCGCACGGCGTCGGCCGCGGCAATCGTTGCTGCTTGGGCCGCCGCGGCGCGGTCGTCATGGCCCGCATCGGCCTCTGCCAGCGTGGCGTCCTCGGCCGCCAGCCGCTGATCCGCTGCCGCGGCATCGCGCTGCAACTGGCCGGCATGGGTCAGGTCTTGGCGCAGTTGCACGATGCGCCGCTGCGCCTCGCCCAACGCCACACGGGCGGCCTGTTCCTCACCGGCAATCTGCTCCTGCGACACGCGGTGGCGTTCGAGGATTGTCCGCGCATTGGCTTCGGCTTCGCGTAACGCAGGCAGCGCCGCCGTCGCCTCCGCCGCCCGCGCCGCCGCCAAACCCGCTGCCTCGGTCGCCGCGGCCACCGCCAGTTCCGCCTGGTGCAGCGCGGCTGCCGCCTGATCGCGCGCCAGCGCCACCCGCGCGCATTGCAGCGACAGCAACTCCGCCTCGGCCGCCCGAATCGCCCCGGAGATATTGCGGTAGCGGCTGGCCTGCCGCGCCTGGCGCTTGAGGTTGCCAAGCTGGCTTTCCAGTTGGGCGCGGAGGTCTTCAGCGCGGGCGAGATTGGCCTCGGCGGCGCGCAGTTTCAGCTCCGCTTCGTGCCGGCGGGCGTGCAGGCCGGTGATGTTGGCGGCTTCTTCCAGCACCGCGCGGCGGTCTTCGGGTTTGGCGCCGACCAGCGCGCCGACCCGCCCCTGGCTGACCATCGCCGAGGCGCGCGATCCCGACGCCAGATCGGCGAACAGTGTCTGCACATCCCGCGCCCGCGCCTCGCGGCCGTTGATCCGGTAGGCCGATCCGCTGCCACGCTCGATCCGGCGCACGATCTCCAGTTCCGCCTGCTCATGGAACGGCGGGGGCGCCCGACCGGACGCCTCGTCCAGGAACACCGTCACCTCGGCGATGTTGCGCGAGGCGCGGCCGGCGGTGCCGGCGAAGATCACGTCCTCCATCTCGCCGCCGCGCAGGTTGCGGGCGCTGCTCTCGCCCATCGCCCAGCGCAGCGCCTCGACGACATTGGACTTACCGCACCCGTTGGGTCCGACGATTCCGGTCAGTCCAGGCAGGATCTCCACGCTCGTCGGTTCAGCGAAACTCTTGAACCCGGAGATGCGAAGACGGCGAAAACTGACCGGCAATAGGGCACTCCTTGAGGCGATTACGTCGGAATCAGCTTGCGAAACGCGTCGTAACCCATTTCACCCGCATACTTCTTCCCATCGATCACAAAGCTCGGAGTCGAGTCGATACGCCATTTTTCCGTGTCGGCTTTCTGCTGCTGGATGATCCAGTCCCGCAGGCCGGTATCGGCGATCGCCTTTTCGAACGTCGGGCGGCTCATGCCAGCCAGCGCGGCCGTCTTCCACAACGCGTCGTTCGGATCGGACCCGCGGCTGAACGCCCAGTGGTTCTGCGTGGCGAACAGCGCCAGAATGAACGGCTCATAGCGGTCCACCGGCAGATACCGCGCGACCATCGAAGCGGTCAGCGCCACCTGATCCAGCGGGTAATCGTGGAACACCCACTTCACCGCCCCGGTGTCGATCAGGTTCTTCTGGATCTCCGGGTAGGTTTCCTGTGCGAACGCGGCACAATGGGTGCAGGTGAGGGAGAAATATTCGCCCACCGTCACCTTGGCGTCCGGCTTGCCGACGAAGCGTTCGGCGCGCGGGTCGTCATCGGCCCACGCCGAACCGGCCGACAGTGCCAGGGCACTCAGGGCGAAACCGGCAGGCACCACAGTTAGTAGCGAACGGCGGGAAAACGGCATAGGAACCTCTATATCTGGTATTACAGTTTCTTCAAGCGTGGTGTCGAGTGCTGGCTGCGCCCGATCACCACCCGGCCCAGCGAGGCCAAAGCGGATTTCAGGTCGCCATCGGGCAGGCCGGCGACCGCTGCATTCGCCTCGGTGATGGCTTCCGGCGGTGGCGGCGCGGCTTGCGGCGGTTTGCGCGGCATCCCGGCCTGGGTGAATTTCAGTGAATGGACTGGTTGACCGCCCAGATGCGTGTTGATCCGGTTGATCACCTCGATCCCCATATAGTGCAGGTCCATCGCCGTTGGACCGGCGCAGGATATGGTCAGCACGCCGCGGTCGAGCCGGCGCGGCACCGTCATCGCGGCGACCTTGGGGCCGACAATGATCTCCCAATCCGCAAGAATCTGCGCCGAGGCGGGATTGTGTTTTCGGAATGTCTGACGGGCGATGGTGGGGACGAGACTGCCCAGGGGCCGCGGTCCGTAGACGAAGGCTGCCCGTCCCGGCATACCGGTGCGCGTGTCGTCGTCCGCCATTGCCCCCTCCGTCGCCAATACGGCTCGCGCAGCCGACCTCTTGCGTTGGTACGACCGCCACCGGCGACGTCTGCCGTGGCGGGCGGAGCCTGGAGAGGCCCCTGATCCCTATCGGGTCTGGCTGAGCGAAATCATGCTACAGCAGACGACCGTGACCGCAGTCATACCCTACTATGAGCGCTTCGTAAGCCGCTTCCCCACTGTGCAAGCGCTGGCCGAGGCGCCGCTGGATACGGTGCTGTCGGCCTGGGCGGGGCTTGGCTATTACGCAAGGGCGCGGAATTTGCACGCCTGTGCGCAGGTTGTCGCCGCCACGGGCGGATTTCCGGCCAATCTGGATGGGTTGCAGTCGCTGCCGGGCATCGGCGCTTACACCGCTGCGGCGATCGGGGCGATCGCGTTCGGGCTGCCGGCGGTGCCGGTGGACGGCAACGTGGAGCGAGTGGTGGCCCGGCTGTTTGCCATCGAGCAGCCATTGCCGGCTGCCAAACCGGCACTGCGGGAGGCGGCTGCTCGGCTTGGCGCCGATCCGGCGGCGCGGGCGCGTCCGAGCGACTTTGCCCAGGCGCTGTTCGATCTGGGCGCGTCGATCTGCTCGCCGGCAGCACCGGGCTGCGGGGTGTGTCCCTGGGTTGCGGCGTGTGAGGCGCGGCGGCTGGGCATCCAGGCCTCGCTGCCGCGCAAGTCGCCGAAGAAGGCGCGGCCGATGCGGTATGGGGTGCATTTCTGGCTGACGGACGCGGACGGGCGGGTGCTGCTGCGGACCCGGCCGGCGAAGGGGCTGCTGGGAGGGATGACAGAGCTGCCGGGGACGGAATGGCGGCACACGCCGTGGACGACCGCCGAAGCGCTGACGGTTGCGCCAATGCAATTGGACTGGTCCGCAGCCGGCCAGGTGCGGCACGGGTTCACCCATTTCGAGCTGATCCTGGACATCCTCGCCGCCCATGCACCGCATATCGAGCCACGGGATGGTTTCACCCACGCGCTACACGCGTTGGACGAAACCGCGCTGCCATCGGTGATGCGCAAGTGCGTGCGCATGGCTGCCGGTTGGCGCGCCTAGACGAACCGGCCACGCTACCACACCATCGGCGCCACCCCGAACAGCCACGGATGCGCCAGCAGCAGCACGATCCACGCCGCCACCCCAAGGCCCGCCGTCAGCCAGCCGATCTCGTTCGGTACGAACCGGTTGCGTCCGGCCACGATCGCGGCGAACGGCACGATCGAGGTCGCCGCCGACAGCGCCTGCCAGGTATCGGGATCGCGCCGCGCCAGCTTGGCGTCGATCGAGGGCATCCCGGCCAGCGCCGTCACCAGGAACGCGCCGAAGAACACCACCGACGCGCTGTCGCCGTTGTTCAGAAGATGCAGCGCCGCCCAGATCGAAAACGACCACAGCATCGGATGGCGCGTGACCCGGATCATGCCACGCGGCGGCCGCCCCATCTGCTCGCGCGGGCCGACCGCGGTCGGGTTGCGGACGGTCAGCGACCCGACGAACAGCATAAAGGCCGGCAGCATGACGATCACCGCCACCCAGCGCAGCCAGTCGGGTGCCACCCAAAGCAGCGCGGTTGGTGCCTCCGCCCAGGCCCGCACCAGAAGCAGCAGCACCAGAACGGACAGCGCGGAAAACACGATCCGGAACGCTGCGTCACCGATGCGCCCGACCACCGCGTCGCGCAGTCTGGTGCCCGCCACGCCGAGGTGAATACCGATCCACAGCAGTGCGGCGACGATCAGCAGGGCCATGGCACTCTCTCCCGACAGGCCCACCGACCATGCCACCGGGGCAACGGCCGGGGCAAATATGGGCAGCCACCCTGTTGATCGCCGCCGCCCCAAGCGCGCATGATCGCGGCAACACGTATCCAGGAGGCAAACGATGCAGACCCGCGCCGCCGTGGCCCGCAAGGCCGGCGAGAAACTCAGCCTCGAAACGGTCGATCTCGATGGCCCGCGCGAAGGCGAAGTCCTTGTCGAGATCAAGGCCACCGGCATTTGCCACACCGATGAATACACCCTGTCGGGCGCCGATCCCGAGGGCCTGTTTCCCGCCATCCTCGGCCATGAGGGCGCCGGCGTGGTGGTCGATGTCGGCCCCAACGTCACCAGCCTGAAAAAGGGCGACCACGTCATCCCGCTGTACACGCCGGAATGCCGGCAATGCGAATACTGCCTGTCGCGTAAGACCAATCTGTGCGTGGCGATCCGGGCGACGCAGGGCAGGGGGGTCATGCCGGACGGCTCCAGCCGGTTTTCCAGCGGCGGTGAGCCGGTGTACCACTACATGGGCACCTCCACCTTCGCCAATTTCACCGTCCTGCCGGAGATCGCACTGGCGAAAATCCGCCCCGACGCGCCGTTCGACAAGGTCTGCTACATCGGCTGCGGCGTCACCACCGGCCTCGGCGCGGTGATGAACACGGCGAAAGTGGAAGCGGGCGCCCGAGCGGTGGTGTTCGGCCTGGGCGGAATTGGACTGAACGTGATCCAGGGGCTTCGCATGGTCGGGGCAGACCAGATCGTCGGCGTGGACCTCAATCCGGGCCGCAAGCCGATGGCGGAAAAATTCGGCATGACCGATTTCGTCAATCCGGCCGAGGTGCAGGGCGACCTGGTTCCGTACCTGGTGGACCTGACGAAGGGGGGCGCCGACTACACATTCGAATGCATCGGCAACACCAAGGTGATGCGCCAGGCGCTGGAATGCGCGCATCGCGGCTGGGGCAAATCCGTGATCATCGGCGTCGCCGGCGCCGGGCAGGAGATCGCGACGCGCCCGTTCCAGCTCGTCACCGGCCGGACCTGGATGGGCACCGCGTTCGGGGGCGCCCGCGGCCGCACCGATGTGCCGCGCATCGTGGACTGGTACATGGACGGCAAGATCAATATCGACGACCTGATCACCCACGTGCTGCCGTTCGATCAGATCAACGACGGGTTCGAGCTGATGCGCCGCGGCGAATCGATCCGCTCCGTCGTGGTTTACTGACGCCTCAGCCCAGTTTGGGGCGTTGCACCGCCTGTCGCGACACCATATGGAGGGTCGCAAACCCTCTGACAGAGAATGCCCCCGATCATGGATGACCCGATCCAGCTCACCCGTCTGCCATCCGGCCTGACCGTCGTTACCGAACGCATGGACCGCGTCGAGACAGTCTCGATCGGCGCCTATGTGGCGTCCGGCTCACGCAACGAAACCGCGGCGGAAAACGGCGTCTCCCACTTCCTCGAACACATGGCCTTCAAGGGGACCACCACCCGCAGCGCCGCGGAAATCGCCGAGGAAGTCGAAGCCGTCGGCGGCCATATCAACGCCTATACCGCGCGCGAGCAGACCGCCTATTACGTCAAGATGCTGAAGGAAGACACCGCGCTGGGCTTCGACATCATCGGCGACATCCTGACCCATTCGGTGTTCGAACCGGAGGAACTGGAGCGCGAGCGCAGCGTCATTCTGCAGGAAATCGGCCAGGCCAACGACACGCCCGACGACATCATCTTCGACCACTTCCAGACCACCGCCTACCCCAACCAGTCGCTGGGGCGCGCCGTGCTGGGCTCCGCTGAAGCGATCCGCAGCATGCCGCGGACGGTGCTGACCGGTTACATGGGCCGCAACTACACCAACAGCAACGTCGTGGTGGCGGCGACCGGCAAGCTGCAGCACCAGCAGATTCTCGACCTCGTGCAGAAGCATTTTTCCGATTTGCCCGGCAGTTCGCCGCCGCGCTGCGATGACGCGACCTATGCCGGCGGCGAATTCCGTGAGGAACGTGACCTCGACCAGGTGCACGTGGTGCTGGGCTTCCCCTCGGTCGGCTACAGCGATCCGGATTATTACCCGACGGTGCTGCTATCGACCCTGCTGGGCGGCGGCATGTCGTCGCGCCTGTTTCAGGAAATCCGCGAAAAGCGCGGGCTGGTGTATTCGATCTACTCCTTCGCCTCGCCGTTCAGGGATGGCGGGCTGTTCGGCATCTATGCCGGCACCGGCGAATCCGAGGCGGCCGAACTGATGCCGGTAATGCTGGCCGAACTGGGCAAGGTGCAGGTGGCGATCACCGCCCCGGAACTCAGCCGGGCGCGGGCGCAGTTGAAGGCGAGCCTGCTGATGTCGCAGGAAAGCACCGGCAGCCGTTGCGAGCAGTTGGCGCGGCAGATCCAGACCTTTGGGCGGGTGATCCCGACCGAGGAAGTGCTGGGCAAGATCAACGCGGTGACCGAGGCCGATATCCGCCGAGCGGCGGTGCGGCATTTCAGGGCGCCGCCGACGCTGGCGACGGTGGGGCCGTCGGCACAGGTGCCGGCGCTGGCCAGTATCGTGGACACGCTGACGGCCTGACCGGGGGCGCTGGAGCGACGGCGTCCGGCGGGTTCGGTGCAACCCCCGGCCGGTAGCTTCCGGCCGTTCGGCCTGCCACAATACCGCATGACCACGCAGGACTTCGACATCGCCGTGATCGGCGCCGGCATGGCCGGAGCCACCGCCGCCGCGTTCCTCGCCACCGAAAAGCGCGTCGCGCTGATCGAGGCCGAGGACGTCGCCGGCTACCACACCACCGGCCGCTCCGCTGCGATGTGGATCCAGAACTACGGCCCGCCGGATGTCCGCGCCCTGACCCGCCTCTCACGCCCGTTCTACGAAGCCCCGCCCGCCGGCTTCACAGGCACGGCGCTGATCCGGCCCCGCCTGGTGCTAATGCTGGC
>Ga0302320_10021464_pt1 | contig 12812 bp, 8 predicted proteins | sample Bog_T0_3_FD_202130 | JGI IMG/M metagenome (GOLD analysis project Ga0302320, IMG submission 202130) | Peat permafrost microbial communities from Stordalen Mire near Abisko, Sweden - Bog_T0_3 | ecosystem: Environmental > Terrestrial > Soil > Wetlands > Peat | place: Sweden: Abisko, Stordalen Mire...
ACAGGCTGATTCTCGAGGATGCGGCCGGTCATTCCCATGCGGCCCAGAAGACGGCTGGGCAGACTGCGCCCCCGATTCCGATAGCAGGGTCGCTCGAGGATGCGGCGGGTGTGGCAGTTGTCTTCTACGACAAGTCCCGCGTGACTCAAGAGTTTATCCGGCAAAACTTTGCTCTCAAATTGAAGGCGAATGATGGCATGACCGAGCGCCTCTACCGAGCCAACCCGAAGCTTGCCACGGAAGTGGTGGATGACAAGCTTGCGGGAATCACCATACCCACGCTGGTGGTGTGGGGTGCAAACGACGCACTGGTGCCGCTTGCGGATGGACGCGACTATGCCGCGAGGATTCCCAATGCCAAGTTGGTGATCGTGCCTGAGTGCGGACATGCGGCTTCGATCGAGAAGCCCACAGAGTTTCTTGCCGCTGTCGAATCGTTTCTGAAAACGGCGACTCGGTAGCATTCGGATATTGATACTATTGAAACTCCATGGAGATAGACGCAAAGAATCGTGGACGCCTTAAAGCGCTCTGGCGGGCGGTGATCGAGATTGTGTTCATCGTCTTTCTTTTTTATTCAAATTTGTTGATGGGCGAGTTCAATGCTTCCAGCGGTCAGGGAAAGAGCCTGTTGTTTGCGCTGAACGACATATTTACAGGGAAGAACTTCGTGATTGCGATGATTTCCGCGCTGATTGGCTATGTTGTATTCGAACATCTGCGCAAGAAGCTTTAGGTCGGGCTGGTGAAGGTTCCGATTCTGGCGCATCCTTGACCCGTCGTCGTGCACTTCCGTATCCTTCGAGAGTTTCCGCGTGGTGAATGGATTCCGCATTCAACCTGCGCAGGGAGAGCTCGGATGAGCATGAACCCACCGGCCCCAACTCACGCTTCCCACTCCCCGAATCTGTCGATGTCTGGCGTTCGTCCATTGCTGGTTCGGCGCGCCGCGGTGCTGGGCGCGGGGACAATGGGCTCGCGGATTGCAGCGCACCTGGCCAATGCTGGAATTCCGGTGCTGCTGCTGGATATGATTCCGATTGGGGAGGGCGCAAGAAGCCGGCTCGCCTTGTCGGCGATTGAAGCGCTGGTCAAAGCTAAGCCCGCAGCCTTCTACGAGCCATCGCTGGCCGCGCTGGTGACGGGGGGCAACTTTGAAGACGACCTGGGCAAGCTGGCTGGATGTGACTGGGTCATCGAGGCTGTTGCGGAGAATCTGGCGATCAAAACAGACCTGCTGTCGCAAGTGGTTCCACACTTGGCGGCCCACGCAGTTCTCACGACCAATACCTCTGGGTTGCCGATAGCTCAGATCGCGGCTGGACTCGCCGGGCACCGGGATCGATTCTTTGGCACGCACTTCTTTAACCCTCCGCGCTACATGAAGCTGCTTGAGGTGATTCCCACTGCGGAGAGCGATGCGGGTGTCGTGGCAGCTTTCGCAGCTTTTGCCGACCTGGCGCTGGGCAAACAGGTGGTGTTTGCCAACGACACGCCCAACTTCATTGCCAATCGCATCGGCGTCGCTGTGATGTTCAGCGCGGCTAACCTGATGCTTGAGCAGGGGCTGACCATCGAAGAGGTGGATGCACTGACCGGCTGGGCCATCGGATGGCCGAGGACCGGCACGTTTCGGTTGGCGGACCTGGTGGGCATCGACATTCTGGCTCATGTGGCCGCGAATTTCCCCGAGGGCGCGCCGCAGGGCGCCTTTTCTGCCCTGTTGGATGAAGTGGTCAGGCACGGATGGCTCGGCGATAAGTCGGGGCAAGGCTTCTACAGAAAGAGCCGCGACGCCGATGGTAAAGAAGTAAGGCTGGTACTCGATTTGGCGACGTTAGAGTATCGTCCCGCGACAAAGCCAAAGCTGCCTTCGCTTGAGATGGCGAAGAACGCGCCAACAGTGGGCGAGCGGCTGCGGCTGTTGCTCGCGAATGACCCGGCAAAGGACAAGACAGCGGCGTTTCTCTGGCCATTTTTGGCCTCGCTTTGGAACTTTGCAGCGCAGCGGATTGGCGAAGTGGCGGGCGATGCGGTCTCAATCGATCGGGCCATGCGCGCCGGTTTCAACTGGGAGCTTGGGCCGTTTGAAATGTGGGATGCCGCCGGGGTCCGAGAGACAGTTGCGCGCATGGAGACACTCCATCTGCCTGTGACCTGCGACGTTGAAGATCTCCTCGACTCTGGCCCGGAGTCCGCACCTGTGTCGTGGTATTCCCCGGACGGACCTCAGTGCTACAACCCAACCACAGGCGGTTGGGAACCGATCCCCCAACAGAAGGGCCACGCGCGGGTCGCGGACTTCCGGCGGTCTCACGGGGTGGTTCGGGCCAACCCCGGCGCTTCGCTTGTGGACCTGGGCGATGACATTGCCTGCATCGAATTGCACTCGCTGAAGAATGCCATCGGCGGCGACGTGTTGGCGCTCATCACCGCAGTGCTCAATCCAGGCTCCGACGCAGTGCGCGACTTTGCCGGCTTTGTGATTGCGAGCGACCGCGAGAATTTCAGCGTTGGCGCCAACCTGATGCAGTTGTTGCTGGCTGCCCAAGAGGGCGAGTGGGATGAGCTTGCCGGTGTGATTCACGGCTTCCAACAGATGACGGCGGCAATCAAATTCTGCCCGCGCCCGGTGGTTGCAGCGCCGTTTGGCCTGACACTTGGCGGCGGTGCGGAGATTTGTCTGCACGCCGCTCGCCGCCAGCCGCACACGGAGACTTATATTGGGCTGGTTGAGGCCGGCGTGGGGCTGATTCCAGCTGGCGGCGGCACCAAGGAGATGCTGTTGCGGGCCGTCGACCAAGCCACTGCCATGACGCCTCCTGACCCGCGCGATCCGCCGTCGCGTTTTGCGCAGTCTGCCGAGATGGCTACGGCGCTGAAGCGGACGTTCGAGACTATTGCTCTGGCCAAGGTTTCTACTTCGGCGGCGGAGGCGCGTTTGCTGGGATTGTTGACAGCGGCGGACCGGATCACGATGAACCGCGAGAGGCTTTTGCTGGATGCCAAGGGGCAGGTCGCGGCTCTCGCTGAGTCGGGCTACATCGCCCCGCAACCGCGTATGCAGATTCCCGCACCAGGTACGGGAGCGTTGGCGACGCTGGAGACGGGGATCTTTTTGATGGGTGAGGCAGGCTACGCCTCGGAACACGACCAGAAGGTTGCCCGTTGGGCTGCCTACATCCTTGCCGGCGGGCGCGTGACGGCGGGCAAGCCGGTGAGTGAGCAATACCTGCTTGACCTGGAGCGGGAGGCGTTTCTCTCTCTAGCTGGTGAGCGAAAGACGCAGGAGCGGATTGCCTTTACGCTGAAGACCGGCAAGCCGCTGCGGAATTGATGATGACGCTAGCAAAATTCATTCTGTTCGGAGCTTCGACCCTCGCGTTGGCATCGGTTCCGACGAGAGGCCAGAGCGTCTTCGTGCGGGCGGAGTCCCAACTCGCAGAATCCGGCAAGATCGTCGTGGCTGGCCACTCAACCCCTTACGTCATCCGCCATTTGCCGGTGAGTTCGTTTCCGGAGTTGCCTTCCGAGATTCAAGAGAGCCTGAACCGCCGCGGCTGTCTGATTCCACAAACTTACGAAGCGCACCATCCGGAGAACGTCGTCCATGCAAGGCTTGAACGTGCAGGCTCCTCAGACTGGGCGGTGCTGTGCTCGGTGAAGGGAGCGGTCTCGCTGCTGATTTTTTTCACCAGCGGGGCTTCGCGCAGCTTCGGTCAGCCAGTGGTATTGGCGTCGGCGCCCGAGATGCAGCGTTTGCAACCGCATGGTCCGGACGGAGTTCTTGGCTTCAATTGGGGCATCGACTCCGCGACGCCTGGCCAGGTGCATGAGGCGCAGGCAGGGCTGGAGCATAGGCAACCGTGGCTCGATCATGATGCCCTGGCTGACTCGGCTGTCGACCACCGAACTGTGTATCACTTCTATGTGAAGAACGAATGGACTCTGGTGGAAATGCCGGAGTAAGTCTGGGGAGTTGTTGAAGACTGACCCAAAACTGAATTTTGATTCTCGGGGGCTAAAGCCCACATTGATTTTGAGGCATTTACGGCACGACTGAAGTCGTGCCCTGACACAAAGCCATTTTTCATAAACCTGGTGGACTGAACGAGCCACAGAACCGCAAGGAGTAGGCGCCATGCCGGAAGCCGTCATCGTCAGTGCTGTGCGCACACCTGTTGGCCGTGCCCCGAAAGGCGCTCTCTCTACTACCCGCCCGGACGATTTGGCTGCAATTGCGTTGAGCGTTGCCTTGGAAAGGATCCCCCAATTAGACATGGCCGAAATCGACGACGTGATTCTGGGATGCGCTCAGCCCGAGGGCGAACAGGGTTGGGATATTGCCCGTTGGGCGGTTTTGCGCGCGGGATTGCCGGTCGATATTCCAGGTGTGACAGTGAATCGCTTGTGCTCTTCCGGGCTTGAAGCGATTGCGCTGGCCGATCTGCGCATCCGCGTGGGCGGCGACCGGGTTGTGATCGCGGGCGGCGCGGAGACCATGAGCATGCTTCCCTTTGGCGGTCTCAAGCCCAGCCCCAATCCTTATATGGCCGAGCATTACCCGGCGTCGTTGCTTAGTATGGGGCTGACCGCAGAGCGGGTTGCCCGCAAGTATGGCGTGTCGCGCGAAGACCAGGACGCATTCGCGCTGGCGAGCCATCAAAAGGCTTTGGCGGCGCAGGCTGGCGGGCGCTTTGCCGACGAGCTGATTCCGGTGACGGTAACGACAGCCGTCCCAGGTTCGAAGGCGGGAAAGACAGTGGTCAGAGAGGCGGTGTTTTCTATGGACGAAGGCCCGCGTGCCGACACATCCGCCGCGGCTCTGGCCAAACTCAAACCGGCCTTTCATGCCCAGGGGACAGTGACGGCGGGAAATTCTTCGCAGACCTCCGATGGAGCGGCGGCGGTTGTTTTGATGGAGGCTGTGAAGGCGCAGGAACTGGGGATATCCCCGCTTGGCCGCGTCGTAGCTTACGCCGTCACCGGATGCTTGCCAGAGGAGATGGGGATTGGTCCCATCAGTGCGATTCCCAAAGTGTTGAAAAGGGCCGGGCTCACGCTCGACGAGATTGGCCTTATCGAATTCAACGAGGCCTTTGCGGCGCAGGCACTGGCGGTCATTCGAACATTGGGTCTCGACCCGGAGCGGATTAACGTGAACGGTGGCGCGATTGCCCTTGGTCATCCTCTGGGATGTACGGGCGCAAAACTCACAGCGACGTTGCTCTACGAGATGCGACGGCGCAACGTTCGCTACGGCATGGTCACGATGTGTGTGGGCGGCGGTATGGGAGCCGCGGGCATCTTTGAGTTGATTGGATGATGCGCGCCTGCCGATAAGTACCGTTCGCGCCAAGAACACCTTTGAAAGTGGTGAGATGAAAACATTTCTGCATGTAGGTTGTGGCAATAACAACAAGGCACAAACGACCGCGGGTTTTGCCGGCGGCGATTGGACAGAAGTGCGCTTCGACATCGACGAGTCAGTGCATCCAGACATCGTGGGAACCATGACCGAGATGAAGGCCGTGACCGCTGAAAGCGTCGACGCGATATTTTCATCGCACAACATTGAGCACCTTTACCCGCATGAAGTGCCTCAGGCCCTGGCCGAGTTCCTTCGCGTTCTCAAGCCAGCCGGATTCGCCGTAATCACCTGTCCCGATCTACAGGCGGTGGCTTCGTTGATTGTCGAAGATAAGCTTGCCGACCAGGCGTATATGTCGGCAGCGGGGCCAATCTCTCCTTTGGACATCATCTTTGGATTCCGGCCGCAGCTCGCGGCCGGGAATCTTTTTATGGCTCATCATTGCGGATTCACGAAGAAGGTGTTGGGCGGCACGCTGATGAGTTGCGGCTTCAAGACGGTTCTCACGCATCGCCGACCTGCGCATTTCGAGCTATGGGCGCTGGCCAGCAAGAGCGCGATTGCCGAACCCGAGATGCGAAAGCTTGCAGGAGAGCATATTCCGCGTTGAAGCTCGAGCCGTTTGAGTGAGACGCATCGTTCGAGACAGATTGTTCTTGTGGGATTCATCTTGCTTCGGCGGCCTTTCTAGAATCATGTGCGCATCTATCCGGCGGACCTCCATTGGGCGTACATGGATTCGATCGCATCTTCAAGCGACCGGGCCAGCCCTTTTGCGTCGCACAACGGGCTGCGCATCATGGCCGCGCGCTGACTCTTTCGCCTTTCTTTTCGGCCGTCCACATCCTTCGCGAGCGCGCACACGATCGAGACGTATTCTTCCTCACTTTTGGCTGACCATTCAGGGCGTCCGAGAGCCTTGACGACGGAACTGGCCATCCTTCCACACACCCTGCGCCCTTCAAGAGCAACCAGCGGGACGCCCATCCACAGTGCATCGAATGCGGTTGTGCCGCTGTTGAACGGAATCGTATCAAGCGCAATGTCCATGCGGTCATAGAGCGCCATATGCTGCGAAAAACTGAACCCGGGCACGCGCGGCAAAAACTCGACGCGCTCTGAGGCGATACCCTGCAACGTGAGCGCGGTCAAAATGCGCTCATGCGTCTCTGCCTCATATTCCGCGCGGTCTTCAAGCAAGAGCTTTGAATTGGGGAGAGCATTCATGACCTTGGCCCACAATCGTAGTGTCTCTCCTCTTATCTTTGAGTATTTGTTGAATGACCCCAGCCACACGGCACCCTCCGCGTCTGGCGTCCATCCACTTTCTGGGAGTGAAGTATCGCCCTTGTATCGATGTGCCATCTGCGGCAGCTTCCAGAGCTTCTCGCTGAAGTGGGTGTCGCAGTGTGCTGAATAGCCTTCGTCGGTGATGTACCAGTCCATCTCAGTCAGGCCCGTCGTGCTCCAGTAGCCAATGTACGAGCACTGCACCGGCGCAGCGCGATGAGCGAAGATTCGCAGGTGGCAATTGCTGGTGTGGCCTGTCGTATCGATCAATACATCAATCTGTTCTGCTCTGATTCGCTGAGCCGCAGCTTCGGCAGGCACTCCGATCAGCGATATGTAACCATCTGCCAGAACCCTGAAATGTTGGCTTCGAGCGTCAGACCAACCGACGGTCGGAAACAGCGTGAGGTTGAAGCGGTTTCGATCGAGCTCGTCGAGGAACGGCTGCAAGAACACTGCCACAGCGTGGGCGCCCAGCTCTGCGGAGACAATGCCGAGCCGCAGCTTACGTCCTTCGCGAGACTGCGCCAGGAAAGTGCCCGCCTTGGCTGAAGCCTTTGCCCGCGCGGCTTCTCGCTGGCCATCAGTCATCATCCTCTGCTCCCACCCCATTGCAAATGCGCGCTCTTTTTCAGGGGTGAGATGGCAACTGAATGAGTAGAGGTAAAGCAAGTTGCTATACGCCGTGCCCGTCACGGATTCCAACGCAATCGCTTTCTGATAGCTTTCGACGGCTTCTTCAATCTTGTCCTGCTCGACCAGCGTGTCAGCGAGGTTGGAAGGCGCAACATGGTCCGAAGGCGCCAGGCGAATTGCTTCTTGATAGCTGCTGACAGCGTTGCGGAGCAGGCCAAGGTCTTTGTAGGCATTTGCCAGGTTCAAATGCGCCGAGGCGTAGTCGGGTTGAAGGTCGATGGCCTTTTGGCAGCTCTCAACAGCATCGTGAAGCTTGCCGCTTGACCGAAGGGTCGCGCCAAGGTTGCTGTGCATCTCGGCGGAATCGGGTCGATGCGCAAGTGCAGTGCTGTAGGAAGCGATTGCCTCATCGAAACGGCCTAGCTGGTGGAGCACGGTTGCCAGGTTGTTGTGTGCGGTTGCGTAACCTGGGTTGAGAGCGGTCGCCTTTCGATAGTAGGCGACGGCCTGCGCCATGTTTCCCAATTTGTGCAGAGCATCGGCCAGGCCGTTTGTCGATTCAGGAGAATCTGGGTTTATGCGCAGCGCTTGGCTAAAACTTGTTGCTGCCCCGGCCGCGTCGCCATTTTTTAGTAAGACGTTGCCCAGCTTGGCATGAGCAGATTCCATGCTTGGATCGAGAGCTGCTGCCTGCCGGTAGCAGGCGATCGCTCGTTCCAGTTCGCCGGGATCGAGTCGCGCCTCATGGACCTGCCCAAGATTGAGAAAGTAGTATGAATTGCCGGGCGCCCTTTGGATCGATCGCATCATCAGTGCGATCGCCTTGTCCGGTTGGCCTGTCTGGTGAGCGGCAAGCCCCGCGTAATGGAGGGCGTCCGCATGTTCCGGATCACTCCGCAGAATCTGTTGGTAAATCTGAATCGCCTGCTGAAGCCTGCCGGCCTGATGGTGCGCCAAAGCCAGATTCATCAACTCACTGATGCCTGGGCGTGAAGGTTTTGTGGCAGTCGTCATTGCCGCAGATTGATGGATGCAGCAACGCTTGAACTTCTTGCCGCTTCCACAAGGACAGGGGTCGTTGGGAGCAACCTGCTTGCCTGCGCCTCGCAAGTTCTGGGTCATGCTGCGCAGCTCCTTCTCATCCCGAGGGAGCGTGTATTGGCACCGGAAGAATCGCTTTTCGAAATCACTGCGCACACCATGCTCTTTGCCGGTTGGCCAGCCAATGATACCAAAGCAGATTGCAAAGCCCCGCGACATGAGACACGGCGGCAGCACACCCGCATCTTCGAGTGGCTAGAGTAAGTGGGCGCATCCGGGCTTGGGTTGCTAAGTGAGCTGCTTTGTATGAAGTTACGATAAAAAGTCGATTTGATGACTATCGCGTAGGGAGACCCTTCGAAGTGCCTTCAAGACTGTCTCAAAATTGGGCACGCGTTACTCATGCGCGCACACACGAGATGTTTCAGGATTGTTCAAAGCAGACGACACTTCATTAGAGAGTTATAACTCGACGGTGCGGTGTAGATAGCTTTTCACCGGAGCGAGGTAGTTGCTCGCGGGCGGGAAGCCTCGTTTATGCGGCGCGCATTGTGGTTGTCTATCGAGTGACTGGCTTCTCCATCTCGTCCGCGGAGTCATCATGAATAGACGGATCGTTCTCGGGTTTATAGCGTTTGTTTTCGCGGTGAATTCCGCCGTCCTTCTGTCGCAGCCGCGGCAGGAAACCGCCTGCGCAATCGCTGCCGGGGCCATGCCTGACGTCGAGGGGAACATCGAACGCCCACCTCCGTCCGTGGTCGCAAAGCCAAGGACTTCTACCACGTTGCACGTGGTTGCCGACGACCCGGGCGTTCTGAATTCGCTGAGCCCGGTATCAAATATTACTCAGGCCGAGATTCTTTCATCGGCTGGGACCTACGGAGACTTTAGCCGCTATCTTCAAGTGCTGCCGGGCGTGGTGTGGAACAGCGATCTGAGCAATGATTTGCTGGTGCGCGGCGGTCATCCGACTGAGAATTTGTTTGTTGTGGATGGGGTTGAGGTTCCCAACATCAATCATTTTTCATTGTCTGGATCAAACGGCGGATTCACGTCGATGATTGACTCTACTTCCGTTGGCAGTCTCAGCATGGGGGCCGATGCGTATGACGCGGCTAACTCGAGTCGTCTCTCCTCGTTGATTGAAATTCATACGGTTGAGCTGGGAAGGGAGCGGGAGAGCGGAAATCTTTCTGTAGGCATTGCGGGTGCTGGAGGGCTTTTTCAGCGCGCTTTGGCTCACGACGGCAGCTTGCTTGTCTCGGCGCATCGCAGCATTCTGAATCTGGTGACGAACGACATTGGCATCAATGGCGTTCCAACTTATACAAACGGCATGACGCGCCTGGAACTGAAGCCGAGCGATCACGATACAGTCTCACTCTTCACCTTGAGTGGAGAGGACTCCATTCGCATGACGCCTTGCCAATCTTGGGGCGCAACCAGCATCTTGCAGACGCAGTATGCGGGTTGGCGCACGACTGAAGGGTTAACTTGGGGACATAACTTTAACGCGCGAGTTATCGCCGATCTAAACGCCAGCTCTTCTCTTACGCGCCAGAACATAGGCCAGCAGCAACAGATTGGAAACATACTCGCCAACGGAGCCTGCCAGCCGCAGTCTCTGCTGCCGGCCTACATCGAAGACTCGCTCAACGGCTTGTCAGCTTTGAAATACTTGCTGCGTGCAGGGGTGCGGGGGTGGGTGGTTTCGGCGGGGGTGAGTGGGAGCTTGACTACGGCGAACGATTCTGTTGCGCAGCCCGATGGGCAGCTCTCGCCATTCAGTGTCGACACTTCAAGGAGTGATGCGGATACGTTTCATCGCAAGTTTTCTAGCGGGGGGAGTGCGGGGTTTGTGGAGGGCGAAGGCGGGTTTGGAACTCGCTGGAGGATGCTTGCCGGGATGCGCGTCGAGACATTCGCGATTACCGGCAGCTATGCGCTGGATCCGCGGGTGTCACTTGTTTACCGGTTGAGCGATCACCAGAGTGTGCATGGGGCGGTGAATTTCGCTTCGCAACTTCCGCCGTTCATGGACACGATCAGCTATGCGAGCAACCGGGGGCTGCGTCCGGTTGAGGTGAGGCAAGAGGCTGTGGGCATGAGGATTTGGCAGGCGAACTGGGGTACGCTGGACGCGGATAGTTATTGGAAGAGTTACAGGCGGGAGGCGGTGTCTACCGAGTATCCGGCGCTGATGCTGTCGAATATGGTGGATACACTGGGGCAAGGGTTTGTTTGGCTGCCGCTGGTGAGCGTTGGAACGGGGCAGGCGCGGGGGCTGGAGGTGGCGCTGCGGGCGCATTGGGGCGGGCGGGCGCATGGGATGGTGTCTTTTGCGCGGTCGCAGAGTACCTATCGGGCATTAGACGGGATTCGGCGACCGGGGAGTTTTGATACGCCGATGGTTGGGAATGTGACGGGGAACATCCGGCTGCCGCTCAAGATTCAATTGGACTTAAGGGAGTCGGCGGCGAGCGGGCGGCCTTACACGCCGTTTGACTTGGTTGACTCGAATTTGCAGAGCCGGGGAATCTATGACGTGACGCGGATCAATGCTCTGCGCGGGCCGATCTATAACCGGCTGGATGCGGAGGTGGAGCGGAAGATCCCGGCGGGAAAAGGGTTCTTCGATATTCACGCGGGGGCTGAGAACGTATTGAATCGGGGGAACTTGATGGGGTATGTGTGGCTGGACGACTGCCAGCAAGGCTGGGGATGCGCCGACCGCAGCGGGGAGCCGATGACCAAGGTCGATCAGATTGGACGCTATCCAGTTTTGAGTGTGCGGTATGAATTTTGAGACTGGAATTTGAGAAGGGAAAGCACGAACGGCCAAGGATGACCTTGGCCGTTCGTGCGTTTTGAGCCTTCTTTGGAGCATTTGCGGGGCTGAATCCACTAAAAGTCAGCGCCTTCGCGAAGTCTCGATCTATGCCTTCGCGAGCACAAGTGCCTTGACGCGGGCGTTGAGGCGGCTCTTGTAGCGGGAGACGGTGTTGTGGTGGAGGATGCCCTTCTGGACGCCCTTGTCGAGGGTGGAGACGGTCTCGCGATACTGGGCCTGAGCGGCCTTGGCGTCGCCCTTGGTGAGAGCCTCGCGGAGGGCGCGCAGGCTGGTGCGGACACGGCTGCGGTTGGCGCGGTTCACATCGGTGCGGGTAACGGTCTGGCGGGCGCGCTTGAGCGCGGATACATGGTTTGCCATTGAACTTTCCTTATCTCACAATCTCTGGGTCAAATGCGGGACAGAATGCCTTGTCGCCGCATCCCTCGCAATTTCTTAGTCTACGGGAAATCGGATTGCGGGTCAATTGCTGTGAGTGTGGGCCGTTTTTGATGGCAAATTGGCGTGAAAAACATGCTGTTTTTGGCGTTTTGGGGCTTATATTGCGCGGTTTTGCGCGGCCGTATTCCAGTATGCCAGTATGCGCGCCGGCGCTAAGGCGTTGATTGTATTGATCTTTGATTGTGAATCTTTGGAGATTTTTTCTTGAGAGGAAAATTTAAATAGGGGGGAGGGGGTATTTATTTTCTGGTTAACAGTGTTTGGGCTGGCTATTTCATTATTGTGCGCTTTGGGAGGGTAATTATGTGCAAAGGGATTTGGAGTTGGCGGGAGGAATCTGAAGTTTATTGCTAGGACCATTCGAAGAAAATGCAGGTCCTTCGGCTCCCCACCCCAGCGACGAAGACCTGTCGCTGGGGACCCCGGGCTCCGCTGAAATGCGCTTCGCTCAGGATGACCGCCGTGGTGTTGGTGCTTATGATGACTGCTGCAATTGGGTTAGCGGTGGCGAGGCGGGTTCAAGGCTGTTGACCCTGCCGCTGGCAGCCGTGGGCAACGGTTTAGAGTTGTGTTGGACCGCTGAATCTATGAGCACATTCAAGCTGAAGGCAAATCACGCGCCGGTCAAGGCCTACTACGACACGCTGGAGCGGTTCGGGCGCGGCAAGTTCGATAACGAGGGGAACATCCGGCGGGCCTTCGAAAGCCTTCTGGAGAAGTGCGCGCGGCCATTTGAATGGCTGATTGTGCCGGAGTACCAGATTCCACGCACGGGCAAGAGTCCGTTGCGCTTGGATGCGGCGGTGCTCGATGCCTTCAACCTGTCGCGCGGGTGTTCTTCGGAGCGCCTTGCCGTCAACAAGAGGGTGCAAGCGGTAAGATTGTTTTCAGGATTCTCCGGTCTCATGGATAACCTCTCCAAGCAGGAGCGAAGTGAACGGATGTCCCGCATCAAAGGCGTAGATACCGGTCCGGAGATGACTGTCCGCCGCATGGTGCATGGCATGGGATTCCGGTATAGGCTTCACGCGCGCGATTTTCCCGGGGTTCCGGACATGGCCTTCCCAAGGTTGGGCAAGATCATCTTTGTCCATGGGTGTTTCTGGCATCAGCACCCAGGATGCGGAAGGCAGCCGAAATCCCATTTGGACTTCTGGACAAAGAAGCTTTTCCAGAATCGGG
>Ga0302320_10021465_pt1 | contig 12812 bp, 10 predicted proteins | sample Bog_T0_3_FD_202130 | JGI IMG/M metagenome (GOLD analysis project Ga0302320, IMG submission 202130) | Peat permafrost microbial communities from Stordalen Mire near Abisko, Sweden - Bog_T0_3 | ecosystem: Environmental > Terrestrial > Soil > Wetlands > Peat | place: Sweden: Abisko, Stordalen Mire...
CAGGACCACATATGGAACCCACCAACGCGTGGTCATTGCGATCTCTATCTCGCTCCATGGAATACGCAGTGGAGGATGGCCAGGCCGAAAAGGAAATAGCACGGAAAGGTAAAGCGCATCTTCCGCGGCAGCCATACGAATCACGCAGCTGTAGTGGGTCAGCCAGCGCATATAGACAACATAGAAGAAAGGGCCTGCGGTGCGGGTATCTCCGTAAGGTTCAGTTGGCGCTCGAAAGCGCTTGGAAAGAGACCACCAGCCTCCAAACCGGGAGATCAGAAAGCAGACCAGGCACCACGCGGTCGTGAACAGGACTATGACCGAAGGCCACCATGGAATCGGTAGAATGATCGGGTTGGCTTGCATCGTACACCCCTGGAAGTCCGCCATGACGCAGCGTGACCATTTCTAGATTCGCCAACCGAGTCCTCAGTGAAGAGAAATCCCTCACACCCCGACCGGGAACGGCTTCGGGCTCGACTCATCCGTATTCGCAGCGCCCGTCTTCCACCGCTCAAACCGCCCCTGCAGCAGGCTCATCAGGCCGGTGTACCAGTAGCCAATCACAAACAGAATCAGGAAGGGCGCGGTGAAGTAGTTGTGGTTACTGAAGGTGTAGAGAATCGCAAGCATGAAGTAGCAGCCCAGAATGATCTCGATCCACGGGGCCAGCACCAGGCGCTTGCGATACTTGGCGGCCTGCGACTTCTCGCCCTTCTTGGCCACGCGGTATTTTGGCGTCCGCACAAAGGCGCTCTTGTGGCCCACCAGGGCCTCCATCACCGCCTTGGTGTTGGTCACCGTGAGGCCAATGCCCAGAGCCATCAGGAAAGGCAGATAGAGGAAGGTCTTCCACCAGTCTTTGGGGTAGAGCTCGCGCTGGCTCATCACGTAAAACACCGCAATCGAAAACGTGGACGCGGTAAACAGCGGAAAGTCGATGAGCAGCATCTGGAACCAGCCCTGGTAGAAGCGGCAGATCATGGCCGGCATCAGCAGCACGCTCATGATGACCATCAGCGGATAGCTCAGGTTCGCCGTCAGGTGGTAGACGGCCTCGACCTTGATGCGGCGCGGCACGTGCGACTTGAACATGAGTGGCAGAACTTTGATGCTGGTCTGGATGAGCCCCTTGGCCCAGCGCGCCTGCTGCGTCTTGAAGGCCGTCATCTCGATGGGCAGCTCCGACGGGCACTCCACCTCGGGCAGGTACTTGAACTTCCAGCCGGCCAACTGCGAGCGGTAGCTGAGGTCGGTGTCCTCGGTGAGTGTGTCGTGCTGCCAGCCGCCGCCGTCCTTGATGGCCTGGATGCGCCACATGCCCGCCGTGCCGTTGAAGTTGAAGTAGTCGTCGGACCGCACGCGCGCCCCATGCTCCAGCACAAAGTGCCCATCCAGCAGGATGGCCTCTATTTGCGTGAGCATGTTGTAGCTCTTGTTCATGTGCGTCCAGCGGGTCTGCACCATGCCGATGTGCGGCTCGGCAAAGTGGTGGATCACCTTCATGAGCCAGTCGGTGGGCGGCACAAAGTCGGCGTCGAAGATGGCGACGAACTCGCCCTTGGCCACCTTCAGCCCCGCGTCCAGCGCACCGGCCTTATAACCATGGCGATTTGTCCGGTGGATGTAGACGATCGGGTGGCCTAGCGCCGCGTAGCGGTCCACAATGCCCGAGGCCACGGCCTGGGTCTCGTCGGTCGAGTCGTCCAGCACCTGGATCTCGAGCTTGTCGCTCGGGTAATCCATGGCGCAGATGGCCTCGATGAGCCGGTCAATCACAAACTGCTCATTGAAGATGGGCAACTGCACCGTCACCATTGGCAGCTCGTCAAAATGCTGCGGCGGGTTGGGATTGTAGTTCTTCCTGTATTTGAAGTAGAGGTAGCACATGGTGTAGCGGTGCACGCCGTAGATGGCCAGCAGAATCATCACCGCGAAGTAGGGCAGCAGCACCGCAGCGTCAAAGAAGTTCCAGTGGTAGAGGCCCTTGAAGGTCCGGTCGGTGTTCTGCATCGCCTTCAGGTAGTGCATCAGGCCGTTCTGGGGCGCCAGGGCGAGGAAGGCGGCGGCCCGCAGGGGCAGCCCGGCAAACAGACTGGCGGCGGGATTCAGAATTGCTTCAAGCGCGGCGAACAGGGTGTGCCTCCACAAACGCGATAACGGCAATTGTACGCGAAAGGGGCACTACTCGCGGTGGAGATGGAAGAGGACAAACAGGTTGGTGGGCGCCTCAATCCTCACCCCACAGATCGTCTTTCCGTACCATTGGCTGAAGTGCTTCTTGTCGCCGGTGATAAGGTAGTCCGACTTCGATTGAACCGCCGCAGCCAGCACGGGACGATCCTTGGCCGGCAAGGCAAGAGCTTCGGGCAGTTCGACCAGTTTCTGAAAGGCCAGGACCGCTACCGAGGTCATTAATCCGCGCAGCCGCTCGATTTGCGAGGCCTGCGGCAGGTTGCGCTGAACTTCAGCCATGACGTACACCGACGTGACGAGCCGCACGCCCTCAAGCCGCCAAATAAGCGCGGTTTCGGCGTTCTCCTTCCAGGCTGCGGAGACCACGATGTTGGCATCGAGGAACAAGGTGGTGGGTTGAGGCCCAGGGTCAGTCACTCCGGCCACCGAATGTGATCAATCGAGTCCGGATCGATTCCCATGCCGGCCACATCCTTGCGTGCATCCAGGTAGCCCTCCCTGGTCATCACGTTGTTCAGGAAGAACTCAGCCAGCCGTTCCGGGGTATAGATCTCCACCTCGACCGGCGTCGTCACGGCAGGGCGCATCAGGATGCCATCTTCGCGCTCCTCGAAGAGCATCGGGCTGCCCTCGTCCAGCCGGTAGCGCTTGCGCATCTTTGCCGGAATCACGACCGTGCCGCGTTTGCCAATCACAACCGTCTGCATTTCAGAATCTCCGATATTCAGAATAGCAGAAAAGCACTCCGTTTCAAACGAAAGCTACTTCAGCCGACTCAGAAGCGTCGCTCTTTCAGTGTCTAGGACCCGAACTGCATCCAATTCGTCCAGGCCAGGGTATTTGTCGCGGGTCACGTAGCTTACCCGGCCCACGTACCGGCCTAAATTCGGCTCGAAGACATACCGATTCACCTCGTAGCGGTGGCGCGAGAAGTGAGTCTCTCCGGCCTTAAAGTCCAAGACAAAATCCGCAGTAACCACCACCGGGGTTTTCGAAATCTCGGGAAGGCTCCACATCTTGTATTCGCTCTGGTTGGTCAGTTGGACCGTCGGAAGAAGGTTCACGAAGTCGAAGCTCTGTCGGTCGAGCAGCGCGAAATAGGTAAGTGTGCCGCTCCCTCCTCCGGACGAAGTAGCGTTGAAGAGAATCAGATCGTGCCCGTGGAGTTTGCCAACTATCCGAGCCTTCGGATATAGGCCGAAAATGGACTTGTTGGCAGGAGGAGCGAAGCAGTGCTCAGTGCCGCTGGCCCGCACGCAGATTCGAGCTGGCGTTGCAGCCAAGCCTTCTGCATCCAGTTCGCCTGGAAGAACGGAATCTTGCGCATGGCAGGTTGACGCGGAAGCAAACAAGCCAAGTGAGGCCGCTATCCAGAGGCAACTCTTCTTTGCTCTCATCTTTCCCTTTAAGGAGACTCAGTTTTGCTCAATCTCACTCCCCCCACTCGGACAATATGCTCCCGATCTTTGATCGGTCTCAGGTTGCTCTCGCACTCCGCTGCGGTTGCCGTCCCGGCAGGCACAGGCGTACAGTTTCCTGTGTCCTAGGAGGTAAGTTCTCTTATGTCTTCCAACTCCCCCATCGTCGCCGCCCCTGGCGGCAGTTTCCTGCTTGAAACTCGCACCCCGGCCGAGGTCTTTACCCCTGAGGACCTGAACGAGGAACAGCGCCAGATTCTGGCCACCTCCGCGCAGTTCGCCCGGGACGAGATCCTCCCCAATGCCGCTGCCATTGAGGCCAAGCAGCCCGGTGTCCTGGCCGGCCTCCTGCGCAAGGCCGGCGACCTGGGCCTGACCGCCGTTGACATCCCCGAGGAGTACGGCGGCATGGGCCTGGACAAGGTCACTTCCACCGTTATCACCGACCACATCAGCGTGCTGGCCAGCGTCTCCACCGCCTTTGGCGCGCACATCGGCATCGCCACGCTGCCGCTGGTCTGGTACGGCACAGAGGAGCAGAAGCAGAAGTACCTGCCCGGCCTTGGCTCCGGCGAGTGCGTCGGCGCGTATGGGCTCTCTGAGGCCAGTTCCGGCTCTGACGCCATGAACATTCGCTGCCGCGCCGTGCTCTCAGCCGACGGCAGCACCTATACCCTGAACGGCGAAAAGATGTGGATTACCAACTGCGGCATCGCCGGCCTCTACACCGTCTTCGCCAAGATCGTCGACGCCGCGGCAGGCACGGAGAAGTTCTCCGCTTTCCTCATCGAACGCGACACGTCCGGCGTCACCGTCGGAGCTGAAGAGCACAAGCTCGGCATTCGTGGCTCGTCCACCTGCCCTCTGGTGCTGGCCGACTGCAAGATTCCCGCCGCCAACCTCCTTGGCGAAGCTGGGAAGGGCCACCACATCGCCTTCAACGTGCTCAACGTGGGCCGCTTCAAGCTCGGCGTTGCCTGCATCGGCGGCGCGCGCCACGCCCTGGCCAATACCATTCGCTACTCCAAGGAGCGCCACGCCTTCGGCAAGGCCATCGCCGAATTCGGTCTCATCCAGCGCAAAATCTCGGCCAGCGCCACCCGCCTCTACGCCGCTGAGAGCATGGCCTACCGCGTGGCTGGAATGATCGACGCCGGCATGGCCGCCCTTGCGCCCGAGCAGGCCCACAACCCCCGCGAGATGCAAAAGCGCATTGAGGAGTACGCCGTCGAGTGCTCCATCCTCAAGGTCTACGGGTCGGAGATGCTCACCCTCGTCGCCGACGAACTGATCGCTACCATGGGCGGCTACGGCTATGTGGAGGAGTACCCGGCAGAGCGCTACTACCGCGACGCCCGCATCAATCGGATTTTTGAAGGCACCAACGAGATCAACCGCCTCATCATCACCGGCTGGCTCATGAAGCGCGCCCTCAGCGGCCAGCTTCCGCTGCTCGCCGCCATCAAGAAGCTCATGGACGAAGTGACCCAGCCGCCCAGCTTCGACGGCGGCGCAGATGCAGACGAGTTGCTTGCGCGTGAAGCAGAAGCTCTTGCGTCCGCCCGCAAGGTCGCGCTCTTCGCAGCCGGAGTCGCCAGCCAGCGGTTCATGACCGCACTCCAGGATCAGCAGGAAGTGATGGCCGACCTGGCCGACATCATCACCCAGGTCTTCGCGCTGGAGTCGTGCCTGCTGCGCGCGCGCAAGCTGGCCGCCGCCGGCCATAGGGCTGCCGCTGCCGCTGGGGCGATGACCGGGTTGCTGGCGGATGAGACCATCGCCCTCGCCGAGCAGGCATCCCGCCGCATCCTGGCAGCCTGCTCGGAAGGCGATATGCTCCGCACCCAGTTAGCCATCCTGCGCCGCATCTCCCGCTTCACTCCCGGAGACGCCGTCGCCCAAAGCCGCGCCGTCGCCCGCTATTGCCTGGAGGTGGAAAAGTATCCGTTTTAGCGAGTTAGCGGCCGCCCGGCTGCAAGAGTATGAGTTATCTGCACCTCTCTTTTCTCTATCCAGCCGTGCAGAGGCTCTGCTACCCTGCACGGAAATCCTCACAGGAGGAAAGATGGAGAAATTCGTGATAACCATAGACACTCTCGACAAGAACGGCGCACCCGACAATGGAAAGGTGGATCTGGAGTTTGCGGTTGAGAAGGAGCCCTTGCCAGCCAATCCAATTGCGCGGCTCAAGCTCTCGCAGGTTGGAACCAATAACGTCTTTGAGTTTCGGTTTACATGGGACGGGGCAAACGAGCTTCAGCAAATGATCAACTGGACCCTCGGCGCCAACCCCAAACCACCAAAGACAAAGGACCCCAACTGAATTCGCGGGACTTAAGCGCCCGCGCGACAGGGCTTCGGGTTCACGACGCCGCTGCCTGTCCAGCGGCCAATAAGACTCAAGAAGCCCGCAACTAAATCGTTATTCTGCTAGAATTCTCCTTCAGCCGACATGCGTGGAGCGGGTGCAGCGAACTCATGCGGCTTTGGGCGTATTGTGTGTCCGTACGCTATCCCGCCAAAGAGAATGCCGTGTACAAGTCTCGATCGTCACTCTGGCCCCTGTTCATTTCCGCCCTCTTTCTCCTGCCTCTTTCCGTAACGGCGCAAACCACGTTCGGCTCGGTCGACATGGGCAGCAGCGCCACGGTCACCGTCACGCTCCCCTACGGCGGCGGCACCTTGACCAGCATCGCGGTCCTCACCCAGGGCGCGCCCGGCCTTGACTTCACCGATGCCGGCGGCGGAACCTGCGTGGTCGGCGTCAGCCCGATGTGGTGCACGGTCCAGGTCGCGTTCGCGCCCAAATTCGCCGGCGCGCGCAGCGGCGCGGTTGTGCTCACGGATGCCAGCGGCGGTGTGTCCACTGTCTATCTTCTGGGTACCGGCGTGGGACCGCAGGTCGCATTTCCTCCCTACAATGCTCCCCCGAACCTGCTGCCCATCACCCAGCAAGGCCTGCCCATGGGCGTTGCCGTGGATGGCGGCGGCAATCTCTATATTTGCGACAGCGACAACTTATCCAGCGTCGGCGGTTCAGTCACCGGGACCGCGCGCGTCTTGAAAGAAACGCTCTCCGACGGCACATACACACAGAGCATCATTGCCAGCGGCTTCTTCAATCCGGTGAACGTCGCGGTGGACGCCGCGGGCAACGTCTATGTCTTTGACCTGGGATACTCGGCGGAGCACGTAACTCAAGGCAATGCGATCTACAAACTGACTCCGTCCAATGGCGGATACACGCAAAGCAGCATCGGCACCGCCTATCAGTTCAGCGCCGTAGATTTTGCCGGGAATATCTACGAGGTCGTCTCCGGAACACACTCCAGCGATGACGGAGCCCTGATCGCGCTTTATGCCTCGACTAACTACGCCCAAAACATAGGCGGGCTGCCCCTGCCAACGCTACCGGATAGATACACTCCGGACAGAACCGACAGTGTCGCCGTCGACGGCTATGGCAATGTCTACTTCGATTTCATTTGTACCTATAACCCCCTCTATGGCCCCCGGCCCTCTGACTACCTGCTCATGGCCGAGGACAACGTAACAACAGGGGCATCCACACTCATTTACACCCTTGCAGACGATGGATATCTCACCTACCTGCCGGGGGCTTCCCCAATGTGGTCGGATACGTTTGGAAACATCTACGTCGATGTCGAGGGCATACCTGCCAGTAACACCTGGTTTATGGAGTACAATCCAACCGCCAACGGCTATGTTAACTCGGACTGGCTATCCGGGCTGAATGTCTATAGGTTTCCGTACAGCATTTCCGTGGATTCCGGTGGCTCCCTCTACATTGCGGACACTGGCGGCTGGACGCAACAAGGCTATGTTACAACCGGAACCGGCATTTACAAGTTAGACTATGCCGACCCACCGACCCTTACCTTTGGACCAACCTCAGTTGGAGTTGCCTCGAATTCAGCACCAATTACGCCGATCGCTAACTTCGGCAGCTCGCCGCTGACGATCTCTTCCATCACCTATCCGCCGGACTTCCCCCCAGTGATTGGTACCTACAGCACCCCCTGCACGGCCGGCCTCACGCTCAATCCGCAACAAGGCTGCTATGTCATTGCCAACTTCAAACCGCTCAGGCCGCTCAATGGCACCACCCCGGTGGTGATCACTGAAGCCATCGAGGTGACTACCAATACGCAGGGCAACAGCGGCACCACGCAGTCCATCCCCGTCACCGGCACGCAGGTTGCGCCCCCGCCCACGGTGACCACCAGCATCGCGCTCAAGGCATCGAAGGCCTCCACAGCCTTTAACCAACCCGTCACCTTCACGGCCACGCTCTCCGCGTTCGGCAGCAAACAGCAGCCCACCGGCGAATCTCTCACGTTCATGACCGGACCGACCCAGAACGGCTCCCCGTTGAGCGCAACGACGCTGCTTGGCTCCGCGCCGTTAAGCGGCGGCATCGCGACGCTTACCACCTCCGCGCTCCCGGCAGCCACTGACGTCGTCATCGCGGTCTACGCCGGCGATTTCACCTTCATCCCCAGCATCTCGCCCTGGATCCTTGAGACCGTCAGCAAGGCCACCACCACCACCACCATGACCGCCTCACCCAATCCATCCAGCACCGCCCAGACAGTGACGCTGACCGCAACCGTGACCGGCCAGTACGGCGGCGCGCCCTCTGGCATTGTCACCTTCAAAAGCGGCGGGGCCTGGCTGAGTCAGGCGTACGTTAGCAATGGCACGGCCAGCATCCAAACCCAGGCCATCGCCAACGGGCCAACCACCACCGCAGCTTACGCCGGCGACGCAAGCTTCTCCGCCAGCACCTCAAAGGTGTGGACGCAGAAGGTGAACCCGGAGGCCACCACTACCACGCTTGCCACCTCGCAAACGCCCACAGCCTACGGCCAGGGAGTTACCTTCATGGCTACCGTCACAGCACAATACGGCGGTACGCCCGGCGGCACGGTCACCTTCACAAGCGGCTCCAAGTCACTGGGCACCGCCCAAGTGTTTGGGAGCGGAGGTATCTACACCACCACTCTTCCAATCGGTACCACTTCCGTCATAGCGACTTACTCCGGGAACAACCTCTTTGCAGCCAGCAAGTCCGCGGCTGTGAGCCAGGTAGTGGGCAAGTCAGCCAGCGCAGCCTCCCTGGCCACCTCGCCTAACCCATCCAGCTTCGGCAAGCCGGTCACTCTTACGGCTTACCTCACAGGCCAGTATGGCGGCACACCCACCGGCACCGTCACCTTCAACAACGGAACCACCAAGCTCGGAACCGGGGCCCTGAGCGGCGGCAAAGCCACCCTTGCAACCACGGCGCTGCCGGCCGGCGCCAGCTCTGTGACGGTAACCTATGGCGGAGACGCAAACTTCACAGCCGGCTCATCGGCTCCGCTCAGCCAGACCGTGAGCCCCTCCAGCACGACCACCACGCTTGTCTCTTCGAAGACTCCCTCCAGCTTTGGTCAATCCGTCACGTTCACCGCCTCAGTCGCCGGCCAGTCCACCGCCGCGGCCACCGGCTCAGTCACCTTTAACAGCGGCACAACCGCGCTGGGAACTGCAAACCTGAGCAGCGGTAAGGCCAGCCTTGCCACCACGGCGCTGGCGGTCGGCACAGCCTCCATCACCGCGGCCTACACCGGAGACTCAAACTACACTGCCAGCACCTCGAAGGCGCTCACCCAGGTGATCGGCAAAGCCACCACCACCACCGCGTTGACTGCGTCGCCCAATCCATCCACCGCTGGCCAATCCGTCACCTTCACTGCCGCGGTCGCAGGCCAATACGGCGGCATAGCCACCGGCACGGTCACCTTCAAGAACGGTACAGCAACCCTGGGAACCGGATCGCTGACAGCTGGCAAGGCCAGCTATTCCACCCCGGCGCTGCCCGTTGCCACCAACTCCATCACAGCGGTCTACAGCGGCGACTCAAACTTCACCGCCAGCACGTCCAAGGCGGTCAGCCAGGTGGTCAAGAAGTAGGGGGTGGCGCAGGTAGGCTGGGTGTACGAATCCGCCAAAACGCAACACGGCCCGCTTCACACCGAGAAGCGGACCGCTCCCTTTCCAGTCTTTGGGCTCTGCTTCCCATCAGTGCGGCGCGAGGCATTTCACAAATCCCTGTTCCCCGTAGGCCAGCATCTGTCGGGCTGCGGTGATGATCGTAGCGTCCCGGTGGCGGGCGGTGGCCAGCAGGATGCGGTCGGCCGGATCGGCGTGAACCTCCCATGGGAGCCGTGTACTGGCCACTGCAATGGCTGTCGAAAGCGGCTCGACATGAATCCCCGGCAGCCCCAGCGCCGCGTCCAGCCAGTCGGCCACATCGCGCCCCAACCGCAGCCTTCCCTTGGCCACCAGCATGGCAATCTCCCAGGGCGTAATGGCCGAGACAAAAAGCCGGTCCCGATCCGCCGCCTGCTCAATCCGCGCATAGGTCGCCCCGGAGATGCGCGCCGAGCCGTCCAGCAGCCACACCATCACGTGGGTATCGAGCAAGAGGGAATCCGGCGACTGGGGCTTTGTCGAGCGCGCCGTCATTGGGCCGCTTCCCACTCATTCTCCAGCGGAGAAGCAATGTCGCCCTCGTACAGCACGCTGCCCTTCAGCGCCCCGCGCAGCTTCACCGGCGGCGGCATCGGCACCAGCGTAGCCACCGGCCGGCCAAACTTGGTAATCACCAGCGGCTCACGGGTTTCCGCCACCTCGTCCAGCAGTTGCAGGCACTTCGCCTTGAATTCACCGGCACCGATTGAGGGCACTGACTGAATCGCTCCTATGATCATCGACTATAGTCATATTCTTGATTTGCGCACTCCGGCTTCTCAACAACTTATGTATATTTCCTTCGGCTCAGGAGCATTGGAACGGCGTCTTCGACCCTTCAGCCAAAGGCCTTGGAAGGGCAGCCTTCCAATCAAATCCAGGACTTCGTAGTGCCACCTGTGGTAAGCTTCGCGCACCCCACAGGGACAGGAGAAAAAGATGATCAATGTGTGCATGACGTTTCACAATCAGGTCGACCAGAACACGCAGACAGGAACAGTCGCTGTTGACTGCAAAATTGCGGATCCCACCAAAGGCAAGATTCTGGTGAACCTCGCCATTCAACCAACAGGCTTGCCCAACCAGAAGAACGACCCCATCAGTTTCAATCTCACCTGGACGGATGCGGCGATTCTTGCCAGCTTTATCGACGACATCCTGAACGCCAACCCGAACTCTTGAAATCTCCCGCCGCCAATGCAAACCGGCCCGCTTCTTTTGTGAGAAGCGGGCCGGTTTGTTTCTTGCAGTGATGGAGCGTTACGCCTTGGCGGTGGTCAGCGCGCCCAGGTCGGCGGCCAGCTTCTCCGTGGAGAAGGCTTCGATCAAGTCGCCTTCCTTCAGGTCGTTGAAGCCGCCCAGCCCAATGCCGCACTCCATGCCGTTGGTGACTTCGCGGGCATCGTCCTTGAAGCGCTTCAGCGAGCCGATCTTCCCCTTGAAGATCTGCTCGGTTCCGCGCATCACCTTCACTTCGGAGTCGCGCCTTATTGACCCGTCCTGTACACGGCACCCTGCAATCGTGCCCACCTTGGGAATGCGGAAGACGTTGAGGACTTCCGCACGGCCCAGATAGTTCTCCTTGAAGGTCGGATCCAGCAGGCCCATCATGGCCAGGCGAATCTCGTCCTGCAACTCGTAGATGATGGAGTGCAGGCGAATCTGGATGCCTTCCTGCTGGGCCAGCTCGGCGGCCTTGCGCTCCGGCCGCACGTTGAAGCCGATGATGATGGTGTTCGAAGCCGTGGCCAGCAGAACGTCGCTCTCCGTAATGGAGCCGACGCCCGAGTGGATGACCTTGATGCGCACCTTCTCCGTCGACATGCGGGTGAGCGAGTCGGCCAGCACTTCCACCGATCCGGTCACGTCGCCCTTGATGATCAACGGCAGATCCTTCACGCCGGCGGTGCGAATCTGCTCCGCCAGTCCTTCCAGTGAGACTCTGGAACTCTTGGCCAACTGCGCCTCGCGCTCCTTCATCTTGCGGTACTGCGCAATGCCCTTGGCCTTGTCGCGATCCGCCACCACGAGGAACGTGTCGCCGGAGTCAGGCATCGATTCCAGGCCCAGAACTTCGACAGGTGTCGAAGGTCCGGCCTCTTCGATGGCCCGGCCGCGATCGTCAAACATGGCGCGCACCTTGCCGAAAGTGTTGCCCACAATGTAGCTGTCGTTCAGGTGCAGTGTGCCGTCCTGTACAAGAACGGTGGCCACTGCGCCGCGGCCGCGATCCAGCTTGGCTTCGATGACCGAGCCCACTGCCTTGCGCCCGGGCGTCGCCTTGGGAGCGCGAATGTCCGAGACCAGGCAGATCATCTCCAGCAGCAGGTCGAGGTTGAGCCGCTTCTTCGCGGAGACCTCCACAAACACCGTGCCTGCATCGCCCGTGCCGGCCCACTCTTCCGGAATCAGGCCGCGGTCGGCAAGTTGTTTCTTCACCCGGTCCGGGTTGGCCTCTGGCTTGTCGATCTTGTTCACGGCCACAATGATCGGCACGTTGGCGGCCTTGGCGTGGTCAATGGCTTCCAGCGTCTGCGGCATCACGCCGTCGTCGGCTGCAACCACAATGACTACGATGTCGGTCACCTTGGCGCCGCGGGCTCTCATGCGCGTAAACGCTTCGTGGCCCGGTGTGTCCAGGAAGACGATCTCGCGCCCTGAGGCCGGAGAGCCTTCCTTGCTGAACTTCACCTTGTAAGCGCCGATGTGCTGCGTGATGCCGCCGGCTTCGCCTTCCGCTACGTGCGTCTCGCGGATGGCGTCCAGCAGTGAAGTCTTGCCGTGATCCACGTGGCCCATGACCGTGACCACAGGCGACCGCGAAACTTCGAGCTCGCCCGTGTTCTCGGCTTCGAGAACTTCCTCGATGGCCTGGTTGGCAATCTCTTCTTCATAGCTGATCACGGTGGCGGCCGCACCGAACTTCGCGGCCACATCCTTCACCATCTCGGCGTCCAGTGACTGGTTCACCGTCACAAACACGCCGCTCATCAGCAGGGTGGCGATCAGGTCCTTGGCGCGAACGTCCAGCTTCTCGGCCAGGTCCTTGACGCTGATGCCTTCCGTAACAGTAATCTCGCGCGTGATGGGCAGCGGCTCTCCGCCATATTGCACCCCGCCATAACGTGGCGGCGGCACAAAGCCCTTCATCGGGCCTTC
>Ga0302320_10021466_pt1 | contig 12811 bp, 6 predicted proteins | sample Bog_T0_3_FD_202130 | JGI IMG/M metagenome (GOLD analysis project Ga0302320, IMG submission 202130) | Peat permafrost microbial communities from Stordalen Mire near Abisko, Sweden - Bog_T0_3 | ecosystem: Environmental > Terrestrial > Soil > Wetlands > Peat | place: Sweden: Abisko, Stordalen Mire...
GACTATTTCCCCGGCCGATACCGCCGCAGCCGCACTAAGGGAGCCAAGAGCCAATCGCCCATGGCCTTTCACCGTCACCCGCCCCAATCCAGAACTCCTGATGTCGTGGAATTTGCAGTGAGCCCGCAGGTGGGGCAGGCGGTGCTCTCGCCATCGGAGGGAATGGCTCAGCCCATTTTCCCCGCCACGCAGAAATTGCGGGGCGACATCAGGAGTTCTGAAATCGCCCGGAGCTGTCAATGGCTCCATGGATGGCGCCGCGACGCGGAGGCATGCCGACCGCTTGCGGCGAAGCCGCGCTGCGCCACGTCCCCGGCCAGCGGCTTCAGCAAGACATCGCGAGGTTTCCGGAAAGTGCGGATACGGCCCGGGGATCGCCTGACGTGCTGCCCATCCAGCTTTGAATTTCGTCGGCCGCCTTGGTGTGTCCCCCCGCCGCATGCAGGGATCGGGCGATGCGCGCCGCGGCGGAAGCGTAGCCTGTACCCGTAAGCACCTCCGCGACGCTCGCGCGAATGGCCCCCGTGGCGCCAAGCGGGTCCAGCACCAGGGCCGCGCCAAGTTCCGCCGCGCGGGCGGATATCCAGAACTGATCGGCCGCCTGGGGCGAAATCACCATCGGGACTCCGTAGTACATAGCTTCCTGGACGCTGTTCATCCCGCCATGCGTGATGAACGCCGATGAGCGCCGCAGAACTTCAACTTGCGGCACAAACGGCCGGACGATGAAGTTCTCCGGCGCCCCATCCCCCATGCCGGCATCGCCACCGGTCGCGAGGACCACTTGCCAGGGAGCATCCGCCAACTCCTCCATGCACTTCCTCCAGAAATCCGGACGGTCCCCGTACACCGTGCCCAAAGACACCAACACCAGCGGCCGGTCGTCGAGCCGTTCAAAGGGAAAAGGCGGAGCGTCCGGGCGGAACCGGCAGCACGGCCCGACGAATTTGAAGCGGTGCCGGTCGAAGCATTCGGCCAGAGGCTGGAAAAATCGCGACGTGTAGACCACGTTGAGGCCGCCATAGGTCTGCAAGAGCTGAGCCGGGGAGAGCGGCTCCGGAAGATGGTAAGGCAGCAGGCGGTCGTAGCACCGCATTCGGAAGCGGGCACACCACTGTGGAGTCAGCCGCGGATCTTCGGACGGTTGCCCCGCAACGGCCTGATACCGCGCGTCGATAACGGCATTGATCAGGATGCTGGGGACCGAGGCGACGGAGGGCAGCCCCAGGATCTGCGCCACCAGCCGCCCCCAGGGAGCGAAACTGTCGAACATGATGTGCGTGGGGCGCAATTGTTGCACCTGCTCCAGATGATCGTCGAGAACGGCGGCGGTGAAATCGAGCAGAGTCTCCAGCGTGGTGGATACCTGGGCGAACGGGCCCGGCCCCTGCTCCGGCATCCGCATCCGCGCGGTGTAAGGGCAGAACAGCGCGCCCGTCTCCCGGATGGCATGTTCAAACCGCGGCGTGCCGTAGTAGAAAACCGGCTCTCCGCGGCTCACCAATTCCCGGACCACCGGGACGCTCGGGTTGATGTGTCCGTGGGCGGGAAAACTGAAATAGACAATGCGCGCCATCCGTGGCCGGGTTACGCGAGGGTGCTAAATAAGGTCCCGGACAGGCTGTTGTTGATTCCGGTACCGAACAATCCCTGGGTAAATTCCGACTGCAAGGCCGCTTGGGCGTTGGCCGCCTGGTCCGCGGGCGATGCAGTCGAGAGCACCGATGCCGCGGCCGTGCCGGTGGATGAGGTCGTGGAACCCTCTAGAGCCGACAGAATGCCGCTGGCCCCGGTATTGGAGCTGCTGGAGATGCCAAACATGGCATCCACGCCCTCCAATTGGCTGGCCGCGACGCTCAGTTGAACGATATCGGCAGCCGGCGCCTTCTCCAATGCGCTCACCGCCGCTTTCGAGTTCATCACCGGTGAATTCAGGTTGGTGAGAGTTTGCAGCAGATCCGCGATACCGGGACTGACTGAAGAAACGGAACCCATTCGAAACCTCCATCTTCTATATCGGCAGCCGCGCCGATCTTCTATAGTCTTTTTCGCGGGCTTTTTCGCGGGGGGGCGTAACCGATCTGGGGAAGGTCCGTCACCGGAGTACGCTCCCTAACGGTCGCGGCTCTGTAACTAATTGCACACACGCGGGCACTCGTTACAGAGCCGGGCCCAGAGGGCACCCCGTTAGGGAGCGTACTCCGCGCCTGTGTCACGAAATCCCCAATCCGGTTAAGCACTCTTTTCGCGGGCTCTTTCGCGAACCCAGTCGTGCATAATTGAGATGGCATACCCTATGGCCGACGACGACGACCGCGGCGCCACGCTCGACCCCGCCGATTGGACCGCTTTTCGGGCCCAGGCGCACCGCATGCTCGACGACATGCTGGATTACGCCCGCGACATCCGCGATCGTCCGGTCTGGCAACCGGCTCCCGCCGAAGTGCGCGCCCGCTTCCATAGCGACCTTCCCGAGGCGCCGTCCGAACTGGCCGCGGTCCACGCCGATTTCATGCGCGACATCCTCCCCTACGCCGCCGGCAACGTGCACCCCGGCTTCATGGGATGGGTGCATGGAGGCGGCACGCCCGTCGGCATGCTGGCGGAGATGCTGTCCGCCGGACTGAACGCCAATCTGGGCGGACGGGACCACGCGCCCATCGAAGTGGAGCGCCAGATTGTCCGCTGGATGCGGCGGATTTTCGGATTCCCGGAAAGCGCCACCGGACTCTTCGTCACCGGGACTTCGATGGCCAACCTCATCGGCGTGCTCATCGCCCGCGACGCCGAACTGGGCTTCGAGGTGCGCTGTGGGGGCGTCGCCGGGAGTCCCAAGAGGCTCGCCGCGTACGCTTCGGTAGCGGCCCACAGTTGCATCGCGAAGGCCCTGGACATCGCCGGCATCGGCAGCGATGCCCTCCGCTCCATCCCCGTGGACCGGCGCCATCGCATCTCGCTCGACGCGCTCCGGGAAGCCATCGAAGAGGACCGCCGCACCGGCCGCACACCGTTCCTGGTAGTGGGAACGGCCGGCACGGTGGACACCGGGGCCATCGACGATCTCGACGCCCTGGCCGGCCTCTGCCGCGGCGAACGGCTGTGGTTCCACGTGGACGGCGCGTACGGGGCGCTGGCCATGCTGGCGCCCGATCTGGCGCCCCGCCTGGCGGGGATCGAACGCGCCGATTCCCTGGCGTTCGATTTTCACAAGTGGGGGCAAGTGCCCTATGACGCCGGGTTCATTCTGGTGCGCGATGGCGTGCTGCACCGCAATACGTTTGCCACTTCGGCCCCGTATTTGCGAAAGGAACTGCGCGGACTGGCGGCGGGCGCACCCTGGCCCTGCGATTACGGCCCCGACCTCTCACGCGGTTTCCGTGCGCTGAAGACCTGGTTCACCCTGAAGGTATACGGCACGGCGGCGCTGGGCGCGGCGATTTCGCGCACCTGCGCGCTGGCCCGCCGCCTGGAAACCCTGATCGCCGCCACTCCGGAACTGGAACTGCTGGCGCCGGTGGAACTCAACGTGGTCTGTTACCGGTATCGCTCGGAGGACGCCCAGCGCATCAATCCACGGATCGTCATCGAACTGCAGGAATCGGGCGTGGTGGCGCCTTCCACCACTATTTTGGACGGGCGGCTGGCCATCCGTGCGGCCATCGTGAATCATCGAACCAGCCACCGGGAGATTGACCTGCTGGTGGAGAAAAGCGTGGCCCTGGGACGCGCCATGGAAGCCAGCGCCGCCGCCAGCCGCGCGCCGCGGGCGCCAGCCGATGGCGACTGGCCGCCGCAGCGTGCCCGGGAAGCGGCACTCGACGATCTGGACGGCCGCATCGCCGAAGATCCCGCCAGCGTCGGCCTGCGATTCGAGCGCGCCGGCCTGCTGGCGGAAATGGGCCGCGCGTTGGAAGCCCGCAACGCCTATATCGACGTCTTAACGCGCAATCCCGCGCACCGCCTGGCCCTGAACAATCTGGGCACCCTGCTCTACGGCACGGGATATCGCAGCGCGGCGCGCACCGCCTACGCGGAGGCCGTGGCGCGTCATCCCGGCGACCCCATGGGCCACGTGAATCTGGGTAATATCCTCTACGAAGTCGGCGAATTTCCGGCCGCGCGGGAGCATTTCGAGACGGCTCTCCGCGCCGATCCCGGCCATTCGGAGGCGCACCAAGGTCTGGCGTATGTGCTGGCGGAAATGGGCGACGCGGACGGCGCTGCCCGGCACCGTCGCCTGGGATTTCAGGATCGCCCGGTGGTTACCCTGCCGTATCGCGGCGAAGGGCCGCCGGTATCGCTGCTGCTGCTGGTTTCCTCGGTGGGCGGCAACATTCCCACGCGTCACCTGTTGGACGACCGGGTCTTCCAAACGCACGTGGTGGTGCCCGAGTTTTACGACCCCCAAGTGCCGCTGCCGCCACACCAGGTAGTGTTCAATGCCATTGGCGATGCCGACCTGGCCGCGGCGGCGCTCGGGGCGGCGCAATCCGTGGTGGCGCTCACCATGGCTCCGGTGATCAATCTGCCATCGGCGGTGCTGGCCACGGGACGGGCCGATCACGCCCGGTTGGGGCGCCTGCCGGGAGTGGTGATGCCGCTGACCGTCACCCTGCCGCGCGACATTCTCACCTCTCCGGATGGTCCTGCCGCAGTGGCCCGCCACGGCTTCCGCTTCCCGCTGCTGGTGCGCACTCCCGGCTTCCACACCGGCCGCCACTTTCTGCGCGTGGAAAGCGCCGGCGCGCTGGCTGGTGCGGTCGAGCAACTGCCCGGGCGGGAGATCACGGTCATCGAATTTCTGGACGCCCGCGGCGCCGACGGAAAGGTGCGCAAGTATCGGGCGATGATGATCGACGGGCAGATTTACCCACTGCACGTGGCCATTTCCAGCCAGTGGAAGATCCACTATTTCACCGCCGAGATGGCCGAACGGGCGGACCATCGCGCCGAAGACGCCGAGTTTCTGGAGAATATGCCGGGCGTGCTCGGTGCACGGGCCACCGGGGCGCTGGCGCAGATTCAAGCCACGCTCGGTTTGGATTATGCGGGCGTCGATTTCGGCCTGAGCGCTAGCGGAGATCTTCTGCTATTCGAGGCGAATGCGACTATGGTGGTAAATCCGCCCGAGGCTGACGAACGGTGGGCCTATCGCCGTCCCGCGGTAGAGCGGATTTTCGCCGCGGTGCGGAAGATGCTGACGGGGCGGGTGAGTGCGGATGAGGGGCGTCGGCGGGGTTGAGCGCGGTCTTCCGGATTGCGCCGGGTGCGGAGGTTTGTTCGCCCCTCGGCGGGAAAGTGTCGGCCGATCGGCAAAGTTCACATAGTCTCGGATTATCGGAAGTATCTCCCAATCAGGGCGACCCACTCGAAGCGAGATGTGGATCACCAATGGTACTACTGCCTTTGTACGCGGTGCCACGCGACGCGAGATGTGCGAGAATTAGGTCGTCATTTTTGGGAAGGATATAACTACAGGATTTGCGGTCGGACGTTGCATCCGTTTGGCGTGCCACGTTATGAACAACCCAGACCCAGAGCCGCATTGATCACGATTTGCACGTCAATGACATTGACGACGCCGTCGCCGTTCAGGTCGTTCGCCGCCGCTGCCACGCCAAGTGCCTCGTTGATGGCGAACTGGACATCAACGATGTTCACATTCCCCTGGTTTTTGACGTCGCAGGCGGCTGCGCCGGCAGAAACCAATAGAAACGAATTGAGACCCTTCTCGGCCAGAATCCCCCAACTGGTGGCTGCGAGCCCCACCCGCTCGGCAATGCACTGATACGGCGTGCTGAGGCACTGGTCCACCGGCGTAAGCGTGTCCCCGCCTTGCAACGTTGAGGCGACGAGTCCCAATCCGTCTCCGAAGGGAGCTGAACTCTGCGCCTCCGCAATCTGGTTGAGGTAAAAAGTGGCCTGCGATTGGAAGGTCGTCACGTTGTATAACTCGTCCACGTAGTTCATAGCCTCCACAGTCTGGCCAGTGAACTCCCAGGCGACGCCGTTGGCGCCGGAATCGGGTGTGGGCACAATGTCGAAGCCAGCATACGTTTGCCCCGCGGCGGTCACACTCTGAGCAAAGGTATTCAACACGTACTGTATGGGCAGACGCCAATTGATCTGATTCTGATAGCGCGGCGCGCCGGCCATGGCGAGCGTGGTGAACGTGTTGGAGTCGAGGAAGTCGCAGACGTTGATGACATCGTTGCCCTTCACAGCTCCCGTCGGGCAGGTGCCGGGCGAAGGCGGCGTGCCGACCGGGCTGGTTCCGACATTGAATCGGCCGTGAATCGGATCGTACATCTGCATAACAAAGTCGCCGGCTACATTGGCTGCAGCCGTCCAGCTTGCGGCGGCGTTCCCATTGCCCATCTGAGATTGGATATTGGCCAGGGCCGTGAAGGCCGCAAAAATGTCGGCATTGTTTTCGATCGACTTTCCGGTTTCAAGAGGCTTCGGCGGCGGGATGCCTTCATCGCCATATCCTACGTAGTATCCTCCGTAGCCGGTGCCGGTGGTATCGGTCAGATTTCCCACAATCCAGTTTCGAATAGTCAGCGCGTCGTTCAGATAGTTCACATTGCCGAACTGTCTGTAGGCATCAACCAGCGCGATTATCGCAAAGGCGTTGTTTCCCCCCGTCGCGCCGTCAAGGACCAGGCAGTAGCTCGAGGGCGAGCACAGGCTCGTGTCGGTGAATCCTGCCAGACGGACGTCGCCTGCCTGGCCGAGAAGCGGCGGCGGCTGGTTGTTATACAAGCCGATGTCGCCATTCTCATAGCCGTTGTGAAGCCCCGTATATCCGCCCGTAGCGGCAGGAATCGGATCGCCGTGACTCTCATGATGGAGCGCGTAGTCGAATGCATCGGCGATCAGTTCGGCATTCTGCAAGTCCTGCGGGGCTCCGCGCGCGAGCAGAACATATTCGGCCAGCGCAGATTCGTAGATGGTGGTTGTATTGCGCAATACCTGATCGGACGGGATGGGAGGAGCCTGCTGCGGCAGCACGCCGAATGTCTGGTTGGCAAGTGGGAAACTCAGCGCAGCGGGCTGCAGGGTGGGCTCAGGATTGAATTGAATGTTGTCAAGCAGCACGGTGGCCCCCTGCGGGTCATGCACGTCGTTGGTAACCACCTCAAACAACAGGTGCACATCGGTAAGCATTGGATTGCAGCTCAGCGATGAGTTGCTCAATGAAAGAGTCACCTCAGTCCACTGCGAAGAAATTGGCGATGTGAAGGGCGTCACGCATCCACCGACTCCATATTGCACCTTGGCGCCATCGGGCGACCGGACGTCGAAGCTGACGGTTGTGGCGCCGGTGAGGTTGTATCCGTTGCCGTACTGTAGAGCAAGCCATCCCTGAGGCTCCTCAAGGGTGATACCCGCCCAGTTACCCGGCGGCTGCGCGGCAAAGGAAATACTCATAACCGTGCCGTGGACAACGTCCAGGACGGTAGGATCGCTGGAGCATCCAGTAGACGAACTCGAAGAGTCGATGCAACCGGCATTCAAGGTTATAGTTGCCTGATCGGTGCCCATGAAACCAGATGGGAAGCCATGGTTTAGTCCTGAATCCTGATCGAGATACACATAGAAGCTTCCCTGGTCAGCGGCGGCGCGGTTGTTGATCAGCTCATACGCAGGGGTGCTGATGTTGGTCACTGTCAATCGACTCTGTGACAGCGTCTGCGAGACGGGTTGCGTTTCACCGACCCTCGGTATCGCCTCCTGTGTGGGCGCCACGGGAGTGCTCGAACGCCCCTCATCGCGCAGCCGCCCGATGCGTTCGGCCTCGATTTCGCGCGTCAGGCCCGCAGAATGCTCGACCGATCTAGAATGTTCGCCCAATCCATTGAAGGCCTGAGGCACGGAGCAGAGCAGCAACACGACCACGCACGCAACGGCGCTCCACACCAGAAGATCGAACGATTTCTGGTCGCCTTCCGCATCAAAGCCGTCCAATAAATCCTTCACTACCATGGTGTCAGAGGCCGCCTGACGATGGCACCGGCGATAGACTCCAAACACCGCAAAATGAATCGGGATTATCAGGGTCACTATGATCGCCACTATTCCATTGGTTGGCAACCCGCGTGCTTGCAGCAGTGCGCCGGTTACACCAAGCATGGTTCCGCCGAAGAGATAAAAAGCGATTATGTAGTCCAGTTCCTCAAAAAGCGCTTGAAAAGACTCGATTACGAAACGTTTGATCATACGCGGTAGCCCTCCTTGTACCGGCGGCGGATCTCTTCGAAAGCGTTTAGGGCCGCAATTGCGACCGCTGTTATGCAAAATATGATGACGACGAAAACCGCAGTCCACAGAAGGATTGACTCGATTATCTCTTTGACTTTGGGGCCGGTGAGGGCGAGGATCTGGAGGAACCGAAGGACCCCGGCTATAACCCCTTCGACGGAAAGCACACCCAACACGGCCTTGCCGTGCCGGATGATAATCTCAAGTTCGGGGCTCGCCGACTGCCGCAAAGCACAAGAACGACTCCGCATGACGCCGCCACTCCCGCGCCTCAATCCTACCACGTTCCGAACTGAGCACACACGATTGGCTCGGTCCGCCCGCGCATCGGGAGTTTAGATAGCGTCGGACTATCGGGCACAAGCCTTTCGCTGAAATCTTTGAGCCCGGTATGGTTCAATTGACCTATGTCGAAGAATGACGCGGTGCAACGGGCGGGCACCGATGCCCCGAAAGAAATTGAGGCAATACTGGACATTCGTAGCGTCGGATTTTTTCACTTCGCGAGTGACTTTGATGGCAATCCTATAGAGTCCCTGGAAGAGGCTTTGGACCAGGTACTGAAGAAGGAGCAGGACGCGCGCCCGGACCAGATCGATGCGCCAAAACCCTTTCGCGATTCGTTGCTTGTTGTACCTGAGGCCTTTAATCTGCGATTCGGATATTTGGATCGCGCTCTTCGTATTATCGGCAGCGAAATTCGGGACCGTCTGATTGATTTATCGCGCCGCCGGGGAATGGCCCTGGTCGTCGGCCTTCTCGATGATCACGGCGGCCGAAGGCCCTACAACAGCGCGTATTTGATCGATGGCGGAGAAGCACAAATGCTGTCACGCAAACACAACTCCGATCAATCGGACAATTATGCGACATGCAATCTGCCGGACAATTGCTATGACAATGTAATCCCGCACCGGGGTCTCCGCATCGCTGCTCTGGTGTGTATGGACGCCGATCAATATCCTGGGCAAGAGACAAGGCACAAAAACATCCTGGAACAGTTGGATGGCCCAGGGCGAAAGGTGCTTTGCGTGCCATCCTGCTTTTCCAGGCCGCCGCAAGAAGTCGTAGCGCATTGGCCCGACTTGATTACGGTTGTGCTGGCGAACCGCGGTCAGACGCACCCGAGCATCGTGCGGCTGGAAAAGTGTGTCGCGATGGAGAGTCCGGACTGTAAGAAGGACCATATCCAGTTTTGGGATCTTCCGGAAGTCTAAGACATCGGAAACTGAGCTTGCTTTTAAACACGATAAAATACATTCTCAAGTTCAAAAGCGAACGCTTGCGCCGATCCGTTCGCGTGATCTGGAACTCGCCCCACCACTCGCGCCCGTCACCGTTTCACCGACGCCCCAACGGCCCGGGAAAGCAGTCTCTTGCGAAGAATGCACCCGGATCCTGTAATATGGATACCGCACCCCTACTGCCCGACCGTGATCGCGAGTCCCGTCTGCGAGGAAACTCCGCCAATCGTCGCCACTACTGCAGCGTCTCCATTGGGCAGACTCGCCGGCACCGTCACATTGAACTGATACAGGCCCGATGCCGATAGCCCGGCGAACGACGGCGTCACTGCCACACCCCCAATGGTCATCTGCACGGTGTTGGCCAGCGGTAACGCCGTGGTCACCTTCTGCCCCGTGGGCGCCGCCGGACTCGTCGGACCGAATCCCGTGCCATACAACGAGATGATCTCCCCTGGGTTGGCCGGCGTAGTGGTTCCCACCAGGCTGCCGTCCAGGTGAACCGCGGCCGCATGCGTGCTGTCGAGAGTAAAGAATGCCGGCGCGAACTGTACTTTCTGCGCCGTAAACGAGTTACTAAGCTGCCCCGCTGTAGTCACCTGGACCGTCACCGATCCCGTGACGGTGTCATCCGGCGCCAGCACGTTGATTTGCCCGGGACCGATATAGGAGATGTACGCCGGTATTCCGTCTATGGTGACCGATACGCCCTGAAGCGACGCCGGCAGCGCTCCGTTGACAATGTCGCTGGCCTGCCAGCTATAGATAGTCGCCGAAAGATTAGTGCCGAATATGGCGACCCACGTGGCCGACGCGAAATTAGTCTGGTAGCTCGCCGCATTGGCTACCGCGGTGATCGCGGGCGCTGGCGGAAGTGTACCTTGAACAGTCAGCGTCACGGTGACCGTCATCGGAGTGACGCTGTTATCGGCCGCGGCAACTGTCACGTTGGCGGTATAAGTCCCCGGCGCCATGTTATACGGGATCACCGAGACGGCCGGCGCTCCCGGCAGCGAGCCGGACGCGGCAGACAGGGTGGCCCAAGACGAATCGCTGGAAGCCACCCACGTAAATGTTCCCCCGCCCGTATTGCTAATCGAAAGGCTCTGCGACACCGGGACCGCGCTGCCAATCGTGAACTGGTATGGGAGCGATTGCGGCGTCACCGACAGAACTGCCGGTGCGGCAGTCACTACCAGGGTGACGGCCACCGTGACGGGACTGTTGGACGCCGCCGTCGACGCGATTTGAATGGCGCCATTGTAGGTGCCCACCGCCAGCAGTGCCGGCGATACCGTCACCGTGACGTTCGACGGAGCCGTGCCCGAGGCCGGAGACACGCTCAACCACACGGCACTCGCCGAATTCACCGTCGCCGTCCAGGCGAGAGTCCCGGTCCCGGCATTGGCAATCGCCAGGGACTGCGTCGCCGGGACGCCGCCGCCCGCCGTGTACGTAAACGGCGACAAGGTGGCGGGAGTGACGGACATCGTAGACTGGGGAACCGCCCTGACGCCAATCGCGTCGATCCCCGCGACGGCGTCCACCACAAGAGTCTGGTACCCGGTCAACGTCGCCGGCAACTGCACCACGATCGCCGTATTCGACCACGAAGTAACCGTCAGCGTCTGAGGCGTGGTGGATCCCGCCGGAGTGGCCGTCACCTTGCAATTGCCGCACTGCGTACCGAGCGATTCGCCGTTGATCGTGATCGCCGTACCGGAAGCCACCGCTTCCCCCGTCACAGCGGTGGACAGGGGCGTGACGTTAATGATGGCCGCACCGAACTTACAACGGGTCGCCGCGAAATAGCCCACCGACGCGGCCAGGGTTCCGCAGTTGATGGCGCCCATCGACGTACTGGTAGCGGTGTAAGCGCCGCTCCCCGTCGCCATATCGACGTACCAAATGGTCTCGGTATCGCCGCCGTCGATGAACGGTACGGTTCCCCACGTGACCCCCATGATGTCGTTCAGGTAGCTGCCGGTGGAAGCCTGCACCGCGAAGAACGTTCCTCCATAGCCGGACAGGACCGGGTCCGCGCTGGCCGACGTCCCGATGGACTGCCAGTCGGTGGTGCCGTCCAGGAACGATTGGACGATCAGATAGGTGGGGTGCGTGGTGCTGGTGATATTGGCGATGCCCGGAGCACTGCAATTGAACGTGCCCAGCAGGGCAGTATTCGTGAAGGCTCCCGTGTCGACATGGCAATACTGCAACACGCGGGTGAGGGCGGGCTTCTGGGATACGAAGCCGAGCGAGGCGCTGGTGGTGGATACCAGCCCGTCACTGGCATTGGAGGTGGAAACGCTGGACGAGAGCGTGGCATAGGCGCCGGCATTGCCGACAATGGCGATGGCGTCCACGCCCGCCAGATCGTCGCCGCGCTGGTTCCAGGTGGCCAGGTTCCAAAGAAATGCGCTCCCGGGTACGAGTTCGGCGTCCTCGGTGCCCGCCTGCAATCCCGCGGCATAGTTGCCCGCCGCGAACGAACCGAAATTGGGAGTGGCAATCAACACCAGCTTGCGTACCAGCGTATAGTACGGTGGCAAGTACGTCCCGTTGGTCTGCAGCCCCGAAAGGTAGGCGCGCGCGATCAGGCCGCCCATGCTGTGGGCCACCAGGTCGATCTGAGGCACTTGCGTTCCATCGTCATATTTGATGCCGTTCAGGAAATTGCCCAGGTCGACGCCCAGCGTTTCAATCGGTTGGTTGGCACCTTCCACGCAGTTGTCGAACAGATAGACCACCGGCACTCCGGCGGACACCAGATATTGCGCCATGTTGCCGAATGTCGTCGCCGAAGACGTCGCGATCGGGCAAGTGCCGGTGAAACCCTCTTCCCAGCCATTCAACAGCACCACCGGGGGCTGCGTGCTGCCGTTTGGCACGGTGGTGCGCGGTTCGACTACCACATCCACGTTGGCATGCATCTCTTCGCCCGAAGCGCTGGTGGCCGATAGCGTGACGGCATACTCGCCCGGTGTCGCCCGGGAAGAGGGCGCCAGCAGGATTCGATCCTGTGCCGCATTCGGCGCCACCACCAGGCCGGCCACGTCCTGGCCGCCGGCGGTCACGCGCCGCGTCTTGGCGTGGACCATGAAATCGAGCGTGTCCGCCGCTGCCGGGATCTCGGTGGCTTCGCCCATCCGGACTTCGTACCGGGTCTTCAGCACAACCATCGGCCTGGCGGTCTGGGACACGGCGCAAAACGCGCTACCTAAGAGCAATCCGGCGGCAATCGCGACACGGTTGAACGCACTACGGGTGCACTCCTGCTGGTGACGTCGCATGCTATTAAT
>Ga0302320_10021467_pt1 | contig 12811 bp, 14 predicted proteins | sample Bog_T0_3_FD_202130 | JGI IMG/M metagenome (GOLD analysis project Ga0302320, IMG submission 202130) | Peat permafrost microbial communities from Stordalen Mire near Abisko, Sweden - Bog_T0_3 | ecosystem: Environmental > Terrestrial > Soil > Wetlands > Peat | place: Sweden: Abisko, Stordalen Mire...
GCGCGGTGGACGGCGGCCTGGAACGGTACGTCGAATACCCGGTCCAGGCCGTCGGCTGGAGCGAGGTGGAGAGCTCGGTGACCTTGAGCGAGGGGTCCCGGCTCCTGGCCGGCAAGTTCGTCATGGGTGGGATCCGGGAGGATCGCGCCGGCCCCGCGGACGCGGCGGCGAAGGCACACGTCGCGGCCCTCATGGAGGAGTTCGGGACGCGGTTCGTGGTCGCACCCGGGTGCTCTCTCCCCGACGGCACGAGTGACGAGGCCCTGGCCAGCCTCAGGTCTCTCGCCGTCTGACCACGGGTCCCTCCGGCGCCAGGCGGACGAGCGCGGGATAGGTGACGAAGGCGATGGCGAGATGCATGAGCATCAGCACTCCCACGCCGCGGATCGGCTCCCCCTGAGCCAGTATCCAGAGATCGGGCAGCCAGAGCACGAGCGTCACCAGCACGGCCAGCCGCAGGAACAGCCAGCGCGGCTGGGACGCGATCCAGGTCACCACCGGCCAGGCGATGCAGGCGATGGTCACGCCCACGATGGTGAGCTTGGCGTAGTCCGAGAACTGGAAATGCGCGTAGTTCTGCGTCGAGGGGAAGACCCACTTCCCGAGCGCGACCAGGATCGCGTCGCAGATCAGAGAGCCAGCGTTGGCGACGATCAGCGCCGCGAGCCAGCGAATCCCCGACGGGGACGCATGACGCGCCTCGGGATCGACCTTGAAGGCGCGGAGCAGACGCTGGACCGCGCCGGGAAGCGCTTCGAAGGCAGCGACCAGAGAGAGGCCGTCGGGCCCGCGCGACGGTGCATCGGAGGGCGGTGGATCGCTCATGACCAGGGCTGCTCCTGTGGTGTGGTCGTACACGTGGTGCCGGGAGGCCAGCACGACCACGATGGCACACCGCGCCGGTAGCTACGCCGTGCGCCTCTCCGAGAGCGTCCGAAGCTGCGGTGGCTCCACGGCCGCGCCCCCCTCCCGGGCGGTGCGGTCTGCCGAGACGGTCGCGCCCCGGCGAAGGTCGGAGGCCATGGTCGCCTGGCCGCCGGCCGCCACCGCGATCTCCCGGGCCGTGGTTGACACCTGCCGGCTGGCCACGCTCACCTGTTCCATGGCGTCGACCACCTGGGCCGAGGCGCTGCGCTGCTCGCGCGTGGCCAGCTGCACCTGGGAGCTCGCCTCGGCGACCTTCTCCATGAGCTGAAGGCCGCCCTCGAGCTCGGCCACCCCCTTGTCCATCGCCATCACCGTGGCGCTGGTCTCCGCCCTGGTCTCCCGGGTGATCCCGGCGATGTCACCGGCCAGTCCCTTGGTCCGCTCGGCGAGGCGCCGAACCTCGTCGGCGACGACGGAGAACCCGCGCCCCATGTCCCCGGCCCGCGCCGCCTCGATGGCGGCGTTGAGTGCGAGAAGGCTGGACTGATCGGCGATGTCGTTGATGACCGTCAGGATGGAGGTGATCTCCTGGACGCGCTTGGCCAGGGCCAGGGTCCGGTCGCTGCTGGCGCGAATATCCTGCTGGGCATGCTCGAGGCTCTCCCGCGTCTCCATCGCCTGCAATGCCACCTGGTCGACGGTCTCAGCGATCTGGATCGAGGTGCGGGCCAGCTCCTCCATGCTCGCCGACGTCTCGCTCGCCGCCGAGCTCTGCTGCGCCGTGCTGGCCGCCAGCTGGCTGGAGGCCGCCGACAGCCCGGCCGCGGACTCCGCCAGCTGAACGCTCGTTCGCTGCACCCGGGTGACCAGGCCACCGAGGCGTTCGACCATGAGGTTGAAGCTCTCCGCCAGGGTCGCCACCTCGGCCGTACCCGCCCGCGGCACCCGCGCCGAGAGATCACCGCTCGCGATGCGACGCGCGGTCGCCGCCATCTTCCCGATCGGCCGCGTGAGAAGCATCGACACCAGCAGGAGCAGGACGACGAGCACCGCGGCGCCGCCGATCAGTGCCAGGCCGGCGATCTCCTGCTGGGTGCCCACCGAGGCCAGCGCGACGTCGGCGGGCTCGGCGGCGACGATCACCCAGCCGAGGGGGAGGTCACGGGCATAGCCGGAGATGGTGTCCGCTTTCCCCTGCCCGTATCTCACCGTCCCGGGTTGACCGCTGCCTGCGAGAGCCGCCCTCACGGCCGGGGTGTCCACGCTCTCGACGAGGGCGCCCTGCTGGATCATCTGCGCGTCCGATCCGGCGCTCATGGTGGAGCTGAAGATCAGGAGGTGGTCGGGCCCCACCGCCTGGAGCCCGATCGACGACGAGGTGCTGTCGGTCACGCTGAGGAACACCGGCCCGAGCTGCTGGGCCGTGTTGATGACGCCGACCAGGATGCCGTTGAAGCTGAGGTTCCCGGTGGTGACCGGTCGGGCCGCATACCAGTCGAGCTGCCCGACCTGCCTCTGGATCGGGCTGATCACCCCCTGCTGGGCCGCGGTGGCGAGCCAGTCACTTCCCTCGAAAGATGCGCCAGCGACGCTGCCGGCACTCGAGGCGACGATCTGACCCTCGGTGTCCACCAGGTCGATCTGGGTGAAGGCCGAGCTCTCGGCGAAGAAGAGGCGCTGCAGCTCGGCGTCGGCGCCGCTCAGGGTGGTGGGGCTGGCCTCCAGGGCCGCGGCATAGCCCGATAGCTCGGCCTGGACCAGCTGTTCCCAGGCGTCGAGACGGGCGCTGGCCGCGCGCGCCAGGTCCTCCATATGGGAGCTGGTCGCCGTTGAGAGTGCACCGGCGGAGCTGGAGGTGATCACGTACACCACGATGGCCATGACCCCGACCGTGGCGACCAGAGTGGGGGCGAGCAGCCGGATGAAGAAGCGGTGGCTGAGCAGGGTCAGTCGCCGGACGGCGAGACGGGCGACACGCAGCGGCATATGGCTTGGCTCCGGGCTCCGTCATGCGCACGTGGAGCGCGCAGCCATGCCGGAGTCGAGAGATTGAATACCAGGGACGTCAGCAGGTGGGGTGACGTCAATGCCACAGATGGCATGACCCTGTCGCAACCCCGCTGCCCTGATCCGCTGACCGGAGGATCCCGCGTGGGAGACCCATCTCCACCGGTGGGGGCAGACCTCGCCAGGCTGACCGGGCGCTCCCCCGGCAGACCCGTGAAACGGCCGCCCCGATCGCACAGGGCGGCCGCCCCTCACGGAGCTAGACCAGGAAAACCGTCGGATGGTGGCGAAGGAGCTGCCGAGGTGCCTCACGACACCCCCAAGGGCCCCCGCAGGCCACCAGGGGCAGTCTAGGGTCGCCGCGGCAGCCCTGAAATCCCCCACCAGGGTGATTTGTGACCTACAATTTTATCCATTGAACGGTCTAACCAGGGGCTGATCGTGTCCTTGCCTCCCTCCGCTCGCCGGCAGCGCTCCCGGCAGCAACTGCTGGACGTCCTCACCAACCATCCGGAGGGCGTCGCGCGTGGCTACTTAAGTAGTTCCACCGGATTATCGCGAAGCGCTGTCGCAGAGGGGGTCCAGGACCTCCTGGCCGCCGGGCGGGTCGTCGAGCAACGGGGCGACGTGCGCAGTCCGAGGGGCCCCCGCGGACGCCCCTCGACGCTGCTGGTGCCGGCGACACCCCCGGGGGTGGTGGTGGGGGTCGACATCGGTCACACCCACATCGCGGTCGCCGTCGCGCAAACCGACGGTCAGGTCCTCGCCGAACAGCGCGAGGCGCTGGACGTCGATGACCGATCCGGAGCCGCCCTGGACGCCGCGGCGCAGCTTGTCCACAGTCTCGTCACCGATCACGACATGCTGATGACCGACGTCCTCGGCATCGCGGCAGGTATCCCCTGCCCTCTCGACCTGACCACCGGGCGGACCTGCCCACTCGGCGACCACCCCACGTGGGCCGGTCTCAACGCGGGAGAGGAGCTCGCCCGCCGGATCGGCCGGCCGGTGCATGTGAACAACGACGCCGAGATGGGCGCCCACGGCGAACGCCGCTTCGGTGCCGCTCGCGGATGCCGTGACTTCATCTACGTCAAGGCGTCGCACGGTATCGGCGCCGCGCTGGTGCTGAACGGCGAGGTGTACCGGGGCGCAACCGGGGCAGCCGGGGAGATCGGTCACGTCCAGCTGGCCGGCGCCCGCGGCCTGTGCCGTTGCGGCAATCTCGGCTGCCTGGAGACGGTCGTATCCATCACCGAGGTGCACCGGGAGTTCGACGAGCTCCGCCTTCCCGGTCTGGCCTACAGAGCCGGCGGCTCTCTCGCCGCCATCAGTGTCAATCCGGTGGCTGCTCGGATCATCACCGAGGGCGGCCGGGTCCTCGGTCGCGTCCTCGCCGATCTGTGCACCTTCCTCAACCCGGCCGCCATCATCCTCGGCGGTGAGCTGGGGACCAGCGGCCAACCTCTTCTGAGCGGGGTCCAGGAATCCATTCACCGCTACGCCCTCTCGCCGAGCGCCCATGCCGTCGAGATCCGCATCGCTCAGCTCGGCCTCCGCTCGGAGCTCATGGGCGCGGTTTCGCAGGCGATCCAGCAGGCTCTCATCCGCGCCTGAGGCGGACTTGGCCGGCACGACGTCTCCGACCACGGTGAAGTGCGCCAGCGCTTATGGCTCTCTCGCCCAATCCGTGGGTGACCTTTCCGTCGGCTCCTGTCGTCCAATCACAGGAGAGCAAACACCAGGCACGTCGAGCCCCTAGTCCGGCCGGTGGGAACGAGCCTCCGGCATCCGGTCCAGGACGATCTGGTGAACGATGTCGCACGCTTGGGCGATCCGCGGCTCGGCCATCGAGTAGAAGACCGTGGTCCCCTCGCGGCGGGTCGCGACAAATCCCGCATGCCGCATCACCGAGAGGTGCTGGCTGGCATTGGGAAGGCTCATCCCGACCACGTCCGCCAGCTCGCCGACGGACCTCTCGCCGGCCCGGAGAGCCTGGAGGATCATCAGGCGTTTGGGGTCGGTGAGAACCTTGCACAACTCGGCATGGAGCCGGAATGCCTCGGCCTCCAGGGGGTCGGTCGCCCGCTCGGGGATCGTGGTTGCACCGCTCACGCTGTCATCATACCACCCCATTGCATCTCATTGCATGGTTTCGCAATTACTTATGGATGCCCCTCTGAGGCTGGGGCCGATGGGCCCATGGCGGCAGGCGCAAGCCCCTGGGTGTGACCCGGCGCGAAGTTGCCAGTCGAGCTACGCGCGAAGTTGTCAGTAACCACACGCGGGCGAGCGGTCAACGTTGCCTATTCGGCCCAGTGCTCAGGTGCATGTCACCCGCCGCAAGGTGCGCTAGGCGCTCGCGATCACACTGAGAAGTCGATGCTCACCCGCTCGTAGCTCTGCTGGGCTGGGCCTTCGGGTGCCAGGGCGCTCGCCGCGGCACGTCGCCTGGCCTCCCCCTGCTCACGCGGTCGACCTCCCGCTCCGTCTGTCCACGACGGTGAACGCGCGGTAGCCCATCGCCCGGCTCAATCCCCGCGGGGAGCAGGTCGTCTGGGTGGACCCGACGTTCCGGCTGGCATGGAGCGCGAGCACGGGCGAGTTGCGTGCCGTGATCGAGAACTGATCGCGCCCAGCCACGCGCGCCTGTCCTTGGACCGGCCTGTTGTCGGGCGATCCCGCGGTGGACGGAGCATTGCCTTCCTGAATGCCTAGCTGTAACAGCCTGGTGACCGTAGCCCCGCGGGTCGCAGGGGCGGCGAGAATCAGTGTGTGCATCCTCGACTGAGACTGGTGGGTGTCCTGTCAGGGGCTCTCTGCCTTGTCGGCGTCTTTGGGATGAGCTGCGCGACAGCTCTCCCCTTCACCAGCACCCGCTGCGTTGGATGCCTGGAGACGGCCGGCCAATCCCAGTACCTAACGTGGAGCATCGCTGAGGGTTTGGATTTTCGGATCTTCCTCGTGATTCTGATCATCCTGGGAGCAGCAGTTATTGGCTATTTAGCGGGTCTTCACCGGCACGTCACTGGCACCGCCAGCCTGTTCGCATCGGTGGGGGCAGCAGGAGCCGCGTTTTTCGAAGGAAGTGCTGGTGGCAGCCGGGTTCTGCCGGCGAGCTATGAAGCGACCCACCCTCCCTTGAGCCTCGACGTTGGGTTCTACGTCTTCATTGTCGGTGCCGTAGTTGCCGTTGTGGCTTCCCTGATTATGCTCGCAACGTCTATCCGCAGCTCCGACGCGGCGACCGACGCACCACTCCAACCCTTGGCGTTGTGAAGGCGCGCTGATCCTGGGAATTGATGGTGACGGCGCCCTTCGCGGACACCGTCACCATCAGAGTACCGCCTTAAGCTAGTCGCAACTCTCCTGTCCGTCGTTGAACGCGTTGCCTGAGCTATTCAGAGCAGTGGGCTGTGCCTTAACGCCCCCACTACTTTGGCCGTTGGTGGTCATCACAATCTCATCGTAGGGATATGCACTCACCGGGCTTTCCTGCACGGCCGAGGCCACCCAGACGAACTGGAGTGTCCCGAAGTTGGCCAGATCGGCTGTGAGGTTGAGGGGATCCTCGGCGATAAACTCCGTCGTGGCACCGCTGAAGTTTGAGTCAGCCTGTGAGAACGTGCCAACAACGCCGGTGTAGTAGTTCTCCATATACCAGTTGTACTGGCCGTTCACATAGTTGGTGTTTGCCTCGAAGTACTGCCCAGGGGTGGCGTACATGTTGACCGCCACCATGGGTTCCAGATCGAGTGCCTCGACCCAAGCTTGGTACTCGTTGAGGCCCTTGACGTTGCCGATAAAGGTGCCGTCTTGCCCGAGATCGTTGTTGCCGTCGCCGCCGATTCCCGACCACGTCGTCTCGTCACGATAGGTGCAGTGAGACGAGTTGTCATAGGGCTGGATGAACTCTTCCCATGCGTAGTGGAAGTAACCGCTGGACTCTACATCCATGTACCCGGACCAGTTGTCAGAGTAGATGCTATTTGAGACTGTCGGATTTGCGACGAGGAACGACGAGGGCTTGACCCATGACTTGATGTGATCGAGTGCGCTGAGCCATTGGGCCTGTGCGGCCGGATCGGTGGCGGGGGGTTCCGCAGGAATCCCATACAGTGACTGCTCAGCGGGCGTGGCTGTTACAGGGTCGAAGCCGGTGGGCGGGTAGTTCGCGATTATGGGGTTCCCCGGGGTGGCGTATGACCATTGCGTTCCGCCGTCGGGGAGGGTAGTTTCGGACGAGAGGGGGTAGGTCGTTAGCCCACACGCAGTCGCCTGCGCGGGCGAGCCGTCATACGCGTTCCACTGGGGATTCGTGAGGGCAGGACACGCGGTAGATGCTGGCGAAGGTGCCGCGAGTGCAGGCACCGCTCCGGCGAGAGCCAGCATCGGACCGGCAAGGGCAACGAGTGCTCTTTGAAGTCGCACAGGGAACTCTCCTATGGATGGTGAGCCGATCGGTTACGGCAGGGTCTGCCCCCGGTGGCCGCGACCTGAGCCACCGGTGTGATCGTCGCAATCCCTCATCCCCGACGGAGCACGACCTGTTAGGTGCCTATGCTGGCGGTTCCCTCCTGTTTGGTTGCATCGACGGTGACGGGAACTCACACTGTTCCCCGCTCGTCCGGAGGGACAAGATTCGCAGGACCCGAGTTTGGTAGCGACTTTCAGCCCAACTCCCGGTCCGTCCATTCCCTTTATGATCCCCTGGGCGGGCGATAGCGGACTGAGGCGTGCCGTCGGCATTCCCCTCAACCAATGTGGCGGTGCAGGAGACTGTCAGTAGGAACGGGCCGGCGCGTCTTCCACTGACGTTTCCGGGAGCGCGATCAACAGCCGTTCAGGCGGGTACGCACGAGGTGGTGACGATCCTCCCCGCTACGGCCCCCCCTTATCAGTGCCGCGCTTCGCTGACGATCGGATCCGGTCCCGGAGGACCCTCGGGGTCTCCAGACGCGGAGGTGGCGGGGTGGTCGAGTGCCCGGTCATCGCCATCGACCATCCGGAGCAGCCGGCCGCGCAGCTCGTCCAAGTGTGAGATTTCATCGGAATGGCACGGTATTTTTCACCGGAGTGGCAGCAGGATTTGTCACCAAATGGCACTGAGCCGCTTCGACGCCGGGACCTCCGCATTGTGGCTCTCACGGTCCGGGGTGCCTGGGATGCACCTGAGGAGCGAGGCGCCCTGGGCGCCAGTCGCTCCGACGCCTCGGCGTGGCGTCAGCCGAACCCGGAGGTGGCTCGGCTCCGAATCCGCGTGTTGTGCCCGAGAGCCAGTGCCATTTGGTGACAAATCCTGCTGCCATTCTCGTGAAATCTCACATCTATGAGGTCACGTCCCGTCCCCACTGACGACACCGGCGAACCTTCCATCGAACGGGTCGACAGATCAACTTGAAGGCACGCGCGAGGCCGGTCAGTATTCGGGTCAGGCCCGTGCGGAAGGTTCTCCGGTACCGATGATGAACATCCCACCGGCTACGGCGGCGCCGGACCGGCGCCAGAAGTTGTGCACACCGTCCACAGATGTGCAACCCCCCTCTCCCGCACCCTCACCCCCCGGCTACGACTACTACTTGTCCACACCCCCAGATTCTTTCAGTCAGTTGAGTGATGCGCGAAGTTGGCAGTATGCACACCGTTATGCGGCCGCTAATAGCCTGGCCACGTCCTGGTGTTACAGCGCAGGCGTCACCCTCGTTGACCGCCATCACGGTGGTGGGGCACATTCACGCGAATGAGCTCCTTCGCTAAGTGCACCACTGAACGGACCAGCGTCAGGTCGATGTCCGCTGATCCGGCCGCCAGGTTCGCCTGACTCCAGCTTACCCGCACGGAGAGCGCGGCGCCACTTGCAGGAATCGGGCGCAGCCAGTAGCAGATCGCAAAGGCCAGCGATGGCAAGATCATACGGGCCGTTTCATAGAGCTCTGGTTGCTCTGTGGGGCTCCTCTCTCCTCCGGGGTCTGATACGGCTCGCCCATGTCGCCCAGCGACGGGACGCGGACGCGCGATGAAGCCCCCAGGGAATACCACTTCCAGTGTCGGTCCAGGTAACGTCGCCAGCAGTTTCGGATCGATCAGAGGTCGTTCTCGCTCTGCCCCCTGCTCACCGGCAGTGGCATTTCCACCCCCGCCCGCGTGACTCATCCCAAGTACGTCATCGACGGCCCAAATAGTTGCCTGATTCCGCGACTCACGCGGTTCCAGCATCCCTGGCCCGACTGACTGAGCGGAAAACCAAAGTGGCCTCTTCAGCGCGCGAATCAGAGGCTCCGGGAAGTCGAACGCGGGGTAGAAGCACACCCAGAATTCAACGCCAGTCGGATAAGCACGTATCCGATCCAGCATTACCACGAGTTCATCGCTTGCTGCCAGGGGCGAGCCAGCACCGCAATCTGCTCCAAACCAGCCAGGAGGCGGAATCGGAGTCGCCAAGGGTACCGTAGGCTCAACCGGTAACTGCGGTCCATTCTCCTTGGAAGGCACGGCGTCACTCCAGAAACGATGTGGCCTCTCTTAACCTAAACTCAGCTGTGCGAGTTCGTTCCACTAGCATAGCGTTACGAGCGCTGTGTATTGCGCTGTCGAGCTTGACGACGCCCGCGTCGGGGTTGCCCAACAGCCGGCCGAACCGGTCGGCAAGCCGCCCGCCGGTGATGGTGCCGACGGCGCCGAAGCCGACCATGGTCGTGAGTGCCGCCTCACCGAGCCCTTTGCCTCCGCGCAAGCTGGTCCCGACGTAGAGTGCCACCAGTGACGTCAGCCCGAAATAGACGATGGACCGCAGCATGACCACCGAGGTGAGCCCAATGAAGCCCCGCCAGTCGTCCGACTGTTGAGGGCGCTGCCCACTCCGATGGGGCACCACGTGGGTCTCCGGATGGCGCCGCAGCACGACGAAGACGACAGCACCCGTGATCAGCGCAGGCACCGCCAAGAACACCGTGCCGCCGGTGCCGGGGACGAAGAAGAGCACCGCGAAGACAAACATCGGGCCGATGGCATAGCCCACGTTGCCGCCAACCGAAAAGACGCTCATCGCCTGCTGACTGTCGACACTCGCCGCACGAGCGGCGCGCGCCGCTTCGGGGTGGAACGCGGCCACTCCCACCCCTGCGCCCGCGATCGCCAGGAAGGTCAGCAGGTAGCTCTGGGTCAGTCCCGAGAGCCCGACGCCAACCCCGGCGACGGTGAGGCCCGCGGGGACCAGCCAGAAGAGATGGAGCCGGTCGGTGAGGGCCCCGAAAACCGGCTGGATCACCGACGACATGGCTGTCAGCGCGAACATGAGCCCGGCGGCCGCCGCATAGCTGTAGTGGCGATCGGCAACGAAGAACGGCAGCAGCGCGGGCACCGCCCCCTGGTACATGTCATCGACGGCGTGGCAGGTCGCGAACAGCGCCACCCTGGCCCGGTCGACAGCGGGGCCGCTCACCGGTATGCCTTCACTGTGATGGTCGACGTGACTCGGCCCCCGTCAGACGGCGGCAGCGGTGACGGCCCGGCGCGCGTCGCCGACGAGCCCGAGATGGACGGTGACCCCCATCTTCCCAAGCATGCGGGCCATGCCCTCACCCATGTGGTGGGCCAGCACGGTATCGACCTGATGCTCACGCAGGAAACGGGCCACCCTGGCGTGGTGGGTGCCCTCGGAGCCGGTGTCGTGCAGCGTGTCCCACGACACGTCGAACTCCTCCCAGCCAGTGATCGCCCCCTTTTCGGCGGTGGCGATCGCCACCCGTTGGGCCCGCCCCCAACGAGGGTCGATGCAGCCGTCACCGGCAACCGCCAAGCAAATCACCATCCGCGCTCCGATGCCGGTTGCCGAGGTAACGTGGCTCATCGCGACAACGTACTCCCTCGGGCTCAGGCGAGAGAGAGGAACAGCTTCTCCAACTGCGCCTCGTCCACTGTGGGAACTGCCCCGCCTTCGCGCTCCGTCACGCACTTCTGGAGCCCGCTGGCGATCAGCTTGAATCCCGCTCGGTCGAGGGCGCGAGAGACTGCCGCCAATTGGGTGACGACGTCGGCGCAATCGCGGCCATCCTCGAGCATGCCGATGACCCCGCGGATCTGGCCTTCGGCCCGCCGCAGCCGCTTGAGCACATCGGTGATGGCGGACTCGTCAAGTTGCATCGGGATCTCCTCCTGTTTCAAACGCCCCGCCGGGCCGCTCCGGCCTGCTCACACGGCCCCGGGTGTCAGCGCAGCCAGCTCGATGCGAACCTCCGGACGTTGCATCAGAGTGCTGTGGACGGTGCAGTGCGAGGTGACGGCGAGGAGAGAGGCCTGCAGCTCGGGCGAGAGCTCTGCCGGGACATGCAGCTGAAGCGCGATCTCGCCCACCCGAGCCGGGTGCGAGGCCATGCTGAAGTCGGCGGTGACGGCCAGTCCGTTGGTCGGAATGTCGTGCCGGGCGGCAAAGCGGCGGGCGTAGAAGGCCACGCACGAGGCCAGACTGGCAATGAGGAGCTCGGTCGGAGTGGGGGCGGTGTCCTCGCCACCGTCGGATACCGGCTGATCGACGATGATCGTGTGTTGACGGACCGCGATGCGGAACCGGTCCCCGGCCTCATAGTCGACGCGTACCCGGCGGCTCACCTTAGGGTCGTCGTAGTGCACATGATCACCTCAATTGTAACCCCTAGGGGTATGCCCACAGCCCTGTTGACGGTATACCCCATGGGGTATCATGTCAACCCCGGAACAACCCCGACCGGAGGATCACGGATGGAGCACGGAGAAGACTGGAACGAACGGTATGCCGCTGTGGGGCGGCGGTTCTCGATCCATCCCGATACCGCGATGGTCGAACTGGTGACACCGCTTCCGCCCGGGCGGGCTCTGGACCTTGGCGCCGGGGAGGGGCGCAACAGCCTCTGGCTCGCCCGGCAGGGGTGGGCGGTCACCGCCGTCGACGGGTCGTCTGTCGCGCTTGAGCGCGCGCGTGCCGCGGCAGCCGCGGAGGCACTGAGCGTCTCCCCCATCCAGGCAGACATCGGGGATTTCCTCCGCCGCGGAGATACCTTCGATCTCGTGGTCATCGCCAACATCCACCCGTCCCCCGAGGAGCGCGCCGAGCTCCTGCGAGCAGCAGTGGGCGCCGTTCGCCCCGGCGGGCACCTCTTTCTCGTCGGTCACCATGTCGACTCGCTCGGCCGGGTCGGGCCCCTGGACGCAGCCCGTCTCTACACCGAAGAGGCGCTGGCTGGTGCGCTCCCCGGTCTCCGCACTCTGCTCCTGGAACGCCGCGAGCGGACCCTCGGAGGGGATACGGGGGAGCCGGTCGTCGACGTGGTGCTCTGGGCCGCAGCCCCGGAGTCCCTCCGCCCTCAGCCGAGGTAGCGGCCGATCGCCGCGGTCAACTCCTTCACCTTCTGCTCACCGGTGCCCTCCCGGACCGCGTCGACCACGCAGTGACTGACGTGGTCGTCGAGCAGGGCGAGAGCCACCTTGTCGAGGGCGGCCTTGATCGCCGCGACCTGGGTGAGGACGTCGATGCAGTACCGGTCCTCATCGACCATGCGCTGGATGCCGCGAACCTGTCCCTCGATCCGCGCCAGGCGCGCCTGGAGAGAGACCTTGTCGTGGCTGTATCCGGGAACGGCCATGCGCCCCTCAGACCGCGACGGGGTAGCCGATCTCGTCAAGCCGGGATCGGATGGCGGGCTCGCTCACAACGGCCTCGTCGTAGACGACGTGGACGGTCTTGGCGGGCGGCTCGACCTGGACCTGCGCCACCCCCGCAAGAGTGGCGAGCTCTGTTTCGATGGTGTGCTTGCAGTGGTCGCAGCTGATGTCCGGAGCGACGAGGGTGAGTTCTGGCATCGTGGTCGGTCCTTCGGTGAGGTTGACGGATGACATGAGACGGTCAGGCCGTGGCGGCGGCCTCGGGAAGCGCGTCGATCTGGGCCGGAGCGGGTGTGCGGGG
>Ga0302320_10021468_pt1 | contig 12810 bp, 10 predicted proteins | sample Bog_T0_3_FD_202130 | JGI IMG/M metagenome (GOLD analysis project Ga0302320, IMG submission 202130) | Peat permafrost microbial communities from Stordalen Mire near Abisko, Sweden - Bog_T0_3 | ecosystem: Environmental > Terrestrial > Soil > Wetlands > Peat | place: Sweden: Abisko, Stordalen Mire...
GTAGCCAGTGGCTGCACTTAGGAACCAGTCCCGCAGCGCTGCCCCGTTCTGCTGCACGTGCCAGTTCTCGATGGTGCTCAAGGCGTGCGCAGTCTTGTAATACCGGCCCAAATAGACGAGCCAGAATCTAAATTCGCTCCAGCGCACTGCCCGCTGGCCAACCGTAAGTACCGTCACGTCATCTGAAAATGGACCTGCAGAAATCGCGGTCGAGTCCGAGCCATTCGCGGCCGGATTGATCGAAGTGATCCCCGGGCTAGCGCTGTCGAGGGGCTGTGCCACCGCTTTGCCTGCTGCCGCGAGCAGTACAAAAGCAACCAGTAGCCAGCCACAGCTTGCTCGTGATGCATCGGGTCGCATTACATGGCCCCGGTCAGTAGGGAAAAGCGCCGACCCTAACAGTCCTACGGGTGGCACGCTGCCATCCGCGCAGCCATATCACGTTGCGGTATAGGGCAGAGCCTGGCACTCGGGTAGGGTGCGCCTCAGATAGGTGCGACCTCAAGCGCTATCTTGCCGCTGTACGTTCCCGCCGCGATGGGCTTAGTGATGCCATTGACCTTAAGCGTCGCGGTGAAGCCCGTCTTGGCAGCGACCGTGGCTCCCGGCGCAATCGTGAGGCTATTTAGGTAAGAGGTCTTGTCGACCATCCATGTTGAACCATCGCCCACTGTCAACCGCAGGCCATCCTTCTCCTTGCTGGGGGCCAAGGTGTTCTTGATGTCGCCAATTAAGTAGTAGGTATCGGCGGTGGCAGTCTTTCCAGTTGTGGGCTCGGCAGTAGCTGTGGATACACCACCGGTCAACGTCGCCTTCTCAAGGCGGATCACCATGCCGCCCTGGGCGGCTCTGGAGTTGATGATGTCACCCTTGAGCGTGACGTTCCGAAACGTCGCATGCACAGAGCTTCCGCCGGCAGTGCTCGCCGCACTCGCCGGCGCCTGCACACCCACCACCGTGCCGGTGGGAGGAGGCGGGCCAGCGGGGCCGCCCGGCGCACCAGGACCGCCTGGACCTCCTGGTGCCATCGGATCATCGTTGATCATGGCTTGAAGCAGGATGCCATTGCCGGCATTGAGCTGGGCATCATCCACGACAATGTTTGCCCCTCGACCTTTGACTTGAATCGCCGTCGATTTGGTATTGAAGATACTGCCCTTCTCAATGAGCAGTGTGCCATTGACGCCAATGCCTGAGTGCATCATCACGCCAAAGCGACCGGAGTTAACTACTGTGCCGTTGGTGAATGTTCCCGAGCCATTAGCCGCCATGATCATGCCGTAATCATGGACGTTGAGAGTGCTGTGGCTGAATCGATCTACAGAGTCTCCAATGGTGTAAGCCCCGTAACCGCTGTCCACGGCCTCAACGGTTGTGTTGCTGACATACATGCGCACTCGCTTGGTATCATCCGTGGACAATGCCCCCCAGCCTTGCGTGCGGATGTGAGAGTCGCTGTAGTAGGCGGTACCGTTGTCCACCAGGTTGGTGGCGCGAATGTTGCCGGTGAGTCCGAGCATCCACGGCACCGCCATCATCTTCCCGACCTCGATGGTGAACTTGTAATCTGCCGGCAAAATACCGTTGGCGACATCGATGGTGGTGTTCCTGACATGCATAGTGCTGTTGCCGCCAACAAATACGGCAGTTCGCACAGCGCCCTTGTTGGTAATCCTGGCGTTAGAGAGAGTTACGTCGGCGGTGCCGCTTGACATGATCGCAGCCCCGAAACCCGCAAAGTCGTTGCCGCCGTTCCCCGTGAACTTAATGGTCGGGCTGACAATGCTGTATTTGGAGTTACCGGTCACCAGTATGCCGTTGAACCTTTCCTCGTTCGAAGTAATGGAAACGCCGGTGGCCGAGGCATCTGATACTTTTCCGCCCACGATCGCGGCCTTTACAGATTTCTCCGGGACGACTTTGCCGTCATCGACATAGAGGGCGACTCGGAAATGGTGCGGGTCCAGGTCCTTGTACTTGACTGGTATATCGTCAGTAACCGTCAGCACAACGTTACCCTTGTAACTGCCCGGTGCGATAGCGGTGCCAATGCCATCGACTGTCATGGTCAGTGAGTGTCCATCCGCGGCGGTGATCGATGCGCCATCGGGAATCGTGAGCGAGCTTAGCGAAGTGGTCTTGGCGACTACCCATTTTGATCCAGAGGCCAGCGTTGGCACGCCCTCACTGTCCGCCTTGGCGGTAGCGGCGCCCGCCATGATGGCCACTACGGACAAGTAAAGCGCCGGACGCACGGCAAATCTATCGCTCATAAATCTGATCCCCCAGTGATTCGATGGGCTGCGCTGCCCGTTCTCGCCTGTCATTGCTCAGGCCCGGTTAGCTATCCGCATCCGGGCGATTCAGCAGCGTTGCGGTCAGACACAAATTAGCGCCACGCCTGTGCGAAGGAGTGTATGTCGCGACTCATAAGCGGGCAACGATGCGTACAAATCTTCATGTTTGAGGCTTATGCGTTATCTTTTTGTTCCTAGCCGATTGCTAGGTAATATGCGAAACCGTACAGGAGCGAACGCCCGCATGCAGCGCGCGCCGGAGTTCTCCATCCGGCTTTCTCAGTGCACACCATCAAGGACTCGGAAATTGTGATCAGCACGGCAACCAGATTCTTAACGGCAGCGGAATGGCATCGTCGGTTGGTGTTTTGGTCCGGAGCACTGGCAACTGGCGCGGTCGCTGTGATGTTTGCCAAGGCAAGCGATGCTGCGATGCTGGTATTTTTCCGACTGCACCACGCCTGGGCGTGGGCGCCTTGGCTGTCGGCGCCGCTGGGACTTGCGACGTGCGCATGGCTGACAAACCGCGTGTTCGTGGGCGCTGAGGGGAGCGGTATCCCTCAAACCATTGCTGCGTTAACTCTGACCACTGAAGTGGCGCGCGATCGCGTGCTCTCGATACGCATTGCTGTAGGCAAGATCCTACTGACGCTCTTGGCACTGGCGAGCGGCGCATCAGTAGGTCGTGAAGGTCCAACCGTTCAAGTGGGCGCCTCGATCATGCACTCGCTGCGCCGATTCGCACGTTTCTCGGCCGCCGATGTCGATCGCGGGCTCATTCTCGCTGGCGGCGCTGCGGGAGTGGCGGCGGCCTTTAATACGCCGCTGGCGGGAATCGTCTTTGCTATAGAGGAGCTGTCTCGCTCATTTGAGCAGCGTACCAGTGGCACAATTCTGACCGCCGTGATCATCGCCGGCGTTACTTCACTGGCGATTGTCGGTAACTACACCTACTTTGGCATCACAAGTGCCGTCATGAGTGAGCCGCGCATGTGGCTCGCACTGCCAGTCTGCGGACTGGCTGGAGGCCTGGGCGGCGGAGTATTTTCGCTGGCGATGATCAAACTCGTTGAGGTGTTGCCAAGGTTCGTGCAGCGTGTCCGGCTGCGCAGGCCGGTGATGTTCGCGGCAGGCTGCGGCCTGGTCATTGCGCTGATCGGCTGGTTGTCCGCCGGAAGCACATACGGTACAGGTTATGCGGAGGCCAAGCTGCTGCTAGAGAACGAAGCGAGCCCGGCAGCCGGCTTCGGATTGTGGAAGGCGCTGGCCACGCTGGTTTCCTACCTTAGCGGCATACCTGGAGGGATATTCGCGCCGTCGTTGGCGACCGGCGCCGGCCTTGGAGCACACCTGCATGGCTGGTGGCCAATCGCGCCGGCCGGGGCAATGGTAGTGCTGACGATGGCGGCATATTTCGCCGGCGTGGTGCAGGCGCCGCTGACAGCGCTTGTGATCGTGACCGAGATGACCGGCAATCGGGCGCTCACGCTGCCATTGATGGCGGTCGTACTGATCGGCCGGGGTGCCAGCGCGCTTGTCTGCCGCCGGTCTTTGTATCACTCACTGGCGGATCGCTTTCTCGTTGGCGCCAAAGCAGAGAGCGAATAGCTGGCTACGCTTGCAGCTAGCGCAGCTCTTTATAATAGTAGCTCGTGCTGCACAGGCCTCCGCGTGGCCATAAAGCATAGTTCGGGATGACCCCGACGCGCCGCCAGTGAAGGCGCGCATAGAGCCGCTCGGCATCACCGCCAGTGACGGTGTCCAGCACCAGCAGGTTCCGTCCAGCAACCCGCGCCGCGCGTTCTGCCGCAACTACCAGCGCTGCGCCAACGCCGCGGCGGCGCGCCCGCCTATGCACAAGCATCTTTGCGAGATCACCGCGGTGGGGCTGATTCTGCGGTAGGTCCAGTATCACCTGAACTGTGCCCTGCACCTGACCCGCGTGATCTTCTGCCACCAGCAAAATTCTTTCTCCGCGTGAGGCACTGTCCATGATGGCTTTCCAGAACACTGCGGCATCGGCAAAGGCGAGCGGCCACATAAAACTTACGGAGGCGCCGCCTTCCACACAATCTATAAGTACTTCGGCGAGGGCGGCGATCAGCGCCGGCTCGTGGCTTACCGACCGGATCCTCACTTCATCGGCGCTCATCGAGGGGATGCCGCAACAGCTGAGGTGCCGGTAATGACGATCGCGTAACGTGCCGGCTTAGGGCCAGGATTTTCAAATACAACCAATTGATCCAGTTTCATGGCCAGACAATCTCCGCGCTCGAGCCGATGTGTCTGGTCGCCTAAGGTAAGCTGAATGCTTCCGGACAATACCCACACCTGCTGGTGGAGTGGTGGCTCATGCACTGTGGTTTCGAATGCGACATGGCCGCCTGCCGGAAATTCGATTTCAACAATTCGAAAGCAATCCGCTGCATGCGCCGGAGATACATTGCGGCGCACGTATCCTGATGCCGGATCGCGCCACACGGGCTGCTTGCCGCGGCGGGCAACCGAGAGTGATGAGTTCAACGCTTCTACCGGCGCGTCGAATAATTGCGCAAGCGCAATGCCCAATCCAGTGGCGAGCCGCTCGAGTAGCACGGCAGTGGGGCTCGCTTCGCCACGTTCAATCAGTGAAATCATCGAACGGCTCACGCCGCTGCGCTTCGCCAGCGTTTCCAGAGACAGTCGGCGCTGTGAACGGAGGCTGCGAACCTGTGCGGCAACCCGCTGGTTAATTGAGTCTGCCAGGACATCCATGATAGTAGATAGATATCCAATATAATGGATAAAGTCAAGACAACCCAAAGTCCGCTAAGTTTTGGTGCTGACTAATACCAGAGCCGGATTCCGGCAATCAATCGCCACTGATACGGGCCGATACCGCCAGCAACGCCTACATGCGAATAGACGGCGCCCACGTAGGGCGCAAATTTTCTGCGTATCTCGTAGCGCAGACGCAGCCCGCTGTCGAACTGCGACCATCCAGAGCGGATCTGCATGGGCGCGTCAGTTCGCGTGTAGCTGTTCAATTCGACCTGCGGTTCTAGGATCAATCGCTGCGTCAGGAGCATCTCGTAGGCACCGGTGAGCTTCAGCGCGTAATGACCGGCATCGCTGGCATAGGCAGTCGCCGAAACCTTCACATTGTACGGAGCGAGTCCCTCCAGGCCGAGCGCTCCCCAGGCGCGGCCGGCATAGGAGTCGAGGTCGTAGCGGACACCGGCCTGCAAGTCAAAGTAGGTGCTGAGTGGTCGATCGTAGAGTGCCTCATCTTGGCCGTCGCGGATTTGCCCCTCTGCGACATAGCCCTCGCTCTTAAGCCAGAGTCGGTTCGCATCCGTCCCTAACCATGCCTCACCGTCCCAACGCGAGTCATAATCGCCGGCATCAAGCCGCTCCTCAAATTGATTGAGTTCGGCGTGAAAGAGCAAGCTCTGCGCTTCAAGCGGCGAGCCAAAGGGGGCCGCCGTGCTGGCGTCATTCGAGCTCATCTGGGCACGGGATACAGCGCTCAGCCCGGCAAGAATAACAACTGCGGCAATCCTGCGACCGGCCGCCCGGCAGCGGCGAGTCATGCCACGACGACCGTGCGGAACATGCCTGCGTCCATGTGCAGCATCAAGTGGCAATGAAAGGCCCAGCTTCCCGGCGTGTCGGCCGTGAACACAAAACTCAGGCGCTCATTGGGTTTGACTATGACCGTGTGCTTGATCGGCAGCTTGCCTTCATGGCCGTTTTCCAGTGCGAATAAAAATCCGTGCAGGTGAATGGGATGTTCCATCATCGTGTCATTCACAAGTACGAATCGCACTCGCTCGCCGAGGCGCAAATGTATCGGCCCTGCCTCCGAGAACTTCTTTCCATCGAACCCCCAGATCCAGCGTTGCATGTTGCCAGTCAGGCGAAATTCCAGCTCACGCTCGACCGTCGGCTCCTCCTTATTAGGCCAGAGCGAGCAAAGATCGGAGTACCGCAGCACCCGCCTGCCATTGCCATCAAGACCGGTGCCGGCTTCCCCCAGCCTATTTACTGGCTGCGTTGCCACATGATCAACGTCGGGCAGACCGTGCATTCGCGCCGGATTCACGCCATCCGCGTTAGGTACCGCACTGCTAATTGAAGATTGTGTCGTGGCGGCCATATCCAACATACTCATCTTGGACATATCCATCTCGGACATATCCATCTTGGACATATCCATCTCGGGCATCCCGGCATTTCTCTGCATGCCCATGTCTGCCATAGATCGCAGAGGCCGCGCATCGAGCGCCGGAACGGCTGCGACTGCGCCAGCATACGAGGCAAGAGTTGCGCGCGCATAACCCGATCGATCGAGCGCCTGAGCAAAGATCGTATAGGCGGTATCGCCCTCGGGTTCTACGATGACATCATAAGTTTCGGCAACGCCCATGCGGAATTCTTCGACTTCGACGGGTTCGATGTCGGCGCCGTCGGCGGCAACGACGGTCAGTGAGAGACCCGGAATTCTCACGTCGAAGGTGGTCATTGACGCCGCGTTGATAAATCTGAGTCGAATCCTCTCGCCTTTGTTAAATGGTGCAGTCCAATTCGCCGCTGGCGGCTGCCCATTGATCAGAAACGTGTAGGTCGCGCCTGTTACGTCCATCAGATCGGTAGGACTCATGCGCATCCGGCCCCACATTCCTCGGTCGGTGGAGGCTGCTCGTAGGCCGAGCCGCTCGACGTCCCGCACAAAACTACCGAGCGTGCGCCGCTGATAGTCGTAGTAGTCGCCTTGTTGCTTCAGATTTGAAAGGACTGCCATCGGATCTTCATCAGTCCAGTCAGAGAGCATCACCACGTACTCGCGATCGTAGCGGTAGGGTTCAGTATCGCTAGGTACAATTATTAACGGCCCGTACAGGCCAGTCTGCTCCTGCATACCGCTGTGGCTGTGATACCAGTAAGTACCGCTCTGGTTGATCGGAAACTGGTAGGTAAAGGTTGTGCCTGGCGCGATGCCACCAAAGCTCAAACCTGGCACGCCATCCTGATTCGAGGGTAATCGGATGCCGTGCCAGTGGATGGAAGTTGCCTCGGTCAGGCGATTTGTTACGCGGGCCGTCAGGACAGAGCCTTCCCGCAAGCGCAGGCAGGGGCCCGGTACGGACGCATTTGCCGCTGAGGCGATGCGAGGCTGGCCCGTGACATTGAAGGCCATTGGAGCAATGGTCAGGCTTACCGACTCGCCCACGGACTCCAGTTGCCCGGCCGTCGCTGACTGGGAAGCAGCGCGCACCAGTCCTGAAGTGCTACAACTCAGGGCGGCCAGGCCTTGCACAAAGCGGCGCCGGCCCAGCTGTCGCCGGCCGGGCGGCTTTCTCTTATCACTCATTAAATGTACTTACAGCAGGAATGGCTGCGCTGTCCATAGGCTAGAATGGTGCGATGAGCTCTGCCGCCCATGTTGATGGGGCGGCGGTGCGGGGTACGAAGTTCCTGGGAACTGTTGGCGGTGGCCGACAATAGCGCGAAGAGTGGGGAACCAGCCATGAGCAAGAGCACTTCAATTCATCAGACAGCTGGTAGGGTACTGCCGCTCCTGCTGCTGCTGCTGGGCGTTTCAGCGGCCCAAGCTCATGCGAAACTGGTGAGCGCGGAGCCTGCAGCGCAATCAACAGGTGCCGCGCCGGCAAAGATCCAGCTCCATTTTAGCGAAGAGCTCGCCAAGAAATTTTCGAATTTCAAATTGGTTGATGCCTCGGGGGCAGTCGTGCCGCTCATGACTGAGGAAGGCAGCGACTCTAAGTCGATTGCGGCAGCGCCAATGAGCGGGCTCAGGCCGGGTCTTTATACAGTCACCTGGACAGCTGTCGCTACCGACGATGGGCACAAGAGCAGCGGCAGCTTTGTTTTCTCCGTGAAATAGATTCGCTTGCTGGACTGGACCGCCACCGCCGCGCGCTTTCTGGTATTTGCGGCGACTCTGACGCTGTTTGGTGCTTCGGCATTTTTCGGCTATGGACTGGCGCCGCTGGATTCCGCTAAGAATAATTACGCAGGAAAGTGGCCGAACATTACGCTTGTGATTGCGGCCGCCGCCGCCCTAATGGCCTCCGTGCTCTGGCTCATGTCGGAAGCCGCCACGCTTAGCGGACAATCAGCTGACGCACTGAACGTCGCTGCAGTGTGGTCTGTGGTGACCGACACTCACTTTGGCCGGGTGGGTGCGCTGCGCTGCGTAGTGCTGGCGGTAATTCTGCTTGGACTTACGACGCTTGGGTTGCGTGGTCAACGGATCTGGGTTCTGCGCTCCGTGCTGGCGGGCGCGGTTGTGTGTAGTCTGGCCTGGACAGGGCATGGCAACATTGACTCGGGACTTTCAGGCTGGGTACATGTAGGGAGCGATTCGGTGCACCTTCTGACCGCCGGTTTGTGGGTCGGCGCTTTGGTTCCCTTATGCGTACTGGCGGCGGGCGCCCTGCGCCGCGGTACTGCCGTGAGCGACTATGCGCTTGCTTTTGGGCTGGCTCGCTTTTCTTCGATCGGAATTTTAGTCGTGGCGATCCTGTTGTTTTCGGGCCTCATTAACAGCTGGTTTCTGGTCGGGCCGGCCGCCTGGCGCTCGGTTGTAACGACGCCCTACGGCCGGTTGTTACTTGCAAAGGTAGTTCTGTTTGTGCTGATGGTGACCCTGGCAGCATGTAACCGCCTGCAATTGATGCCCGCATTACAAGGTGCAGTTTCCGAGACACATTCCAGGTTGGCTCTGCGGCGCCTACGCGCGACCCTAGTCACCGAGACTGTGCTGGCGATGCTCGTGCTCGGTCTGGTTGCTATGATCGGTACGCTAGAACCACCGATTTCTAAATGAGCCACGCTGAGGTCGCATCAAGCGCTAGGCCGCAACAGAAGATCCGGCAGTGAGACTTGCCGCAGGCAGAAAACTGGTGCGTGACCACCGATTCCGGACTAACTGCAGTAACATGTTGAACTGCTCCAAGGCTGCAGACAGCGTCAGTATGAAGTCGAATTCGAAGCATGAACGAGTTGCAGAAGTTAGCCGTTGATATTGATCGTGGCCCCGCCGATCGTGCGGGCGCAATGGCTCACTATTGCGGACCGAGAAATCCAGGAATGCCCTTCGATAGGGCGTGGATTGATTCTATCCGGGTCAATCTAAGCGCCATAGAACGTCGGATCGACTCCTTGGCTGGTCGCCGCAGCGTGAAGCGGGAATGGCAGGCTGCGTGGCTGTTGAAGGCCGTGAGCTGCATCGACCTTACGACCCTGGCGGGCGATGACACACCTAGCAGGGTGGCGCGATTGTGCGCGAAGGCCCGTTTACCCATTCGAGCCGATCTTCTCGAAGCGCTGGGGATGGCATCCCGTCATCTTACCGTCGGCGCCGTATGCGTGTACCACGACATGATTGGCGCCGCGCTCGATGCGCTCAGAGGATCTGGGATACCGGTCGCCGCGGTTTCGACCGGCTTTCCCGCCGGTCATGCGCCAATGGCGACAAAACTGATGGAAATCGAAGCCTCGGTGTCGGCGGGCGCGCGCGAGATCGATATCGTCATATCGCGACGCCATGTGCTGACCGGTAACTGGCGTGCGCTATACGATGAGATGTGCGCATTTAGGGCCGCCTGCGGCGGCGCTCACGTCAAAGCAATACTTGCGACCGGAGAACTCGGCTCTATTGCGAGAGTGGCCAAGGCCTCAACCGTCTGCATGATGGCGGGAGCGGATTTTGTCAAAACCTCGACTGGCATGGAATCTGTAAACGCAACACTGACGGCGAGCCTTGCCATGTTAAGAACGATTCGAGATTACCGGCAGCGCTGTGGAATTCAAATTGGCTTCAAGCCGGCTGGTGGCATCAGCACAGCCAAGCAGGCTCTCGCCTATCTGATCTTGCTCAAAGAAGAGCTGGGCACGGAGTGGTTAAGTCCCAAGTTGTTCCGCATCGGCGCTTCGCGCTTGTTAGGCGATATCGAGCGGCAGCTGGAGCATTTTGTAACGGGGCGCTATTCGGCAGTCCAGCGCCACGCTATGGGATGAATTGATGAATACGGTTTCGGAAATCTTCGATACCATGAGCTATGGCCCGGCGCCCGAGGCGGATGCTCTCGCGCGGACATGGCTCGCCGCACACGCAGCCGGCTTCGAGCTCTTCATTGGTGGCCAATGGGTCCCGCCACTTGATCAGACCGAAAGCTTGGAAAGCAGGAATCCAGCAAGCGGTGAAAAACTTGCAGAGCTGGCGGTAGCTGGACCGAAAGATGTGGAGCGCGCTGTGGCGGCAGCCGCTGCGGCGGCTTCGCATTGGGCCAAGTGTGCTGGACACCAGCGAGCTCGAATACTCTACGCGCTCGCGCGTCTGATCCAAAAATCCGGCCGGGTACTTGCCGTGCTCGAGAGTCTCGATAACGGCAAACCCATTCGCGAAACCCGGGACATTGATATACCGCTCGCGGCACGTCATTTTTACCATCATGCCGGCTGGGCGCAGCTCCTGTCTCGCGAGGCGCCGGGTCTGGTGCCGATTGGCGTTGCCGCCCAGGTAATCCCGTGGAACTTCCCGCTGATGATGCTTGCGTGGAAGATCGCTCCGGCGTTGGCGTGCGGGAACACGGTGGTACTCAAGCCCGCGGAATACACCAGCCTGACCGCTCTTTATTTCGCCGAGCTATGTCAGGAGGCAGGCGTACCTCCGGGCGTCGTCAATATCATTACCGGGGCTGGTGCTACTGGTCAGGCACTGATAGACCACCCGGGAATTTCTAAGATTGCCTTTACAGGATCGACGGAAGTCGGGCGGATTATTCGGGCTAGAACTGCCGGTAGTGGTAAGAAGCTCAGCCTCGAACTTGGCGGTAAATCACCATTTATTGTGCTGGAGGATGCGGACCTCGATGCGGCTGTCGAAGGTCTGGTGGATGCAATTTGGCTCAACCAAGGGCAGGTATGCTGCGCCGGCTCCCGGTTGCTGGTCGAGGAGAGCGTCGCAGAAACGTTTCTTGAAAAAGTGAAATTACGCCTTACGAACTTTCGGCTTGGCGAACCACTCGACAAGTGCATCGATATGGGGGCCGTCGTTGACCCGACTCAGCGGTCGCGCATTGAACAACTTGTCGAGCAAGCCGAAAGCGAGGGCGCGCGAGTTTGGCGAGCCCCGGTCACAGAGCCCTCAAAAGGCTGCTATTACCCGCCAACGCTGCTGACAGACCTGGGGACTGCCAACACCGCCTGGCGCGAAGAGATATTCGGGCCCGTACTGGCCGTGATGGGTTTCCGAAGCGTCACTGAGGCCGTGCAGTTGGCGAACAATTCGCGCTTTGGACTGTCCGCAACCATTTGGTCAGAGAACATCAATCGCGCCTTAGAATTGGCTAGCGCGGTAAAGGCTGGCGTGGTGTGGGTCAACTGTACAAATCAGTTTGACGCGAGCTGCCCCTTCGGTGGCTACAAGGAATCGGGCTTCGGAAGGGAAGGTGGCCTGCTGGGACTGGGCGAGTATCTCAAGGCTAAGAGTGAATGGCTTGAGGCAGAGCCCGTGCGGCTGCTGTCACCGCCCTTATCCTCTGCGCACCATCAGGTCGAGGAAGCTATCGATCGTACGGCTAAGAATTACATCGGCGGCAAGCAGGTGCGACCCGATGGTGGGGACACTCGCGTAGTCGTTGGCGTTAGCGGGCGGCCTGTCGGCCGTGTTGGAATTGGATCACGAAAGGATATCCGGGATGCGGTCGAAGCTGCATTCAACGCGGAGGGCTGGCGCGGCACGAGCGCTCATTCGCGAGCCCAGATTCTGTACTACATTGCCGAGAATCTCAGCGTACGCGCCGTAGAGTTCAAGCAGCGGTTGATCCGGCTTACGGGGGTATCAGGCGCCGCTGCAGGCCGCGAAGTTGACAGGAGTATCGAGCGGTTATTCAGCTATGCCGCATGGGCCGACAAGTATGAAGGAGCCGTGCACCGACCGCCGCTCCGCCAGTTGGTGCTAAGCGTTCATGAGCCGCTCGGGATTGTCGGCGTAGTCTGCCCTGATCCTCTGCCATTGCTTAGTCTCATTTCCCTAATCGCACCGCACATTGCGGTAGGCAATCGCTGCATTGCTGTGCCCTCCGAGCGTTTTCCGCTCTTGGCCACTGACCTTTACCAGATTCTCGAAACCTCAGATCTGCCGGCAGGGGTTGTGAATATAGTGACTGGTGCGAGCGACACGTTGGCCAAGGTGCTGGCCGAACATGACCAGGTTGATGGCCTGTGGTATCACGGATCAGCCGAAGGTTCCCAGCAAGTCGAAGCCCTGTCGGTCGGCAATCTCAAGCGTACTTGGGTAAATGACGGTCGCGCGCGTGACTGGTTGTCGCTGGAAGCCGGTGAAGGGCGCGCGTTTTTGAGCGCCGCCACGCAAGTCAAGACAATCTGGTTGCCCTATGGCGACTAGCGGCCATTGACGCTTGTTGGGCTCTTCTTTCAAATCCTTGCAGTTTATTCACGCCTTCCAGATATTGATGTCGCTATCTATGGCGTGCTGATCAAT
>Ga0302320_10021470_pt1 | contig 12810 bp, 12 predicted proteins | sample Bog_T0_3_FD_202130 | JGI IMG/M metagenome (GOLD analysis project Ga0302320, IMG submission 202130) | Peat permafrost microbial communities from Stordalen Mire near Abisko, Sweden - Bog_T0_3 | ecosystem: Environmental > Terrestrial > Soil > Wetlands > Peat | place: Sweden: Abisko, Stordalen Mire...
GCGGCGAAGGTGGGGCACCCGCGTTTTCTGGATACGCCGTCCTTAGCCTTGCTCTAGCCATGCCTGATTACACCGCTTCTGGCTTCTGGTAACAAGGTAATCTGCGCTTAGAGAACGTTCAGGGGTTCGGCCATGCGAGAATGCTCTTTTGCATACCGCACAATCGCTTCGATCAGCGTGGGAATCGTGTGCTCGGCGGGCTGCACATCCACGCTCAACTGGTACTGGCGCAACGTGTCTGACGTCACGCTGCCGATCGAAGCGTTAAGCACGCCCTCTACCCGGCTCGATTTCCCGGAACGAATACCCAGCAACGCGACGTAGTTCTTAACCGTGGATGAACTGGTGAAGGTAATCGCGTGCGGACGGCGCAGCGGATCGCGCAGAAGGGCGCGTAGCTCGGCCCGCGACGACTGCGGAATTACGTTTTCGTAGGCTTCGGCAACATCCAGAAACGCCCCCATCCGGCGCAACTCGCGAGGAATCAAGTCACGTGCGACCTTGGCCCGGCAAAGCAGAACGCGCTTGCCTCCAACTTTGTCAGAGAGCGACTCAACGATGGATTCGGCAACGTATTCCTTGGGCGTAACCGCAACCGTCAATCCTTCACGCTCAATCGCGGTACGGGTGGCCGGACCGATGGAAACGATGTTGAGATGGGCAAGCACGCGCTTCGGGATGTTGAGCAGCGCCATGCGCTCAAACAGCGCTCGCACGGAGTTTGCGCTGGTTAGAATGAGCCACTCGTACTCGCCAATGAGTTTCAGCGATTCATCGAGCGACTTATAGGAGCGGGGCGGACGAATCTCGATGAACGGAATCTCGTAGACCTCCGCGCCAAGCTCACGAAGCCCCGCGGAAAGCGTGCTGGCCTGCTCGCGGGCGCGCGAAACCAGAATTCGCCAACCCTTCAAGGGCGTTGTGATGCCGCCATTTTCGTTTTCGCCCATAAGTCCTTGCCAGCCTACCGCGAAGCAGCACTCGTCGCATTGTCGCGATAAACGTCCTGCAGAATTTTATCTCCACCGCGCCGCAGAATCATTGTGCCGAGGCGCTGTCCGAGTTCCACTGGATCAGTGCCGGTTCCAATTTCGCGCAACAGCTCGGTTCCATCGGGACGGGCACAGATCGCCGTCAGCTTGATCTCACCGTTTGCGACCACCGCATAAGCGCCGATTGGAACCTGGCATCCGCCGCCGAGCTGGTTGAGCAGGGCGCGTTCGCAAACCGTGGCTAAACGCGAAGGCTCGTCATTCAGGAAGGCGAGGAGCTCGCGCATCTTGGTATCGCCGAGGCGAATTTCGATGCCAAGCGCGCCTTGTCCGGCAGCCGAGCACATGATTTCCGGCTCGATGATTTCCTTGATGTGCTGCGTCTTGCCCAGGCGTTTCAATCCTGCCGCCGCCAGAATCACGGCATCGTATTCGCCCTCTTCCAGCTTGCGCACGCGAGTGTCTACATTGCCGCGCAAGGGATGAATCTCAAGATCGGGGCGGAACTGCATGAGCTGGGCCTGCCGGCGCAGGCTGCTGGTGCCAACGCGCGCCTTGTCCGGCAATTCCCTCACGCTGTTGTAGCGAATCGACAGGAAGGCATCGCGGGGATCGACTCGCTGCGTAATGGCCGCAATCTCAAACGGGCCAGCCAGCGACGTGGGCAGATCCTTGAGACTATGCACCGCAAGGTCAATTCGCCCTTCGGCAAGAGCCTCCTCGATCTCCTTGGTAAACATTCCCTTGGTCCCGACCTTGGCTAGAGCCACGTCGGTAATCTTGTCGCCCGTGGTCTTGATGATTTCGAGCGCGATCTCGTGCCCTTGCTCGCGAAGCAGGGCTGAGATGTGATGGGCCTGCCACAGTGCAAGCTGTGAGCCACGGGATCCGATTCGAAGCAATGCCATTCAAACTTCCTTCGCCTTAACCCAATTTTTGTTTCACCGGCGGTGACGATGCAGCCACGCTCACAGCCGATTGTTCCCGCTCGGGAGGAGGGGTTGCGGACGCGGGCACCGGCTCAGTTGGTGATTCGGCGCGCAGATTAAAGAGCTTGCGCACTACATCGACAACCGTCGTCGACTCCGGATTGTGCGCCGCCGATTTCAACGTGGTAATGGGCGTATGCATGATTTTATTGATAATGCCCCGGCTGAGCGCCTCGACGGCCATCTCCTGCTCGGGCGTAAGATTGCCAAGGCGACCGCGAACCCGATCTACCTCGGCCTGGCGCAGATTCTCCAGGTGCTGCTGCAGCGAAACGATGGTTGGAACGACTTCGGCGGTCTGTGCTCGCTCTTCAAACTTGCGAACTTCTTCATCCACCAGTAGCTCGGCGCGAACCGCTTCCTTGCGTCGGTCTCCAATATGCGACTGCACGACCTGCTGCAGATCGTCAATGTTGTAAACAAAGATTCCGTCCAGATCGTTGAGAGCAGGATCGATGTCTCGCGGCACCGCAATGTCAATGAAAAACATGGGGCGGTTCTTGCGGGCATGGAGAAATTTCTCGCCGTGTTCTTTGCGGAAAATTACGTGAGGCGCGCCAGTGGAACTGATGATGATGTCGGCCCACGGTGCCGTGTCATAGAGGCGCTCAAAGGGGACGGCTTCGCCATCGAACTTATCCGCCAGCGCCACGGCCCGGTCAAAGGTCCGGTTGGCAACGTAAATCTTCTTGGCTCCGTGGGAGAGCAGGTGACGGGCAGCAAGCTCGCACATCTTACCGGCTCCAACCAGATACACGACCTTGCCGGCCAAGCTGCCAAAAATCTTCTCTGCCAGCTCGACCGCTACCGAGGCGATGGACACCGACGAGGTGGCAATGGAGGTTTCATTGCGTACCTTCTTGGCCACAGCAAAGGCGCGGGTCATGAGATGGTCAAGCTGCGAATTCACCGTGCCCACGGCGCGCGCGGTGGCATAGGCTTCTTTTACCTGACCCAGAATCTGAGACTCGCCGACGACCATGGAGTCCAGGCTGGAGGCAACGCGGAAGACGTGCTTCACGGCCTCGAGCTGCTGGTGTTCGAAGATGTAAGGCTCGTATTCCCCGGCGCTGAAGCCAAAGTACTCGCGGACAAACTGCTGCAAATCACAATGGCCGTTCTGCGACCGGGCAAAGATCTCCACGCGATTGCAGGTGGAGACGATCATGCCCTCTTCTATCCCATCCATCCCCGTGAGCTTGGCGAGAGCCTCGGGCAGGCGCGACTCCGGTATGGCGAAGCGTTCACGCACTTCCACCGGCGCCGTTTTGTGATTTACGCCCAGAACGAAGAAGTTCATGGGGCGACAAACCTATGTAGTTTGCTCAAGTAATTCGCACCCCAAGCACAAACGGAGACGATGAATCCAAAGCTGGCCAGATAAGCGGCTTTCCTGCCGCGCAATCCGGCGCTCCAGCGCGTGTAGAGAAGAACCAGATAGATGCTCCACATCAGCAGTGAGAGCAGAACCTTAGGGTCGGTGAAGAAGCTTGCGCCGTAAAGCTCCTGCGCCACCACGGCACCGGCCAAAAGGCCAATCGTCATGAAAGGAAAGCCCAACAGCAGCGCTTTGTAGCCAAGTTCGTCGATCTCCTGCAACGCCGGCAAATGCACAGCCCAACTGGCAGTTTGTTTGCGTTTGAGCTGGCGGGCCAACACCAGGTAAAGGAGACTGGAGACAAAGCTCAGGAAGAGCATGGCATAACCGAACAGCAGGGTGCAGACATGGAAGACGATCCAATGGCTACGAAAAGTCGGCGAAGAAAATGCCACGGGATGCTGCGCAAGGGCAGAAGCAAAAGTAAGAATGAAGATGAGCGGGAAGATGAACGCCGCCGGAGAAGCCGTTTTGTAGCGCAAGTACATCGCGGTGAAGATGAGGGCAATGATGAGCGCCAACCCGGACTCGGCGTGGCGGATCGTCAGCAGCTCCGCATAGCCGTAAATCAGCGCAGTCTCTACGATTGAGACGAAATGAAAGACCATTCCCAGGCAAACGGCCGGTGCCGCAACCCGTCCCGAACGCTCCCCCCGCTGCCGGAGCATCAGGATCGCGTGGATCAGTCCTACTCCATACAGTACGGTCGCAACTCGAAGCCAAAGCAAAGGCATAAGAAGAAGTCCTGGCCAACCTCTCACAGCGAACGGAAAACGATGGGAGAACCTCATTGATTATACAAACGAGGGGCCGCGTCTTCAGTGTAACTATCACATTCATCTGTGACAAATATCACAATGGACGGATAGAGGCCTAATGTTGGCTAGCATTCCCTTAGGGCGCGGATAGTGCGAGCGCCTTAGCCACGCCAAGGGAACTCCGAACGGCAGTTCGCGCGCGAATTTGCTGGGAAGCGCGGGTTTGTAATTGCCTGATCCGAATGTTAGCATTTGACTCCTAAGGTGTTTTCAGGAGGCGTTTCATGGCTGACGAATGCTGCAGCGGTAATGGAATTTTATGGTTTCTGGCGGGACTGGGAGTGGGAGCGGCGGTAGGTGTCCTGTATGCTCCGAAGTCCGGTCGCGAAACGCGTGAATCGATTCTGACAGCGGCGGAAGAAAGCCGGGAAGTGGTTCAGGAACGCGCACGCAAGTACAAGGAACAGGCACAGGAATGGGCTGATCGCGGCAAGGACGTGATCGCACAACAGAAAGATAATATTCGCTCGGCGTTTGAAGCTGGCCGCCAGGCGTATCGCGACGCGAGCCAGGATCCGATTCCCGATCCCGACGCGCCCAAGCTGTAAACTCGCAAATTTCATTGCGGGCTGTCCTTTGGATGGCCCGCAATGTTTGGACAGGCCCATCATGAATGAGACGACTTTACTCATCGCCTTTGTCGCGGTGACCTCGGTTGCGGTCGTACTGCAGACCCTGATCCTGCTGGGGATGTATGTCTCTACACGCAAGCTGAGCCAGCGTGTGGAAGCGCTCTCAACCAAGGTGGAAGAACAGGCGCTGCCGCTGATTGGGACGGTGCGCGGCATTGTGGATGAGAGCGCGCCGATGATCCGCACCGTGGTTACGAATCTGACCGAAACGTCGAATCTGGTGCGTTCGCAGGCTGGCGAGATCAACGATGCGGTCACGGAAATCGTGGGCATCGCGCGAACTCAGGCAGCTAAGGCGGATATCCTGGCAACTCGCACCATGCAGCGCGTGGACCTGACGGCCGAAGTGTTGCAACATACCGTTACGTCGCCGGCGCGGCATGTCTCGGCTCTGATGGAGGGCGTTGCGGCGGGTTTCGGCGAGTATTTGGCGGGACGCAAGGCTCGGCGCTCCAAGGCCGTGCCAAGCGACGAAATGTTCATCTAGGATCGCACCACGGAACACAGACACGAAGCAGGAGCAGAGGCCGGCCCCCTACTCCTGCTTTTCTTGTCGAGGCTGATTTTCTACCCGGGTGAGCGTGAACCTACTCCACCTTAGGGCTTCTTGCCCGGTGGCTCGACAACCCAGAACGTGCAGCTAGCCATCTACGAACTGAAGCAGGTGGCATCCAATAGACCTTGGAATCGCCCAGCTACAATCGAACCCCAGCAGCATCCTAGGAGGCGTGCCCATGTACGATATGAAGAATCTCAAGAAACTGAAAAGCCTTGACGCAGGTGCGCCAGAGGCGATGAAGGCGTTCTGGGCCTTTGACAAAGCCGCCATGGCGGGCGGAGCCATTCCGGCTAAGTATAAGGAGTTGATGGCAGTAGCAGTGGCGCTCACAACCCAATGCCCTTACTGTATCCAGATTCACTCCGACAAGGCGCGGGAGGCTGGCGCATCCGAGCAGGAGATTTCAGAAGTCGTGGCAGTTGCCGCAGCCTTGCGGGCCGGTGCGGCCGTCACGCATGGCACCCACGCCCTCAAGGAGTAGAAATCCAACCTCCATTCCGCGCTCGACCACTTGAGTGGGATGGTTCATTATGCATGCGACCCATCCCGCTTGTTTTTTGCCCTGTGGCTGCTCCCGGATAACCAACACGGCAATTAATACAAAACTATGACTTATCCCTGCGCAAATGCCTGCAACAATCAAGACCATGACTCAGCATCCAGTACTTATTCAGGGCGGCATGGGAGCAGGCGTCTCTGACTGGCGTTTGGCGAAAGCGGTATCCCTCACCGGGCAGCTCGGAGTCGTTTCCAGCACGGCGCTCGATACGATTTTCGCGCGGCGCCTGATGGACGGCGACCCAGGCGGCCACATGCGCCGCGGCATGGCAATGTTTCCCTTCCCTGATATGGCTGAGCGCGTTCTGGACCGGTACTACATTGCCGGAGGCCGCGCTGCGGGCTCGCCCTATCGCCTGCTGCCGATGTTGGCCCGAGTCAACACCCGCGAGGCCTCTGAACTGCTGATCGTCTCTAATTTTGTCGAGGTGGCGCTTGCGCGCGAGGGTCACGCGAATCCGGTGGGAGTCAACTGCATGGAAAAGCTGCAGCTCCCGTTGCTGGCTTCGCTCTATGGCGCGATGCTGGGCGGAGTAAACTACGTCCTGATGGGCGCTGGAATTCCGCTGAAGGTTCCTGGAATTCTGGACGCATTTGCCGCCGGAAATCCCGCCAGCTATCCGCTATCCGTCTCGGAAGCGCGTCCGGAAGACGATTGCCTGATGCGCTTCGATCCCCAGGAATTTTTCGGCCAACCGCTGCCCGTTCTTGAGCGGCCTGTCTTCCTTGCAATTATTTCCTCGAACACGCTGGCCACCACCATGGTTCGCCGCGCCAACGGCAAGGTTGACGGATTTGTGATCGAAGGTCCAACTGCAGGCGGACACAACGCGCCGCCTCGCGGTCAACTGGTTCTGAGCGAAAAAGGCGAAGCCGTTTACGGCGAACGCGACAGGGTTGATCTGGATAAGATCCGCCAAGTCGGCGTGCCATTCTGGCTGGCAGGAAGCTATGGCACCCCGGAAAAGCTGGTGGAGGCCCTGGAACTGGGCGCAGCAGGCGTGCAAGTTGGAACGGCCTTTGCTTTCTGCGAAGAGTCCGGCCTGCGCGAGGACTACAAAGCCGGCCTGATCAAGAAAATCAAGCGTGGCGAAGCTTCGGTATTCACCGACCCGCGTTCATCGCCCACGGGCTTTCCATTCAAGGCTGCACAATTGGAAGGAACGACCTCCGAAGCAGAGATTTACCGGAACCGCCCCCGCGTCTGCGACATCGGAATCCTGCGCGAAGCCTATCGCACTGAGAGCGGGGCATTGGCCTATCGCTGCCCGTCTGAGCCTGTCAATGTCTATCTTGCCAAGGGCGGCGACTTGGAGGAGACCGTTGGGCGCAAGTGCCTATGCAACTGTCTGCTCGCCGACATCGGCCTGCAACAGGTGCATCGCAACGGGAGTGAGGAACCTGGCTTGGTGACCACGGGAGATGAGTTGGATATCATTCTGCGATTCCTCCCAGGAACCCAGGAGACGTACTCGGCCAGCACCGTGGTCAAAACGCTGATGAGCCAGCTTCCGGCTCAGGCTCGGAACGCTTCGACCCAGGCTTCGCACATACCGCTGGCTCCAGAGCCGGTGGCAGTGTCGCGGTCGTAGCGTCAATCGTCACGGTTACCGTTTGACGCATTCTGCAATCTGCTGCTCCATCAGGGGCAGCGTGCGGCGTTCATCCCAGGAATCGAGCGCGAACTGACGCGCCTGCCGACTCATGCGGGCCAGCGATTCCCCGCTCTTCGAGAGTTCCAGGATCGCATTCCAAACAGCATCGGCGTTCTCCGCTTCCACCACCATCCCAGCCCCCGAGCGCAACACGGCTCGTGCGACTTCGCTGCCCGAATTGACTGAGGCAATCACCGGACATCCGGCAGAGAGCAAGGTCACGGTCTTCGACGGGAAGACGACGTTGGAGACCACCCTTTGCTGAGTGATCAGGGCAATGTCGGTGGCAGCCAGCATCTCGTGGAATTCATATTTTGGCAGCACGGGCAGGAATCGCACGTTAGGCAGCTTGCGTGCATGGGCTTCCGCTTCAAGTTGGACTCGCATCGCCCCGTCTCCAATGAAGAGATATTGGATATCCACGCGCTCGCGCGACTTCTCCGCAGCGTGCAGAATCACCTCCAGCCCCTGTTTAACGCCCATGTTTCCGGAGTGAGACACAACCAGCTTTCCCTGCAATCCATGCTTCTCGCGGAAGGCCGAGCCATCCGTGCGATCTCGCAGCGCATAGAGAGAGGCATCCGTGCGCGGCGGAAAAAGCACGATCTTCGATGGATCGATTCCCTTCTCCACAATGCGTTGACGCATTCCTTCCGTAAGCGTGCTGATCAGCGTGGCTCCGACGTACGCCTTCCACTCGACCTTATATAGAAAGTCGGTGATGGCCCCCCTCGTCATCATGCCAAGTTCAACCGCGGCGTCGGGCTGCAGGTCTTCCACGTCGAAGATGTACGGTACGCCCCAGATACGGCCCAGCGTCGAAGCTGCCAATCCCAGGCCCAGGGGAGGGGAGACGGCGAAAATGATCTCCGGCTTCTCCGTGGCAAGCGCGCGCACAAACGAGGACGCAAGAAAACTAGCCTCATGAAGGATGCGGCTCCTCGTATTCAGCGTTTGCGGAACGAACATCCATGAGCGGAGTATGGTCACTCCATTGCGGACTTCGCGCTGAATGAGCTTTCCACGGTACTGCGCAGGGACGCGCCATTCGGGGTAGTAAGGCGGTCCGGTGCAGATGGTTACCTGGTGTCCTCGCGATGCCAGGTATTCGCAGCGCCAAGTATTGAAGGCGGCGATTCCGGTTTCGTCAGGCCAGTAATTAATGCTGAGAACTAGTATGCGCAATCGCTCTTCCGTTCCATTTTCCTGCCGTACCCATCATATATGCGAAGCCAGACTCCCCACCCTAAAGCTTTCCGCGCCTCTTTCCGATGTAGTAACTGGAACCGCAGCAGGCTTGGCGTTGCCGCGGTCTTACGCAGGGCTTTCCTGCGTGTTGCACGATCCTAATGCTCCAGATTCAAGATGGGGCCCCACATGCTTTGTGAAGTTGGGAGTCAACGCAAATGGACGAATTTATTCAGGAATTTCTAATCGAAGGCGGCGAGATTCTTGACCAGCTTGATCGCGACTTCGTCGAGTTTGAAAAGAATCCTAATTCAAAAGAGTTAGTTGCGCGAATCTTCCGCGCGATTCACACACTTAAGGGAACAGGCGGAACGATCGGGCTTAAGAAACTTGAATCGGTCAATCATGTCGGCGAGAACATTCTTTCCCGAATGCGCGAGGGCAAGCTCAGCGTGAATGCCTCGATCACCTCCGCACTGCTGAAGATGATCGACGTTGACCGCCAGCTACTAGCGACGGTTGAGCGCACTGGAGAGGAAGGCGACATGGATCTGAGCGGCATTATCCAGTCGCTCAACGCGATCTTGACCGCCGGCGAAATCCTCGTGCAGAACGGAATCGTTCCGCCAAACGCAGTTCAAGATGCCCTCCAGATACAAAGCGAGAACCACGATGACTCCGTTACCAGCAACATACGAGTGGACGTGAATCTTCTCGACAAGGTTATGAATCTCGTCGGCGAGCTGGTGCTGGCGCGCAACCAGATATTGCAATTCACTTCGAATCAGAAAGACGCAGCTTTCCTGAGCACGGCGCAACGCTTGAACCTGATTACCACCGAGTTGCAGGAAGGCGTGATGAAGACGCGCATGCAGCCGATTGGGAATATCTGGAACAAGTTTCCGCGCGTCGTGCGCGATCTTTCAAACTCGAGCGGAAAGTTGGTGCGGCTCGAGATGGAAGGCAGCCAGACCGAGTTGGATAAAACCATCATCGAGGCGATTAAAGACCCGCTTACCCACATTGTCCGCAACTCGCTTGACCACGGCCTGGAAACTCCGGCGCAGCGCGAGGCGGCAAACAAGCCTCCTCAAGGCCTGCTGTTCCTGAGAGCCTTTCACGAAGGAGGCCAGGTCAATATCGAGATTTCCGATGACGGCGCGGGTCTTGACCTGAATGCAATCCGGGCGAAAGCCATCGAGCGCGGCATTCTGCCATCGCAGCAAGCCGCCAAGATGACCGACCGCGAGATCGCAAATCTCATTTTCATGGCAGGCTTCTCCACGGCGCAGAAGATTACGAACATCTCCGGTCGTGGGGTGGGCATGGACGTAGTGAAGACGAACATCGAAAAAATCGGCGGCACCGTCGATGTCTCAAGCGTCCGTGGCCACGGCACTACCTTGAAGATCAAAATCCCACTCACGCTGGCGATCATTCCCGCACTGATTGTCACCACCGGCGGCGACCGTTTTGCGATCCCTCAAGTGAGCCTTGTGGAACTGGTAAGGCTTGAGGGCAAGGCTGCGGAGAGCGGCGTTGAAATGATTCAGGAAGCTGCCGTCTATCGCCTGCGTGGAACCCTGCTGCCGATCATTTACCTCAATCGGGAGTTGAAGCTTACCCGCAAGGCCGATAGCGATGGAGACGGCGCGATCAATATTGTCGTTTTGCAGGCCGATGGCCGCCAGTTTGGACTGGTGGTGGATGGAATCAACGACACCGAAGAGATCGTAGTGAAGCCGCTCCGCAAGCAACTGAGGGGCATATCCTGCTTTGCCGGAGCCACCATCATGGGCGATGGCAAGGTCGCGCTAATTCTGGATATCGTTGGCCTGGCGCAAAGGGCGTCGCTGGCGGGAGAGTCATCTGGACACGTAGCCGCCGTCGCCAAAGAGGAGTTGGCCGAGGGAAATGAGAAACGCGAATCGTGGCTGCTCTTACGGGTAGGCGATAGCGGAAAGCTCGCGATCCCGCTGTCTATGGTGTCGCGGTTGGAGGAGTTTGACCGCAAGACAATCGAAAGTTCCGGGAATCGCCAAGTGGTTCAGTATCGCCGCGAAATCATGCCGCTGGTGAGCGTTGCGGACGCCTTGCATATCCCCGCACACGCAGTTCGCGAGGGCCCAATCCAAGTCGTCGTGCATTCGACGGGCTCAGGCAGCGTGGGGCTGGTGGTGGACGAGATACTCGACATCGTCGATCAGCACGTATCCGTAGCCAGAAAAATTGACAATTCCTGTCTGCTCGGCTCCGCAGTCATCCAGCAGCACGTCACCGACCTGCTCAATGTACCGGAGTTGATCACGTCCATCGCAAACGAAGGGAGAATGGCATGAGCGCGACTCAGCAGCAATTTTGCACGTTCTATATTCAGAGCCTTCTGTTCGGGGTGGAAGTTGAAACCGTGCAGGAAGTGATCCGTCATCTTGAAATGACCGGGGTTCCGCTGGCGCCCGAGGTGGTGGCAGGACTGATCAATCTCAGAGGACAGATTGTCACGGCAATTGACCTCCGCCGACGTCTTGGAGTGGCCGGCCGCCGGGCTGGTGAGTTGCCGATGAATGTCGTAGTCCGCACGGGGGATGGCGCAGTCAGTCTACTGGTCGATGAGATCGGCGACGTGGTTGAAGTCGAAGAGAAGGATTTTGAAAAGGCGCCCGATACGCTGTCCAGCACCAGCCGTGAGCTGATCAGGGGCGTCTACAAACTGAAGAAGGAGTTGCTGCTCGTCCTGGATACGCAGCGCTCGGTAAACATCAGCGCGACAGCCGGAAATGAGAGTCATTAACGAAAACGCATCACTAAATCAACAGGAACGCGCAATAAATCGGAGGACGTGACCATGGCAGGAAGAGGTTTGGGAATAGGCCGGACGAACGGAAACGGAGTTTCACACGCTAAGGGCAATGGGTTGGCTTACGGCGCTGCCTCCGAATTCGATCGCTCCATGAAGAAAGCCACGTACGTTGACGACACGCCAGTGCCAGTGATCGTCATGGATTGTGACCACACTATCGAATACATGAACAGCGCGGCGGCGCAGCTTGTTGGCCGCGATGCCGATTCCTGCATCGGACACAAGCTATGGGAATTCATTGACATCGCAGCATGTCGCGCCGGAACGTGTTTTGCGGCTCAGGCGGTTCGCGAGGGCCGTATAGTGGCCGGCGATGGTGAAAGTCTGGTTCAGGGCCGCAAAATGCAGCTTCGGTCGTCTGTGTCCCCGCGTTATGACGAAAACAACAAGATCATCGGCGTCGTTCAGGTGTCCGAGGACAACTCCGAAGAAGAAAAATTCGTAAGTGAGATTTCGAGACTTGCAAAGACTTCTCTCGATGGACATTTGAGTGAACGCGGCAAGTCCGAGGATCTTCAGGATCGCTATCGTGACCTGATGGCTGAAATCAACGCCATGCTCGACGCCATCATTGGTCCCTTAAATGTCACCGCTGGCTATGTAGATCGCATCTCCAAGGGCGACATCCCTGAGAAGATCACCGCTAACTACAACGGCGATTTCAACACCATCAAGATTAACTTGAACCAATGCATCGACGCTGTGAGCTCCCTGGTTGCTGATGCCGTGATGCTAAGCAAGGCCGCAGTCGAAGGCAAGCTCGAGACACGCGCCGACGCCAGTAAGCATCAGGGCGACTACCGCAAAATCGTGCAAGGCGTTAACGAAACTCTGGATGCGGTGATTGGACCGTTGAATTTCTCGGCTGGCTATGTAGACCGCATCTCCAAGGGCGATATCCCCGAAAAGATCACCGCTACTTACAACGGCGATTTCAATACCATCAAGATTAACTTGAACCAATGCATCGATGCCGTAAGCACCATGGTTGCCGATGCGGTGATGCTGAGCAAGGCCGCAGTCGAGGGCAAGCTCGAGACACGCGCCGACGCCGGTAAGCATCAGGGGGACTTCCGCAAGATCGTGCAAGGCTTCAACGACACGCTCGATGCCGTCCTCGGCCCGCTGCATGAGGTCCGGCTAACTCTCGACAAACTTGCCGGAGGAGATTTCACGGCGAC
>Ga0302320_10021471_pt1 | contig 12810 bp, 13 predicted proteins | sample Bog_T0_3_FD_202130 | JGI IMG/M metagenome (GOLD analysis project Ga0302320, IMG submission 202130) | Peat permafrost microbial communities from Stordalen Mire near Abisko, Sweden - Bog_T0_3 | ecosystem: Environmental > Terrestrial > Soil > Wetlands > Peat | place: Sweden: Abisko, Stordalen Mire...
GCCTGCTGCATTATGAAAACCGCACCCGGTCCGGCAGCTACGGCGAAGCTCTGCAGATCGCCGCGGCCACCCATCAGACGCCCGACGTGGCGGCGATCGCCAAACCCGGCACCCTGAAATACGGGTTCGGAGTCAATGCGGAACAGGAGCTGATGAAAGATCTGGGCGTCTTCATGCGGCTCGGCTGGAACGACGGCAAGAACGAGGATTTCGCCTTCACCGCCATCGACCGCCTGGCAAGCAGCGGCTGGTCGCTTACCGGCACAAGATGGCACAGGCCCGACGACGCCATCGCGTCCGCCTTCACAGCGGCCGGAATCTCGGCCGTTCACGCGCTCTATCTGGAGCGCGGCGGGTTCGATTTTCTGATCGGCGACGGCCGCCTGAACTACGCACCCGAATATTCGTGGGAGAGCTACTACCGCGCGCGGATCGTGAAGGGCTTCTTCGCCACGTTCGACGCCCAGCACTACGCCAACCCGGCCTACAACCACGACCGCGGCCCGCTCTGGGCGTACTCCATCCGTCTCCACATCGAAGGGAAGGTGTTTCCAAGATGAAAACCCGTAAGGTTTTCAGGTAATGAAAGCCGCCGTCGAAACCCGTCAGGCCGGGCCGCAGCGGCCCCGCCATCCCGCGCTCCACACGTGGAAAGTCATGCGGTACCGGCTGCTCGCGCTGTTCGCGGTCATCGGCCCCGGCTTCATTACGGCCAACGTCGATAACGATCCCGGCGGCATCCTGACCTACTCGCAGGCCGGCGCCAAGTACGGCTACACGCTGCTGTGGACCCTGATCCCCACCACGGTCGCCCTGATCGTCGTGCAAGAAATGGCGGCGCGCATGGGCGCGATCACCGGCAAAGGTCTGTCCGACCTCATCCGCGAGGAATTCGGTCTGCGCATGACCTTTTTCACCATGATCGTGCTCGGTTTCGCGGATTTCGGCAATATCGCGGCCGAATTCGCGGGCCTTGCGTCGGGCATGGGAATTTTCGGAATCAGCAAATACATCGCGGTTCCGCTCGGCGCGCTGCTCGTATGGACCGTCATCGTGCGCGGCTCCTACAAACCGGTCGAGCGCGTCCTGCTGTTCCTCTCGCTCATCTATTTCGCCTACCCGGTCTCGGCGTTTCTGGCGCGTCCCGACTGGAAACTCGCCATCACAGACACCATTATTCCGCAATTCAACTCCGATCCCGGATATCTGGTGATGATCGTCGGCCTGATCGGAACCACCATCACCCCGTGGATGCAGTTCTACCTGCAGGCCTCCATCGTCGAGAAAGGCGTTTCGAAGCGCGATTACTCCATGAGCCGCCTCGATGTGATTTTCGGCTGCGTGGTCACCGACATAATCGCGTTTTTCATTGTGGTCGCCTGCGCAGCCACCATCTTCCATTCGCAGCACCGCGAGATCAACGACGTTGCCGAGGCGGCCAGGGCGCTCGCGCCTTTCGCCGGGAAGTTCGCCGCGCTGTTATTCGCCCTCGGGCTAGTCAACGCATCGCTCATGTCGGCGGCCATCCTGCCGCTCGCCACGTCTTATAACATCTGCGAAGGCCTCGGATTCGAATCCGGCATCGACAAGCGTTTCGGCGAAGCCAAGATCTTCTACAGCCTCTATACCGCGCTGATCGTCTGCGGCGCCGGCTTCGTTTTGATTCCCAGCCTGCCGCTGCTCAAGGTGATCCTGATATCGCAGGTGGCGAACGGAGTGTTGCTTCCCTTTGTGCTGGTATTCATGCTGAAGCTGGTAAACCGCGAGCGTCTGATGGGTGAGTACCGCAACGGATTCTGGGGCAATGCGGTTGCGTGGAGCACCAGCGTCGTCATGGTCGGGCTTACTGTCGTGATGATCTGGAACAGCGTGGCGGGATAACTAATTCAGCCCGGCAGGCGCGGGCTTTTCGCTCTTATCGAGCTTACTCGCCGCCACATCGAAGTGGCTCAGCGACTGCGCGTACTGTGAAAGTCCCTTGTACAGCGCCTCGGCGATCTTCTGCCGGTACTCCGGTTTTGCCAGGTTCGCCTCGTCGCGCGCGTTGCTCAGGAAGCCGATCTCCGCCAGCACAGAGGGCATTCCCGCCCCGATCAGCACCACAAACGGCGCCCGCTTCACGCCCCTGTTCCTCGCCGCCAGGTTCGATTTCGCCGCCTGCGCAAAAATCGAATTCTGAACGCTCTGCGCAAACGTTTCCGATTCCGCGATCTTGTCGTTCATGGTGATCGACTGGATCAGATCCTTCAGATCGCCGACGCTCTTGTCGGCGCCCGCATTCTCGCGCGCCGCAACATCCAGCGCGCCCGGCGACGTTGTGAAGTTCAGAAAGAAGGTTTCCGTTCCCGCAACCGACGGCGCGGGCGAGGAATTTGCGTGGATCGAAAGAAAGAGATCGGCCTTATGCGCATTGGCGATTTCCGTCCGCTCCTGGAGCGGAATGAAGGTGTCGTCGGAACGGGTCAGCACCACTTCGGTACCCATGCGGCTCTGCACCAGTTTCGACAGGCGGAGCGCCACGTCGAGAACGACGTCCTTTTCGAGCACGCCGTTAGGTCCGATAGTGCCGTCGTCATGGCCCCCGTGTCCGGCGTCGATCACGATGCGGTTGATCTTCAGGCCCAGCGCGCGCGTGAGCGAGCGGGTCGCGTTCTCCGATGCGCGCGCCGTCGCGTCATACGGTACCGGTTTCGGTATGACTGGATCAGGCTGCGATACCGGGGGCGGTGGCGGGAGCACGGCGGGCGCCGGTGGAGGCGTCGCCCGCACGATCAGCGTTCTTTTCGGCCTCACCGTGGACAGCCGGGTGAAAGAATCGGGAAGATAAACGGCCGCCAGAGGAGCGGGGTCGAGCGCCGGAGCACTTTCCAGCACCAGGAGGTTTCGGAAGCGCGGCGGGGACGTCCTCGCCGAATAAGCGGGCGGATAAGGGGACGAGGATCGTGCGGCGCCCGATGCCACATAAGGCATCGGCGCGGGAGCGGAACTCCGCGTAACCGGCGCGGGACCGCGGCTGATTACGGCAGGCTGGGGCGGCGGCGCCGCATGCGTCGCCCGGATCTCGATCACCATCCGGTCCGGATGGTCCAGCCGGATCAGCCGGAAATTCGCCGGAACTTCCAGATCGAAGACAATCCGCGTGGCTCCCCCGTCCTTTTCGGCAATCCGGACGCGCCGGATCAGACCGTCGTTAATCACGTGCGTCGCGTACCGGTGCCCGTCGATCGCGGGGCGCGCGTTTGCGATGTCAAAGAAGATCCGGTCGGGGTTAAACGCGCGCTCCGAATGAACCTCGAAAGGGCCCGTGGTGTCCAGCACGACGCGCGTCAGATCCGAATGCGTCCAGGACCGGACCGCAGTAACCTGAATTAAGCCGGACGCCGAGGCGGCGATTGCGGGCAGGCCGAGGAAAACCGCTGCTGTCCGCCAGAATCGCGTGTACATAATGCCTAAGGAGTACGGTAATATATCCTGCCGTCAGATCCAACAGACGTTTCGATCCGTTTGTATGTTTCCTGTTTGTCGGCCGGGGCGGATTCCGCGTTTTTCGCCGCCGCGCTTCTCCGGGCGCGCGCCGTCCTGAGGTTCTGCGCCACCTGGTACACGTAATTGCGCGTTTCGCCGTAGGGCGGTATGCCGTTGTATTTATCCACGGCGGCCTCGCCGGCGTTATAGGCGGCGATGGCGCGGACGTAGTCGTTCTGGTAGTAATCGAGCAGAAATCTGAGGTACTTCACGCCGCCGAGCACGTTATCGCGCACGTCGAAGGCGTCGCTCACACCGAAGCGCTTCGCGGTGGACGGGATCAGCTGCATAATCCCCAGCGCTCCTTTCGGCGAGACGGCATAGGGATTGTAATTGCTTTCGGCGCGGATCACCGAGTGGACGAGCAATTCCTCCACACCCTGCTCGGCGGCGATGCGGTTAATCATTTCAATCATTTCCGACGGGTCTTTCAGAGCCGGGTCCGATGGTTCCGCTGTTGCGGCGGCCGGTTTGACCACCACGCTGCGGACCAGATGCCCCGTCTTTTCATCCGCGCGCACCACCGTAGTCACGCTGGGTGCGCGGAGCGGAACGTCTGAGGCCGCGAAGACAGGCATAGCCAACATGAGTATAGAACAAAAACGCAAGTATGTGTTCCCGTATTTTCGGAGTACTCGATCTGTCAATGGTAACATTCGGGGTGACTGGAGGGTTCGGGCTACGTTCGGAGACCGTGCGGGATTTGTGCTGACGGGAGGCCGCAGCAGCCGCATGGGAATCGATAAGGCAATGATCGAGATCGGCGGCCGTCCGCTCGCGCTGCGGGTAGCCGACCGGCTTGCCCTGTGCTGCGGATCCGTGTCTCTGGTAGGCGATCCGGCACGGTACGGAGCGCTGGGTTTACCCGTGATCCCGGACACGTTTCCCGGCGAGGGACCGCTGGCCGGAATCGAAGCCGCTCTCGGGGCGACCGCATCCGACAGGAATCTGATTGCCGCCTGCGACATGCCGGAGCTCGATTCCGACGTCATGGAACTGCTTTTCGCCGCAACAGCGCAAGGGCCGCCGGACGCGGCGCCTGAGATCGGAACCACCCGTTCAGCCGCGTTCGGCGGCGGGACTTGCGCCGCCTCATCAAAAGCGCACGCGGACTGCGCCGTTCCGCAGTACGACGACGGCCGCATCGAACCGCTCTGCGCCGTGTACCACCGGCGCTGCCGCCAGGCCGTTCGGGCGGCACTGGAGGCAGGAGTCCGGAGGGTCACCGAGACGCTCCGGCGGCTCGAGGCCGGTGGGTACGCGATACGATACGTGCGGGTGGCAAGTGAAGCGCCTTTCGCCAATCTGAACACGCCGGACGAGATGCGAAGATACCTGAATGGCTGAAGAGTTCCCGCACTATATCGAATTCCGCCATGTTTACAAGACGTTCGACAAGCCCGTTTTAGTCGATTCGAATTTTTACGTCGATGTGGGCCAGACGGTGGCCATCATCGGGCGCTCCGGCGTGGGCAAGTCGGTGACCCTGGCCCATATCATGGGGTTCCTCAAGCCGGACAAGGGCCGGGTGATCGTGGCGCATGAGGACGTCACCGATTTCGATGAGGCGGAAATGAACCGCATCCGCAAGAAGGTGACGATGGTTTTTCAGTCGGGCGCCCTGTTCGATTCGCTCACCGTCGGGGAGAATATTCTGTTTTCCCTCGAGCAGCGCGACGACATCAGCTATCAGAATAAGGATGAAGTCGTGGACGGGCTGCTCGGAATGGTGGACATCCTCGGCGCCAAAGATTCGTATCCGACCGATCTTTCAACGGGATACCGCCGCGCCGTGGCGATCGCGAGGGCGATCGCGGCCGAGCCCCAGTGCATCCTATATGACGAGCCGACCACGATGGTGGACCCGATCATGAGCGATCATCTCACCCACCTGATGCTGACCCTGAAAAAGCAGCTGCGGCTGACCTCTGTGGTGGTCACCCACGACCTCGATCTCCTGCATAATGTCGCGGATACAGTGGTTTTCCTGAACAAGGGCCAGGTGGCCTATTTCGGCCCGCTGGACGGCCTCTACAAATCGGACGATCCCGATATCCACGAGTTCCTTGAGCTGGATAAAGTGATCCGCGGCACGAAACTCGGGGAAGACGATCCTTTCCGGATCGGTCTGGGCGGGGTGGCGAGCGAACCATGAACAGACGGCAGTTTATCGGAACGACTTTATCGGCGGCGGGCGCCACGGCCGTCGAATCGAGTGCTCAGCGGGCGCCGGGCGCCGCGCCTCCCAATGTACTGGTCTTCCTGACGGATCAGCAGCGCTGGGACACGCTCGGCTGCTACGGCAATCCGATGGGCTTGACGCCGAATCTCGACAGCATGGCGGCCGAGGGGGTTCGTTTTGTAAATGCGTTCACTCCGCAGCCGGTGTGCGCTCCGGCGCGCAGTTCGCTGCAGACCGGAAAGTATCCTTCCGCGACCGGCGTGATCCGGAATGGCCTGATCCTGAAGGACAACGAAACCACCCTGCCGATGCTGTTTTCCCGGCGAGGCTATGAGACGGGCTACATCGGCAAGTGGCATCTGAGCAACGGCGCGAGCGACATCGTGCCGCCGGAGCGTCGCGGCGGCTACGACCAGTTCTGGGTCGCGGCGAATGCGCTCGAGCATTCCTCGGTGCCCTACGAAGGGCAGATGTGGGACGCGAAAGGGCAGCCGGTCGCGTTCAAAGACGAATACCGGGTGGATGCGCTGACGGACCAGACGGTCGGGTTCCTCCGGCAAAAGCGCAGCAAACCGTTTTTCCTGTTCGTATCGCACCTGGAGCCGCATTTCCAGAATTCGACCAACACCTTCATCGCTCCGAAAGGGTATGCCGATAAATACCGGAATAATTTCTATATTCCGGGCGATCTGGCGCCTTTCCCGGGCGACTGGAAATCGCAGCTGCCCGACTACTACGGGATTGTGGCGCGCATAGACGAGCAGTTCGGCCGCGTCATGGGCGAACTGAAGGCGCAGGGTCTGCTGGATAACACTATCGTGGCGATGAGCACCGACCATGGCTGCCATTTCCGCACCCGGAACGCGGAATACAAGCGCAGCTGCCACGATGCGTCGACGCGGATTCCGCTGATTGTGCGCGGCCCGGGATTCGAGGGCGGAAAAACGGTGACGCAGCTGGTGAGCACGGTGGATCTGCCGCCGACTTTGCTGGATGCGACCGGCGGTTCCGGCGCCGCGGCCATGCAGGGAAAGAGCCTGATGGATCTCGTCCGCGGCAGCACCGGGAGCTGGCGGAACGAAGTCTATATCCAGATGCGCGAGGAGGCGCTCGGACGCGCGATCCGGACCGACCGCTGGAAGTACTGCGTGTTCGACCCGAATGCGGCGGACCCCCGGCAGCCGTGGAGTGAGCGATATGTGGAGCGGCATTTGTACGACCTCCGGAGCGATCCCAATGAGATCGTGAACCTGGCCGGGCGCGACGATACGAAACAGATTGCAGCAAAACTCCGGGCGAAGCTGATTGCCCGGATTGTTGAGAACGGGGAGCCGCGTCCCGCTATCGATCCCGCTAAGTGGTATCCCTGATGCTGGACGCCGAGTCCCGGTCGAAACTCTGTCACGAGTACCTGACGCCGGTCAACCACATCACCGGGTACAGCGAGTTGCTGATCGAGGATGCCTTCGACCGCGGGCTCGAGTCGCTGATCCCGGTTTTTCAACAGATTCACGACGGTGGCCGCGCCCTGGTGGAATCGATCCGGAGTTTCTTCCGCAGCCCCGCGGACGATTCGGAATATGAAATTTTCAAAGAGCGGCTTCGCGTTTCCGCGCTGGAGATACTGCGAACCGTGACGTCCCTCGCTCAGGATCCGGGATGCAGTCATCCCGACACCCTTGCCGACCTCAATTCGATCGAAAGCTCGGTCCGGCGCCTTCTTAAGTTGGCGGGCCTGGAATGAGTCTCCCGCCACGGGGCGCCGATCGGGGGTCTTCATCTGCTTCGCTGAGGACTCTGTGCCTCCGATCCTCGACAATCCCGTTCACTTTCTGCATGAGGTTAGCGTACAAAACGGGTTTGGCTGCGAATGCGTCGCAACCCGCTTGCGCAGCCTTAGCGACGTCCCCCTCCAGGGCGCCGGCGGTGAGAGCAAGGACGGGAATATCCGAGGTTGCCGGATCGGCTTTGATGCGCCGCGTGGCTTCCAGACCGTCCATCTCCGGCAGGTCGATGTCCATCAGGATGATGTCGGGCTTCTCGGCTCCGGCCAGTTCCACACCACGGAGCCCGTTCTCGGCGAAAATCACTTCATAACCTTCCCGCATGAGAAATCTGGTCACCAGCGCCCGATTCACCAGGTTGTCTTCAACAACCAGTACTTTTCTTGCTTTCTTCATAACAGGACAGCATTAATGCGGGAACGATACGATTGCCTCCCTGGAAGTGATATCGGCGGTTCCCGCCCGGAACTTTAGACTTCAGATGAACAGGCTGGCCGGAACGGCAAAGAACTCCGCCAGCCGGCGCGCATGCTGCTTGCTGATTTCCCTCTTCCCGTTCAGGACATCGCTGGTCACGCCCGAAGAACCGAACACCGGAACGAGGTCGCGCTGCCGGATGCCGCGGTCGTCCATCAGGTGCTTCAATGCTTCCAGGGGATCCGCATGGCCGAGATCGTAGCGGCGCTCGTATTCTTCGACCAGCAGAGCGATCAGTCCGGACAAAGCCTTCTGCTCCGGGGTGGGGTGGGGGAGCGTGTCGATTCGCTCCATCTCGGCGATCAGCCGGTCGTTTTCGCGGTCGGACTGAATCACGCGCGGAAGCGTCTCCGCCAGCAGTTCGCCATAAGCGCCTTTATCGATCACAGCCATTTTTTCCACCTGTCCTTACTGTATTCGGCGTGCGTCAGGAATTCCTTTACGTAGATTTTACGCGCGCTGAAAACCATGCGCACGATCAGCCGGTAAGTGTTTCCTTTGATGTTGAAGATCGCCAGAGGGCCGAGCATGTCCGTTGCCGGGAAGGCGCGACGGATATCTTCGAGAGAATTCCATTGAGCTTCCTTCGCCGTTTCCAGCCACACCTGAAGAGCGATTCTCGCATCGGCGTATTTGGCGGCCTTGTCGAAGAGAATCCTCTTGCTGATCACCCTCAACGCCTTATACTAGCAAAATGCGAGGTCACCGTTGATCGTCGGCAATCGAATATTGTAAGTAGGTGCGGCTTTCCCCGATACTCCTTGCCTTGCTGCTCGCCGCCTGCGGCGGTCCGCCCGACGTATACGCGCCGTCCACACCGCGCAAACCCGACGACGGCCGGCAGCTTCAAACCGGGCAGGCCGGCAATCAGCCCCGATCGCCCCAGTGATCCTGTTTGGCGCACTTTTCACCGCCGCGGTCTGCTGGTCGCTGGGACGGCTGCTGTTCCGCCGCCTCGGCATCGGGCTCCGTAATCCCGAACACGACCTGCTTGCGGGACTCACCGGCGCGGCGATCCTCAGTGTCGCCGTCTTTCTTCTCTGTACCGTAAAGCTTGCCCGCGCGCCGGTGTTCGCCGCGCTGGGGCTAACCGGGCTGATTACGGGACGCCTGCCGCAGAGACACCCGCCGTTCCCTTCCCTGCCCCGCTTCTGGCGATGGCTCTTCATCGCACCTTTCGCGTTTTACGCCGTGCTCTACCTCTCGAACAGCCTCGCACCGGAATTCAGCCCCGACGGTTCCACTTACCATCTCGGCCTGGTCGCCCGCTATTTCCGGCAGCACGGCTTCGAGCGCCTCACCACGAACATGTACGCCAGTCTCTCGCAGGGCGCGGAGATGCTGTTTCTGTTCGCATTCGCCTTCGGGCGGCACTCCGCGGCGGCCACCGTCCATTGCCTCTTCCTGCTGTCGCTGCCGCTGCTCATGCTAAGTTACGCGCGCCGGACCGGGCACGCGCGCGCCGGCGTCTGCGCCGCCCTGCTCGTTTACCTCTCGCCGCTCGCGGGAATCGACGGGGTGAGCGCTTATAACGACGTCGCGCTCGCGACCGCCGCGTTCGGGATGTTCTATCTGCTGGAGATCTGGCGCGAAGAGCACGACGACCGGTTCACAATCCCGGCCGGTCTGCTCGCGGGGTTCTGCTTCGCGGTCAAATACACGGGCTTCGTCGCGCCGCTTTATGCGCTGTTCGCGCTCAGAAAGCGCGGCCTGAAAATGGCGATTGCCGCGTCGTTCGAGGCCCTGCCCTGGCTGCTGAAAAACGCGCTCTGGCTCGGCAACCCGGTATCGCCGTTCTTTAACCGCATCTTCCCGAACCCGTACGTCCACGTGTCGCTCGAACAAAGCTACCGGCACTATCTCAGCACCTACGGGCTTCCCAGCCTGAAACCTTTGTTCTGGATGGTCACGGTCGGGGGACAGCTGGGCGGGCAGATTGGACCGGTATTCCTGCTGGCGCCGCTGGCGCTTCTCAGCCTTCGGTCGCGGGCCGGGCAGCATTGTCTGGTCGCGGCGCTCTTCTTTCTGCTGCCTTATCCGCAGAACATCGGAGCCCGCTTTCTGATCCCGGTGCTTCCGTTCATCGCGCTTGGCATCGCCTTGGCTTTGGAATCTTCGCAGGCGGCGCTCTTGGTGCTGGTGGCGGCCGCGGCCATCCTCGCGTGGCCGCGCGTGATCGACCGCTACCGGGCGCCTGCCGGCGGCTGGCAGATCGAGACCATGCCCTGGCAGGCGGCTCTGCACCTCGTTGCCCCGGAGACCTGGCTCGCCCGCCGCTATCCCGATTACCGACTGGCAGAAACCATCGACCGCACCGTGCCGCCGACGAAGCGCCTGTGGAGCAGCATCGCGCTCGCCGAGGCCTACATCCGCGCGGATGTGCTCGTGTATTACTATTCGGCTGAAAGCGAGGAGATTCAGGATATTCTGCTCACGCCGATCCGCGAAGATACGCAGCCGCTGTGGAAGCTGCGGTTCACGTTCGCGCCGCGCAGGCTCACTCGGCTTCGTATTGTCCAGACGGCGGCGAGCCCGACCGAAATGTGGAGCGTCGGCGAGGCGCGTTTTTTTGACGGCAACGCCGAGGTCAATCCGGTTCATGCGGGTGCGGACCCGTTTCCGTGGGACATCGGCCTCGCGCTCGACCGCAACCCCGTGACGCGCTGGCGCTCGTGGGAACCGATGCGTCCCGGCATGCACCTTGACTTCGGTTTCGAAACGCCGGTCGAACTGGACCGCGTCGAACTCTACTGCTCGCACGATCAGCCGAAGATCGAGCTGCATCTCGACGGGATTCCCGCGCAGCTGGAAAAGACCGACGAACGCCCCGCGGCCGATCTGCGCCGCCTCGCGACGCGCACCATCAAGTCGCGCGGCATCGGTTATCTGATGATCGGGAGCGATTACACGGCGGCGAGCGACATCGGGGCCGATCCGGCGCGCTGGGGACTGAAACCCGCCGCGCGGCAGGAGGCCGGCGTCCTCTACGAAATCCAATGACCGAATATTTCCTTGGCGTCGACGGAGGCCAGTCGAGCACCATCGCGGTGATCGGCGATTCGCAGGGGCGCATCCTCGGATGGGCGACCGCCGGTCCCTGCAATCACGTGGCGGCCGCCGAAGCGCGCGCGAAATTTCTCGGAACGATGCGGGAGTGCGTGGCGAATGCCGGCGCGCAGGCGGGGATCGACCCGCGGGATTTGCGTTTCCGCGCGGCCTGCCTCGGGATGAGCGGGGGCCCGGAAGACAAGGCCGCGCTGCTGCGCGAAGCGGTTGCGGCGGAACACCTGATCGTGACGCACGACGCCCGCATCGCTCTGGCGGGCGCGATGAGCGGCGGTCCCGGAACGATCGTGATTGCGGGCACAGGTTCGATCGCCTACGGAGAAAACGAACGCCGCGAGAGCGCCCGCGCGGGCGGCTGGGGATATATATTCGGCGACGAAGGCAGCGGGTTCGATATCGTACGCCAGGCTCTGCGGGCCATCCTGCGCCAGCACGAAGGGTGGGGACCGCGGACGGCACTGACCCCGGCTCTGCTGGAAACGACCGAAACCACGGATGCCAACGCGGCGCTGCATCGTTTCTATACGCCGGAGTGGCCGCGCTCGCGCGTGGCCGCGCTGGCGCGTGTGGTCGGCGACATCGCCGAAGAGGGCGATCCGGTTGCCGTGGAAATCCTGCACGGAGCGGCGCACAGCCTCGCGATGCTGGCAGCTTCGGTCCGGAGACAGCTCTGGAGCGACAATTCGGTTTCGAAAGTGGCCTGGGTTGGCGGCGTGTTTAACAGCGCCATCGTGCTGGAACGCTTCCGAACACTGACAGAACTGGACGGGACCGTTTCGGCCGCGGCGCCTTGTCATGGACCTGCGGTAGGAGCGCTTTTGCTGGCGTGGCGCGCAGCCGGAGTCCTGTCAGTACCAGAACCGATGCCGGGTCTGAAGGCTTGAGTTGCGATACAATCGCGGCCATGGCACCTGTTCCGGAGAACCGCGCGCTGGTTTCCGCCATCGGACAAATTGCGCTGACGGTTACCAAACTCCCCAGAGCCCTTGAGTTTTACCGGGATACTCTAGGGCTGACCTTTCTGTTCGAAGCTCCCAATATGGCGTTCTTCGACTGCGGCGGCGTGCGGCTTATGCTCACAGTTTCGGAACAGCCGGAATCCACGTACAGCTCGATCATCTATTACAAAACGGACAATATTCAGAAAACCGCCGAGCGGCTTCAGGCGCGGGGCGTTGTGTTCGAATCGCCGGCGCGGATGATCGCTAAGATGCCGGATCATGAGCTGTGGATGGCTTTCTTCCGGGATTCGGAAGGAAACCTGCTGGCGCTGATGAGCGAAGTCCGGGGCTGAGTTACTACAGGATTTCGATGTAGTCGAGCGCGGCGGGTTCGCCGCCGTCCGGTGTGCCTTCGATACGAATTTCGTCGCCTTTGCGGAGCGCGATGCCGTCGATTGAGCGGCGCGTCGACGAGGAGCCGTCGATCTTGTCGTTGCGGACGAGCGTGTGATCCGAAGCGTCCCACTCATCCACCGATTGACCGTTCACGAGCAGCCGGAAATGCGAAACGCCGTTGTTCTGATCGAAGTACTCAACGTGAATCCGGTACCAGCCCGGGGCGCCGTCATAGCGCATCGACGCGGTGCACTTAGCCGCCGGGCATGAAACCGCCTTACCGCCCGATGCGGCCTCCCACGGCTTGACATCCACAACCCGATAGCCTTCGAGGGTCATCGATTCGGCTTCGGTGCGCCCTGGGTAGTGGCCTGCCCGGCCTTTCTCGTCCGGGATGCCCGACTCTTTGAGGAACCAGCTCACTACGGCGTCGCGCCAC
>Ga0302320_10021472_pt1 | contig 12809 bp, 11 predicted proteins | sample Bog_T0_3_FD_202130 | JGI IMG/M metagenome (GOLD analysis project Ga0302320, IMG submission 202130) | Peat permafrost microbial communities from Stordalen Mire near Abisko, Sweden - Bog_T0_3 | ecosystem: Environmental > Terrestrial > Soil > Wetlands > Peat | place: Sweden: Abisko, Stordalen Mire...
GGTTTTTCAGGACACGCACTGGGGTCCAGTGGGCCTGGCATGCAACGCATCCATATCAGGAGGCTCCCGGGGGCACCCGCTGGCCCACGTGCCGGCCCACCGTTCTGACCTCGCCGTCGAACCGGGTGTGCAGGGTGTCATTCTGGCTGTCCAGGAAGGAGTGCACGCTGCCGTGCTTCCGGGCCCGGTCGAGCATGGCCAGATCCAGGTCGGCGACGATCACCTGGCCCACGTTGGCCGCCGCTACCGTGGCGATGCCGTCCACTGGGAAGGCGAAGTCGGAGGGGGTGTAGATGCCGCTCTGGGCGAACTGGCTGGTGAAGTAGGTCACCAGGGGCAGGCTGCCCACCATGCCCGCGGTGACCGTGTAGATCTGGTTCTCGATGGCCCGGGCCTGGGAGCAGGTGTTGACCCGGCAACTGCCGCGCCGGTCGTCGGTCATGTAGGGCACCACCACCAGCTGGACGCCGTGGTGGTTGCAGAGAACCTTCACCACCTCGGGGAACTGCACGTCGTAGCATATGGCCACGGCGAACTTACCGAAATCCGCGTCCACCACCACCAAGTCCCGACCCGGGGAGAAGTTCCAGACCGTACGCTCGGCGGGGGTCAGGTGCAGCTTGGCCTGGTGCAGGGGCTCCAGGCCCGGAAAATAGACGGAAGCGACGTTCAAGAGGCGCTTCCCGTCGAAGCGGGGCATGGTGCCGGCCACGATGATGCGCTCGTACTCGGTGGCCAGCCTGGTGAACAGGGCGTCGAAGGCATCGGCGTGCTCAAGGGCCACGCGGCGCATGAGGTCGGCCGGCTCGCCCTCGGTGCCCATGAGCCCCAGCAGCTGGGCGCCCAGCAGTTCCGGGAACACAATGAGGTCGGCGTCGTAGTCGTCGCCCACGTACACGTAGGATTCCACGAACCGCGCGAAGTCGTCGAAGCTGGAGATGGCGCGCAGGGCGTACTGGACAGAACAGACCCGGACCGGCCGGGACATGACGGGGGTGGGCGCGGAGAATCGCATCAGAACTCCATGACGATCAGGGCGGCGCAGTCCAGGCTTTCGGCATCGGAGATGTAGTCGGGCAGGAGCCCCCTCAGGCTGAAGCCAAGGCCGAGCTGGGTGGAAAGGGTCGGATCGTGGACGAGCTTGCGTTCCACCAGGCTGAGGTACTCGTCCGGGGTGAACAAATCATTGGCCAGGTGGTAGCCGGGGATGCGGGCGCCCGCGATGAAGCGGCGACAGCCCACGGCCAGGGCCAGGGCGATGCGGGCCGCGTAGAGGTGGCTGGCCAGGCCCATGCCCCGGAACGCGGGGTCCACCGCCAGGTCCACACCGTAGAAGGCGTCGCCCAGCGGATCATGGGGGGCCAGGCTGCCGGCCCCGGTGATCTGGGACCACCTGTGGGGCCGCAGCGCCTTTTCCGAAGCCACCCTCATGGTGGTCGCATCCGCCACCAGCCGGCCCTGATCGTTCAGGATCGAGAATTGGCCCTCGGGGAAATGCTTCAGATGCTCCAGCAGGGTCTCCTCGGGCCACACCGCCTCCGGGCCGTGGGGCTCGACGTAGACCCGTTCCATGAGTTCCACCACCGCCGGCAGGTCCTCCCGGCGCCGCCGCCGGAGCACCCAGCCTTCGGGGAGCGGTTTGAGGGTAGATATCGATTCCTTCATAGCTATCGCCATACCGAGTCCTCCAGGGGGACGGTCCCATATCCTAGGGGGACGTCATGACATCGGTGTGACGGCTTTGTGCCATCGTCAAGTCGCATGGGGGAGACCGAAAGGGAACGAGGAAGTCACACCTGTCCGGGAACATGGCATCATGTGGCGTCGCTTGATTGCTTTTGCACTGAGACTGTTCGGGCGGGGGCACTGGGACCCCTTCCTGCGGGCCCTGGGCAACCAGGGGCGCCCCTCGCCGGTGTTCTTCCCACCGGAGCTGGTGGACCAGGGACTGACCATCGTCCTCACTGGGCTCACCAACACCTTCGCGTTCCAGGCCCACCCTTTCTGGACGCTGCCCTGGTGGGCGGAACAGCAGGAGCGTCCGGAGTCGGCCTCGTTCATCCCCACGGGCGTGAACGTCCTCACGGTGAACCTGACCCACCGGAACTGGACCGCCCTCGGGCTGGCGGGCATGCCCTGGAAAGCCATGGTCGATCCCTGCGGGATGCTCACGCCCAAGGCCTTCGGGCCTTCCTGGATGCCCACGGTGGCCTTGGAGGGGCGAACCTGGGTTCCCGCCCTGCTCGGAGCCGCCCAGGTGGAGCAGTGCCTCCGCGACGGCTGGCAGAACCGCGTGGTCACAGGCTACCGGGTCCATGAGGCGCTCGAATGGAGCAGCGAGGCCATGGCCTTCAGCCATGGCGGCGGGGACTGGGTCCGCTGGACCCACACCCTCGCATGGACCGGGACGGGCCCCGTGGACCTGTCGTTCACCCTGGGCCTGCGCCCTTACAACGCCTTGTGCCTGGGCCCCGTGTTCCGCAGCAGGCTGCGGAACCGGTTCTGGAGCGTCAATCGCCAGGCCGCCCTGCTCCTTCCCGGCGAACCGGATGCCGTCTGGTTCGGCAAGGACCGGGTGGACCCGCTGCTGGACCAGCCTCCGCCCGAGTCTTCCCGGCGGGGCCACGCCCGGAGCGGCTGGCTGGCGGGAGCGGCCCGGTGGAACCTGCGCCTGGAACGGGGCCAGACCTGGACCATGGAGACCTTCGCCCTCATCCCGGCCCATGACCGGCGCCTGCGCTGGCAGAACCTGGACGTGGAAGGCCTGGGGGCATCCGCCGCGGCCCAGGACGCAGCCTGGGAATCGCTTTCGGCGCCGCTGGGGCTGCGGCTGGCCGACCAGGACCTGCAGACCCTGGTGACCGCTCTGGCCCATCGCCTGCCAGTCTTCGACAACGGCACTCACTTCGCCCCGGGTGCTTTCTTCTATAACCATAACTGGATACGGGACAGCGCGTTCCTGGCCTTGGCCCACGACCTGTGGGGACTGCACGGCGCGGTCGCAGACAAGGAAGCCGCCTGGATGCGCACCCGGACCCTGAGCGGGGACTTCCGCTCCCACTCGGGAGAGTGGGACGGAACCGGGCAGACTCTGTTCGTCTGGGCCACCCATGCCCTCACGACCGGGTCCCCCGGCGTCCTGGCGCGACACTGGCGAAGCATGGGCCGGGGCGCCCGCTGGATCGCCGGGGCCCGGCGCCAGGAACGGGACGCTGCCTCCCCGCGCTTCGGATTGCTGCCGGCCGGGCTCTCGGCGGAGCATTTCGGCCCCAACGACCATTACCTCTGGGACAACTTCTGGTGTCTGGCGGGCCTGGACCGCCTCCGCCTGGCCTTGACCCTGTGGGACGCTGCCCCGGCGGGGGCGCGGCGCCTGGCGGATTGGCTTGCCTCTGAAGCGGACGCCTACCGGGCTGATCTGCGGATGCACCTCGCCCGGCTCACCACGCGCCATGCCGGCCGACTGCCCTCGTCGCCCTACCGCCAGCCCGACGCGGCCTGCATAGGCACGCTCGCGGCCCTGGGCCCCCTGGACCTTGAGCTCGGCCCGGAAACAGCCCAGTGGGCCCGGGCCAATGTGGAGTTCCTCCTGGACCACTGGGTATGCAATGGCCTCTTCCACCAGCCCATCATCCATACCGGGGGCAATGCCTACCTGACCGCCCAGCTCGCCCGGGCCATGCAGTGCCTTGGTGATGCGCGCTGGCTGGGATTGCTGGCGGGGATCCTGGCCCACGCGAGCCCCACCTGGACCTGGCCGGAGGCCATCCACCCCCACACCGGCGGAGGCTGCATGGGGGACGGGGACCACGGCTGGCCTTGCGCAGAAGTGCTGTCCCTGGTGCGCCAGGCCCTGGTCCGGGAGCAGGCCGGGCTCATCCTCCTCCTGCCCAATGCTCCGGAAGTCTGGTGGGCCGCTGGCCCCCTGGCTCTGATGGAGGCCCCGACCCCCGCCGGGAAGATCACCTTCAGCCTGGTGCCCGAAGCCGAGGGCACTCACGTCCTCACCTGGGAGCTGCGCCGCACAGCCTTCCAGGCTCCCTGGCCCCTGATGCTGGCGCTACCTGAAGGGTGGCGGGCCGAAGGTGATTTCGAAGCCGCCGAAACGCCCTGGGGTGTGCCGGGGGTGTGGCTGCCGGAGAAGGGACGGATGTCCCTGGAGCGGGGCTCTGCGGCCGCTCCGGATACCGGGGCCATGGAATCCAAGGCATGTGTTCACCCAATCGCAACGTCGACATCACAGCCAGGAGACACCGGCCTGGGATTGTAGAAGGGTGCCAGCGCCTCCCGGTCTCCCCCTTCCGTCCTTCCGCAGCTCAGTCCACCAGCGTCTGCGGGACATGCTTGACATGAGCGCGCGGGCGTTCCCGGAGGCCGAGCGGCTCTGGATTGACCTGCACTGCCACGACCGGAACTCCGATGTCACGGATGAACTGTGGGGGCGCATCCTCCGCATCCCCGAATCCTGGCTGGAGCCGCGCAAGCTGCACAAGACCCTGCGCAACCGGGGGGCGACGGCCTGGACCGTCACCAACCACAACAACGCCCGCTCCTGCTGGGAACTGCTGGATGCGGGGGTGGACACCCTCAGCGCGGCGGAATGGACCTGCATCTTCCCCGAATACGATGTGTCGATCCACATCCTGGTCTACGGCTTCACCCCGGAGCAGGAGCCCGAACTGGAGCGCCGGCGCAGGAACGTCTATGACTTCCTGCGCTACTGCCGGAGCCACGACCTGCCGGCGGTGCAGCCGCACCCGCTCTTTTTCTATGCCCGGGACCGGCAGCCTCCCCGGGAGATCTTCGAGAAATTCGCCATCCTGTTCGAGCGCTTCGAAGTATGTAACGGCCAGCGGGAGGTCTGGCAGAACCTGCTGGCCTGGGAGTGGGTCCGGTCCCTGGACCGGGAGCAGCTGGAGGGCTACGCCCGCAAGCACGGCCTGGACCCTTGCGAGTTCTGCGCCGACCCTTGGAACAAGGGCATCACCGGCGGTTCGGACGACCACATCGGCGTCTTCGCGGGCCTGACCGGCACCTGGCTGCAGGTGCCCGGCCTGGAGGAGCGCCTGGCGGCGGGGGCAAGCCCTTCGGAACTGGCGCTGGAGGCCCTGCGGGCCAAGCGGATGATGCCTTTCGGCCGCCCCGCGGACGAGGAGAACCTCAGCTCCGCCATCCTCGACTACCTGGCCCAGACGGCCATCCATTACGAAGACCCGGGGCTGCTGCGGATGCTGCTGCACAAGGGGAACGCCGCCGACAAACTCTGGTGCCTTGGGATCACCAACGGACTGGCCGAGTTGCGGCGCCACCGCTACACCTTGCGCTTCCTGAAAGCCTGGCACGCCTGCCTGCAGGGAGAGAAGCCCGGGGTCATGCTCCGGTTGACGGTCAACAAGGACTACCGCCCTTTCCTGGGGCACCTCGAACGCATTGCCAAGGTTCGGCGGAAGCACGCCGAGTCCCTGCCTGAGACCCTCAAGGGCGTCCTGCCGGAGATGTTCCACGGCATGATGCGCCTGATGCTGAAGCGCGCCCGCAAGGGCCTTGCCCCCATCGTCGCCCAGTGGGAGGCAGAGGGAGGTGGCCACAAAATCAAGTTTGACGACTGGGTGGACCACCTGGAGGTCCCAAGCCACTTCCGCATGCTCCTGGGCCTGGAGAAGCTGACGAAGCCGCGGTCCATGAGCGCCCTCCAGGTTTCCACCCTCCTGGACGACCTGACCTTCCCGAGCCTCATGGCGACGCTGCTGGCTGGGGCCACCGCCGTGGCCACCCACACCCTCAACGGCGGACGGGAGCTGCTGAACGATCTGGCCGAGTCCTATGGCGGGACGACCCATCCCCGGCGGGTGCTCTGGCTTACGGACACCTTCTTCGACGCCAATGGTGTCTCCAGCGCCCTCCAGTCCGTACTGGCGGAAATCCGCAGGCGGGATCTGCCGGTGGACTTCCTCATCTGCCACGGCGAGCAGGAGGCCAAGGATCACCTCCGAGTGGTGCGCCCCCTCGAGTCCTTCTCCCTGCCTGGATTCGGCGAACAGAGGTACCTCATCCCGGACCTGCTGGAGGTGCTGCGTCTGGTCCAGGACGGCGGCTACGACCGCCTGATCGTCTCCACCGAAGGCGCCATGGGCTGGGTGGGGCTGTTCCTCAAGCACGCGCTGCAGATCCAGGCGCACTTCTTCGTTCACACCGATTGGCTGGTGTATCTCGCCCACAACTCCGGCCTCGACCAGCGCGGCCTGGACCGGGTGCGCCGTCTGTTGCGCTGGTTCTACCGCCAGTGGGACGGCCTTTTCGTCCTCAACCGCCAGCACCGGGAGTGGCTGGCCGGGGTGACCATGGAGATCTCTCCGGAACGGCTCCACCTCACGGCCCACTGGGCTGCTCCGGAGTACCACCCTCGACGCGGCGGACAGGAGGAAATGCCCGACGTCGATGCTGGGCAGCCCATCCTGCTCTTCGCCGGCCGCCTCTCCGAGGAGAAGGGCGTGCTGGATGTGATCGAAGCCTGGCATTTGATCAGAGCGAGGGTGCCCAAGGCGCAACTGGTCTTCGCTGGCCGAGGTCCGGCCGAGGCCAAGCTGCGTTCGCTTGCGCCCGAGGCCCGCTTCACCGGCTGGGTGGATCGGGAGACCTTGGCCGGCTGGTACCGGGCCAGCACCCTGCTCATCTTCCCCTCCCGGTTCGACACGTTCGGCTGCGCGGTGCTGGAGGCGCTGAGCTGCGGTCTGCCCGTGGCCTGCTACCCGGTCAAGGGGCCCGCCGACCTGGTGGAGGACGGGGTCAACGGTCTGGTCTGCCAGGACCCCGTGGACATGGCTGAACGGATCGTGGCCTTCCTGGCTGCCCCGGCCGAACGCCACGCCTCTTTCCAGCACCGGTCCCTGGGCACCGCCCTGCGCTACCAGGCGGCGGACATCATGGATCGGATGCTGGCCGATGTGGGAATGTCCCCGTCCAATGGCGAGGGAGGATCCCGATGAGTCATTCTCCCTCAAGGACCAGGTGAGCCAGTTCCCATCTGGCGGGAATCAAGCTCGCGTCCAGGCAGAAGCGGCCAACCACTTCCTCCAGAACCTAGTCCACTTTCCCCGTTGCCTTTATTTCGGCACAAACCTCCAGTGCATCCACAGTCTCCGCCCCCCTACTGAACAGCGAATGAAGAGAGCAGGCCCGGCTTGGGCCCGAACAGGATGGCCAGTTCACGGATCCGGCCAGGCTTGAGGTTGCGTGGGGCCTGCCGGGGCAAGAGGCTCAGACCGTCGCCAGTCTCTCTTCCACCACATGGATGGCCGGGAAATCCTCCTTGATGTCCTTGCCCAGGTCCCGGGCCATGTCGTCTTCCTCGTCGAACTGCCAGTGGAGATCGATCACGATGCCGCCCTCGGCGGCCTGGTTCAGCATCTGGAAGATCCGGTGGAAGGCTTTGGCGCTGGCGCTGTTGTAATAGGTGATGTGCATCTCCACCCGGAGCAGGGCAAGCTTCCCGGTGTCCAGGACAGCCTTGATCTTCTCCAGGATCGGCGCGTAGAAGGACAGCACATGCTCCGGATAGGACTCGCCGCATAGAATAAGCAGGCCCTGGGCCGGATTCAGGCTCACTTCAGGGGTGAGCGAGGTGGAAGGCAAGAGAAATGCGTCCACGGGTGACTCCCTTCTAGATGGTCGTTCTGAGGAAAAGGAAAGTGGTCCCGTCCTGGCGCGGGGGGTCCGGGTCGAACACGAATTCGATGGGCGCCCGGGAGCTGACGGCCATGGTCAGGAGGCCGAGGCCAGCGCCCTTGCTGTCTGCGTCCTCCTGGTCCGAGGCCAGCTGACGGCGGTAGGCCTGGCGGACCTTGCCCGGTTCCATGGCCTGGACCGACTCCAGGCGCTTGCGCACCCGGGGCACCTGGTCGGAGGCCATATCGTTGCCGCACATCACTTCGAAGCCCTGGTCGGTGCGGGCGACGCAGAGGGCGCCGTGCCTCCCGTCGCCGCATGCGGCCCCGTAGTGCAGGATGTTCTGGGCCATCTCCATGAAGGTGGCGAACACCTTCCTGGACTGGGCGCCGTCGGCGCCCTCCTCGTGGAGGCGGCGCCGGAGCAGGGCGCCGATGGAGGCGATGGTCGCCTCGTCCAGGTTGCCACTGTGGTAGAAGACGACCCCGCTTTCGCTGGCCTGGGCGACGAACCGGTTGAACAGTGAAAGTTCCATGGGTCCTCAGAGCCTGATGGCCAGCAGACAGATGTCGTCCCGGCGGGGTTCCAGGCCCTGGTAGGTCTCCAGGGCAGCGTAGGCGCGTTCCAGCCGGGCTTGGAGCGGGGTGCCCGGGACCTTCTCCCGGAAGGCCTCCCACAGGTGCCGCTTGCCGAAGGCGATCCGGCGATTGCCACCGATCTGATCGACGATCCCGTCGGAGGTGCCCACCAGGGTCGTGCCCGGCGGGAAATGGTGGGCCTGGCTGTTCCAGGCCTGCTGGTCCGGCGTGCTGGTGTAGCCCACCCCGATCCGGTCGCCCTTGATCTCCTCGGGCTCCTGGGCGTCCGGCCGGAACACCCAGAGACTGTGGCGGGCGCCGGCGAAAGTGACATCGCCCCTGGCCTGGTCGATCCAGAGGCAGGTCACGTCCATGCCCTCGTCGGCGGAAGTCCCCTTGAAACTGTCCTGGCCTTCCGGCGCATGGGCCTGGCCCAGTTCCTCTTTGACCCGGCGGTTCACCGCCGCCAGCACCTGGCCGGGCTCCCAGGGCAGCGCCAGATCCAGCGCGTGACCCAGGAAGGAGGTCATCAGCATGGCCGTGAAGGCGCCGGGCACCCCGTGGCCGGTGCAGTCCATCAGCGCCAGGAACAGGCCCCGGTGGCCGTCCCGGTCCACCCGCCGGGCGAAGAAGGCGTCGCCGCCCACCTGGTCCCGGGGCCTCCAGAGCAAATGCTGGTCCGGCAGGTCCCAGGCCCGCAGTTCGCCCAGGGAGGTGGCCAGCAGGGCGCCCTGGATGATCTGCGCGTAGTCGATGGATTCGCGGATCACCCGGTTGCGCTCCGCTTCCAGCTCGCCCATGGCCCGCAGCAGGTCCAGGCCAGTGCCCAGCCCGGCGAACCGGCCCTGGCGGGTGACTATGAAGCCGTCCTGTAGCACCTTGGCGCCCGCGTCAACGGCCAGGTTCCCCAGCTCGGCCAGCGGCATGCTCCCGTCCACCATCAGGGGGTTTTTGTCCATGAAGGCGATGCAGCTCTTGCGCTCGTAGATTTCCCGGTGGTACGGCAGGGAGTAGCCGGTCAGGAAGATGCTCCGGTTGATGATGCCGATGGGGATCCCGTCCTCCACCACCGGCAGGGAACCCTGGTCCGGGTGGTCCTTGAAGAACTGGATCACATCCTTGTTCAGGTGCTGCGGGGACACAGCCCCCGATAGGGCAGCCAGATCCAACGCGCAGCGCGGGGCGGACTTGGCAACGGCCTCTCCTGCTTGGGGCTTCGGCTCCTGCAGACTCTCGGTGACGGTCATTCCACCCTCCAGGTTCAATCTGCCATGTCGGTGTGACGGTCTCGCCTCCCCGGGATGAATTCTCACTGCCCGGCGTGCACCCGGTTGCGGCCGGCGTCCTTGGCTCCGTACAACAGGAGATCCGCCCGGGCCATGAGGGCCTCGAAGCTCTCCCCTAACCGGAGCTGGGTGACCCCGATGCTCACCGTGACCTGGAACGTGTCCAGGGCGGCATTCATCATGCAACGCTCCACCGCACCCCGCATGCGCTCCGCCACTTCGCCGGCGTCGGCCAGGACCGTCTCCGGCAGCAGGACGGCGAACTCCTCGCCGCCGGAGCGGCCGAGGGTGTCCATGGCCCGCAGGCAGGAGCTGCACGCCTGTACGAAACGCACCAGGGTCTCGTCGCCCACCCCGTGGCCGTGGCTGTCATTGACTCGCTTGAAGTGGTCGATGTCCAGGGCAAGCAGGCTCATCCCGCGCCGGTTGCGGGCTTCCCGTAAGCACTCGTACTCGCCCAGTTCCAGCAGCCGGCGGCGGTTGTAGACGCCTGTCAGGGGATCTGTGGTGGCCAGGACGCGCAGTTCCACCTCCAGGGTCTTTCGGGTCTCCACCTCGTGGGCCAACTCGGTGTTTAGGATGCGCAGGTGCCGAGTCTGCTCCTCCAGCAGCAGGGACTTCTCTCGCAGTTCCTGGCCAATCAGGCGAAGCTGTTCCTGTTGCCGGTCCCCGGCCCGCATGAGCCGCTTCTGCTCACGCGCGCTCTGCTGGAAGGCCTGGAGCAGATCCCGGGCGGTGGCCCGCATCCCCTGCACATCCTCGGGATGCTCATCCAGGTAGCAAGCCGCCCGCCGAAGCACCTCGTCCTCGTGGTCGAACAGGCCGAACACCTCAGATTTCAACAAGCTGGAAGTCGACATGCTGGAGCTCCATGGAGAAGTCTTCGCCGAACTCGCGCATCACCTCGTCATCCTTTTGGAAGCACCAGCGCAGGGTCACCTGGGTCCCCGTGCGCACGGCGTTCTCCAGGATCTGGATCATGTTCATCAGGGCCTTGGCGCTGCTAGTGTTGAAATAGTCGAGCCGGAACTCCACCTGCAGTTCCTGGCCCCTGATGGCATCGCAGTGGGCGCTCAGCCGCTTCAGCAGGGGGCCGAAGAAGGCCGCGGCGTCTTCGGGATAGGCCTCGCCCCGCAGGAAAATGCGGTTTCCCAGGAACCGGAAATCGACCTCCGGCGAACGCTCCATGGCGGGGATGAACATGTTTTCCACGGGAACCTCCCTCATCAGATGAAGACCTTCATGCAATAGAACGTATTCAGTTCGTCGATATCCAGGAAGTCGTACTGGATCGGCTCGCTGGCCCGGCGGGCGATCTCGATCAGGCCGAGGCTCGCGCCCAGGCTGTCCGGATCCGGCTCATTCCTGATCCGGTCCAGGTAGAAGGCCTTGATCCCCGCCGGGTCCAGGTTGCGGATCTTCTCCAGCCGGGCCTGGAGCGGGAGGGCCTCCTCCCTGCGCATGACATTGCCGCAGACCACGAAGAAGCGCCCGGCCTCGCTGCCCACCGTGATCACCCCGGAACTGATGCGGTTGGCCTCCATGCCGGCCTTGGCCAGTGTCTCCGCCGAGTAGCGGATGATGTTCTGGGCCTGCTCCACGAACACCGAGAAGACCCGCTTCATGGTGCAGACATCGGTGTCATCCTGGGACATCTTCTTCTTCAAGGCGTCCCCCAGGGCGAACAGGATGCCTTCGGAAATGAAACCATTGAAGGAGAAGATGATCCCCTGCTGGTTGCTCTCGAGCTTCATCCTGTGGTGGTCGGAAGCGAGCATGGGTGGTATCTCCGATGGCGCAGGGGCGAATGGGGGGCGGCATCCTTCCCACTTGCTGAATTCGTTTGGAGGAGGCAGCCGGATGCTCTGCCTTGCCGCAGCCTCCAGACTAGGCAATCCCCATGACGATCCAGTGCCCTGAAGGTAACTTCGGGCCCGCGCCCCGCTCAGCCGGACGTCTTGTGCGACCGGGCGCCGGCGCAGCGCCGGCCCCACTCCGCGCTGAACGGGTCGAAGGCGCCGAAGCGCGCCGGGTCGAAAGGCTTCAGGTCGAAATCCAGCCGGCTCCCGGTGATCATCTGGGCCAGCGCCCTGCCGACCCCGCCCGCCGTGGCGACCCCGCCGCCGCTGCATCCCGCCGCGGAGAACAGGCCCGCCGCTGCGGCCAGCGGCCCGACCGCGAGCATCCCGTCGGGCACATAGGTGGAGTATCCAGAGATATAGTGGGCGACCGCCAGTTCCGCGAAACCGGGCAGGAACCGCTGGAAGGCCGGAGCGCCCTCTTCCATGCTGGCCCAGCCGCCGGGGTCTCCGGCGACTTCATGCCCCCGGAGGTCGGCCGGGAGTTCCCGGGGATCCGCATGGACGCTCTGGGCTTCGCGGAAACCGAACAGCAGCCCTTCCCCTTCGGGCCGGGCGTAGGCCCTGGCATCCGGGAGGATCAGGAACGGCATGTCCGGCCGGAATCGCCGGTCCGGGGCCGTGATCCAGTAGTGGCTCCGGACCGGAGCCATGGGAATGGCGGCGCCGGCGGGCCAGGCCAGGAGGTTCGCCCAGGCGCCGGCCGCATCCACCACCACCGGGCTGGCCAGCAGGCCCTTGGCGGTCCGTACCCCGCCCACCCGCTGCCGGTCCACCAGAATCTCCAGCACGGCGTGGTCTTCCAGGATCCTCGCCCCCTTCCTGCGCGCGGACCTGGCGTAGGCAGAGGCGAGGGCATAGCCATCGATGAACGCATCCTCGGGCATGAAATACAGTTCTTCACCACCTTCCAGGTGCAGCCAGCCGGCCCGCTCCAGGGCTTCGGGCGGTGAGAGCCGCAGAACCTTCTCGCCCTGGGCCGCGGCTTGGGCCATCAGCTCCCGGTTGGCCCGCAGCGCTGGTTCGGAGGTGCCCACATACAGGCTTCCGGTCCGCCGGACCCCCAGGTCCTCGCCGCCTTCCGCCTCCAGGGTGCGCAGATCCTCGTAGGTCTGCCGGACCAGGACCGCAAGGCAGGGCTGGAGCCGGGCCCGGGTGAGCAGACCTGCGGCGCGGCTGGTGGCGGCCTGGGCGATCCCCCGGCGTTCCAGCACCAGAGGCTTCATCCCCGCCTCGGCCAAGTGGTGGGCGATGGCGCAGCCCACCACGCCGGCGCCGATGATGATGGCGTCCGCCCCAGAAGGTCGCGTCACGACGAAGCCGGCGCTGGCGAGGGAACGGACAGAATGACCATGGCGCCCTCCGGTGATGGACACGTTCATGATACCTCGCCAGACCCAAGCCAGGCCTCGGTTTACGAG
>Ga0302320_10021477_pt1 | contig 12807 bp, 11 predicted proteins | sample Bog_T0_3_FD_202130 | JGI IMG/M metagenome (GOLD analysis project Ga0302320, IMG submission 202130) | Peat permafrost microbial communities from Stordalen Mire near Abisko, Sweden - Bog_T0_3 | ecosystem: Environmental > Terrestrial > Soil > Wetlands > Peat | place: Sweden: Abisko, Stordalen Mire...
GGTCGTCCTCCACATCGGGAGGAAAGTGGAATGGCTTTCCCTGGACCTTCAGCAGGAATCCAACATTGCCGTATGCCGTCAGCGTCGTGCCCGCCTGCTGCAAAGCCGACGCCAGATCCGCACCTTCGAGCGCCGGCGCGCGAAGCGCCCAGACCGCATGACGCGTCTCAACCAGGGCGTCGTCCACCTGCAGGCGAATGCGGTGCAGGTCTGTGTGATATTGCTCCGGGGTATGACCCTGTATGTGGGAAAGCGCCTCCAGCTGCAGAGAGGCGCCGACTACACTCTGCAACATCGTGTCGTGCAGATCGCGCGCAATGCGGGCTCGTTCCGCCAGCCGTTCGCAGGTCAGCAGTTCATAGCGGCGCGAGATCTGCCGGAGCCGCAACTGATAGAAGCCGAACATCGCCGCGCACGCCAGCGACGTACAAACGAACCGGAAGAGGAAAGTCTGGTAGAACGCCGGATGGACCTCGAAAGTCAACGGCTCCGTCGCGCTGTCCCAGACACCGGGCGCGGCGGATGCGGCAACCGTAAAACGATAGGTTCCCGAAGGCAGATTTGTATACCGGGCGCGGTGCCCGCGTCCGGCTTCCACCCATTCGGGATCGAAGCCCGCAAGGCGATAACGGAACTGATAATCCTGATTGCCGCTCAGGCTGGTCGTCTTATAATCGACCTGCAACTCCCGGCCGCGGAAAACGACAGGAGCGGGATTTGCGGCATCCGTTCCCACCCCGCGGCCGTCCGCCTGCACGTTATCGATGATGATATGAGCCGCTGCCGCTTTGGGAACAAGCCTCGCGGGGTCGATGATTGTCACTCCGTCTTCGCCGGCGAACCACAGCCGCCCATCGCGCGATTTAGATGCACGGGGCTGGGCTCTCATAATTCCGGCATGAGGCAGAACACCCTGCCCGGTCTCATACGGGACGTAACGAAGCACCGGCTGCCGCGCATTATCGCCGCGGCCGGCCGGGTCCGGCGGCAGGCTGAGTATTCCGTTCGCCGTCACGAGCCAAAGCTGTCCCCGGTCGTCGGAGACAATCTGGAGAACGCCGGATGGGAGTGCGCCGTCTTTGACGCGCCACCTCGACCACACCCCTTCGCGGAACCGGCTGAGCCCGCCGGCGCTCGCTACCCACATGGTGCCGGAACTATCCTGATTCAGGCCCAGAATTGCCCCCGGCGCGAGCTCCCGGTCGGCGGCGTACTTTACCACCGATCCGTTTCCGACTACCGCAAGTTCCCCGTGATAGTAGCCAATCCACAACGCACCGCTGGCGTCGGCCAGTGTGCAATATACGTCGTCGGTCGCGGGCAGTCCCCTGACGTCCAGCGCCCTGGCCGTCCTCCCGGCAATCGCATAAATTCCCTTCGCGCCATCCACCGCCCACACACGGCCGGCGCGATCCCCGGTGAGTGCCGTTACATGCCCCAGCGGACTGCCGCCGGGTCCGGATACTGTCTCAAAACGCGATCCGCTCAGAATCGCCAGCCCCTTTGAGGTACCTGCCCACAGCCGGCCTTTGGCATCTTCGTAAATCGACAGGATGGAATCGCTGGGCAGGCCGTCCGACGTTCGTTTGTGAGCGATCGTTTTTCCATCGTATCGGTTCAGACCGGTAGTCGCGGTGCCAATCCACACGCCGCCGTCGTGGCTTCCGAGCACCGCCGTGACCAGATCCTCGGACAGGCCCTGATCCTGCGACAACTGAGCCGCGCTGGTGGGCCGGAAGCGATCGAGTCCCGTCCGCGTGCCCACCCAGATATTTCCATCGTGGTCTTCGAGAAGAGCCTGGACGGTGGAGCCGGAAAGTCCGTCCGATCTGGTGAACCGTTGCACACTCCCGTCGTTGATCTGCAGCAGGCCGCTGCTGAAGGTGCCGGCCCAGATCGAGCCGTATCTGTCGCGCATCACAGTTCGCGCGTTGCTCTTGATGTCTTCGTCCGACGTCGCCAGCGGCACGAACTTACCGTTCGAACGGTAAAGCAGCCTGCTCGGAGCGCTCGATGCGCTCGCCGCTATTACCAGTTGCCCGCGGGAATCCTCCGCGATAGAGAAGACTTCGGTGGCGGGATCGGTGAGAAAGGTCTCGGGCTTTCCGGGCGCCCAGCGGCACAGACCGCGCCGCGTTCCGATCCAGAGATTCCTCTCATGGTCCTGAAAAATCGCGTTGATACCGGAGTTCAGAAGAGCGTCGCCCGAACCATAGGGCAACGTGCCGGAGTCGCGGATGAGAAGGAGGTTCCCGCCATGATAACCGCTCTTTCCGGCCCAGAGACCACCCGTTGCGTCTTTGAACAACGCCCGCGCGCCGCTTTGCGTGGAATCGTCCCAGGAGGCGTATCGGACCAGGCGGTCGCGCTCCAGCTTGTCGATCCCCGCCGCGGTGCCGATCCACAGTGAGTTCCCTTCAGCTGCCAGGAGACAACGGATATCCTGACTCGGCAGTCGAACGCCGTCGGCCGCTTCGCGCCACTCGACAAACTGCGTCCCGTCGAAACGCCAAAGGCCTGTCGGCGTGCCAATCCAAAGATAACCGTCGTTGGTCTGAGCCAGCGCCTGCACGGGAAAAAGCCCGAAGCCATCCCGGCGAGCCCAGCCGGTGTGCATGTAGCGGGTGCTGAGGCCCTGCGCATGAGCGAACGCGACGGTGAACTGCAGCAAAACCAGGACGACTGCGCACCTGATTCTGCCGTTCCGTGGCCGGTATTGGATTTGCCGTCCTGAGTGGTTGGGGCGCACCATCGCACGCAAGCCGTTTTTCTCCGCCGGTGGAAAGATCATACGCCGATATGGCCTATTTGTCAACGGTCGCCGCCTGTTCAGGACAAATACAGGCGCAGGAATCGAGGAAATCCCACTGAATCCACGCGCTTACCCGAAACATGGTAGAAAGACATATCTGAATTTCAGTATGGCCAGCGGCGCAGATTCGGAATATCGTTGAAGAAGAACAGCAAGAAATGAAGCCGAACACTGGACAGCCAAACGCGTTTTCACATTCGAAATACCGTGTCGCTTCGCACGTTCGCGCCTCCATAACAGACGATGTCGTGGTGATCCTCGACACCAAAGAGGGGCGTCTGTATCTTTGCGAGGGGCCTCGCGCGAACGTTTGGAAAAGCCTGGAGGACGGAAGTTTCCCGCAAGCTGTTGTCGACGATATCCCTGGTAATACCGCAACAGATACGCAACAAAGCCGTAACGAAATCGAAAAATTTGTTCAGGAATTGATCGCGCAGAAACTCGTCGTAGGTGAGAGCGCCCCACGGACAATTTCCCGGCTGCGCCTCATTGCCTGCGCCTTGCGCGAACTTGTCGCTTACGATTTGCAGATGGCGCTCTTTGGCTTTCACCGGGTGCACTCGTCCCTGTCGCGCCGGAAGTGCGTTGCAGTCTCCGTCTGGCCCGATCGGGATCTGACCAGCCGCATTGTCGAGGCTGTAACCACTGCGAGCAGCCTGTACTGGCGTCCGGTAAGATGCCTGCAGCGCTCGACGGTGACCACTCGGTTGCTCCGGTGCTTCGGAATCCCGGGGCAGCTTACCATCGGCTATCGCGCCAAACCGTTTCTCAGCCACGCGTGGGTAGAGATCGACGGGCGCGTCGTCAACGATTCGCCGGCCCTTGCCGAGCGCCTGTGCGTGCTTGAGCGCGTATAGAACCAAAAAGTTTGGCTGCCTGTCCATGTCGCCGCGGCCATAAGTCGAAATACCAACTTCAAACGGAACGAAAAGGAGAGCAGACGTGAACAATCAATCGGGTTTGATAATGATCGGGGACGCAGACGAAGTGATTCTGGGTATTGCCATGCTGGGGGTCGATCCGGACGGAAGCGACTTTCCGGAAGGCTTCGAATTCGAAGTGGACATACCGCCGGCGACCTGGCCGGAATAACTGCCAAAGCAACTCCAAAAGCCAAGGGCCCGCCGGCGTTTCCTCTTACGCCGGCGGGCCCTCTTATTTCTGGTTCGATTTTTTCGATCCCGCCTGCCCGTCAGGAACCGACGCTCGCCGCAACCTCTTCCGATTCGAATTCCCCGTACGTCCGTGCGCCTTCATGTTTGCTCATCCAGAGCTCCAGCAGGATCACCTGGCGCAGCTGAGCCTCATTGCATTCCAGGCCCTGCAGGAACCTGCGCAGCCGCGAACGCAGACGGGACGAGTCGATCCACCCTCGCGCCGACACTAGCGGCTCCCTGCGCGAGTCGAGAAACTCAGCGGCTACCGGTTGCAGCGACTTGCGGAAAACCGCGCTGAACGACGCCTTGGAACGCCGCGCCCGGACAGCCGGGGGCAAAATACCCGCGAGCGCGGCCCTCATCAGCTTGCGCGGTTCGCCCGGACTGCACGCCACCGAAGGCGGAATCGCCATCATGAATTCCACCAGCGGCCGATGCGTGAACGGGTGGCTCCAGAAGACTTGCCGCAACGGCGCGGGCGTCTGCAGTGCGCCGCAGTTTATCGCCTGCTGCAGCGTGTTGAGGTGTTGAGTCCTGCTCGGGGACGAGTGGCGCCAGGAATTGACGGACGGCGTCGCCAGCACCGAGCGCACCCGTTCGCCGAAGCTCGGCAGCAGCGAATTCTCGCGGTCCAGAACGGAGGGCACGCGCGGGAGCGCGAAACAGGACCGGAGCGATTGAGTAAGAATCGAGTAAACCGGCGAGCGAAGATATTGGCTCCACGACCAGGCCTGCGAAACGGCCTTCCCGATTGAAAAGTCGCGCAACAGGTCCGCTACCTGCACCGAATCGTCCAGGTAGTTCCCCATGACGAGATCTCCCATGCGGCCTGTCAGGAAAGTGGTGGAGCCTGTCGTGCGAAGGCGGCGCGCGATCTCATGACAGCGCGTTTCCCAGTACATGGGCGCCGCATCGCCCGGAGAGTTCCGGCTCACGAACGGATAATCGGCCGTGTCGATATCGAGCGAACCAAGCCCCAGTTCATTGCGCACGATGTTGTAAAACCGTTCGTCGGGAGATCCCGGCGATTGATAATTCACCGCGGTAAGACTGGTTGCCGGAACTCGGCCTGCGCGGATCAGCCGGTCCGCCGCACAGACTACCGCGGTGGAATCGAGCCCGCCGCTCAACTCCGCGAACACAGGCCCCGCCGTCTGCAACCGCGCGGCCACCGCATCCTCAAACAGATCGCGCAGGCGCACCCGGTAATCGTCCGGATTGCGCAAACGGAGAGCGGTCCCGTCAGGTTGCCAGAAGGCGATCTGATTCAGGCGGCCTTCCGAAGCGCACAATGCGTGCCCCGGCGGAACGATGCGGATATCCTGATAGGGAGTCCGGGTAGAGGATCCGCCGCGAGCCAGAAACTCGGCAACGTAGTCCTCATCCAGCGTGGGTCTGGTGGGAGAGCCGGACAGCATCTCCGCCAGTGACACGGACCACTTCACCACTCCACCGATACACGAGTAATAGAGCGGCCGCACACCTGTGTAGTCGCTGGCCAGCACCAGCCGGCAGTTCCGCGAATCCCAGAACGCCGCGCTCCAGTCGCCAATCAGACTATCGAGCGCACGCGCGCCGCCCTGCCCGAAGACATGCAGAGCCAACGAGGCATCGTCGAGGCCCGCTCCTCCCTGCCGCCGCACAAGGTCGGTGCGGTTGTGGAGCCTGCCATCCCAGTCGATCGCCATTCCGGCGCAAGGGTCGGCCTGGCCCTTTGCCGCACGCTGCCCTTTGCCGAAAGACACGAAACCTGTCCGCTGGTCGAATACTCCTGACATCACGTGGATCTCCTCTCTACTCTTCTGCGCGCCCGCGAATCCGGGAGAGCAGGCGCTGGCTGATATGGTCCTTGGGAATGCAGGGCTCGCCGCTTGCCGCCACTGCGGCGGCCACGTCGCTGTCCCACTCGTAATTGACCAGCGGGATCAGTTTCATGCTCGGATACTCGCTGCAGAAACGGCGCATCAGGTCCAGGGCGCCGGGAATATTCGCATCCACGATAGCCACATCGGGCTCGGATCGCTGAATCGCCCGCATCGCCTCGCGTGCGTGACCCGCGGTGCTCACCACCTGCATGTCCGGTTGCTCACTGATCAGGGCGAACAGGCCATCCCGCAGTGCTGCGTTGTGCTCCACTACCATCACGCGTTTCCTGGCCGAGCCGCTCATGATCGAATGCGTTAATCGTAAGCGAAATTCAGAAGAAAGTCCCTGCCGTGATAGCGGTAGCCGGGTATACCTGGATTTAGGTATTTACCAGGGTGCCAGGATGTTATTGCCGAATCGTCAGGGCAGTTGAAGAATGCCGCGGCGAAGTGCCGTCGTGACGGCTTCCGTCCGGTCGTGAACGCCGAGTTTTGCAAGGATATTCTTGAGGTGCACCTGGACCGTAGCTTCGGAAATCTGGAGCGCCCATCCTATTTCTTTGTTCCTGCCGCCCTTGGCAACGTGCGCCAGAACTTCTATTTCGCGGCTGGTCAGCGCAGGCTGCCCGATGCGCCCCGCCAGGCGTGCGGCCACTTCTTCCGGAATAGGCCGCTCCCCGTTATGCACCGCGCGCACAAAATGAACCAGTTTCTCCGCCATCATGTCTTTCAGAACATACGTAACCGCGCCCGCCTGGATCGCCTGGAAGATCTGGTCGTCGCCCTCGTAACTCGTCAGCACAATGATCCGTGCCTGCGGCGACTTGCGCCGTATCTCACCGATCGCCTGAACGCCAGACATCCCGCGCATCCTCATATCCATCAGCGTGACGTCGGGTCTGTGCTGCTCAAACAGCGCGACCGCTTCTTCCCCGGACCCCGCGGTGGCAATTACCTCTATGTCGGGATGGATGCTGAGAACGGCGCGAATGCCTTCGCGGACTACGGGATGATCGTCAACGCACAGCACACGTATGCGTGGTGGTTCCATTCGCACTTACGATATCGCACCGATACTCGCCGGGCAAAAGAGACCTGACGCTCCATCTGCACAGTAACTGTTTTTGGGTATGGAGCGCAAAGCGTAAACCGCGTAACCTCGTCTGTGTTGACTAACACTCGGCATCGGCCGTTTCGTGCCGCCTAAGGAGGGCGAATGTCCAGCAGACAGCCGTCGGTAACTGTCGTTATATGCGTCTACCAGCAGAGGGAATTTCTGCCCTGGGTTCTGACTGCATTGAGGGCTCAGGACTACCAGGGATCGTGGGAAATCGTGGTTTGTGACGACGGCTCGTCGGAGGACATGCTGAGCATTGTGAAGCAGGACGCTCCCACAATGCCTGTCCGCATTCGCTACATCTGGCAACCGGATGTCGGCTTTACGCTCAGCGCCTCACGGAATAACGCGATCCGCTGCGCCGTGAGCGACCTCCTGATTTTCATTGACGGCGATATCGTCGTTCCGACCGATTTTGTGCGACAGCATGTCGCGGCGCACGACGGAAAGCCCAGACTCGTCAGCGGAAGCCGGAAGTACCTGTTCCTTAGCAAATACCCCGATCTGGATGTTCCTCAGCTCCTTGCGGAAAGCCGCTACGACGAATTATCCCGCTACGGCAAGTTCCCCAGTTCGATCTTTCAGGACGCAAGGGCAGCCGGCGGAGATCCCTGGCTTGGCATTATCGGATGCAACTTCAGCGTCTGGCGATCTCAGTCCGTTTTCTTCGACGAATCCTTCGTAGGATGGGGCGTAGAAGACACCGAATACGCAATCCGCCTCTGGAGCCGGCATGGATACTCAATCGATGTCCAGACAAGCATCGGGGTCTACCACCTCGAGCGCACCATGCCAGGGCTGTTCGACCCATGCCGCCCGCAGACGCCGAAGGAGATCGAACTCTACATCAAGAACATCGTCAGACTGACCGATTTGTTTCCCGACCTCGAACTGGAGGCGATCTGGCGCGAACTTCTTCTGTTCGACTACAACTCCGAAGACGGCCGCTGGCTGCGGGCCTCCTGCCACTACAAACGAGACCTGAACGAAGTCCGCGCTACCGCGTTGGCCTGGGTTGATGGTCAGAGGTCGCTGGCTTCCTGAGTCGCCATGTTACTCCTATGCCGCGCTCCGCTCTTCACTTAGAAAACTACGGTAAGCACCACTTCGTCGGGTCCGACTGCCGGATAACGTGTCTGCGCAATATCTTCGATTATCTGGGTATCAAGGAAAGCTATGCTACCCTTTTCGGACTTAGTTCTTCCTTTCACTTCGGGTATCGCGACGGCTTTGGACCGCTGGAGTTTCTCCAGTATCCGGACCGGAATTGTCTGGAGCACTTTCTGCCCATCTCCGGGACCCGTCTCGACTGCGCCGAAAACCTGGCCTTTAATTACAGCGCCACAATTCAGGGAAATTTCCCGGATGATGCGGAGACGTCTTTAGCTCGTCTGCGCAACTTCACAAAGCAAGGATTGCCTGTCATGGTGGCAGTTTCCCGCCAGGCGATCGGCCGGTATCTGGGATGGAAGGACGACACGCCCGGTTTCCTGGGCGACATCTACTTCGGCGAGCACTGGCTTGTCCTCACCTCGGTCAACGATGCCGCCAATAGCGTGACAGTGTTTGAGCCCGATATCCCTCGTCCGGTCGAGATGCCGCTCGCGGTTTTCCAGCAGGCGCGAGGCCACGGCGATGAGGACAGTAAGTGCTTCCTCAAATCCAGGAACAGGTGGATCGTACTCTTGCCACCCAGGCCGGCGCCTCCTAAGCAGGACCTGATCCGAACGGCGCTGACCAAGACATTGTTCCTGATGACTTCGCCGTCCGGTCAGGAATTTGTGCACTACGGCCTTGACGGTCTGAGAACGTTTTCGAATGCTCTCCTGTCATGGGAGCCGGTGTGCGACCGGTATGAGGATCGGCTCAAGGCCACTGCCTGGATGCTTTATGTCCAAGGCGAGATCGTTGCGTCCGGCGGCCTGGGCCGCAAGGTGTATGCCTCGTACCTTCGGCAGAGCGCTGCAGTCTGCCGAAGCGCATCCCTTCGTGAAGCCGCGGATTGCTGCGCGGAAGCCGCCCACCACTGGACGAGCCTGATTGGCAGGATCAAGACTTGCCTTCTTTCCGACCGCGTATCGTCCTTGAAAGACGATCCGGAAATCGCGACGTTACTACGTCTGATCCTGTCCCGCGAAGAAGACACGCTGGGACATATTTCGACTTATCTTACCCGCGGCGACCAAGCCGCGCGCTAATCCTTCTATGAGAACGGCCCGTCTGTTTGTCACTCATACGTGGTGCCAGGAAATTGAAGCGGAATTTCTTAAGCTGGCCGCATGCGCCGATGCCGATACCTGGCTGCTGGTGGACTCGGAGGTCGAGAATATCGCGGAAATCAGATCGAGATATCCGTTGTGCCATGTCTTTGAGAAGACAGCACTACTGAGCAATGGACTCTACGAGAGAATCCCGACGCGCGGCCTCATAGGGCATGGCCACCTTCCCATCCTGGATTTCTTTCTGGCGCACAGTACTTATGATTATTACTGGTTCGTTGAGTACGACGTGCGATATACCGGCGACTGGGCTTCGTTCTTCGGCCGGTTCGACGCCTTGACACACGACCTCATAACGTCGCACATAAGACGCTACTCGGATGAACCTCTCTGGCCGTGGTGGACTACATTTGGGCATCCCTCTCTCAAATGGCCGGTACAGCGATGGATACGTTCGTTCAACGTCATCTACCGGATTTCCCGTTCCGCGCTGGTGTTCCTCGACGCCATCTTGCGCACCGGCTGGCATGGCCATCACGAGGTGCTTGTTCCCACTCTGATGGACCGTGAAGGCTTCCGCCTGCTGGATTTCGGAGGCGACGGCTGTTTCGCGGATCCGGACGCAATCGACAGCGTCTACACGTCGGCAAGTTCGCAGTCGGGATATCTCAACCCCGAGGGGACTCTTTGCTTCCGGCCGGCTCGCGCAAGCGCCGGCGACCGGCCCGAAACCCTCTACCATCCGGTCAAGCCACCGGCTCAGCTGGAAACCGCCGAGGAAAGAGAAGCGGCGCTGCAGTTGTGGCAGCAGGAATTGACGCTCGACCTTAGGCTGGTCACGCGTCGGCAAGCCCGGCGTGAACCGGTCACGGTTACAAGATCATAGCGACTCGTCATTACGAAAACCCGGCGGCAGGCCCGAAGCCCCGACCCCGCGTTACAGCGCCGCCAGAACCTCTTCAGCGTGGCCCTCGGCCTTCACGTTGTTGAAAATCTTCGCGATCTTTCCGCCCTCTATGACAAAAGTGGTGCGCGCCACGCCCATCACTTTTTTGCCGTACATATTCTTCTCTTTCATCACGCCGTACTTGTTGGCGATCTCCTTCGAGTCGTCCGCCAGCAGCGTGAAGTTGAGGTCGAATTTCTCTTTGAATTTCGCCTGCGCCTTGGTTGTATCGGGCGACACGCCAAGCACAGTCACACCTTTCTTCGTGAACTTCTTCGCCGTGTCGCGGAACTCGCAGGCCTCAATGGTGCAGCCGGGCGTATCGGCCCTCGGATAGAAATAGAGGACGATCTTCTCGTCTTTGTGCTGCGCGAGATCGAACTCTTCGCCGGAATCGGTCAAAACCTTAAATTCGGGAGCGGCATCGCCTTCTTTGAGCATCGTCTTCTCCTAACCTAATTTCGCTTTCAGCAACTCATTCACGCTGGCCGGATTAGCCTGACCGCGCGAGGCCTTCATAACCTGCCCCACAAGGAACCCGATCACAGTGGTCTTCCCGCCCTTGTACTGCTCGACCTGCTTCGGATTGCCCGCGATGACTTCATCGACGATCTTCTCCAGAGCCGATGAGTCTCCCATGGTGCGCAACCCCTCGCGCTCCACAATCGTGCCCGGCGCTTCGCCCGATTCGAACATCTTCGCCAGTACATCCTTGGCAAGCTTGCCGGTGAGTTCGCCCTTGACGATCAGCCCCACCAACTCACCCAGATGCCGCGCCGCTACGGGACTCTCTTCAATTTCGCGGCCCGACGCTTTCAGCATGCCGGCAAAGTCGCCGATCACCCAGTTAGCCGTGATCTTCGGATCGGAGGACACGGCCGCGGCTTCCTCGAAGTACTCGGCGATGGTTCGCGTGGAGGTTAGCACTCCGGCATCGTACTCGCGCAGCCCGTATGCCGAGATGAACCGGGCGCGGCGCGCTCCCGGCAGTTCCGGCATGGTGCCACGGACTTCCGCCTGCCATTTATCGCCAATGCGCAGCGGCACCAGATCGGGCTCGGGGAAGTAGCGATAATCGTGCGCCTGTTCCTTGCTGCGCATGCCGACGGTGACGCCGGTATCGGAGTTATACAGCCGCGTCTCCTGATGGATTCTGCCGCCGCCTTCAATCACTCCCACCTGGCGCGCGATCTCATAATCGATCGCCATCTTCAGAAACCGGAACGAGTTCAGGTTCTTGACTTCAACTTTCGTGCCCAGTTCGGTCTCGCCCTTCAGCCGCACAGACACGTTGGCGTCGCAGCGCAGATGGCCCTTTTCCATGTCGCACGTCGAAACCTGCACGAACTGGATGTTCTGCTTCAGCTCCGTGAGGTAGGCGAAGGCTTCGTCCGATGACCGCATATCAGGATCGCTCACGATTTCGATCAGAGGAGTGCCGCTGCGGTTGAGGTCGACGTATGTGTATTTGTCGGAATCGCGAAAGCCCTCGTGCTGGCTCTTGCCCGCATCGTCTTCCATGTGAACGCGGGTGACACCGATGCGGCGCCCGACGCCGTCCACCAAGATGTCGACGTAGCCGTGCTCCGCAAGCGGCTCATCGTACTGCGAGATCTGATAGCCCTTGGGCAGGTCGGGATAGAAGTAGTTCTTGCGGGCAAAACGCGACGTGGGACGGATCGCGCAGTTGAGGGCCATGGCGCCCTTCATGGCAAGTTCGACAGCTTCGCGGCTCAGCACCGGCAGAGCGCCAGGCAACCCGAGACAGACGGGACAAACGTTGGAGTTGGGAGACGCGCCGAAGCTGGTGGGGCAACCGCAGAAGATCTTAGTGCGGGTGGCGAGCTGAACATGGACTTCCAGCCCGATGACGGATTCATATTTGGCCACCAGTTCGGGCGGAGCAAGGTCCATAGTTGCGGAGGCGGACGCAATCGGCATTTTCCTTATCAGGATATCCCGGCAGCCAATGCACGCGGCGCGGTCACGGCTGCGAGAGCATGCAGTTCCGATGCCTGCTCCGCCGCCAGTTTCTCCTCGGGCAGATCGACGCCCTCGGCGATGAGGCAGTACCGAGTGTTGTCTCCGACGCGCGACAGCTTCCGTTGGCACAGATACCAGAGCGCGAAAGCCGAGCTCTTCGCGCGTGCAGCCGGTCATCTGTTCCGGATCGGGCAGGCTCTTTCTCAACTAAATGCGGCCGATCGCCGCGTGGTAGTGCCCTTTCAACTCGCTCTGAGCCTCAATCCACCGTTAGCCAGTGTATCGAACAGCGTGCTGCCCCGATCGTCTGGCGCCGCGTTTCCGAGAACGGCGATGCTCCGAACTCTATCCCGTGCGTCATCGTGCGTCCGTTCCAGGGCGAATGCGTGCGGCTGTGGTTTTCCTCCCGGACGCCCAGCCACGGGAAATCCGCGCGTTCCCGGAAGTACCCAAACTGTACGCGCAGCCGAGTCGCACTGCCTTCACGCTGTCCGGATCGGGACTTCGTGCTTGCGTCGGATCCCGTCCATGTCCGCCCGGTCTTCTAAGCCCTTCGCGCGGGGGCGCCTGACGGTACTCTTCGTGACTGTATCCTTCTTGCGCACGCTCTTGACGACGCTTTTGCCTGCTCCTCCTGTGGACTTGACCTCACCCAGCTGTTCGAGGGACGCGCGGATATAGCGACGCACAAAAGACCGTTCCAAATCG
>Ga0302320_10021478_pt1 | contig 12807 bp, 9 predicted proteins | sample Bog_T0_3_FD_202130 | JGI IMG/M metagenome (GOLD analysis project Ga0302320, IMG submission 202130) | Peat permafrost microbial communities from Stordalen Mire near Abisko, Sweden - Bog_T0_3 | ecosystem: Environmental > Terrestrial > Soil > Wetlands > Peat | place: Sweden: Abisko, Stordalen Mire...
GTGGGTCCATTTGCGCCCTCGACGACGATACGCGCCTTGATCTTATCGGCGTTGCGGCTGGTAATCACGTTCTCAGTGGCCGCGGGAATGAGAATCTCACAGTCAGCAAGCAACAGTTCCTCGCTTAGAGTGGCCTCGGCGCCGCGGAATCCAAGAGTTGTACCGTTGCGGTACTTGTACTCGATCAACTGGTGAATATCGATGCCGTTGGGGTTCGCCAGCCCGCCGTCCAGCTCCGCAACGCCCACGATTTTGTAGCCGCGTTCCATCATGAGGCGGGCAGCGTTCGAACCGACGTTGCCGAAGCCCTGGATCACCACGCGACAGCCGTCGATAGACATGTTCAGATAGCGCAGGCTTTCGTCGCAAGCGAGCATGACACCGCGTCCAGTGGCCTCCAGGCGGCCGTGGGAGCCGCCGATGTTCAGCGGCTTGCCCGTCACCACGCTAGTGACCGTGTGCCCCTTGTGCATCGAGTAGGTGTCCATGATCCATGCCATGGTCTGCTCGTTGGTGTTCAAGTCAGGCGCCAGAATGTCCTTCTCCGGCCCGATCGAGTCGATAATCTCCGACGTGTATCGGCGAGTCACGCGCTCCAATTCGCCCTGGCTCATGTTTTTCGGATCGCAGATGACGCCACCCTTTGCGCCTCCAAAGGGGATATTGACCACAGCGCACTTCCAGGTCATCCAACTGGCAAGCGCGCGCACTTCGTCCAGAGTCACTTCCGGCGAATAGCGAACACCGCCCTTACCGGGGCCGCGCGCGATGGAGTGCTGCACGCGGAAGCCTGTAAATATCTCGATCTTGCCGTTATCCATGGCCACTGGGAAGTGTACGATGATTTCCCGCGCGGGCAAGCTGAGCAGCTTCCACAGGCCTGGGTCAAGATTCAACTTGCGTGCCGCAAAATCAAACCGCGCGTTTTGCGCCTCCCAGGGGTTGATCTCCTGATCCAAAGTGACTGCCGAGTTTTCACTGGCCATGCATATCTCCTATTTCTTTGATTTCTATTCGACGTTCTGAATCTGTTCGCGGGCTTTTTCGATCTCTGCCTTCATAGCCAGACCCAGTTCGGTAATGCGGGTTCCCTGGCCGCTCACTCCGCCGGTCTTTGAGAGCAGCGTGTTGGCCTCGCGGTTCATCTCCTGCAACAGAAAATCCAGCTTCTTGCCCACTTCGCCCTCTGCCGCCAACAGTTCGCGGAAGTGGCCGATGTGGGTATGCATGCGGTTCAGTTCCTCGGCAATGTCGCTGCGCTCCACCAGGATGGCGACTTCCTCGAGCAACCTCTGGCGATTGAACTCCGATCCGGTGGCCGCAATCAGCCGCTGCGTCAGGCGTTCCTGGTAGCGCTGCTCGATCTCTGGCCGCAGCGCGGTCACTCCATCGGTTGCCTCGGCCAGGCGGTCCAGCATACCGCGAAGCACCAATTCAAGATCCTCGCCCTCGCGTGCCCGCATCACCTTCAACTGATCGAGCAGCGGCCCAATCTGAAACAACACGCTTTCTGCCAGTTCAGCGAGATCTTCTTCGCCGCGGTTCTCCACCTGTAGCGCGCCGGGCATCCGCAGCGCGGTGTTCAGATCCGGCTCGCCTCTGACCCCATACTCGTCGCGAGCCAGGGCGAAGGCTGCAAAATAGCCGGCCACCAGCTCACGGTTGAATCCGCCTTTTGGCTGGGAGGAGCGATCGACGGAAAGCGTCAGCTCCACATGACCTCGCACAAGATTGTCTTTGAGAGCCTTGCGCAGCTCCATCTCCAGACCATCCAGCCCTGGCGGCAGGCGCAACTGCACGTCGAGAAAACGGTGATTGACGCTCTTGATACTCAAAGTGTAGCTGAGCTGATCTTTCACGCGAACTTGAATCCGCGCAAACCCGGTCATCGAATAAATCGCCATGGTCTGCTACTCCTATACGCCTGTTGAGAGCGCCAGTTGCAATTGTTGCAGGTCATTTTCCGGGGGATCCTGCACCTGCCGCTCGGGAACGTCCATGAATTGCAGTTGATAGAGCCGCTGATAGGTCGGTGACGAGGTCAACAGCTCCTCGTGCGAACCGATCGCAGTAATGCGCCCATCCTCAAGGACGGCAATGCGGTTGGCGCGGCGGATGGTTCCCAGCCGGTGCGCAATCACAAGTACGGTACGTCCCTCCATCAGGTTGGCCAGCGCGGCTTGCACCAGCGACTCGCTCTCCGCGTCCAGCGCCGACGTCGCCTCGTCCAGAATCAGAATCGGCGCATCCTTAAGGATAGCGCGTGCGATGGCCAATCGCTGGCGCTCGCCGCCGGAAAGCCGGAATCCTTTTTCGCCAATCACCGTGTTATAGCCCTGCGGCATTTGTAGGATGAACTCGTGCGCCAGGGCATTGCGGGCGGCCTGCTCCACCACGGCGGCTTTCACCTCGGGCTGCCCATAGGCAATATTGTTGCGCACCGTGTCATTGAAGAGGATGGTCTCCTGCGTCACCTGGGCCACCTGCCGGCGCAGCGAACCGAGGGTCAAATCGCGAATGTCATGGCCGTCGATGAGGATGCGGCCCGAACTTGCGTCGAAGAAGCGCGGAATCAAGTTGACCAGCGTGGACTTTCCTGCCCCGCTCGGACCAACCAGCGCCAGCACCTCGCCGGATCGAACGTCCAGATTCACGTTGTGCAGAATCTGGTGCTCACCTTCCGCAGTCGAGTAGGAAAAACCCACATTCTCAAACTGGACGAATTGCGTAAACCCCTTCAATGCGACAGCGCGCGACCGCTCCTTCACGTCGTCCTCGGTGTCAAAAAAGCCAAAGATCGACGACGAAGCGCCCATGGCCTGCTGGAAGCTGTTGTAGAAGTAGGCAAACTTGCGCACTGGGTCGTAAAGCTTGAAGAGCAGGATGATGAACGTTCCGAAAAGCCCCATCGTCATGCGGCCAAGCAGGATTTCATGGCGTCCAATGAGCAGGAGTAAAGCGATGGCTACCGCGCCAATGGAATCCATCAAAGGCGAGCTGATGGATTGAATACGGACGCTGCGCAGATTGGCGCGGAACAGCCGGCTAGCCGCCTTCTTGAAGCGCAGAATCTCCCATAGCTCGGTATTAAACGCCTTGACAATACGGTTGCCGGTGACGGTTTCGTGCAGAATGTTCTGAATTTCGGCGAGCTTGTCCTGGCCAGTGCGCGTGCGGGTGCGTACTTCCTTGCCGATCTTACGCGAGGAAGTAATGACTACCGGCACAAACAAGAGCAGCGCCCAGCTGAGGTATCCGCCGAGGCGAATCACAAAGAAAAGTCCCACCAGGAAAGTAAAGAACTGCTGCAGAAACTCGCCGATGACCGAGCTGACCGCGGTCTGCACCTTGTCCACATCGTTAATTAACGTGGAAAGAATGGTACCTGTAGCGTGCTTGTGAAAAAAGCTGGATGAGCGGCGCAGCGTCGCTTCGTAGAGGTGGTTGCGCAAGTCGGTAATCATCCCGAAGCCTGCGTAGTTGACCAGATATGTGCCGAGATAGTCGCACAGGCCCTTAAACACTGTAGAGACTACTAGAGCAAAAGCTACCACATCCCAGGCATTGTGCAGATGCAGGAATTGGGGAATGGCAAGCCTTAGGTCGAAGTGCCATGGGCTGTTCACGAGACCCAGAGTGATGGGTCCTTCCGGCGCCTTGGGGTCGAGAACCCGATCAAAGATAGGCTGAAAGAGAAGAGTGCGAAAGGTGTCAAGCACGCCCACCATAGCCAGCAATAGAACACCGGGCAGCAATTGCAGCCCAAAAGGAAGCCCGTAGCGGAGAAGGCGCAGCAAGTTCTTCATACTGTCCTGCCTGTCAGTCGCGCGGATTTCGCAGCGCATTGCCACGGATTCTCGGGGCTAAACTCCATTCCCGTATTGTATCCGGCTCCCGATGAAGAATCCCGGAATAAGTCCCTATCCGCACTTCGATTGAAACGGTCTGGATTCACAGACGACAGAGGCGCTGACAGCACCAAACACGTACATGTTTGGCTTAAAGCGAAAGGAGAATCCGAGATTGCTTTTTTCAGAAACAAATGAATGCAAGTTATTGATAATACGATGCGATCATTCGAAGTCTGGGTTGCCTGATGGATCTCGCTTTGCATCAATTCTCCAGGGCGGTTCCCTGCCCCAGAATCGCATCGTAAACAGCACAATACTGGTCCGCAATCGTCTCCTGGCCAAACCGTTCCAGGTTCTTGAAACCGGCGGAGCGCAACCGTTCGCGGCCTTTGAGCCCAATGGCGATGGCGGTTGCAGCTCCCCGCGGGTCCATTGGATCGATTAAGATTGCGGCTTCGCCGGCTACCTCGGACATGGGGCTGCGGCCCGTAGTAACCACAGGACAACCGCAGGCCTGCGCCTCCAGAATCGGCCAGCCAAACCCCTCTTCGAGCGAAGGAAACAGCAGCGCCAGCGCATTCCCATAGAGCGCCTGCAACTCCTCGTTGGTCGCGTCCACGGCCTCGATCACACGATCTCCCAGACGCTCTTCGCGAATCGCCTCCCGCAGCTCGACGGGCAGTCCTTTGCCGGCCATAACCAGCTTGGCGGTCGAAAACTCGCCCATCTCAGCCAGCCGCGCAAAGATACGCAAGACGCCAACCCGGTTCTTGTACCACTGGTTTCCGCCTACGTGCAAGAAATAGCGTTCGCCGGGTAACAGCTCCAGCCGGGATGCCAGAGCACCGGAAAACGCAACGCCCGGTTGATAACTCCAGTTAAGCGCGTTGTAGACAACGCGCACCTCACTTCCGTTCTCGCGAATCTCACCCCTCAGCACCTTCAGGTCTTCAGCCGTCTTGGCTGAAACGCACACCACATGACGGGCTCCGCACAGGCCAGAAAAAATCCACCGCTGCAGCAATCGCCCCAACCAGCCTATGGGCGCTTGGGGAAACTCGCCCCGCGCCGCGCGGATGGCCAGCACATCGTGACAGGTAATCAGATTCGGCGTGTGGCGAACGGCACGCAGATACATCGAGCTTGAATGGTCCAGAACATGAACCAGTTGTTGCGACCGGGCCAGACGTCGCAACCAGAAAGGGAAAAAAAGAAACTTGTCCAGATAGCCTAGATACTTCGCCAACCAGGGACTCGATGCCAGTTTTGAAAAAAAAGCGCGCGGCGCAGTGACAGTGACCTGATGGCCGCGCGCCGTCAGCGTGCGCTCCAGCCACGCCGCGTAGCGTAACATGCTTTCCTGGCCATCCGGCTCATAATTCGCCACAAGCAAGATCCGCATGATTGACCTGTTTCCGGAACCACGTGGTCCTGAAAGTTCAGGGCCTGCTCATGGTGCAGGGATGAAGCCCCTTGCAGCAGGAACAGACCCTGATCAGTGGATGGATTCCTAGAAGCTGACCTTGCGCACGGGGAACCAGGTTAGCTGAATGGTTGTAGAGGTTACATTCTGCTGGCCGGGAAGATAAATGGGCGCCTTCCACTGCTCGTAGGCGAAGTTTCCATTTAGCTCGAAGTTCTCGCCGATGCGCTTGACCACCTGGAAGTTGATGTCATTCACTGTGGTCCCGTATTGAGCGGTTGGGCTCGCGATGAAGTCCTTAGCCGCCTTCTGATGGCGCACGCCCACCTGCATCCACTCGTTGCCGCTTAAATGATAGGTGATCCAGGCCTGCCCGCCCTTGTCTTCGCGGCCGATCCAGTCGCCAAACAGCTGCCCCTTGTTGGTGTAACCCTGCCTCTGAATGCCTTCATAGTAATTAAACTCTCCGATGACACTGCGCGATGTGGGCGGGTCGGTGCTGATGCCTTCGGCACGAACATCCAACTTGGGTACTCCGGGGACATGGGAGAGATAAAGGCCCGGCCGGTATGCCGCGCGCCGGGGCGCATCGATGGGTGAAACATCGTCGTGCGCCTCCGAGTCCGCATAGAGTGTAAGCCAGTTGCGGACGAATGGAAGCCTGTAAGTGAAGTCGAATGCGCCAAAACGCGCGCCTGGATCCCGCGCGCTGTTTTTGACCGAAGGGTCGGGAGCGGAAAGACTGAGGAAACTTCTCAAGAAACTCTTGAGGTTGATCGGTTCGTGTCCTTTGCCGCCCCAGATGACAGTGCGCTCGAAGCCGAATTCCAGGTTGGGCGTGGGCTTAAAGCTGACCTTCTCGACATGCACCCAGGGATCGTTGGGATATACGTGGCCTTTGAGAGAACCAACCAGAAAATCGTAGCGGAATGGACCAGTTAGCCGGGACAACAGCGGAACATGCAGCGGCTCAATGCGATTGATGCGGAACGAGTATATGTTCTCGGCATTGTTTGAGTAGGCCATGCCTCCACCCAAGCCTGGCCCCAGCCAGTCGTCCTGCTTGCCGAAGGATATTTCATGGTTGAACGCATGAGCCGATAGATACGCTTCCATCACGCGCCCATTGGTTGCGGCCGCAATAGGTCCGGCCGGGATGGTAGCCTGCTGGTTATACGGAATAGGCGTATTGGTGTTGAGGAAGTCTGTTGTGCCGTCAATGAGAGCGAGATCCTGGGCCAGCTCAGGCGAGTACCCGGTGGTGGACGGAGCGGCCTGAAACTCACCGCGCACATAAAGCAGGAACCGGCCGGCAGACGCATAACCGCTGGCCCCTGAGTAACTATTGAAGCCGGTGGCATAAGGGCGGCCATAATCGTTCACCACCGTCGAGCCCAGATGGAAGCTATCGCGAAGCGGCGTACCGCTTATGACCCTCGCCACGGAATAGACCGACTCGATGCGCGTATGGCCCTGATGCGTCAGGCAGGGACCCTGGAGGTCTTGGTGCAGCTCGTGAGTCAGCGCCTCATAGATATCCTCAGCTTCGTCGGTACCCGGCCCTCCATCCGCATCTTCAATGCGGGCGCCCGCTTCTTCCAGCGCATGATCCAGGCTCGAACGCGTCCACGGCCGCATTCCCAAGTAGATGCTATCCACAAAACCCAGAGAATAAAGGCGCAGCGTCGCCGGATAGACCCAGCTGTCAACTGGAATATAAGGCGAATCCAATACCGAGGGTTCGCAAACAAATGCGGGCTTACCCTCGTCCCGGCCCCACTGTCCGAATCGCTTCGCCGTTCCAGGCTCCGAGGCTCCGCCCTGTGCGCTTGCCAGAACGCTGGCAGCCAGTAGCAAAAAAGATGCCAGCAGCGTTGTGCGCCAAAGGACCTGAACACCGGCCATACGTTTGCTAGCATTCATACGCTCTCTCACTCCCGAGATATTTGTACAAGCATTTTGTGTTACCGCAGCTAACATGGAATCTCTCTGACAGAATGGCAGCGATCACAGTCTCTCGGCGAGGCGCGTGCCGCGATCTGCTATTGACTTGTAGTAACTTGCGAATAATGTTTCAATTCTGCTGCGTTGGCAACATACCAGCGATAAGCTGCCTTCATGCCCGTCTCAAAGTCAGTCGGCGCGCTCCAGCCTAGATCACGAAGGCGGCTGACATCCATCACCTTCTGCGGCGTTCCGTCTGGCTTTGAAATGTTCAGCGTGAAAGTCCCATGCCAGCCGATCACGTTGGCAATGCTCTGAGCCAGCTCCAGAATCGTCATATCCTGCCCGGTTCCAACATTCAAAAACATCTCGCCCGAGTAATTCTTGATCGCAAACACGCAAGCATCTGCCAAATCATCTGAAAACAGAAACTCGCGCCTCGGCGTCCCGCTGCCCCATAACTCCACGGTAGGGCTGCCGACGCACTTGGCTGCATGAATCTTCATGATAAGCGCAGCCACCACATGGCCGCCTTCGGCATCGTAACGGTCTCCGGGGCCGTAAAGATTGGTCGGCATCACTGAAATAAAATCGCAGCCATATTGCCGGCGAAAGGCCTCGCACAACTTGATGCCCGCTATCTTTGCGATCGCATACCATTCATTTGTTGGTTCCAGCGCGCCAGTCAGCAGCGCCTCCTCGCGCATTGGTTGCGGGGCAAGGCGCGGATAAATGCAGGACGACCCGAGAAACAAGAGTTTCTTGACTCCTGTGCGCCAAGCCGACTGGATAACATTAGTTTCAATCACCAGGTTTTCGTACAAGAACTCCGCCGGGCGCGTTGCGTTGGCCATAATTCCGCCCACTGTCGCTGCGGCCAGGAAGATAACATCTATTTTTCGATCCCCCATCCAGGCAGCCACGTCCGCCTGGCGCAGCAAGTCCAGCTCACTGCGCGCCGCCGTCACAATCTCGCAACTCTCGTGGGCCAGGCGTCGAACAATCGCCGAGCCTGCCATTCCTCGATGTCCCGCCACCCATACGCGGCGGCCAGTCAAATCGAAGCTACTCATGCTCAATCCCTCGCACATGCGATTCCCTGGCAATCACGTTAAGATCAGACGTCAACATTTCAGAGACCAGCTCGGGGAACGTCACCGTATGCTTCCACCCGAGAACGCGGCGCGCCTTCGAGGCGTCACCCTGGAGAAGATCGACTTCGGTCGGCCTGAAATAGCGGCTGTCGATTCTCACCAGCGTATCGCCGCTGGCAGAATCGATTCCTACCTCATCTATCCCCTTGCCCCTCCATTCGATCTTTCGGCCCACCTTAAAAAAAGCAAGGTCGATAAATTCGCGCACGCTATGTATTTCGCCCGTCGCCAGAACGTAATCGTCGGGCGTTCCCTGCTGCACAATTCGCCACATTCCCTCGACATAATCGCGAGCGTGGCCCCAATCGCGCTTGGAATCGAGATTCCCTATATACAGAGTTTTTTGCACGCCCAAATGAATGCTGGCCACGGCCCGGGTAATCTTGCGCGTGACAAACGTTTCGCCGCGAATAGGGCTCTCGTGATTGAAAAGAATTCCATTCGAGGCATGCATGCCATAGGCTTCGCGATAATTCACTGTAATCCAGTACGCATAAAGCTTGGCCACACCGTAAGGGCTGCGCGGGTAGAATGGCGTCGTTTCTTTCTGCGGCGTCTCCTGCACCTTGCCGTAAAGCTCCGAGGTCGAAGCCTGATAGAACCGTGTCTTTTCCACCATTCCCAGGATCCGGATTGCCTCCAGTATCCGCAATGCGCCGGTGGCATCGGCATTGGCCGTATACTCCGGTGTCTCAAAGCTGACCTGTACATGGCTTTGCGCGGCCAGGTTATAGATCTCGTCCGGCTGCACCGACTGAACAATGCGGATCAGATTGGTAGAGTCAGTCATATCTCCGTAATGAATTTGGAAGTGACTATCTGGCACGTGAGGATCCTTGTAAATATGGTCGATGCGGCCTGAATTGAAGGATGAGGAGCGCCGCTTGATGCCATGAACAAGATACCCCTTATTCAGCAAGAGATCGGCTAGATACGCGCCATCCTGCCCGGTAATCCCTGTAAGTAACGCAACTTTCTGCATGAATATGCCTCGTCGAACCGATTTTGTGAAGCCGCCGGCCCAATGTTATCCGCGCCGCATGATTCCCTGCTTGTGGCCCAGCTAAACACTCTGGGCGACACAGGATTTGTGGTGATACGATGAATGCTCCAAGTATTTATAGTCTAATGCATGGCTGCTCAAACAAGCCGCAAAGGACGATCCATATCTCCAGGACGGGCATTCGCGGAATCCATCCCAACAATCAGTTCCACTTTGGTCACGATGCGACCGCCTCTGCATCTCCGGCCTTGGTATGAACCAAGAAACCCTGGATGAGATGAACAATCTGCACGGTTAGAGCCCCAAATGCCGTATATATATTCATTTTTAGAACTCCTTCCGAGGTGTTCAACGGAAGCAGCAGGACACAAACAAGCTGAACCAGCGTAAGCAGAATTACTTGCAGCGAACCGCTCCACCAGAATATCCACTTCCGGGCTATGGCAACCGCCCACATGGCCCCTGTAAAGTAACCAATCGCCGACGCATAAACAACGAGTTGTACCTGCGGGGTTAGATTGCGATAGTTGGCTCCGAGAAGGAGAAGATAGACGCCCGGACACAACCTTGCCGACGCAGCCACCAGGAGGGCAACTGCTCCGACGGCAAACATGGCGTACACGTACCGCTTTCGAAACAATGCCCTGGGGGTCTTTGAAAAAAAAGGGACCACCAATACTCCATTCGATGTGTTCAGTAACAGGAAGAGCTGGCCAATTCGGCCTGCTGCTGCAACTTCGGCAATCTGGCTGACATGTCCAAAGACTGCAATCAGAAACAGCGAAACCTGCCCCTGCAACGCCTGATACACGGTTCCTGGCAGCAGCGGAACCAGAAACTTTATCATTTCCCTGCCATGCTCTTTTGAAGCCTTCCGCGGCACTGCAATCCACCGCCGCGCCATGATTCTGTAAGACACTCCCATGACGACGATGCTCAGCGTGTTCGCGAGGATTACCGTAGTCGATGAGATGCTGTGCATGTAATACAGTACTACAGATGCGGCGATGCGCAGAACTGCGGCCGCGATCTGCGGACTATAGAAGGAAACCAGCCTGTTATTCAGCAACAGAGGTATCTCGTAGTACGAGGCCCACGCCTGAAACTGCACAGTAAGCAAAACAGCTAGAGCAAGCAGGATTAGTTCTTGGCGGCCATGTGCCACGATTTCTGAGTTATGAAACAATATAGCTAGAAGGATGACGGAGCCTGCAATAATGATCAGCAGGACTTGTCTGAGATAGCTTGCGGTTTTTATATAAGATCCAAGGAGATCTTTATCTTGATACCTGGTACCAACAAGCCCGGAAATCGCCCCGCCAAAGCCTATATCTGTAAGAATTGTAATCATTCCCTGAATGCCAAGCGCTATAGCATAGATTGCGAAGTCTTGCTTTGACATCAGCCGCAGCAGAAGAAGGCCGGTTGCCGCGTTGAGCAATTGGACCGCGCTCTGCCCGCCGACATAGGCCGAGAGCCTCTTCCAGATCTGTGACGGAATACTAAAGCTCATAAACTCCTTATGAATGACTTGTCGATATGGATTCAATGCGCAAGAACCGCTGGAACAACTCCCCTCGCACCGCTTCCGTTTCAATGTGCCGCGATGGAGTTGTACATTTCCAGATAACGCGAAACCAGTACCTTCCAGCTATAGCAGCTCTCAACTCTTGCCCGGCCCAGCGCACTGCAACGGCTCAATTTCTCCTTATCGCCTATGATTACCCGCATTCTCGCGGCCAATGCTCCGCTCTCTTTCATATCCACATAGAAAGCCGCATCTTTCAAAACCCATTGAAAATGCTCAGACTCGTTACATACAACAGGAACTCCCGCAGCGCATGCCTCCAGCAGAACCATGCCAAATCCTTCGTTGACGGATGCCAGCACGAAGAGATCCGCTGAAGCCAATAGCTCTGGGACGGTGTCCCGGGAGACAGTCATGAATATATGGCGGCCGGGAAGAAGTTTCGCTGCCAATTCTCGCAGTTCCGCAGTCTCTGAGGACGGCTCGCCCGCCATACATAGAAACACCGAATCGTCATGAAGAGCCGCGATCTCCCGTATTGCATAATCGAGTCTCTTGTGCTGGATGTCGAGGACAGCGAGGGAAAGAATGAGGAACTGATCCAGAGGAAGTCCAAACCTCTGCCTTATATCTCTAGAAGACGTAGTTGACCGGAATCTAGCTGAGTCAATGCCATAGGGCAACAAATGCATACGGGCCGGAGCGATGCCAAACTCAATCGCCTGATCCAGGCCAGCCTTGCAGACCTGATGAATATGCACCTCTGGCGAAAAGTGGCGCGGGCTGATCGGTCCGCCATTAGATTGCAGGAGCCTGATTCGAGATCCGGTCCATCGCAGGTAGCGAGCAAGCATATTGCCCATGTTGCCTTCGCTGTAGTGGACGATATCGACCTTTTTCAAAATTAAATATGGAATCAGAGCAATGGTAAAGGTAATCTGCTCCCAGTAATATGCCCGCAAGGGGTTCATGAAGCGCGCCAGGAAGTCGCGATGAAGGCAAGGCACTACGATCTCGTTGGGCAGGCTTCTTCCAGAGCCTTTGAACAAGATCGTATCGGTATGTCCGGTGAGTACTGTGAACAATTCTCTGCTGAAGGCTTCAAACCCTCGATGCACGTGTTCAAGTCCGCAACAGGCGATCGCTACACGCATATTCGGGCTCCCTTGCTATCAAGCACAAAGTTAATCCCTGTTGATCTATTCTGTATTACATAGATCTATCTCGCGCATTGAGGCAGCAGTACGTTAATGAAGTTCTCTATGGAGTAATTTGGCGCACAACACGGGCCGGAACGCCGATCGCCATGGAAAACGGCGGGATGTCTTTGGTTACAACTGCTCCGGCACCGATGATGCTGCCTCTTCCAATGCGCACGCCGGGAAGAACAATTGCACCAGTGCCTAGCCAGCAGTCTTCCTCGATCTTGACCTGCAACTCGATCCCAATCCGCCGAGTCGCGATCTGCTCGGAATGGGTAATGGATGCGATGGAACACCCTGTAGATATCAGGGTCCTCGCTCCGATATGCACGCCTCCGCCGCCAAATATGTGCGTAAAGCTGTTAATCACAACATCGTCTTCCAGTGAAACTCCGCGTGTTCCCCAGATGATTGCATGTGGGCTGATCATGACCCTGGCTCCGCAAGAATCAAGCGATTGCTTAAGTAGAACATCCCTGTATTCCTGGTGCCAGCGGATGAACTTCTCGACGCATCTGAATATTAGTTTCCGCATCTTGGCTCCGCCACTTCTAATCTGCTTTTCCTTGAAAATAACTAGGGCGTGTTAACACTAATCTTGTTATAATTGAAATCAATGGAGATCGCCGAGAAGCAGTTCGAAAAGATCAAGGACAGCCTGCCAATTCAGCGCGGGAATGTAAAACTTCAGAACCTCACAGT
>Ga0302320_10021479_pt1 | contig 12806 bp, 9 predicted proteins | sample Bog_T0_3_FD_202130 | JGI IMG/M metagenome (GOLD analysis project Ga0302320, IMG submission 202130) | Peat permafrost microbial communities from Stordalen Mire near Abisko, Sweden - Bog_T0_3 | ecosystem: Environmental > Terrestrial > Soil > Wetlands > Peat | place: Sweden: Abisko, Stordalen Mire...
TCGCAATGACCGGGGGTCAGCCCATCGACGGCAAGCTCTCTGTCGAGGACATGGCGAACCAGCTTTATTGGGAAGGCGTGCGCCCCATCGTGATCGTCACCGACGAACCCGACAAATATCCGTCTTCCGTATCATGGCCCGCCGGCACCATGGTGCGCCATCGCAAGGAACTCGAGATGGTTCAGCGCGAGCTGCAGCAGGTCAAAGGCGTCACCGCGATCATCTATGATCAAACGTGCGCCGCGGAGAAGCGGCGGCGGCGCAAGAGAAATCAGTTCCCCAATCCGCCGAAGCGCGTGTTCATCAATCAAGAGGTGTGCGAGGGCTGCGGCGATTGCAACAAGAAATCCAATTGCGTCAGCGTCCAGCCGCTCGACACGGAATTCGGGCGCAAGCGCAAAATCGACCAGTCCAATTGCAACAAGGACTTCAGCTGCCTGGAGGGATTCTGCCCCTCGTTCGTCACAATCCACGGCGGCGGCCCCCGCAAGGGCGAGGCGTCCAGTCCGGCGGCCGAACTCGACTCGGTGTTCGCCGCGCTTCCCGCGCCCAAGACCCTGCCGCTCGATGAGGCCTACAACGTGCTGATCACCGGTATCGGCGGCACCGGAGTCCTCACCGTCGGCGCGCTGCTCGGCATGGCGGCGCATGTCGACCAAAAGGCCTGCAGCGTGATGGACATCACGGGCATGGCACAGAAGGGCGGATCGGTGATCACGCACCTGCGATTCGGGGCCACCAAGGATTCCCTGTTCGCCACCCGGCTGTGGGAGCAATCCGCGGACCTGCTCATCGGGTGCGATCTCGTGGTGAGCACCAGCCAGGCCACGCTCGATCTCGTGCGCAGCGAGCGCGCGCACATCGTCGTCAACAGCGATGTCGTTCCGACCGCTCAATTCCAGTCCAATCAGGCCATCGATTTGAGCCAGGACAAACTGCTCGACATCTTGGCGGTGCGAGTGAGCAAGGATCGACTGACGGCGATCCCCGCGACTTCGACCGCGGTCCGCGTACTCGGCGACAGCATCGGCACGAATGTCTTCATGCTGGGCTTCGCCCTTCAAAAAGGCCTTTTGCCGCTGTCCCTGGAATCGGTCGAGCAGGCGATCCGCCTCAACGGCGTCGCCGTGAAGGACAACCTCCACGCGCTCAGCTGGGGCCGTCTCGCGGCTCACGATGAGGCCCGCGTGCAGGCACTCATGTCCGAGGAGTCCGGAGGCGCGGTCCTCGAAGAGCCGGTGCCGAAAACAACCGAGGAAATCGTCGCACACCGCGTGCGCCATCTCACCGCTTATCAGAATGCGGCTTACGCGAAAGAGTATTCGGATTTCGTCGAGAAGGTTCGTGCCGCCGAACAGCAGAGACTTGCCGGCTCCACGGCGCTCGCGCAGACGGTCGCCTGGTCGTTGAGCAGGCTGATGAGCTACAAGGACGAATACGAGGTGGCCCGCCTGTACACGGACGGCAATTTCGCACGCCGCATCAAGCAGCAGTTCGAGGGCAAGTACAAGCTCGAATTCAATTTATCCCCGCCGATCATCAATCCCAAGGACAAGACGACCGGCAATCCGCGAAAGGTCGCTTTTGGACCGTGGATGCTCTCGGGTTTCAAGCTGCTCGCGCGCATGAAGGGGCTTCGAGGCACCGCGTTCGACATTTTCGGGTACACAGCCGAGCGCAAGAGCGAGCGGCAGTTGATCGTTGACTACAAGAAGCTGGTCGAGGGGCTGTTGCCGGTGCTCAATTCCGAGAACCGGGCGCTCATCGTGCGCATCGCCGGTCTGGCGGACACGATCCGAGGGTATGGACACGTGAAGGACGAGAACAAGCGCCAGTACGATGAGGAACTGGCGAAGCTGCTGACTTCCCTCGACGCAGTCAAGGTCGCGAAGGCTGCTTGAACAGGTGCGCGGCCCGAATCGCCTGGGCCGCGCCGCTCACGCACCGTTATTCGTCGTCGTCGCTGTTGGAGCTGCCCGAGCCGCCGGGAACGGCGTCCATGGCAATCAGCTGCTCCTTCATTTTATGAAGAACGGTTTCCGCGCGCAGGATGTCCGTGGCGGAGATCCCCGTCATGATTTCGGCGTTCACCACCTTGGCGATTTTCTGGATCTGCCCCAAGAGCTTCACGCCTTTGGTGGTCATGACCACGCGTTTCGCGCGGCGATCGCCGGGTTCGGGCTGCCGTTCCACGTATTCGCTCGCTTCGAGGCGATCAATAAGTCCGCCGAGCGTGACCTTGCCGACGTCCATCACCTTGGACAACTCGGTCTGCATCATTCCCCCGCCGTTGTGACGGGAAAGGTTCGCCAAAACCCACCATTGCGACCGCGTGACGCCGAGCGGGCGCAATGCCTTGTCGACCACCGTGCGCCGCAGTCTCGAAACGTCGTGAATCAAGAATCCCAGTCGAAACGGGCGCTCTTCTTTCGCCATTCAATACTCCATTTTTTTCGCGCAAAACCGGCCATAAAATACATGCCGAGGATAAGGTTAGCGTGATTATAGTAAAAAAGCGAGCGTTTGCCGGGCCGGCGCGGTCCCAGCCCTCAATAGATCAACTGCAGCAATTCACCCGGAGTGCCCATGACCAAGTCCCCATTTGAAACCTCTGCGAACATCCAGGACCTGACGCGTCGGGTGGGCCAGTTCATGGAGCGGGAAGTCTATCCGGCCGAGGCGACCTACTACGCGCAGGAGGCCGCCTCCGACAACCGCTGGACCTGGCAGCCCATACTGCGGGAGCTGCGCGCCAAGGCGAAAAGCCAGGGACTGTGGATATTCCCGATGGACCGTGAGGTCGGGGGGATGGGGCTGTCGTTGCTCGACTATGCGCCGCTCGCTGAAATCATGAGCACCTCGCCGTTCGGCACCGAGGTGTTCAACTGCTACACCGGGATGATCTGGTACATAAAGCTGATCAACGATCATGCGACGCCGGCGGTGAAGGAGCGCTTCCTGCGGCGTTTGGTCGACGGCGAAATCCGCGCCGCCATCAACATCACCGAGCCTGACGTGCCGGGTTCCGATCCCACGGACCTGAAATTCGACGCCCGGCGCGAGGGGGACGAATACGTGCTGTCGGGCCGCAAGGTTTGGGCCACGGGCAGCATGATGAAGGAATGCGAAGCGACGCTGGTGCTCGTGCGGACCAACCAGGACGCGCCTCGGCACGCACGCCATTCGATCATCGTGGTGCCGCGCGACGCGCCCGGCCTCACGGTCGAGGGCTACGACACGTGTTTCGGCTACGACCATGCGCCCTATGGGCATGCGCGCATGCGCTTCGATAACGTGCGGGTGCCGTTGGAAAACCTCCTGGGCAAGGAGGGCGAAGGATTCGCCATGATGCAGGCGAACATGGGGATCGGGCGGATCGCCATTGCCATGGGCGGCGTGGGCGCTGCCGAGCGGGCGCTTCGTGAAATGTGCAAATGGGGAGATGAGCGGGTGATCTCGGGCCAGAAGCTTTCGGAGCGCGGCGTATTCGTCGATGCGGTCGCGCGCTCGCGCGCGGAAATCGACCAGATGCGCTCGCACGTCCTGCGCACGGCCTGGATGATCGACACCCTGGGCATGAAGGCGGCGCGCAGCGAAGTCGCGCAGTGCAAAGTGCTGGCGCCGAACATGGCGCTCGCGGTCCTCGACCGTGCGATCCAGTTCCACGGCGGCGCGGGCGTGGCGCACGATCGGCCGCTGGCGGAGATGTACGCCTATCAGCGAGTCTCGCGCATCGGCGAGGGAGCCGACGAGGTGCATCGCGAATTCATCGCGAGACTCGAGCTCAACCGGCAGCGCGAACTGCGCGCGGCGAAGGGCGCGCCGGCCCGCTAGAACGAGCGGGCCATCACGCTCCAATCAGTTCAGCTGAAACCTTGAATCCGCACCGGGGGCTCCGCGCCGAACACGGGACGCCCGGTTCCGTCGCGCCGCGCGATCCTCCATATCGGATCCGGAAAGGCGAGCGGATTCTCGACGATGGCGGCGGCCTGCTCCCCGATCTCCGCGTCGGTCACCCACTCAGGGTCGGCTCGATCGCGGGTGCTCGCCCCGTTGACGATCGAGGCGATGATCAATTCGCGCACCTGCACCGGATTCGACGCGAGCTCAGCGGCGAGCCCGCGGTACATCATGCGCAGCGCCGCCTGCGCCGCCGATTGAGGTACACCTCCGCGCAATATGAAGTCGCAAGATCCGCCACCGATCCCGAGCAGCACGCCGCCGGGTGAGATCGCGGGAATGAAGGCGCGCGCCGCCGTGAAGTGTGCGATCAAATCGCCATGCAGCAGCGCGGCCAGCGATTCGGACGTGCGCGAGAGCAGGGGAGCCGGTTCACGCCGACTGTTCACCGATATGATCACCGCGTCGATCGAGCCGCAGTGCCTGCGCACGTCTCCGAGCAAGTCTTGCGCGAGGGAGTCCGTTGCCACGGATCCGGCCAGCGATTGCAGGCGGAGCGGCTGCGCCAGCCCGTCGACAAGCGCGGCAAGCCGGCCGGCGTGCCGGGCCGCGGCGATGACGTCGTGGCCGCGCCCCAGCAAGGCCCTGACGATGCCGCTGCCGACATCGCCGGTTGCGCCGATGACCAGGACGGTTTTTGCCATCACCCGTACCCGAGCTGCCGTCCGGCCAGATCGAGCATGATCTCCTCCGATCCGCCGCCGATCGCCACGACCCGCACCTCGCGATAGATCCGCTCGGTTTTCGTCCCCTCGACGAACGAGGCCCCGCCCAGCACTTGCGCGGCTTCGCGCGCCACCGATTCGAACATGCGGGTCGCCTGCACTTTGAGCAGAGCCAGATCGGCCGGGCGGGATTTACCCTGGATGAACTGCCAGGCGCACAAATCGGTCCACGCCTGAGTCGCCTCGAGTTGGCGTGTCATGTCCGCAAGCTTGCTGCGGATCACCGGATGCTCGCCGAGGCGCTTGCCGAAGGTGTGCCGGTCCTTCGCCCAGCCGATCGCCTCCTGAAGACAGATTCGGGCGTACGCGGTGCACTGCTGCGCGGCCTGCAGGCGTTCGCCGTTGAAATTCTCCAGAATGCGCACGAATCCGCCGTTTTCGGGCCCGATGAGATTCTCGGCCGGCACTTCCACCTGATCGAAATAGAGCGCCGCGGTATCGGAGGAATGCCACCCCATTTTGCGGAGCCTGGTCTGCGTGAAACCCTTCATCCCCCTCTCGATGAGCAGCAGCGATATGCCGCTCATACCCTCGCCCCCGGTACGCACCGCCGTGAGGTAGTAGTCGGCGCGCATGCCGTTGGTGATGAAGATCTTCGAGCCGTTGACGATGAAGCGGTCGCCCCGGCGCTCGGCCCGGGTCTGCAGGCGGGCGACGTCCGATCCCCCGGAGGGCTCGGTGACCGCGATGGCCATGATTTTCTCGCCGGCGATGACCGCGGGTGCGATGCGCTGCTTCATGGGCGCGCTGCCCAGCAGCAGGATGGGAGGCAACGCGACGTTGTGGGTGAGAAGTCCGGCCATGAAGCCGCCGGCGCCCGGCCGCGCCAGCTCCTCGACCTTCACCAGGTGATGGAAGGCGTCGATCCCCTCCGAAGTGCCGCCGAATTCCTCCGGGAAGCCCAATCCGAGGACGCCGGCCGCGCCCGCCTTGCGGTGCAGTTCCCGGGACACTTCGCCGGCCGCCTCCCATTCTTCGATGTGCGGTGCGGCCTCGCGTTCGACGAAACGCCGCACCGACAGCGACACGGCTTCGTGCGTATGGTCATAGAACGGCGAGCGCGCGCGCCAATCTTCGAACAGCTCCGTGGCTTCTATCGCAGCGGGCATGGCCGTCACGTCCTATAAAAGGCAGGGCGAATAGGGTCGCATTATTATAGTATGCTTGCAACCGAAGAACTACGCGGGAGAACGCCGATGAGCAGATATGGCTACACAGAAGAGCATGAGATGTTCCGCCGAACGGTGCGCGCCTTTCTCGACAAGGAGCTCGAGCCCCACTACCGCCGCTACGCCGAGAAGGGCGGCGTCGACAAGGACTTCTGGCGCAAGGCGGGCAGCGCCGGAATTCTGGGTTCGGGCGTGCCGGAAGAATTCGGCGGCCCGGGCGGGGACTTCGTGTTCAACGTGATCTTGGCGGAGGAACTCGGCCGTTCTGTGGGGTCATCCCTCACCGGAAGTTCGCTGATGGCGGACATCGCAACCTACATACTCATGGGTTTCGGAACCCCGGAACAGAAGGCGAAATACGCGCCCGGGATTCTGTCGGGCGAAATCAGCCAGGCGATGCCGCTCACCGAGCCGGATGCCGGCAGCGACGCCACGGCGATCAAGACCACCGCGATCCGCGACGGCAATCAGTATGTGATCAACGGCGACAAGTTCTTCATCTCGAACGGCGCATCGGCTGATGTGTTGTACGTGGTGGCCAAGACGGACCCCGCAAAGCGCGGCCGCGGCATGAGCGTCATCATCGTCGATGCGAACACTCCGGGATTGACACGCCGCAAGATTCCCATGGTCGGCTGGCCGGCGGGAGACACCGGCGAGCTCAATTTCCGCGACGTGCGGGTGCCGGTCGAGAATCTGCTGGGGAAGGAAGGTGAGGCCATGCAGGTGCTGATGGGCACCTTCTTGGAGGATCGTCTGCAGATCGCGGCGCGATGTGTCGGCGCCGCCGAGACGGCGCTCGACCTGACGCTGGCCTACGTCAAGGAGCGCAAGGTCTCGGGACAGCGCGTGATCGACTTCCAGAACACGCAATTCGTGCTTGCCGAAGCGAAGACCGACATCGCGGTGGGGCGTGCGTTCCTCGACCAGTCCATCATGAAACTTCGGGACAAGACGTTCACGTTCGAAGAGGGCGCGATGCTCAAGCTGTGGCTCACGGAAATGGAGAATCGCGTCGTCGACAAATGCCAGCAGATGTTCGGCGGCGCCGGGCAGATGCGCGACACGCCCATCGCCCAAATGTACACCGCCGCGCGGATTCAACGCATCTACGCGGGAACCTCGGAGCTGCAGAAGGTCGCCATCGCCAAGTCCATGATGGCCTGAGCCGCCGCCGCGGTTCAGCGGGCGGCCGCGTGAAACCGCATGCGCAGCGAGGGGATGGCGCGGAATACGAGGATGGGCGAGAAAGTCACCTCGCGCTCCAGTATGTCCGCGCCGTCGAAGTTCGCGGTGAGCGCCGAGAAGAACTCGGTCAGCTGCATCTTGGCGAGCAGATGCCCGATGCAATGATGCATTCCGGGGGCGAAGGTGAGCGAGGAGTCGTTCTTGCGGCTCAAATCGAGTTCTTCCGGCCGCTCATAAACCCGCGGATCGCGGTTGCCGGCCGCCTGCATGAGAAATACGACGTCGCCTTTCTTGATGGCACGGCCGTGCCAGTCGAAGTCGGCCGCGGCGACTCGTGGTTGCGCAGCCGACATGGCGGTGTAGCGCATGATCTCCAAGACGCTGTCCAGGCTCCGCTCCGGGTGTTCGCGGAAATAGCGCCAGCTGTCGGGATGCTTCGCGAGCGCGGCGACGCCCAAAGTCATGGAATTGTTGGTCGTGTCGTGTCCGGCAACCAACGCAACCTGCAGCACGGCGATGATTTCCTCATCGGTCAATGAAGCCTCTCCCTCCTTCGCCAGCACCAGCGCACTGATGAAATCATCGAAGCCCTGAGGATTGCGGCGCCGATCCGCGACGCGATCCGTGAAATGCTCCGTCATTTCGGCGAACGCCCGGTCGGCGGCTTCCACCCATTCCGCCTTGGGATGCGGATTGCCGAGGCCCACCATGACATCGCGCGCCCACACCCGAAGACGCGGAGAGAGTTCCTCGGGCATGTCCAAGAGCTTCAATATCACGGCGCCGGGCAGCGCGAATCCGATATCCCCGTTGAACTCCACTTCTCCGCGAGTCTCGATGAGCTCCATCAACTGCGCCACTTTGGCGCGGGCGAAGGGCCGCAGCCGCTCGACCACGGGTTTGCCGAAAGCCTTCCCCAAGAGCTTGCGCAGCAGCGTGTGCCTCGGCGCATCGATGTTGGTGATGTGGTGGGGCGAATATTTCACGAGATTCGGCAGGCGCGTCGCCCATTGCTCCGGCGGGATGACGGCGTAGAACGCGGCTGCCTGCCGCACGTTCGACATGGGCAGGCGGCCGCTGAAGGCATCGACGATGTCCTGGTGCCGGGTGATCACCCAGCATTGGGCCGCCTCGTGCCAATGGATCGGGTCGCTTTCACGGAGCTTGTTCAGTTCGACGAACAGGCGGTCGCCCAGCGCGCCCGCCTCGGTGAGGTCGATATCGTCCGTTTTCATCGTTGCCGACATGGTGCGCTCCGCAAGTTTCGAGACTAGGCCCGCTGCTCGAGTCCTTGCACATACAAATTGACGATCTCGCGGACGTAGCTGCGACGCTGGGCCGCGGAGCTCTCCACATTGATGCCGAGCAGATAGCGGAATCGCGCGGGTCCGACCAGCGCGCCGAAGAAGCTTTCCGCGATCAATTCCGTCGAGGCACAGCGGATCTTACGCTTTTTTTTCTGCCCCTCCAGATAGGAGGCCAGGGCGGCGATGGAGCGCTCCGGCCCGGCCTGGTACGCGATCTTGCCGGCCTCGGGGTATTCCTGAACCGCGGAACTGATCAGGCGCGTCATGGCGAGGTTTTCCGGAAGCAGCATGCCGTGCATGTACGCCTCGCCGAAGCGGCGCAGAGCTTCCGACAACCCGACGTCGTCGGTGAAGTGCAGCGCTCGAAGCTCCAGCATGGTCTCACCGGCGACCGCCTCGATCACCGCCTTGAACAGCGCCTTTTTGTCCTTGAAGTGATTGTAGAGTGTCTGGCGCGCGATGCCGCCCTCGCGAATGATCGCATCGATGCTGGCCGCAAATCCCTCGCGCAGGAACACCTTCCTGGCCGCCTCGACGATGGCACCGCTCGATTGTACGGTTCGTCTTTCGAACATGAATCCCCAAACCGCCGTGCCGTTGACGCAATAGACTAGATAGTCTAGTCTATTTCGGAACACGGGGAAATTCAATCCGGAGGCCGTTCATGCAAACAGTGCGCAACCTCGCCGATCCCGAACCTGCCGCAGCTCTGAGCCGGCATCCGGAACGTCTCGTCGATCTGTCCACCACGGAAAAATTCTCTTTTTCGCCGGCCGATCTTCACGACCTGCAGCTCGGCGCGCTCAAAATGCGCTTCGAGACGCTGGCCGACGAGGTTCCCGTGCTCGGACGATTCGCGCAGGATCAGGGCCTCAAAGAGATCCGCTCACTCGAGGATGGCGCGCTTTTGCTGCTTCCGCACACCATCTACAAGTCCTATCCGCTGGCGGCCGTCGAGAACGGGGATTTCGACCGCATGACGCGCTGGCTCGCGACGCTCACCGCGATCGATGTGTCCGGCGTCGATGCCTCTGCCTGCGTGAGCATCGACGATTGGATCGATCTGCTCGACGACCGCACCTCGCTGCGGCTGCGGCATTCCTCCGGCACCACCGGGAAACTGTCGTTCATCCCGGGCAGCGTGCGCGAGACTCACACGGCGGCGATGGGCTTCAAGCGCTTCTTCCAGGGATTCGGCGACGAACCGGATGCCTCGGTCACCGGCGTCGGGGAGCTGCCCATCATCGGGTTCGGCCATCGACGCGGCGCGATGGCTTTTGCCCGTATGCTCGATTCGGTCCAGCATCATCTTTACCGGGATGACCGGTCCATGATCGTCACCACGCACCCGGGCCGGTTGAGCGCAGACATGCTGTCTCTGGGCGGGCGGCTTCAGAGCGCTGAGGCGCGCGGCGAACTCGGCAAACTGAAGCTTTCGCCAGAGCTGCTCGCGCGCCGCGAGGAGTTCATGAAGGAACGGGCCGAGCAGCCCGCGCAATTGCAGGAATTCTTCCGGCTGATCGCCACCCGGTTCAAAGGCCGGAGGGTGATCCTGAACGGCGTGGTGCCGCCGGTGGTCGACACCGCGATAGCCGCCGCGGCGCAAGGCCTGCGGAACGTCTTCGCGACCGACAGTCTGATGTTCCTCGCGGGAGGCGCCAAGGGCCGAAAGCTGCCGGAGGACTATCCCGCAATCGTGGAACGGTTCACGGGCGTGCGCTACCCGCGCACCGGCTTCGGCATGTCGGAAGCCGCCTCGGGCATTACGCGGATGTGTCCCGCCGGGCGCTACCACATCCTTCCCAACATCATCCCCTACGTGATCCATCCGCAGAGCGGCGCGGTCTTGCCGCGCACCGGCGTGCAAACCGGCCGCTTCGGGTTCATCGACATTGCGGCGGAGCTGCGCTGGGGCGGCTTTTTGAGCGGCGATGAGATCACCTTGAATCAAAGCGAATCATCGGCGTGCACCTGTGGACGCCTCGGCGCCTTTATCGAGGGCGAGATACGCCGCTACTCCGAGACCGAGGGCGGCGACGACAAGATCACCTGCGCGGGAGCTCCCGCGGTGCACGACAACGCACTGCAGTTCTTGAGCTCCGTATGAGCTACCACATCCCGTTGATCATCCGCGGACGGGTCATCGAGGACCGGGATCTCGAGTTCGGCGGGCGCCGCGGCGGGGTGGCCTTCACCACCGCGGATGTGCGCAAACATCTCGCCGGGCTGCCATTGTCGCCGCCCTCCCGGCTGGCGGAGCTTCACTCGATTCCCTTCGAGCAGATTCTCGACTACCTCGACGACCTCGGGCGGCGCCTCGATCTCGACAACAACCGCTATCTGCAGGAGGCTTTCGAACTCTCGAGCCAGACGTCGGGGCTCAGCCGCGAGGTCATGCGGCACTTCTATTCGACCATCGGCTCGCTGTACCGGCGCGAGGCCGTGCGCGAGCATGCCGAGAACACCATCGGCGTGAGGTATCTCGACGGCTGGGTGGAACGGCGAATGGCGAGCGGCTGCGTGGCCCACATCCGCGCGTTCGGAGTCCGTGCGGTGCATGTGCTCGCCGGCAACGTCCCGGTGCCCTCCGCCATGGGCGTCATTCGCAACGCGATCACGCGCAGCGATGCGATCTTCAAGACGCCCTCCAACGATCCGATCACGGCCGCCGCGATCGCCCGCACCATGATCGACATGGCGCCGGATCATCCGATCACGCGGCATCTCTCGGTGGCATACTGGAAGGGCGGCGATGCCGAGGTCGAGCAGGCGCTGTACCGCCCGGACCACATCGACAAGATCGTCGCATGGGGCGGATCCGCATCCATGACGCATATCACGAAATACATTCAACCCGGCATCGATCTCGTTGCGATGGATCCGAAGCTGTCCTCGTCCATCATCGGCCGCGACGCCTTTGCGGACGAGGCGACCATGAAGGCGGTAGCGGCGCGGCTGGCGATCGACGTGGGCTACCTCAATCAGCAAGCGTGCGCCAGCGCGCGCGTGGTCTACGTGCAGACCGGGACCGACTCCGAGGGCATCGCCAGAGCGAACCGCTTCGGACGCTTGTTGTTCGATGCGGTATTGGCGCTTCCGCCTCACGCAAGCGGCCCCGCGAGCCGGCTGTCGCCCCAACTCGCGGAGGAGCTGCAGTCGTTGCGCGTGATGAGCGAGGATCACAAGGTCTTCGGCGGGGGGCGCGAGGGTGCGATCATCGTGTCGCAGAACGAGGAGCCGGTCGACTTCGCCGCCTCATTGACGGATCGAGTCGCCAATCTGGTGCCGTTCTCCGATATGCAGACGCCGATCCGTTCCGTCAACTCCTACACGCAGACCATCGGTGTTTATCCCGACGCATTGAAAGAGCAGATCCGCGATCAGCTGGTGTTCAACGGCGCCCAGCGGCTGACTTCGCTCGGCTACATGCTCAAGGCGGCGATGGCGGGGCCGCACGACGGCATAGAGCCCGTGCGGCGGATGTGCAAATGGATCATCGATGAATCCAACGATCCCGCCCGAGTGCCCCTGCTGTCGGTCGCATAGCCTGCTCGATGCATGAGCGGCGAAGCCCCGGGTGAATTCGCGCGCGGCTGGCGCGTACTCCTGGCCGCGGCGACCGGCGTGGCCTGCGGCCTGAGCGGCATTCCCTTCTATGCGCTGTCCTCGTTCATCGCTCCGCTGCATGCTGATTTCGGCTGGACGCGGGGCGAAATCGGCGTGGCGGGCACCATCCTCGTGGTCGGCAATTTTTTCACCGGACCCATCGTCGGGCACATCTGCGACCGCTATGGCGCGCGGCGGCTGGTGTTGCCCTCCATCGCCCTGCTCGCACTGGCGACGGCCGGCCTGCGATTCATCGGCGGGCCGCTGCTCACGCTCTACGGGGGTTATGCACTCGTGGTCATCGTCGGTGCGGCCACGACTTCTGTCACCTACACACGCGTCGTGACCACCTGGTTCAACCGCTCGCGCGGTTTGGCGCTCGGCATCACCATGGCGGGCTCGGGCGTCATCGCGATATTCACGCCGCTGCTGATGGCACAGGTGATCGGCTCGTTCGGATGGCGCGCCGCGTATCTGGCGTGCGGCCTCATCACGCTCATTCCCATACCGCTCATAGCGCTCTCGCTGCGCGAGCTCGGCCGCGGCGAGACCGCCTCCGCGGTTTCCGGGGCCATGCCGCGCGCCGCCGTGCGAGACCGGCGCTTTTGGACCCTGGTGGCGGCGGCCGCGCTGATTTCGCCCGCGATCAGCGCGGTGGTCATCCATCTGCAGCCGATTCTCGCGGATATCGGTCTGAGCGCGCCCCGTGCGGCCCGCAGCGCGGCACTGCTCGGCGTGGGAATCATTCTCGGGCGATTCCTCTCGGGGAGCCTCCTGGACCGCTTCAATGGGCCGGTGGTTGCGATGCTGCTGTTTCTCATGCCGGCGGCGGGCTATTTGCTCGTGTACAG
>Ga0302320_10021480_pt1 | contig 12806 bp, 12 predicted proteins | sample Bog_T0_3_FD_202130 | JGI IMG/M metagenome (GOLD analysis project Ga0302320, IMG submission 202130) | Peat permafrost microbial communities from Stordalen Mire near Abisko, Sweden - Bog_T0_3 | ecosystem: Environmental > Terrestrial > Soil > Wetlands > Peat | place: Sweden: Abisko, Stordalen Mire...
CCCTCCAAAATCTTCTTCCCTCTTCCCCTAATCACCCCATCCAGTAGACTCCGAACTTGTTTACACCCATCCACACCCACCGCCAACATGCCTTCTAGCCTCTGTGCTTGCACTCGTGTCTCCATCACTAGCACTACTACTTCTTCTATTGAGTTTTCGATTTCTTGTGATGTACTGTTTTTTATTTTTGTATTAGAGTTCATACTTTTAATGAGAGAAATCGAGAAATCCAAAAAAAGGAATGCGACAAACCTCGACCCCGTAGTCCCAACCGTTAATCCAGGCAACTCCGACTCCTCCTCGGCATTCAAATCCAGTAGCGGATCCGCCGCTTCGTCGTTACTCGAATAAGAACCCGTACTGCCTGCCGTGACGGCACAAATTAACGATGGCATAGGTATCCCCGCATCCACGAGTGCTAATGTAGATGCATTTATTAAGCAGGCGAGGAGGGAGCCGTCCAGAGCCAGGATGTGCAGGGAGATGGTGAGCGAGGAGGAGGGGTATAGGGAGGTGAGGAGATGCGGTTGAAAGGTTGATTGGAGGGTGTGGGTGAGTTCTTGGATTCGTCTTTGTGGAGTTGTGTTGTCAGTTCTCTACTCTGGGGATGGGGACCGAGGAAATGACAAATGGGAATGGGGAATAAAAGATAGAAAGCTAACTCACTTATCTCCCCTCCCATACCTCTTCCTATCCGTCCCCGCAAAAGCAGCAATACTAATCTCAACCCTCACTTCACACCTCTCTCCTCCTGTTCCTGTCCCTCCCCCACCTCCTCCTCTACCACCGGCCGCCCCACCAGTTCTTGCTTTTGATACAGAAGGATCGGTGGGTCCATATACTGTACAGAGGATTTTCGTGTTGCCCATAGAGAGATAAGAGGAGCCATCAGCAGAGGGCTGGGTTGAGATTTGGGCGGTTAGGTGACGCAATTCGTTCCACCGTCGACCGTCGAGGCGGAGGAGGGAGAGAGCGTAAGTTGAGGTGTCGAGTGGCATTTTGGGGGGGGGTTCGTGGTATGGAGGCAGTGTTCAGGAGAATGAGAGGTGATGTTGGGAGGAAATGGCGCAATATTGATTTCAATATTGATTTGGTAGGTGGATGCAACTAGAGATTCAGAAAATATAGACAGGAATTGGCATTAGACAGACACGCTTGTGCTCAAAGCTGTGGGTTGAAGGTTGTTGACGAGGGAGGAAATTTATTTGGATGCGGTGGGGGGAAAAAGATTAGATTGAATAGATTAGATTTTGCAGGGATCAGCTTTAGATGAACTCGCTTGATAGCCAGGGATCGGTGAAATGATATTCCGATTTCAACTTCCCTTGACCTCATGACAACTGATTTTGTGAAACGTTTTGACTTTGTTGATTCGATGTACCAGTATGAAGTGAACTATCGAAGGTCATGTGTTACATATCTTCAAATGCGGCTTTAGGTTCAGAGATGTTCTACCGTGACTTTCTCAGAACCTCCAGGCTTTCATCGACCATCTCCTTCCACAAAGCAAGCTGTGCATGCCGAACTCCCTCTTGCGTATATATGGCCTCGAGGCAGGTAGTAGCATCACATATACCAACATATAAATACAACTCTCATCACATTATACGAGGCGTAGATTTCACCAATGACAATCCGATATCCTTTTGTGTAACTGCAGTGCAGGTACGTATGCAAAGCATCCTACCACCGATTGGACATCAGCAAGCCGAGGTCTTTCCCAAAGCAATATCAGAGCGATATATATCCCGCGAGAAGGAAGTTCGCGTATCTCCCGCTCGTCAAATAGATCTTCAAATCATCTAGATTAATGTCTGACCCCACCACCAGACCGGATATAAAGTCTCGTTCGGGAAGGTGCCACGTTCACATTTATTCTTTACCACCTTATGGAAGACAAACCCCTTTCACGTGGCCTTCCACATGTTTAGAATTGAAGGAATATCATGGGCTATTGGTCATCACCTGGCTTCAATCCTACGGTTCCTGCAGCTAAACAAAGCTTCTTTTTGTTCGTTGCATGCATCAGGAGCGGGAAGCATGTGCAATGTCGACTCAAAATGTCCAAAAGAGTCATTTCCCGCAGAGTCTCTCTTTTCATTCATTTCGTATAATGTGATAGATAAACTTCGGTCTCTCCCTCATTTGCATAGTTGCTTCAAGTGCCTCTTCCATTCTCTCCATTCTCTCGCTCTTCGGTCCTTCGCTACTACTTATCATATGTCACAAATATGTTTCGAATACTTCCCATCCTTGCTGCTTGCTTGAGCCTTGTATATGCCATCCCCATTAGTCTCGATGGCATTTCCGAGAGGGATTATGTTGGCAAGTTGTTTTGCTACGCGCCTAAGTTTGCATTTCACTAATTTCGTTTCCAGGAGTCACTTCAGAACAGCTTGCCAATTTCATCTTGTTCTCTCAGTACTCTGCAGCAGCATATTGTGCCAACAATATTAATAACCCAAGTACCGTATACATCAGCTGTTCCGCAAATGGCGGCCAATGCGCTGAAGTCGAGGCACTGAAACCAACACTCTACACTTCCTTCTACCAGTAAGAGCTGACCATGCAATAATTCATCATCCATAGAGCTAAGACATCTTAGGATTGGAGGCCAGAAAACCACTGGATACGTAGCAATTGATGCCACCAACCAACTCATCATAGTAGCCTTCGAAGGAACCCCAGGATTGACCAGCGCAGAATTTATCGACAATCTAGAACTTGACCGAAAGGACACAACGATCTGTGGTGATGCCGATACAAACGATAGCTGTGAAATCCATTCTGGATATCTTGAAGCATGGGAAGATGTCGAAAGTATTGTGGCTGCTGCTTTGGAATCAGCTACGGCGAAATACCCAACTTATAAGATTATTTTTACCGGCCATAGTCTGGGTGCTGCCATTGCAGCTATTGCTACTGCTGTTGAGAGAAATGCTGGATATGTTATTGATCTTGTAAGTTCTGAACATTTAAGTCCTAGACAAGGAACATTTGAAATGACTAAGGTCTTAGTACTCCTATGGACAACCACGTATTGGTGCCCAAGACATCTCTACCTATATCACGAACCAAGCTCCCGATCTTGGTAACAACTATCGCGTCACGTAAGTCTTTGAGGCTCTCGTCTCCCCTCCTCTCAGCACCCCCAGAACACAATCAAACTAACAATTCCAAAAGCGACTATAACGATCTCGTTCCCCAATATCCGGCACACACAGATGTCTTTGGCGCAGATTGGGATCACATCACTCCAGAATACTATATCACGATCAACGGCACAGATATCACATCAGATGAGATTAACGTCATTACAACGCCGCTCTTTAGCTTAGCTGGTAATTCGGGATGGACTTGGCTTGGTAGCTCGATTACGGCGCATAGGGAGTATTTTGGGTATATTTCAGAGTGTGGTTAGGAGAAAGGGCGTTGGAAGGCAGGCAGATATAATGAAAGCTGAATTTAGTCATTGAATATTACTCATCTTTGGATTTTTCTAGAAAGAATGAAGGACTTGGGTTTCAAATTGTTGACAAGTACAGCCTTTCTATTCTTGCAACTCCCAACTACATTTTCCTCGCTCATTAATACCCTATATAAAAAGCCCTTTTGCTTTTCCTTCTCATTTCTGCAACGTTGACTTTATATATTGCCGAGCTAGGGGATGACGGCAAATGCCTACGTGTGAAATATACTTCGCCGTATCTTTCTTTGCTTTAAACGATAGTTCTTTCAGAACCTATCATTACATTATCCCTTATTATGATGATGTTGATGCGAAACGAAGTGGATTCTTCGATGGCTAGTTACTTTTTATAGACCTGGCAATCGGTTTTAACCGACCCTCCGCTATTACGGAAGGTTATTGGGACATGTTGAGCCAAAAAGGTATATGCTAAAAGCTAAAAGCTAAAAGCTCCCCCACCACAATTAGCTTTTAATTAATTTTCTTAATAATGCTATGATTATATTCAATAAAAAATCGATATTATCGTATAATATTTATTATTATTATATATAAAGTTAATTATTATTAATTTAATAAGCTAATTATTAATTTATTAATTATTATATAGTAATTAAACATAACGATTTTTTTTGGTGTTCTTTACCCCACTTAGCCATCGGGTCGATTAGCCAATTGAATTTAAGGCTTATTTCATATAAGTAAGTGGGATTGCACTCGACATGCCCAAACACCACTACCATTACCACATATTAATTAATTGTTTAATGCGCTACGATCGCTTTCAATTAAAAATTCGATATTATCATAGAAAATTAATTGGGGCAATATGTAAGCTTAATTATTAATTATTTAATAAATTGATTGTTAACTTATTAATTATTATATGATGGTTGGTGATAGTGGGCTTTTAGCTTTTAGCTTCTAGCTGGCTCAACATGTCCCAATAACCTTCAGTATCCGCTCTATTTCTCTGAACAACCGGATGAGCCTCCGTACTTTCAACCAATCACAATACTGCTACAAAGAAGGTTCCCCCTTAAATCCGCTTAGGCCGCTCGCTAAAGGTAAAGCGGCGGAAACAATATCCGCAATTATGCAAAGATGACAATATATATATATATATATAACCCCACTTTATCACTTCAAACTCCTCTATAGCATATCTAGAATTATCTACTCATCACAAGTAATTATTCTATCCTTCACAGAATTAACAAAGTCAACATGTCCTTCAAAATTGCAGGCAAAGACGCTGGGCCAATTGGCTTTGGGCTGCTAAGTATGCGCCTAGCCTTTCACTCATTAATAATCGAAGTAAGTAAAAAGCTGACATTATCTCTAGGTCTTTGCCGACCCCCGGCCCAACCCTACGACTCCGCCATCAAAGTAATGCGCGCGGCCCTCTCGCATGGCGCCAACGTCTGGAACGGCGCCCAACATTACGGCACCCCTACCACCAACTCTCTACACCTGCTCGCGCACTATTTCACCCAATACCCCGCCGATGCTTCAAAAGTAATCCTCACCATAAAAGGCTGTTTCACTGCTGCAGGCCCCGACAATTCCCCTTCTGGGGTACGCACAAGCATCGACACCTGCCTTGAAATATTAGACGGAAAAGTCTTCCTAGATATTTTTGAACCAGGACGAATTGATCCGAAGGTGCCCATTGAAGAGACGGTGAAGGTGATTAGGGATGAGTATATACTCAAGGGAAAGATTGGCGGGTATGGAATAAGTGAATGTAGCGCGTCTACGATTCGCAAAGCTCATGCCATTTACCCTGTCGGAGTGGTAGAAATCGAACTCTCCCTCTTCTCCACCGACGTCCTCACAAATGGGGTTTGGGAAACATGCCAAGAATTGGGAATTCCGATATTAGCATACTCCCCGCTGTCAAGGGGCTTTTTGACAGGTCGGTTTCAGAGCTTGGATGATTTGGATGCGAATGACGCGAGGAGAATGTTTCCGAGGTTTGCGCCAGAGGTGTTCGAGGAGAATTTGAGGCTGGTGAAAGAGGTGGAAAAGCTGGCTGAGAAGAAGGGGTGTACGGTGGCGCAGGTCGCGATTGCGTGGGTGAAGGCGCAGGAAAACAAGGGCGGGAAGAAGGGGCAAGTCATCCCGATTCCAGGGTGTACGACAGTGCAGCGGGTGGAGGAGAATTTGACGGCGGTGCTGCTGGATGAGCGGGAGTTGGAGGAGTTGGATAGGATGTTGGCGGAGATTCAGATAAAGGGGGAGAGGTACCCAGAGCAGTTTAAGAAGTATCAGGATTTGTGAGCGGAAAAGTGAAAGGGTTGGGGAATGGGGTAATTTAGGGTAAAGATATATGTGAACTAAATGATATCTTAACTCTGATCGAATGATTTTACAATATTACCATGCCACCGGCCGAACGTAAGGAATGGAATGGCTGAAGTGAGGTGAAGTAAGTGTTAATTATATACCCACCAAAAAAGAGAAAAGATCTTTAAGTGCTTCAAATTACGTGATTTCAATCTATTCTATCTTAAAGTTCTTTTCCCTTTGGTTATGCTAGATAGATTCTCTTACTATTCTTTTCCTTCTATTATTATCTTTTCTTTTTACCACTTTAATATTTTCTTTTTGCATTATTTTTTATTTAAAAAAAAAATTCTAATATTTTTATTCTTAGCTTTTATTATAATCCTATTTTATAATTCTTAAAAAAAATTTACTAAAATTTGTAGCCGATAGCATAGTGATCGTCTTGTGGTTAAATTTTATTATAATCGAATTTAAATTTAATTGTAAGGATATATTAATTCGCTTATATATAACAGATAATAAGTTTCTTTTAAATAAAATAAATATTTATTAAATACATTTTTAATAATGTAAAATAATTTCTTAAGTTTATTATGTAATTTATACGCAAATCTTCTACTCTGTAGCTCTCTTCGAACTCTCGTTACAAAAAGCTAATACTATGCTTTCGTGCAACTCTAGCCATCACTGGCCTTAGCCTCACAGCCGCCGCCAATGTCTTTACTTTTCGTAACAACCTGAGACTTTCTCTCGCAATGGCAGTCATCTCGCTCCTGATACAAAGCTCACTTGTTGCTGATGCTAAGTTAACAGCAATTTAAGTAGCCGCAGCTGATGACGCTAGCTATCTATTTACAAGTTAGATTTGTATTGGCCAGGTTCAAATTGAACTCAAACTCGGACTCGCCTTATATAAATTTATTAGATCTTTAACTTGGCGAATTCTAATCGAATTCTCAAATTAAATTTATATGTATATTTCGCACAAAATTTCATAAATAATTTATTAAAAATTCAATTCAAATTCGAATTTATAAATTAAATTAAATTTTATTTACTATATATTTAAATTCGAAATCGACTTATATTTAGCTAATTAAAAATTAAATTAATTATATAGAAGTCTAAATATTTTAATAAAAATATATATTTTTTAAATTATAAATTGTACATAGAAAACTTGCAAATTTCCCCGAAAACTAGCCAAGTCGAATTCAGTTCCACCTGACTTACATCTCTTCCAACTTAAAATTGGCCATCCACGATAACGCCTCTCGGCAGTCTTACTTAAGAAGCGAAAATAGAAAAACTTAAATTATTGTAAAACTGTCTATAGCAGATAATCACTGTGAAGCGAATTCAAATTCTCCCAAACTTCCAAGTTGTCTAACGAATCACCTATTCGAAATATATGTGTTTGGTCCTATTTTGTCTAATTCTCAGGTGTTAACTACAATTTTTAAACCCTGTAGACAGCAACTCTTAAATGACACATTTTAATAAGGGCTCCACCACCGTTGAGGCAAAGCTGTCACTTAGCGTTTTTGATCCTCTGTCAACGTCTCCGGAGCCTGCGAACTTTCCGCCCAAGCATGCTTCCACGACATTTCGGTAGATAGCACCCATGTACTGCCCTAGCTGTGGAACCCGAGTCCTCTGGAGTTCGATGAGCACATCCTCGGGAGAGCCTCGAATATTTTGAATCATCTTATCTAGCGGTTTCCAGTGTCCGATTTCCAACAGAACTAGCCCAAGACTGTAGTAATCGAACTCCTGGCGGTACCGTATTCGACCATTTCCTTTCAGGTATTCGGGATGTTGGAAATTCATAGTAGCACGAGCAGTTTTGTCTAGGTATTCGGAAAATGCACTCGGCTCATCTGGTCGACTGCTCAAGAAACCAAGGAAGTAAGGATCATCAATACCATTTCGCCAAGATGAACCTTTAGGGAATACAAATGCAATGTTGAACGATGATATTTCTTTTTGCAGCCAATGGACTTGGTGAAATTCCAGCACCGAGGCGGCTAGATTACGAGCAAGTGAGATTCGTTTCCCTAGATCTGGTAAGGTTCGTTGTTCCGCTAATACAGTCCGAAGCGTTACAGCATCTGGATTAGCTGACCCAAGGGGATTAGGTAGCCTGTAAACAAGGCCACAAGAAAGAGTTTCTGGGTCATGGAAATAACCGCTGCATGGGAGAACACGGAAGCCGGTGGCTGTGGCTTTTTGTAACAACTCAGAAATGGCCTCCAGGCGAGCATGAAGCTCTTCGCGTATTTGCGCGCTTAGCTGGTGTTCCCCATACCTTTTCGACTCATACAAAACTTGAAATCCTTCTCTAGATTCCTCGTCATTCAATCGGCCAAGGTAGTGGTCTCCAATCTTCTTGTAGCCGCTCAGCCGTTCTGGCAAGATCCCAAGATCAGGCCGTCGTGTCTGAGAGCTCTTGGCCACCATCAAGTTCATCTCTCTGATAATAAGTAGCATGCCGATTCTTCGCATTTCAGGTTCTGAGGAATGCGTGAAAACGTCATCTGAGATAGTTTCGGGTTCTACCACAAGCATCTGGGTCTCCAATCGCCTCCGGGCGGAGACCTGAAGATCAACTGGAAGATCATCCAGTAGCGAAATGTTTAGATCCGATATCAACTTATAGATTGGACGGACAGGGTTCTTCACTTCAGGTAGGATAGCGTCAAGGTTATCTCTCATCTCGACTAGGGAAGTCAAGGTTGACTGGAAATCGGAATATGACCGTATCTTCCACTGGACAAGCGGTGCTGACCCTTTGTAGCTATAGAGAGCCTCACAAGACTCTAGCCAGCTTCCAAATCGTTCTTGTTCTACGAATGCCTGAGGTGACATGCCCAATTGCCAGACACGGCTGTACAATTCCTGAATTTGGTGAGAGATTGAAGTAATGGCAATAAACCACATTCGGGTCTCTACTTCTCCTGCCTTTGGACGTTCGGTAGGATTAAGACGAAGCATCTGCCTAATCAGTTCTACTAATAACCTCTCTGACTTATTTTCAAATTGGTCGTATAGGGCTGTAAGATATGCGACCACTGCAGGCTCTTCTTCGTTCAAGCCATGATGAAAACGATGAAACGTCACATGGCTAATCGAAAACCTCCTCTCATCGCTGAATTTTTTCACTCCATCTGGGCCCATTTTCATGTAGACTAGTGCCTTCAGTAAGATACAGCCTAACGACCAGATATCGCTAGCTCGTGTAATAGTCATTGTGCCTGTCAGCACTGACTCGCCGAGGACTTGGCACTCAGGTGCTACATAGTAGCCCCCAACGTTCTTATAGGCGGTTGCGGAATCGCTGGTAGCTTTCTTGAACCTGGAAAGACCAAAATCGGCAAGAAGAAACTGACCGCCTTCAACAAATATATTGCTAGGCTTCAGGTCATGGTGACACCCAATTCCCAATAAGGTATGATCATCGAAAATTGTTCGTGGACAACGCGTACTGCAGAACACAGGCCTGATAGAGCAAAAATAATTGACTCATCGTGGTTGAAAATCGGTGGCCGTTGGTTGTTGAGGAGATCGGCAAGCGTTCCGCCGCTAGCAAGAGGAAATATCAGATTATGTTTGCCTTTGTAGATGTAGGAACCTAGTAGCTCAATGATATTTGGATGTTTGAGACGCCTTAGGACGGAGAGGTTGTGAAGTTCGGCCTCAGAATCTTGCCCTTGGAGATGAGATTTGAATTCTTTCCGGACGACCTACAACCGGTGATTAGCTCGGGAATGGGTTCATAGTGTCATTGCAGTTACTCGCTTCGTGGTATGGTTCTCTACCAAATTTTTGGTAGGAATGCTCGGCCTGGATCTTATAAACTTTTCCAAAGCTTCCTTCTCCTAGTTCGTCGTCATCCTTAAGAAAGGGTAAGACAAACTCGTCGGGCAGAATTCTAGTAAAGATACTGCCCGAAAAGAGAGGAGCTGAAAATCCCCATTGTGTATCATAAAATTCTTCCGCCCTTATAGGATCTTCAAGTGCTTTTTCGAGCACGTCTCGGTCAAATGGTAACTTGTCGTCAATGGTTGAGCGCTGTAAACGGTCGGCTTTGATGAAGTTGAGAATGTACTGTGGTTCCTTCATCATAATGAGAATAGCGAAGACATTCCATGCGCTGGTTGGAATGATGGTAACAGCCTCGTCGATTTCATATGGTTGCATTTTGGTAACAAGGAGCGCCTCACGGACTACTTCAGCTTCCATGACTTCCCGAACCAAGTGACTCGGAGTAAATGAATGGTTCGCAGCATTTTTCCGTCGTCGCTGGAGCAGCGATCTTCTGAGGTTATCCATAATAAATCCTGAGATGATCAGTTAATCAAATTATTAACTGGACGAATTCAAATAATGCACATCAATTATGCCCACGAGACCGACAAGTGAGCCTGCCCTCCGACGCTATAGACGCTACCACCGCAATGCCCGAAGCCCTGGTTAATTTTCTATAGAAATAGATTGTATTTCTGTCTAACTAAAGTTAGTCTCATAAGATGCAACAGAAACATAGAAGACTTTCTGATGTCAATTGACGGGGAATGGTAAGATGGTAGTAATCGACTCTCTCCTGGTGGGGTAGAGGTCAGGTTAGTCTAAGATCTGTTCGTGATGCATTATGCGCGAATGGGATGAGGCAAACTTACCTCTATCTCAAAGTTCTCAAAGAGGCTTTTGAGGAGTTGGACGAGGTCTTCAAGTTTGATATACCTATTGCGTATAACTTGATTTTCCATAGCGAAGAGTAAGGCTGATTCTAGTGTTGAGGCAGGCAGTTTTCGGATGTCGGAGGACAGGAAGGAAAGGCTGAAAGCAGAGGCCTTTTCTAACATTTCTTGTACCGCATATCCGCGCTTATTGAACAAGGGCTGTAATGTTAGAACGCCCGACTGTGGTGTGCTGTTATGCATAGGATGTGTGGCTGTGTCGAATGCTTCCAATGAAAAAGAGACACGACGAGGACCTCATTATAGCAGTGTATTCCTAATTAATAAAGATATGCCATAAGCTTGCATTTCTTCAAACTCGTATAGTACCTAACTTATCAGTCAACATGATGAGTGAGAATTTAGACAAGTTGGATTGCTATCCGCTCAGAAATGAGTCCACTGTTCCTATTGGTGTAAATGTGGAACGATATAACCAGCACCTCCTCGCAAATTCACAGCGTCTGTTTTCCAACCAGTCAAATCAGCTGGAAATACTCCAGGTGGACTTTAAGACTAGGCGTAAGATAGGGTCATTTATGAGAATTAAATGAAATAGCTAATTTTGAGTAGAAGTGGATTCATGTCTCGTTAACGACATCCCCACACTTCAAACGCAAGTCCTGGCAAGTCCGATCCACCCCATTCCACAGCCGAACTAGGTAAGTAATAAATGATTGTAGATTAACAAACGTGCCTCTACTCAAGATATATTCTAGTAAGCAATATAATGACATTCAATCATACCCAATCTAGTCCATCTCGTGCTGACTTGCTAGCTTAATTCGCCAGCAGTACTCTTGGGGGCCTTTCGATATCTCGCTACACGCGTTTAAGATAATACTTGCATCGCATCGGGTCTTCGTTCCATATCTAGATTTTGTGCAAGCATTTGGATCGAAAACACACGAGGATCAACATAACTTTAACGGATATCGATCGTTTCTTCCCCAACATAGAGGGGTCGCTGACAACGTTTATGGTAATTGCTCTTTCATAGACCTAATCGCTCTACTCTTGGAAACTGATCGATATCTTAGAGTTTTGTTATAATTTTCGATATATGGAACTGAATAAACGTGGCAGAGGAGATCCGTGGTCTTTACGACAATGCGGAATATACCAACAGATTGGTCTCATAGACGGCCGGTCTAGATGGATATTTTTGCAGCTTTCGAAAGCAATGCGCACTAAGCTGGAGCAAAACTTAAAACTGGGGTCTACTAAGACTGGGGGTATCAATGCCATTATTCCCCATATTATCTGTATCTCTGACATGGCTGTGAATTGGCAAAGCTATCTTGAGTATCTCAATACACAGCTTGCAGCATTGGTAAGAATAGAACAAATCCAACTGCTTGAAGCTTACTAAATCTGTCTTTCCCACAGGATGAAAAGGCTTGTTTCTCAACAATTGACAAAAAATCGGATCATGATTATTCTGTCACTTTTCAGGACTGCCAAAACCTGCAGCTGCTTCGACAGAAACTTCTTAGAACATCTGGAGTCCTCGATTCATGCTTAGATGTTATGAAGGGTTGCTCTAATCACTTCCGCCAGCTGATAGCCCTGGGTCTGGTTGATGATAGTGAGCAATCCTTGGCAGAGATTGAAATCTACACAAACCAAATCGAAGGTCATCGCCGAGAACTTCAACGGATCTTGCAATATTCGATGGGGACAAGAAAATTGGTAAGCTTAATTTCCGTATAACGCTGCCCACAATGAAGCAGAGATATAACAATTGCCACATTAATTCTAATAGCTCTTCACAATACTGAATACCCGCGATGATAAGAATCTCCGAGAGATAAACCAAGCAAGCCAAGGCAACCTAAGTGAATTGCGAAGCCTCACCCATCAAATCCAAAAGGAAAATACAGTACTGGCAGAATTGGCACGGCGAGGCCAGAAGGATTTAAAAATATTGAAAACTCTCGGCATTATAGCTACTGTGTATCTACCTGCTTCTCTTATTGCGGTTAGTACCTGGCCACATCGAGTGGGCATAAATAACATTTGCAGGCACTCTTCAGTACTAGTCTCGTTCAGATCAAGCCCAACAACGTTGATGTTGGCACCGAAGGAACACATCTTGAAGTAGCTTCCGAGATCTGGATCTTTGCGGCGACATCTATCGGCTTGACACTTCTGACTATCGCATATCCCACGTTCCGAGAGATAGGATTCCGCAGTCTTGGGCGTCAAAAAGAGTCCCGTAGTTCATCCTGCGTATAGTCTTTATTCAATTCTAATTGAAAAATTTATCAAATAAAAAATTCCTAATTCAATCACCAAATTCCCTT
>Ga0302320_10021483_pt1 | contig 12803 bp, 8 predicted proteins | sample Bog_T0_3_FD_202130 | JGI IMG/M metagenome (GOLD analysis project Ga0302320, IMG submission 202130) | Peat permafrost microbial communities from Stordalen Mire near Abisko, Sweden - Bog_T0_3 | ecosystem: Environmental > Terrestrial > Soil > Wetlands > Peat | place: Sweden: Abisko, Stordalen Mire...
GGACGACGTGATGAGCAGCGACCGGTTTTATCACTGGGGGGCGCTGCTGGGGTATGTGGAGTGGATGGAGCAGAGCCCACCTGCGGTGGGGCCAGTCGGCGCTTCCGCGCCATGAGGCGAGTTGACTGTTGAGGTATCCCTGGTCCCAAACGCGGGACCAGGGGCACCCACCTTTGGTGGTACGGCTCGCACCCGGTGCGTGGTTTGGGAATGACCTGGGAGGCGGGGATGGCTTAGTATCTTGCCGAGGGTTTGTTGACCATGATCTCTGTGTTGAAGCTGCGTTTTCGCCTTCCTGCTGTTCTGGTTCTTGTTGCCGCAACGATGGTTTTCGCGGGCCGGGCCGCGGCTCAGACCGTGGTGGAGGCCGCGCGGGTTGCGGCAGAGGTGGCCAAGGTGGCGGGCGCGCTGCCTGCGGATTCGCGCGCGGTGATTGAGCGGCTGACGCTGCTGCATCAGTTGCCCGACGGCGCGTGGAAGATGCATGGAGGCGACCTGGCACACGGCGAAGCGTTGAGCCTGGACGAGGGCGACTGGACGGCGATCAAGCCGGGGGAGAAGGCCGCGAACGATGCGGTGTGGTTCCGGCAGACCTATGTGGTGCCGGATACGCTGCTGGGCTACGACCTTACGGGGTCGCGGATCTGGTTCCAGCTGCACGCGGACTCCAATGGGCCGATGCCGGAGATTCTTTACTTCAACGGGCGGCGCGTGGCGATGGGCGACGACCTGGAGCCGGTGGTGCTGTTTGACGGGGCGAAGCCCGGCGAACGGGTGACGGTGGCGGTGAAGCTGCTGCACACGGTGGACACGAAGAACTTCCGCGGGGCAACGCTGGCAATCGAGTTTCCGGCGAGCAGGCCGAATCCGGACGACCTGCGTCAGGAGTTTCTGTCGGCAGCGCAGCTTGTGCCCGCGATGGCGCCGGGCGACTCTCCACGGATGGCAACGCTGAATGGGGCCATTGCAACGGTGGACGTGAAGGCGCTGGACGCAAAGGACCAAGGGAAGTTTGACGCGAGCCTGAAGGCGGCGCACGAGAAGCTGGAGGCGCTGCTGCCGCTGCTGCAACAGGCGACGCTGCACCTGACGGGCAACTCGCACATTGACGCGGCATGGCTGTGGCCGGTGACCGAGACGGTGGACGTGGTGAAGCGGACCTTCGGCACGGCGCTGCAACTGATGTACGAGTATCCGGAGTACACCTATTCGCAGAGCGCGGCGGCCTATAACGAGTGGATTGCCGACAAGTACCCGGACATGAACGCGGAGATCAAGCAGCGCGTGCAGGAAGGGCGCTGGGAGATTGTGGGCGGAATGTGGGTGGAGCCGGACCTGAATATGCCGGATGGCGAGAGCCTGGTAAGGCAACTGCTGGTGGGCAAGCGGTGGTTCAAGCAGAACTATGGCGTGGATGTGCGGATTGGGTGGAACCCGGATAGCTTTGGTTATACGTGGCAGTTGCCGCAGATCTACAAGAAGAGCGGCATTGATTATTTTGTAACGCAGAAGATGGCGTGGAACGACACGAACCAGATGCCGTTCAAGTTTTTCTGGTGGGAGTCGCCGGATGGGTCGAAGGTGCTGGCGTATTTTCCGCACGACTATGCGAACGACAACCTGAACCCGGTGCGGCTGGCGCGGGACTTTGTGATTGCGCAGAAGCAGGCGACGGGGCTGCCGGGGATCATGGACCTGTACGGGATTGGCGACCATGGCGGCGGGCCGACGCGGGCGATTCTGGACGAAGGCCAGCACTGGGCTTATCCTTCGATTCCCGCGAAGGTGACACCGAAGATCGAGTTTGGAACGGCGCAGAGCTACTTCACCGGCCTGGAAAAGCAGATTGCGCCGGAGAGCCCGGTGTGGGATTACCGGAGCATTGCGAAGGGGTATACGGCTCCGCCGGCGGTAGCGGGCAAGGTGAATATTCCCACGTGGAAGAGCGAGCTTTATTTTGAGTACCACCGCGGGGTGATGACCACGCAGGCCAACCACAAGCGGAATATGCGGGAGAGCGAAGTGGAGGTGCTGAACGCGGAAAAGTGGGCGTCTCTTGCATGGGTCCTGGCCGGACGGGCGTACCCTTCTGTGGATCTTACCGAAGACTGGAAAAAGGTGCTGTTCAACCAGTTCCACGATCTGGCGGCGGGGTCGGGGATTGGGGTGATCTATAAGGATGCGCAGAAGGATTACGATGTGGTGCGGTGGTCTACGGATGAGATTGACGCTGGGGCGCTGGGGGCGGTGGCGGAGAAGGTCAACACAGCTGGGGCGGGCAAAGACCCCAACGGCCAATCCATTATTGTCTTCAATCCGTTGGGTTGGGCTCGCGGTGGCGAAGTGACGGTCAGAGTCAGGCCTCTAGAGAAGACTGGCCACGTTGCTTCCGTGCTGACGGGTAACGGAAAGACAATTGTTGCACGGGTAATATCGCGCGACGAGAAAAGCGGAATTGCGGATATCCAGATTCCGATTCATGAAGATACAAGATTCGGCTATGGAAGTATTCCAGCGTTTGGCTACGAAGTTTTTCGCATTCCATCCGAGAAGGACGGTGTCGGGACGGGTGAGGGCGGGATTTTGGCAAAGAAGGTGGGAACCATCAGGACGGGTTCCAGCCGCCCTGGCCCTGATGACGCGTTCTCAATTCGCGCACGCAACATCAGCGTTACAGTGAACGCGCTCACTGGTTGCATCACTTCTCTCAAGGATGTGCGTTCGGACTTTGAGGCAATCGCCCCGGGCGGCTGCGGTAACGAACTGCAGGCATTCAAGGACACACCAAAAGACTATGACGCCTGGAATATTGATCCTGGCACACTTGACCAGCCACCGACGCGGATCACCGCTGCGGATTCGGTTGAATGGGTCGGTGGCCCTGAGAATCCCGGCGACATTCGTGTCACGCGTCATTGGCAGAACTCAAAATTCGTACAGACAATTCACCTTGACGACACTTCTGAGTTCGTCGACATCGACAACGAGATCGACTGGCATGAGTCGCATGTGTTGCTGAAGGCGGCGTTCCCGCTGGCGGCTACGAGCGACTTTGCTACATACGAGATTCCTTATGGGTCGATCGAGCGGCCGACTACGCGGAACAACTCGTGGGAGAAGGCGCAGTTTGAGGTTGCGGCGATGCGCTGGGCCGATCTGGGCGATGGGAAGCATGGGCTTAGCGTTATCAACGACACCAAGTATGGGTATGACGCGGTGGGGAACATGCTGCGGCTGACGCTGCTGCGGTCTCCGAAGTGGCCGGACGCGGAGGCGGACATGGGGCATCACCACTTCCATTACGCGCTCTATCCGCACGCGGGGACGTGGAAGGATGCGCTGACGGTGCGGCATGGGTATGAGTACAGCTATCCGCTGACAGCGGTGGTGACGACGGCTCATGCGGGCGCGCTGCCGGCGCAGCACTCGTTTGCGTCGGTGGGGCCGGAGAACGTGGTGCTGACGGCGGTGAAGAAGGCCGAGGACGCCAAGGGACTCATTTTCCGTGTGTATGAGTGGGCGGGGAAGGAGTCGGTGGCGGAGTTCCATGTGCCTGCGGGGGCGACGGGGGCGACGGTGACGAATATGCAGGAGACGGCAGAAGTTGGAGAGGGGGGCGCACCGCTGAAGGTGGAGGGCGACGTGGTGAAGGCGCCGATTAAGCCTTATGAGATTCTGACGATTCGGGTGGATTATCCGAATGGGGGGCCGAAGGAGTAGAGGGGCGTCCCGTTGAGGGTTGTGGTATCCCCGGTCTGAAAATCCAGACCGGGGGCACCCAAGGGCTTTGGAAGAACTCTCATGAGGCTGATTGAGGGTTGTGGTATCCCACCCATCGAGCAAAGAACGCTCGATGGATGGGGCACCGAGCGATGATGCCGGGTGAGGCTGAGGACTGGGCCCTTCTCGTTTCCCGCGGTTTGGTAGTCTAACGGGAAGGAGCCTGCACAATGAACTTCTCTTCCCCGTTCTTTATTGTTCCGCTGATTGCGGTGATCTTTGCTGTGGCGATACTGTTTGCGACGAGCAGCAAGGAAGACGGACACTCGACGCATTGATCTCTGTGTTTTTCCACCCGAAGGTTTGTGCTGGGGACGCTCGGGATATTTAGGGCTGTGGTTTCCCACCCATTTCACGATGAACCTGTGAAATGGATGGGGCACGGGGCATTCTGGCTTAGCTGACACGCGGCTACTCCTCGCGCAGGCGGATTAGGACTACGGCTTGGCACGGGAGCGTGAAGTCGATTTCTGTCTTTCCGTCCTTGACCTTCCAATCCTCGCCCGCCAAGTCCGGCTTCAAGGCGGCGATCTTCTGTAGTTGCAGCGTCTGCTCGGCGGTGGGATGGGCGGGGCTGCCCATTTGCTGCCAGGTGGGGTAGGCGTTGCCATGGGTCGCATCCATCTGGAAGATGCTCACCCATGTATATTTTTCCTTCACGTCGTCTGCCTTTGTTGAAAATCCTTTCAGGCCGTCTACCTTGAGTCGCACTTCCGCTGGCGGCGCGGGAACGTCGGCGTCGTGGTAGTTCCAGAGCAGGATGTCTACTTCGTGGCCGTTGCGTGTGGCTACGGCGTTGATGTCGGGAGCGGCGGTTGCGCTGTGTTCGACCAGGTCTTCGAGAGCGAGAGCGCCGCTGCTTTCGGTTGCGAGCCAGGTTGCGCCGGGCTTTGCAGCGCCTAACATTCCGAGCAGGCGGAAGACGTTGAGGACGGGCTTGTCGATGCCGTTGGTGGCGAGCGAGCGGAAGCCTGCGAAGGTGGGCTGGTCTTCAAATTCGAAGGCCCAGGTGACCGCGCCCTCGACGGTGACGCCGTATTTGCGGGCCAGCTCGTAGGTGCGGAGGGTGGCCTCTGCAACGCTGACGCCGTAAAGCGGGCCGTTGCGGTAGCCGTACTGGCTGCCCTTGCAGGCGGCACAGCCTTCGGGGTCGCTCTCGCCGAGGATGATGGGCGTGTGCTTCCACTCGGGGTAGCTGGCGACGACCTGCATGCCGCGTTCGACGGCGCGGAGCTGGGTGGCGATGCTCATGACGACATGACCATCCACGAACCTCGGGCTGCCTTTGGGGTGGTAGCTGATGAAGTCGAGGGGCGCTCCGGTCTGTCCTGTGGCGGCGTTGAGGCCGTGGGCGCAGTGCTCGAGGAACTGGCGGAGGAACGGCTCGGAGCGGTCGCTGACGCCGGTGGCCTCAGGGCCTCCGATGCGGGCGGCGGGCAGCACCTGGCGGATGGCCGCGGCGGTGAGGTCGTAGAGGCGGTCATACTCGGCCGGGGTGCCGTGCCAGTAGGGGATGTCCGGCTCGTTCCAAAGCTCCCAGAGCCAGGTTGCGGTTTGCGGACCGTAGCGGTCGCGCAGGTGCGCTGCGTAAGCGGCAACGAGTTTGGACCACTTGGCCTCGTCCTTGGGCGGATAGGTCCAGCCGGTAAAGATGTCGCCCTTGGGGAAGGTGTGGCGGTAGGGCTCGGGGTGAGTGGAGAGCGCCTGGGGCATGAAGCCGATCTCGACCAGCGGACGGATGTGCGCCGCGGTCAAGGCATCAAAGATGCGGTCGGTAAGGGTGAAGTCGTAGATGGGGGTACCGTCAGGCAGCTCTGTATAGAGGTTGGTGGAACCCCACTTGAGGGAGCCGTCGCCGTTGCCGCTGGTGAGCAGGTTGTGGGGGCGGAAGTAAACGGGGACCGGGCTGAGGGCGGCCAGCTCGGCCAGGAGCTTTTTGCCATTGGGATCGTAGAGGTAGTTGGGCTCGTCCGCGCCGAAGTAGTTCCAGATGGGCGTGTAAGGGCCGGTGGGTTGGGCGGCGTGGACGCGGATCTGAACGCGAACCTGGACGGGGGCGGCGGGCTGGCCGAAGAGCGAGAGGGCGGCTGGAAGGAGCGCAGCCAGGAGAGCGATGCGGGTTCCGGCAAACGTCTTCTGCATGGGGTTCAAGATACCATTGAGCGGCCGGGGCCGGATTTGAGGAACCTTTGGGCGGGGGTGGGCGTATAACAGGAGCAAGAGGGCGATTGCCATGATGCGGAAAGCGATTGTTTTGGTAGCAGGGCTGGCTCTGGCGGCTGGGCTGGCGGGATGCAGGGTTCACGTGGACAAGGACTCCAGCGGCCAGGACAAGAACGTGCAGGTGGATACGCCGTTTGGCGGCGTGCACGTGAATACGAATCAGACGACGGCCTCGGACCTGGGATTGCCGGTGTATCCGGGGGCGCAGATGGTTTCTGACGACGACAAGCACAAGTCCGCGGACGTGCACCTGGGCTTTGGCGAGTGGGAGATGCGGGTGCGGGCGGTTTCGTATGGGACGGCGGACACGAAGGAGCAAGTGACGGCCTTCTACAAGAAAGCGCTGGGCCGCTACGGAGACGTGCTGACGTGCCAGGGGAATTCTCCGGTGGGCACGCCGACCGCGACGTCAGAAGGGCTGACCTGCGCGGACGACAAGAATACCAATGTGAAGATTGACCGCGGCGACTATGGGTCGACCGATCATGGGCTGGAGTTGAAGGCTGGGTCGAAGCGGCATCAGCACATTGTGGGCTTCGAAGAGCCAAAGGGCGGAAAGACACGGTTTGCGCTGGTGGCGCTGGATTTGCCGGCGATCGTGGACAACCACTCCGGGAAGAGCGACTAGAGCGGTATCTCAGGGGTTCGTGGCAGGATTCAGCGGACCTGGTGAGCGGGACTGGTTGAGGTTTGACGTGTCCCACCTTCTTCACAAAGAACGGGAAGAGGATGGGGCACCCTGCACCCGGAGGTGATGCCCCGCGAAAGGCGGCAGAACGGGTCCGCGCACGATTGACAGGCAGGTCGCGGGCGGAATGACCTACAATTTCCCAGATGGAAGACTCAACTTTCAGACGGGAGCCAATTCCAATGCCTGTGAAAATCCTTCGCTTTCTCCCCGCGGTTCTGTTGGCCGCAGCGCTGAGCCTGCACGCAGCCGACAAGCCCAAGCCCGCCCCAGCCGCTCCGGTGGCTGTGGACCCCTATGCCGAAGTGCAGCCGGCTACCGAGACGTTGGACCTGAACATGTATCAGCGGATTCGCGACGAGGGGCTGAACCACTCGCACGTGATGGAGTTTGCCACGGCGCTGATGGACGGCATTGGTCCTCGGCTGACGGCCAGCCCCAACGCGAAGAAGGCTAACGAGTGGACGCGCGACACACTGACCAAGATTGGCCTGGAGAATGCGCACCTGGAAGACTGGGGCGAGTTTGGCCTGGGATGGCAGCAACTGAACACGTGGGCGCGGATGGTTACGCCCGACACAGCGGTGTTGATTGTGCAGGCCACACCGTGGTCGCCGTCGACCGCGGGACCGGTGACCGGCGATGTGGTGTTTGTGAGCCTCCAGAACGAGAAGGACTTTGACCAGTACAAGGGAAAGCTGGCGGGCAAGGTGGTTCTGTTTGGGGCGATGCGCGAGGTTCCGCCGGTGGACAAGCCGCTGTTTGACCGGATCACGGATAAGGATCTGGAGGACATTGCCACGTTTACGGTGAATGCGGGCGGCGGCGCGAATCCGGAGATGCAGGCGCGGATGCGCGAGCGCATGGAGCGCATGCGGCTGATTGACAAGATTGCGCAGTTCTTTTTTGACGAGAAGGTGGCGGCGGTGATTGAGCCGAGCCGCGATGCGAAGAACGGCGGCGGATCGGGCGGCACCCTGTTTGACGACAACGGCGCCACGCTGGGCCGCACGCCATACATTGCCGACAAGGCCGTGAAGGTTCCGGTGGTGGTGGCGGCGATTGAGAGCTACGGCCGGCTCTACCGGCTGACGCAGGCGCATGCGCCGGTGAGCGTGGAGCTTGACGTTGAAACCAAGGTCACAGGCGATCATGAGCACGCGTTCAATACGGTGGCGGAGATTCCGGGGACCGACCCGAAGCTCAAAGAACAGGTTGTAATGGTGGGCGGGCATCTGGATAGCTGGATAGCGGGCACCGGCGCGACGGATAACGGCGCGGGCACGATTGTGGCGATGGAAGCGGTGCGCATTTTGAAGGCGCTGGAAGTGAAGCCGCGGCGGACGATTCGCATTGGCCTGTGGACCGGTGAGGAGCAGGGCATTTTCGGATCGAAGGGCTATGTGACGCAGCACTTTGGCTCGGCCAAGCTGTCAACGGCTCCGGACCAGGTGCAACTGCCGGAGTTTATGCGGCGGGCGGCGGGGCCAGTTGAAGTGAAGCCGGAGCACAAACTGATCTCCGCCTACTTCAACGTGGACAACGGCACGGGCAAGATTCGCGGCGTTTACACGCAGGGCAACGCGGCCATTGCGCCGATCTTTGCGCAGTGGATTGCGCCGCTGAAGGACCTGGGCGTTTCGACGATTACGCTGCGCAATACGGGCGGCACCGACCACCTGAGCTTTGACGCGGTGGGCATTCCGGGATTCCAGTTTATCCAAGACATGCTGGACTACGAGTCGCGGACGCACCACTCGAACGAGGATGTGGTGGAGCGGTTGCAGCCTGCGGACCTGAAGCAGATTGCAACAGTGGAGGCGATCTTCCTGTATAACGCCGCGCAACGCGACCAGATGCTTCCGCGGAAGCCCTTGCCGCAGCCCGACCAGGAAGAGAAGAAGCGCGCGCCGCTTGAGGGGATCTTCCCGGGCGTGGCTGCACCGGCAGCGGCAGACAAGAAGTAACGATTGCAGGCTGATGAAGGATGGAAATCGGTCCGCCCCGGCGTGCGCTGTTGCCGGGGCGGACTTTTGCTTTGAGCGAGTCCGCGCTGGACGAATTCTGCTACACTTGGAAAAGCGCACTCAAGGGGAAAACGCTCCAGGCAGCGCCCCGATGATACGCATCTACAACCCATGTTCGGGGAGTGGCTCAGCCTGGTAGAGCACCTGGTTCGGGACCAGGGGGTCGGAGGTTCAAATCCTCTCTCCCCGACCATTCTTTAGATTTGGCCCTTCTGGCGATCCTGCCGAAGGGCTTTCTATATGTAGGATAAAGACTTACGGCGCCAATCGAACAGTTCAAAAGTACTTCTTTCAGCAATTCGGCCTGTTCGGCTGGTTTGCGCGTAATGTACAGCGAATGAGCGCGTTGCGCGAGTTCTAAAACCCTCTGCGCATCGAGCAGCCGCTTCCCGGTCTTGTCTTCTTCGAGGCTCGCAGTGAGCGATCTGATTCTCAGTTCTTCTGCTTGCTAGTCGGCCTGTTTGCGCTGCCAGAAATCCTCTGAGATTTTCCCATCGAGCTTGTCCGTGTAGGCTGCATCCATGTGGCCGTGGAGGGCCGCCAGTTGGCGCGCAAGCCGAGAGCGCTCCTGCGCGGCCTGGTTACGCATCTGCACGTGTACCTGTTGCAGGGATGCGCCGATGGCCAATCGCATCTCAGCGGAGTATCAGAAACGCTCCGGGTGTCAGAGTCCGCATCACCGCTTGCTGACTGAGAGGGACACTCTCACAACCTAAGGCGCGTATGCGAAGGCCCTAGAGGTTTTCAGGCGTGCTCTTTGGATTACTTGACGAAAGTTGCATCGGTGGCAGCCCTCACTGCCCGCTGAAACCCCACCCATTGGCAGTATCCATACGATTGACCGCACATAGGCATGAAAACAGGGACGCGCTCCGGAGGACTCTGCAGGCTCAAGGGTGTGGCGTTGCGCATTTGGTCGAGCGTCTGGGCCGTGTAAAAGGCGCGTACGGAATAGTCCCCAGTGGCACGATCTTTCCATAGCTCAAAGGTCAGTGCTCCGCCCGGCGGGGTGTCGTCGCGGCGGCCGTCGATGAGCCAGGACAAACCGAGTGCCCCGCTGATGTTGACTAGGTTGGTGTCGTGACCGACAAGGATAAGAAGGCGGTCGCCGGGTTTGACCAACGATCCCGCGACCGGCGTGTCACTGGCGGCCTGCTTCATCGACTGAAGAATGTGGGACAGCAGGTTCGAGGACTGGACGCGGGCTATGTAGGTGGCGCGCTGGGTAATGTCTTCGTAGGCGGTGTGGAGTTGGATGAACTCGCGCAACTTATTGACATCCACACGACCCCATCCTATGTTTGCGGTGTCCAAACCCTCGGTGTACTCGAGCAGCAGATTCTCAGCCATGGTGGATGCGGTGCCAAGCGGCGAGTGCAACTCGACGAGGTGGTCGCCTTTGCCAGGCACGAGGGACGAGGGAATGTCGAGGATGGATTGAGCAGGCGGAGTTCCCGGTCCCGTGAAGGCTGTGCCTTTCTTGCAGCCGCGCAGAACCTCGTCCAGCGCTTCGAGTTGCGGGCGATATGCTTCAACGATTCCCTGCGGGTTGGCCCCGATCCGGCCAGAGATTGCGGCCGTGGCCAGCATCTTGTCCGGGTGCCCGACACCAGCCCCCACTGCATGAAAGAGTGGATCGGGAGTGCCCTCCGGAAGCGCCACTATCTCCAGTCCGCAGTCTGGTGCAAGGCCAGCGGCCAGGGCCTTGCCAGTCTCGCGGGTGCGCTGGTCCGAGTCCGCGATGACACGGATGTGCGGTGCATCGGCGCAACCGCCAGGCGCCAACAGGCCATCTGCGGCCAGTTGCTGGCGATCGTATGCGCCCATCAGCGTCATGAGTTTTGCGCCGTGTTCGGTCAGATAGCCCGGAGGAACGCTCCATGCGGGCCATGGTTGACGCGCGTACTGATTGAGCTGATCGGTCTTGCCGGTGGGCGAGCGCACGCCATGGCGGCTGACGATGACGACGAACTTCAGCTCGTCGCTCCCGGTAGCAGTAGGCTGAGCGGCCTGCGTTGCGCTTGCCTGCGCCTGGAGAATCGAGGCCGTGCCAAAAGACAGACACGCAACCATGCAGAGAACGATGCCGGAAGTGCGGTGCTTCATCGGGTTGCCTCGCTTTTCACGGTCGCATAGGCGCGAACCTCCGCGGGGCGGCCGGCAACGCCGGGTACGCCCACATAAAGCAGTGCCTGCGAAGGCACAAACAGCGCTGTCTTGGCTCCGGGCGCGGTGTGCAGCACACCGAGTGCACGGAGCGTGCGTACCTTGTCGACCTGGTAGGCATCCACCTTGCCTGAAGCGGCAATGACATACACGCGGCCGAGTGCTGCGTCGTAGAACAGGTCGTCGGCGCCGCTGGCTGCGGGAAGGCTTGCCAGCTCTTTGCCCGTCGCGGCATCCATCGCTATCACAGTTCCCGGCGTCCTGCAGGCTACGTAGAGCAGATTGTGCGTTGCGTCGAATGCCATTGGCACATTGTCTTCGGCCCGGGTCAGCTTCCAGTGTGCTGAGATCGCCTTGCTCGCGGTATCAATCACTGCGACTTCCTTCGAGTCTGCGATGTTGGCAAACACGCGCCTGCTTCCGGCATCTATATCCAGTGCTTCAGGATGTGTGGCCACGGCCAAGTTCGCAACCAGCGTAAAGCGCTCGGTATCGACCACGGCAACTTTGGCCGCATCGCCGCCGCCATGGCCTACAAACAGCAAATGATGCACTTCGTCATAGACCATGTCGTCCGCATCGTCTGAAAGTTTGATTCTTCCTGCCAGGGCGAGCGGCTTGCCCTTGTAAACCTGAAGCTCGGCGAGGGAGCCGTCGGCAACATACAGGCTTCCGGTAGCGGCGACCCAGGCCAACCCATGCGGCTTGCCCAGGCCCGTGATGCTCTGCTCTACCTTGTCCACCTTCAGATCGATTACTTCCACGGAGTGATTGCCTGTGGCGGCGATGAAGAGCCGGTCGCCTGCCGCATCGAAGGCAAAGTGATCGAACTTGCCGGTGACAGAAGGGAGCGGGACAGTCCTGGCGAGCACGAGTGGAGCGGCGGTTTGCGCATAGGCTAAGGATGCTGCAGCCATGACGACGAGCAACAGAACTTTTCCTGGCTTCATGGTTGGATATCTCGCTTTGAATGTAGGTTGGAACGAGTTGTTCATCAGGATGCACAAGCGTTCTGGTCCACCTCGAGCCTCGCAAGGCGTAGCTCTCTTGTTCCAGCTCTCCTGAAGCCCTCATTCGAGCTGCTGTTGATTTGATTCCTGGGAAGGGCGGCGGCAGGTGCTGTTCCTCGAGCCCGGCTCAATGCAGAACCGGGCTCGAGGACAGGATTCAAAGCGCCTATTTCTCGCGCGTAGAAGTCCAACGGATGCCGCCGGCATAGGTCGGATGGTAGTACTCGCGCTGCACCACGTACTGGGTGCTGCCGTTGTAGAAGCCGAAGACTTCGTTATTGAGGTTGAGGCCGTAGGCATAGATCTGGAAGCCGAACGGCAGCTTGTAGCTGGCTTGGGTATCGAACTGGTAGTGGGCGTAGAGGTAGTTGTCGCCCAGCGGTCCATGGACACCCGTTGCATCCAACCCATCCTGCCACTGGTACTGGTAGATCATCGCGTCGTCAAAGGTCATGCCCACGCGCATGGAGAAGTGCTTGGTGTCGAAGGTGGGGCTGATGTTCCAACTGTTGGGAGCCTGGCGCTGCAGGGCCGGTGAGTCGGTGCGGCCGGGCAGGCCCATTGCCTGTGAGGTGGTGTAGCTGTAGTTGGCCGAGATGCCCGCGCCGCGCAGCAAGCCGGGCAGGTAGGTGAGGCGCTGCTGGAAGGCAAGCTCAATACCTTGAAGGTGTGCGCTGCCGGCGTTGATGGGCTGCGTCACCTTGAATCCAGCGTAGGTTCCGGTAGTGGGCACGAAGGTGTACTGGGCGATCGGGTCGGACAGGTCCTTGTAGAAATAGCCTGCCTGAATCAGCCCGACATTGCTGAAGGTGCGTTCGAAGAGGATGTCGTAATTGTTGGCGTGTTCTGCCTTCAGGTTGGGGTTGCCAATGCTCACGGTCGCGGGCGTCTGCGAGGTATCTGGCTGGC
>Ga0302320_10021488_pt1 | contig 12801 bp, 15 predicted proteins | sample Bog_T0_3_FD_202130 | JGI IMG/M metagenome (GOLD analysis project Ga0302320, IMG submission 202130) | Peat permafrost microbial communities from Stordalen Mire near Abisko, Sweden - Bog_T0_3 | ecosystem: Environmental > Terrestrial > Soil > Wetlands > Peat | place: Sweden: Abisko, Stordalen Mire...
AAATCCAGGAACTCAGACACGAGTACGGTTTTGATCAGCCAAGTACTATCCAGTTTATCCAGTATCTTAAGCAGATTGTCACGTTCGATTATGGCAGGAGCTATGCAACAAAACAGCCGATAAGTCAGATGATTTTAGATGGAATAGGTCCTTCATTGGCTCTGATGGTGCCAGCATTTTTTATGACTACGCTGCTTTCTGTAAGTATAGGTCTGTTTGTAGCCTATTTTCGAGGAAAATGGATTGATAAAGTTGCAGTAATTTTGTGTGTTTTTGGCATGAGTGTTTCAATGTTGGCCTATATTTTGTTTGGGCAATATTTCTTTGCATATAAATTAGGATGGTTTCCCATTTCTGGGTATGAATCGAGTTGGCCAGAAGGACTTCAATACGTTGTGATGCCAATGATTATTTTTGTAATGGTGAGTCTGGGGTACGATGTACGGTTTTATAGGACAGCGATACTTGAAGAAACAAATCAAGATTATGTTAGGACTGCACGGGCTAAAGGTCTATCTGAGCCGAGAGTGTTTTTAAAGCACGTTCTTAAGAATGGAATGATTCCCATTATCACTAATGTTGTAGTTGAAATTCCACTGCTTATTCTTGGAGCGTTTCTTTTAGAAAGCTTTTTTGGAATACCTGGGTTGGGTAGTATTACAATCGATGCGGTACATAATAGCGATTTTCCAGTAATTAAAGCAATGACAACACTGGTCGCTATACTTTATATTTTAGGGAACCTTGCTACTGATATTTTATATACCTTAGCAGATCCGAGAGTGAGCTTAAAATGATCCCCCCAATTGAAGGACGAAGTCTTTGGAAGGATGCGTTGGATCAGCTGAAAAAAGACAGGCTAGCTATTGCATGTATTGGAATGGTCCTATTTTATGCATTGATTGCTGTTTTAACTCAGTTGGGTATAATTGCTACCCCTTGGGACAAGGTGGTGGGGGCTTCCTATCAGCCTCCTTCGTTTGGATCTGCTGAACTTTTTTTTGGAACTGATATTTTTGGTCGTAGCGTGTTTTATAAAATTCTGCACGGTACTCGGATTGCTATGAGTGTAGGGCTTATTTCGTCTATAATAAGTATTCCAATAGGGATTTTTCTTGGCGCAATTGCTGGGTATTTTGGAGGTTGGGTGGATGATTTGGTTGTTTGGCTTTATACCACGCTTTCCTCCATTCCTAACATTATGTTGCTTATCTCAATTGCTTATGTAATGGGGAAGGGACTTAGTGCTATTTATGTGGCACTGGGTATAACTGCCTGGGTTAGTTTGGCACGGGTCATTCGTGGTGAGTTTATCAAACATAAGAGGCGGGATTATGTGATTGCAGCAGAAAGTCTTGGGGCAGGACATATTTCTCGAATTTTTAGGCATATTCTTCCTAATGTTTCTCATTTTATTATTATTAATCTTTCAATACAGTTCATGTCTGCAATTAAGTCTGAGGTTATATTATCGTTTTTGGGTTTAGGGGTTCAAGGGCAGCCAAGCTGGGGAGTTATGATTGATGATGCCAGACTTGAGCTGTCTAGGGGGGTTTGGTGGCAGCTGGTAGGTGCTACGGTAGCGATGTTTTTTATTGTTCTAGCATTTAATATTCTTGGAGACTCCCTGCGAGATTCGCTTGATCCGAAGATTAAATAATTTGTGTTACTGAGGAACGAAAATGATGGAAGTAATTCTAGAAGTAAAAGGACTCAAGACTTCCTTTTTTACAGAAGCCGGAGAAGTAAAGGCAGTCGATGATGTTAGTTTTAATGTTTTTAAGGGGAAAACTTTAGGTATTGTGGGCGAGTCTGGTTGTGGCAAAAGTGTGTCCAGTCTATCCATGATGAGACTAATACCGAATCCTCCAGGTAGAATCATCGGTGGGCAAATTCTGTATCAAGGAAGAGACCTTCTGAAATTGGAACTGGATGAAATGAGGAAAATTCGTGGGAACGAGATTTCCATGATTTTTCAAGAGCCCATGACTTCGCTGAACCCTGTCTTTACGATTGGAAATCAAATTTGTGAGGCAATTGAACTACATCAAGATTTGTCAAAAAAAGAAATTCGAAATAAGGCGATTGAGATGTTAAAACTAGTGGGTATTCCATCGCCTGAAAAAAGAGTAAATGAATACCCTCACCAATTGTCAGGAGGGATGCGCCAGCGGGTGATGATCGCAATGGCGCTATCTTGCGACCCACAGATCCTTATTGCAGATGAGCCAACAACCGCACTGGATGTCACCATCCAAGCTCAGATTTTAGATCTTTTGCAGGAACTTCAAGTGCGGGTAGGTATGGCTATGATTCTGATTACTCACGATTTAGGCGTGGTTGCAGAAGTTGCAAATGAAGTAGTTGTCATGTATGCCGGTCGGGTGGTGGAGCAGGGAAGTGTCAAAGAGATTTTTCATCATCCTAAAATGCCGTACACCATGGGGTTACTCAATAGCATTCCAACTTTGAGTCAGGATCCGACGGGGAAAGTGAAAAAGAAACGTCTTGAGACGATTCCTGGGATTGTTCCTAATCTCTTACACTTGCCCATGGGTTGTCGATTTCAGGAGCGGTGCACTCATGTGGTCGCGGCTTGCAAAGAAAAGGAACCTGAACTACGGGTAATAGGTGAGGTGGATCAGAAGAAAACACCCCATGCTATTCGATGTGTGAGGGATTTATAAATGAGTCCTGAGAATTCGTTATCTGTGCCTAATTCTGAAATCATCTTATCTGTGTGCAATCTTGTAAAAAGGTTCCCCATTTTAGGGGGTATTTTTTCTCGAGAGGTTGGAAGCGTACAGGCAGTATCTGGTGTTTCATTTGATATCCGAAGAGGTGAAACATTGGGTTTGGTAGGAGAGTCTGGTTGTGGAAAATCCACATTGGGAAGAAGTATTTTGCGGCTGATTGAGCCTACCAGTGGAAATGTTATCTTCAAGGGGAAGGAAGTGACTCAGCTGAATGCTTCAGAGTTGAGAAAATTAAGGAGGCATATGCAAGTGATTTTCCAGGATCCCTACGCTTCCTTGAATCCTAGAATGACTGTTGAGAGTATTCTGGGAGAACCCCTGGATATTCATCATATTTGCAAAGACAAAAAAGAAAGAGGACAAAGGATTTTAAAGCTTTTGGATTTATGCGGTTTAAGAAGAGAATCGATTTCCAGATATCCTCATGAATTTTCAGGTGGGCAGCGACAGAGAATTTGTATTGCTAGAGCGCTGGCTGTGGAGCCTGAATTTATAGTTTGTGATGAGCCCGTTTCTGCTCTGGATGTGTCTATTCAAGCTCAAATCGTTAATTTGATGCAAGACCTTCAAAGTGAGTTGGGATTAACCTATTTGTTTATTGCTCATGACTTAAAGATTGTTGAGCATATTTCCACTCGAGTTGCAGTGATGTATCTTGGAAAAATTGTTGAGCTGGCCACTGCAGAGGAAATCTATGGTAATCCAAAACATCCTTATACCAAAGCACTTCTGTCGGCGATCCCAATTCCCGATCCAAGCTATAAGAAGGAAAGAATTATTTTAAAAGGGGACGTACCGTCACCCATTCAACCGCCACTAGGTTGTCATTTTCATCCTAGATGTCCGATAGCACAGGAAAATTGTAAAAGGGATGTTCCGGAACTTAAGTTGACGCAATGTGGTAATAATCCTTCTGAAACAGGGAGTCATAGCGTTTCCTGTCATTATGCATAACAGCTGAGCAATTGCTGGCATCGATTCTCGAAGATAAACAGCTAGTTAATTTTATTGAGCTTTCTTCCGAAAAGTAAGAAAGCGTGTATGGAATTTGATAAAAAAAAGCTTCCGAAAGAAAATTTGCACACTCTCTATCGCGTCAAAGTAGAGACAATCAAGCCTTTTGCATTGATGCTGGGGCCGACTTATCTTTTCTTTAAAGCAAATGAAAAATTCGTTTTGGTGAAGGAACCATTGGAGTTTTTTACTGATGTTGAGCTTACTCGACTTGACTTGCACAAGTATTTTTATTTTCCATCTACTGTTGCTTCCATTTTGCCTATCAGAGAGGCAGGACAAAGGGCTAGATCACTATTAGAGATGAAGGAGATTGTCTTTGATAAGAACATTGGAAGTGCCGAAGAAGATGCCTATCCCGCTGTGATTTTGCCACCTTCTTCATTTGAGTTATCCGATCGAATTCTTAGAACGGTAGGTCCCCTTTGGTTTACATATCCACAGGACGGAATTGCTGTAGATCCATTTTTAGTGACTATTTTTGTGAATGAGGTTTGTGACCTCCTGCCTGCTGAGCGGCTGATCAAAGCCCGAGAGCAAAATAGTGAACGAATAGATCAAGCACTTTTTCGTTCGAGTTGGGTCGTGTTTCTGGCTCTACATCTTGGGTATACGGATCTCAATGTCTTGAACGACCTGAGACTTCGAATTTTTGAAGAAAATATGGACTGTCTTGATCCTCCTGTGTCGATCTTAAATGAGCTGGATGAACTCATTGAAATTTCCTATCAGTCCTTTGAGAATTCTAAAATGCAACTACTTAGAATGGACTTTTTCAGCAAGCAAAATGTCAAAATTTCCCAGAAACTAGAGGACCGATTCGCACGAATAAAAAATAGTCTTGTCAACTCAGGTTCACCGCCTGCCTTTGTCTTTGAAAAATGGGGCCAGGAAAAATGGGGTCAGCAAAAACGGGGTCTGACCGATGGTTAACTTTGGGAGACATAAAATTCGATCACTTGACACTTTTGGAGTTTCAGGACTCCTGAGTGAGCAAGCTCAGGTATTTTATAGTGCCTTATTCTATCCAAAACAAATTGGAAAAGTCTCGGACCTTCTGGCTGCTCGGTTGAAGAAAAGCGGTGTGAATGAGGTAAAGCTGAGAAGTATTTTACTGTTGGCGGTATTTCATGCCTATCAAAGTCAAAGTAAACAAAAACGAGGCTTTTGGCCTTTTTCACGCAGTGAACCTAATGAAAGTGATCCATTAGATCAACCCATCATTCTAGAATGTGGGATCGATAGCGAAAAGCTTGCGATTGGGGTGTGTTTTAATCTTTCAAAAAATATCACCCTAGATCTTGAGAGCATTTCCGATCGTGTTTCAAAAAAGGAGCCAAAAGACTCATTTGAAGAGATGCTTGTTGAAATTCAAAATCACACGGATCGGCTTGTTTTGAAAAGTGAAGCTTCCTCGAGGCGTATTGAATTAGTTGGACTTCTGGGTATTGAGGGTAAAATAGACTTGATGTCCTCCCAGCATCGCGAGCCGATGGAGGTTGTCCTGATTGAACACACAAATGGGCAAGCGGTCTCCAAACCGCGTGTATATATCGAGTTGGGAGACCTAGATCATCTTCAATTACTTCGAGAGACGCTCGGGAAAAATCACATCTCACCTTCTGGAGCTGGGGAGTTTTTAGCTCCAGTAGAGAGCTTTAGTAGTACTCAAGAAATTCCTGTTGGGAAGTCTGCTATTACCAGGCAAGAGGCAGACGAAGAATTTAAAAAAGCCATGGCATCGGAAACAGGTGCGCTTCAAAAAAATAATGAAGCTAAAGGAGAAGTTCATCAAAAAACACCTATTTCCACCTTTCAATCTTACCTAAGTCAGTTATTTAAAAAAATTCATATTTTAAAAAGTAAGAATTCCGCAAATAATTCAGATGAAAAATTAGCGGGAGGTTCAAGCCAGGGGTTTGGGGCGGGAAATGTACAGGGATCCAATTTGCAGCCAGAAGAGCAAGTCGACTTTCAAGCCTTGATTCAAGCTGGGGAAATGGGGAACCCAAACATGGCTGTTCGAAAGCTTCTAGCTGAGCTTCGGGTTGGAAAGCTACAACGCAGACTTTTGGGAATAGACAGTGAGCTATTAAGCATTCGAAAAGAAATTGCTAATCCTCATGCAATTGCGTGGATTGAAGGGATATTAAACGCTGTAACCCAGGAGCGGAAACACGTACACGATTTGACCGTAAAATTAGAACGAAATATTAATTTGAAAGAATTTGAGAACAAGAAAAAGTTAACTGACCTACAAGAAGAACTTAAAGTCAAAGAATCCAGTTTGTTGCTAAAAAGCAACGCTTTGACGCAGGCTAAAGATCAAGTGACGCAATTGAATGTTCAAATGGGTCGACTAAAAGCAGCCAATAGCTCTTCAGAGGATGATGTTAATTATAAGGAGAAATATAATCTCGCTAACAAACTATTGGATTCGGCCAAAGAAGAGAAAATCCAGTTCCAACAAAAATTTGAGCAATTTAAAGTGCTTAACCGGCAGCTGCTGGACAAATTTAAACAACTGAAGGAAGAAAAAAACCTATTAAAAGTAGAAAATGAGAAGCTCAAAGCTGAGGTGGTGACAACAATTCCGTTAGAGAAGATGGGCAATGGTGCCGGTGGAGGTTCTGGCAATAGTTCTGGATCTTCTCAAGCAGCTTGAGTCAGAACGAGAACTTCGTTAATTTAATCGGCTATTTATCCGATACGATGATGTGCGAACTTTAAAAAAAGGAGAACTCCTCTTCAAAGAAGGCGAAAAGTCAAGAGCGATGTACCTATTGCAGTCAGGATCCATTCGGCTTTTTTTGAAAAAAGGGGATTCTAATATTGAAATCGATACCATTCGCCCAGGCCAGATTCTGGGTGAGTTGGCCTTTTTGGACGGGAATCCTCGATCCGTTTCAGGCGAAGCTCTGACGCAATGCGAGCTAACGGAGATTTCTGGCCCCATGTTTATGGATGTCATTAACAAAGCCCCTGAGTGGCTAAAAATACTTTTGAAAACAGTGGTGGGACGACTCCGTGCTGCCAATACGCGCGTGAGGCAGTTGGAAACTGCCAATGTGGCTATTGATTATTCGGATAAGGATGGAGGAAAGAGGTCTTCCACTTATCAATATCTTTCATATATGGAGTGCACGAAGGTTTGCATGTCCCTTCTTTTGGTTGGAACCAGAAATGGAAAACCATTTAAAGACGGAACTGAAATTGATCTAGGTTTAGCGAGCCGCTATTTTAATACCGTTATGGGGGTCCCCAGCGCAAAGGTGACGGGTGTGTTAGATATTTTGGCTCACATTCATGTTGCAAGTGTAGCGGAGGAAAATGGGTACACCCGAGTGTATTTAAAAGATTTGCCATTTTTGGAAGCGCTTATCGAGTTTTTAGTGGAGGAAAACCAGATTGACTCATCGAAGCGTCGTTTTATTTCAGTCCGTGGTCTCATGATTATGGAGTTAATTATCAAATTTCTTGCTCAGGAGTCTTCCAAATCACCTCCAAAAAGCGGGAGCGATTCTAATAAGCAGGTGGTTGATATTATGGCCATCAAGAATAGCGAAATTGCGCTTACTAGCAAAGATCCGTTTCGAGCCGAAGATGTGGCTGAATTAGTAAAACTTGGATACGCCACGGATTTGAAAATCAAAGCAAATACTGAGGTCTTTGTTACCTTAGAGCCCGTAGAGTTCAAAAAAAATTATGGCTTGATGCAAGTTGTTCATGAAATGCGAGCCCTCAACGAACAAAAAAGGGCTGTCGGAAAAACTGGGAAATAGGATTGATAATTCCTATTAACTAAATTAGTATATAATAATATAATTAGAATCTTTAAAATAACTTGGTGATAGTCATGGCTCTTCGAAAACAGTATATTATTTTTCCAAAGTTTCAGTTGGTTTTAATTGCGGTCAATTCTATCGTATATTTGACAATTCTTTTGTTTATCGGGCTTCAAAGTTACTTGGCATTTCAGTCGCTGAAACATATGGGAGTAGCAGCGCAACTAGATTCAACGCACCCCTATTATCGATTTTTGGATTTGCAGGCATCCACAGTATATTCTCATTTAACTCTGGCATTTTTAGTGGGATTTCTTGTTTCAACTTTAGTGACCATTTATTACTCACATAAATTGGCAGGGCCTCTGGTGAGGTTAAATAAGTTCTTTTCAGATATTCGATCGCTAGATGTTCGAACCCAAGACCCCAATTCAGTTCGTCCTCTCAATTTCAGAAAAGGTGATTATTTGGCGGATCTTGCTCCTGTCATTAATGAGGCCTTGAGTCACTTGAGTGAAGGTCGTTTTTTTCAGAATGAAACTCAAACTTCAGGAAAAAAGGAGTGAGATCATTGGAAACTCTCGATTCTAAAGTTCTTGTTTCAACACTTTTGTTCTGGACTGTTCTGATAGCTGGGGGGTGTTCACAGGATGCTTCGATCACGCTACCTACAAGCTCGGTGCCTGGGGCAACGGTATCGGCAACTGCGACAGTAGCGGGATTAGCTAACTGTTTGGATAACTCTCCGAGTCCTCAGCTTCTGCCCGTTTGTAGCGAACAGATGGCCATTATTACAGGGGTACATGCCGATTAAATCCAGGGGGATACATATGAAAAAATGTATTAACAGAATTTATATCACTTGTTTAGCTTTGCAAGCAGTGCTTTTGTGGGATCGCTCCGTGTTTGCTGACCATACGTTTGTGTCATTTGTTTTTTCTTCGATTCAACAAACCCAAGAAGCGTTGAGATACGGTGCGATTGGGGGGGCATTGAATGCTCCCATATTTGGAGTGATGGGTACTTTGCTTTCTGTCAATACCGGAGGTATTGGAACTGTCACTTCTGGTGTTACTAGTGATATTGGAGCTCAAGTTCAAGTGAATGTTGTTTTCCCCATTAATACCAATGCCGATGAGCAGCTGGCTCATTCCGTCCTCCAAGCTTGCAGAACCGATGCCCTTTTGGCACAGAGCAATCCCAATAAATATCAATTTTCTATTAAATTAGTATTAGTGGGCACAGCATCTGTTCCCTTAGCTTTGCACAATGCCTTCATTATGGGGGGTGAAAACTCTACATCTCAGTCGAACCCACCAACAACTTTTGTTTTTGGTGGGCAACCTTGGGGATCGGAAAGCGTAAATGATTCTTCTTATACTTCGAATTTTTCACTAGCCCAAGTAGGCTGCAGTGTGACTTCGCCAGCTCCCTCAACGGGCCCGACTACCATACCACAGTTTTAGACGAGGTCAGGGTGAGTCATCTTAAGCTGATCCACGATTTTTCGAATGTCTTGGGCTCGTTCTTTTTGTGCGACCAGTAGCGCTTTTCCGTGCTCTACAATAATGAGATTTTGGACTCCTAATAGGGCGATCAGTTTTTCAGGTGCATCAATAATATTTCCTTCTGAATCAATGGAAAGCAGGTCTCCACTGGTCACAACATTGCCTCCCTGCTGGGCACCTAAGGAGGGGGCTAGGCCTTCCAGTGAAGTCCAGTTGCCCAGGTCATCCCAACCGCAATCTAAAGGAAAAGTGACAACATTGTCTGCTTTTTCCATGACTCCGTAGTCAATAGAAGTTGCTGTAAGCTGAGGGTAGGCGAGTTCAACCTGACCCTGGGCTTTTTCCCAGGTGGCCTTCATTTCTGGCATCCATCGGTCAAAAGCCTTTAATATCACCTCTGCCCTCCAAATAAACATACCCCCATTCCAAAGGTAGTTGCCCGATTGAAGAAACTGCTTGGCTTTTTCTAGGTTGGGCTTTTCGACAAACGCCTCTACTTTTTTGGGGCTCATGCAGTTCCCTGCTTGTTTGAGTGGTTCTGCGGTTCGTAAATAACCGTAACCCGTTTCTGGCCGGGTAGGATGGATGCCTAGAGTGATCAGGTCCTCGTTTGTTTTAGCCCACTGGCTAGCATTCTTGACCACGGAGCAGAAGTTTTCAGGGGAAGCTATGTAGTGATCCGCAGGCATGACTAACATGATTCCTTGAGGATGGGTTTTGCTAATTTCCCGGGCGGCCCAATAAATACAGGGTGCTGTGTTTCGACCCTGAGGTTCAGCAAGAATTTGAGCATTTAAGTTTTCATCAGCGATGGCGTTTTGTAGTGATTGGGTGGTTACTATCATTCGCTGGTGAACGGGAACGAGATTCTCAAATCGCTTTACTGTTTGGGTGAGCAGGGTTTCCTTGGGAAAGGGCAGCAGCTGTTTTGGACGTCTTGAGGTACTTTTTGGCCAAAAACGAGTTCCACTTCCACCTGCAATGACAACAAGAAATAGCGTTGGGTCCATGGTGTGATTTAGCCTGAAATAGACTTATGCGGATAGTAAAAAAGCTCCTTCTTTTAAGGAGCGGAAGTGTCCTTCCTTCCATAGCCGTCTTCGAGTCGGACCACATCATCCAGGTGAGGGGTTGAGACTTCAAATACATCGCAAGTTTCAATTGCAATCATCCGATGCTTTTTCCCTATGGGCACGTGATGGCATTCTCCCGGGAGTAAGAAAATTTCTTCTAGATTGCCTGAATCACTCTCAATCAAAAATTTCATTTTTCCTGATTGTAAAAAGATCGTTTCCTCTTTTTGGCGATGGTATTGAAGGGATAGCTGGTGCCCTTGCTCAATATGCAGAACTTTGCCAACGTAGTCTTTTGTTTTGGCCCAAATGAGTTCGTAGCCCCAGGGCTTCTCTACTCGCTGAATGAATTGTTTTGACATTGAATAAACCTTTTTAGTCAAAAATTTTAGATACAATGAATGAAGTTATCATATGCTGAGATCGGTACTTTTCGCCAGCCTGCTCAGCAGCATTTCGAGAAGAAAATCTTCCAACATAAAGCCGGTACCATTTGCCCTTGTTTTTAAGATCCGCTTTTTTCCAAAAGGGCTTAAGTTGAGAAGGGTTCAATGTAGCAAGCTGTTTGTTGACTTCTTCTTTTGTCGGATAGGCTCCAATTTGTAAAGTGTACTTTTCCTTAGAAGTGTTTTTAGGAGTGTCTGTTAGAGCTTTTGGTCGATCTTTGGGTTGAGTCTCGGGGTCGCTTTTAGGTGCGGCTTCCCGTTTGGGTTCGAATGGGTGAGGGGAAGTAGCGCCTGCTTGAGAAGTCTTTGTTTTTTCAGGTAGAAAAATCTGCCTAGGTATATCTAACTTAATCCCTGTGTGAGTGACTTCATCGTGGATTTCTTGATTTAAAATGTCGGCTAATATTTGCTCCTCATTTTTGGCTTGTTCAGAAAACTCCAGTCGATTGGGGATAGGATCTGCTACCGTTGCTACAGCAGATACCCCTGGTTCGTGAGGGTTTGACATTCGGTTGCTCACTCGTTTTTCTAAGTGAACCCCTAAAGTAAAAGAGAACAAGCTGATCATGAGGATCAACGAGCTGAGTACGAGTATTTCTTTTCGATCATAAACAAACAATCTTTGTGTGTATTTCACTTACACTAGTTTAATCCTTCTGCGAATAGAACTCAATTGAAGTCTGAATATCGATCCGAATAGCCGAAAATTTGACGGTGAAAGCTAAGTTTATCCCAATAAAGTTTGGCCTAGTCCTTTCATTATCTGCTTGCTTTCTATAAGGAGCAAAGTAAATGCGTATGATAAAAAATAGAGTCAATAGAGTCTTAGATACCGATGGACAAGGATTAACAGAGTACATTACTCTCTTGGTCTTGGTTTCCTTGGTTGCAGTGGGAGCTACCCAAAGTTTAGGGAAAAAGCTCAAAGAAAAGATTGTGACTGCAACTAGGCATATTAACGAAGATATTAACTTTAATAACGTTAGAAGCAGATGATTCACCACAATCAGGGGCAAGCCCTTTTCGAACTCATCTTAAGCTCAATGGTGGCTTGCCTCGTGATTGTGTTGGCCAGTTCTCTTTTATTCAGGTGCTGGCAGCGCGTTCAATGTGCCTATTTGGCTTTTGAGTCGGCTCAGCAAGCTCTCATAGGAGAAACGACCTTTCCTTATCAAGTGAAAGTGGAATTTCGGGGTACAGCAGTTCACGTGTCTGCTCGATGCGGAAGGGAAATGGAAAGGGTTGAGCTCCCGTTTCTTGAACATGCTAGGTGGTAAGCATTCTAGAGGGACTCCAAAAGGAATCCAAGGTTCCGTTCAATTTGCTCTGGTTATGGTCGTGTTGGTGATGGTACTGGGAGGATTTGGAATTTGGGGAATTTTTCGAAGTTGGAGATTTCAAGTGGAGCATCAGCTGCGCTTGAATCGGTGTGTGGGAAAGGCAGCGCATCGGCTCCGTGATACGCTGGTGGATCTGGAATCTTCAAACCAACGCATGAGAGAACTGAGGGTTTCCATTGCAGCAGCAATGGGTGAGTTTCCTGCTGCCGTGCCACCTCTAAAAATTGCACTTCAAGGGGTTGCCAAGGTTCAAGATATGAGGCTTTGGGCATGGAAAGCTCATCAAGGTCAATGGCTGTTGACTTGGGGTTGTGGGAACATAAGGGATCGCCCATTGCCATTGCCCAGCTTGAAACATTACCGAAGCCCTCCAGATATTTTAGGTCCTCCACCTTTGGAGTGGCCGGGTTTGATGCCAAAAACATTTTTTATTCAGGTCTCTTATAAAAATCGGCATTCTGCTGCTCACGTTCAGATCGAACCATCGGGAAAAGGCGGTTTCTATGAAACAATTACAGGACATCAAAAATGGAAAGCCTCTTGGACATCTCCTCAGAGTCCAGCAAGGTCAAGTTTTCCTTGAGACAATGTTATGCCTGATATTATTAGCAAGCTTGGCAATAGGTGTAGGATTTGGATTTCGTGCCGACTACAGAAAATACAAAAGTATTGTGGAAAGAAACTCTGGTTTCAAGAAAGGCTTCTAGGAGCGGCAAGTTTAGTTCTATCTGTTTTGTTGGGCTTTCACGCCAATAGCATTTCAGAGCGGGAAGCAATTCAAAGGTGGGAGCGATCCCATTTGCCATCAAGTTCCATTGTTCGATTTGCTCTTACCAGTCAGGGTTGGCAAGAAATCCAAGATCAAAAAAAAATAGAAAA
>Ga0302320_10021495_pt1 | contig 12800 bp, 9 predicted proteins | sample Bog_T0_3_FD_202130 | JGI IMG/M metagenome (GOLD analysis project Ga0302320, IMG submission 202130) | Peat permafrost microbial communities from Stordalen Mire near Abisko, Sweden - Bog_T0_3 | ecosystem: Environmental > Terrestrial > Soil > Wetlands > Peat | place: Sweden: Abisko, Stordalen Mire...
CGCGGTTTTTTTCATATCCCCCCCCCCCCCCCCCCCCCCGGGGGGGGGGGGGGTGGGGGGGGGGGGCCAGTGCGGCATATACTGAAGCAGCGTTTCCCGCTGAAACACCCCCCACCCCCGACCCCTCCCCACCACGCGCGATGCGCGCGGGGGGAGGGGAACTCACGACCGTTGAAGTGCAATTTGCATTAGCCGCTATCATCGCACGGGCAACGCGCGAGCAAAAGGATTCGAGACACAACGAATCGCAAGTGCTAAATTCACAAGCAACAGGCCGGCGCGATGCCGTGTCGAAAGACCGCCGGAATTATCTTCCTACAGGAATTGTGGTTGCTGCGTTGACCGGTACTGCGAGCGGAAAAAATTCACGAGCGAGCGCGGCTCTCGACACCAGCCTGCGCAGCGCGGTCGAGCGCAAGGACGTGCCGGGCGTGGTCGCGCTGATCACGAATCGCGAGCGCGTGCTGTACCGGAGCGCCTTCGGCGTGGCCGACGTCGCGACCGGGCGCCCGCTCACATCAGACGCGCTGTTTCGGATCGCCTCGATGACCAAGCCGATCACGTCGGTGGCCTTGATGCAGCTGGTCGAGCAGGGACGGCTCGGTCTCGATGACCCGGCGGAAAAATACCTGCCGGAGCTTGCGGGGGGACAGCAAGTCTTTGAATCCTTCGACGCGGCGACCGGAGCCTACCGGCTCCGCCCGCCATCAAGACCGGCGAGCGTCCGACATTTCCTGGCGCACACCTCAGGTTTGGCCTATCCGTTCACCAGCGCGATCTGGCGCGATTTCAAGCCGCGCGCCGGCGAAACCCATCCGTTCGGCGGACCGCTGCTGTTCGATCCGGGCGAGCGCTGGCACTACTCCACCTCGACCGACGTGGTCGGCAGGCTGGTCGAGGTGCTTTCCGGCCAAAAGCTCGAGGATTATTTTCGCGAGCATGTCTTTGTCCCGCTCGGGATGGATGACACCTCCTACAATGTGCCGGAGACCAAGGGCCCGCGCCTCGTCGCGCAGCAACAGCGCGCCGGCGCGCGCATGGACGGCGCCATCGAACTGCAAACGCCGCAGCCCGGGCTCGCGATCGCGGCGCCGATCGGCGGCGGCGGCCTGGCCTCGACCGCTGAGGACTATGGGCGCTTCGTGCGCATGCTGCTCAACGGCGGCGCGCTTGAGGGGGTGCGTGTGCTCAGGCCTGAGACGGTGGCGCTGATGGGCGAGAACCACATCGGCGCGGTCTCGGTCCCCGCGCTCAAGAGTGCGCTGCCGCGCAGCGCCGATTTCACCTTCATCGCCGACGGTCGCGACAAATGGGGCCTCGGCTTTCTCATCACGGTCGATCAGGTGCGGGGCATGCGCTCCCCCGGCAGCCTGAGCTGGGGCGGCATCAACAACACCTACTTCTGGATCGATCCCACCCGCGGCATCGCCGGCGTGATCATGATGCAGTATTTGCCGTTCGCCGACGCCAACGCGCTCTCCGTCTACGACACGTTCGAGCGCGGCGCCTATCAGTTCGTGAACGCCGAGCGGTAGAAGTCTTGCTATGCCTGGCCGCCTTCCACGCCGGCCAGGCTCCGTCGAAAAGCGCGGAACCGCCTTCGCCTCCAACGGGCAAATCACCGGCGCCGCTGTCAAGTCCTTTCCGAAAATATATTCTGCTTTTCAGAATCACCAAATCACGGCTATATCATCGCCGTCCCGTCCCACAGAAGGGGGCGGCTCGCGATCGTCACGAACGCGGGGCGGGATGCGATGGACGCTGAGGGTGCCTTAGGACGTAGGGCACCGGATGCGGACGGCCAAGTCGTATGGTCCTGGCGCCTCAACGGTTGGCGTCAAGCTGGCGGAGGCAACTTTGCCAGCGACGGTGTCAACAAAGCCCGATCACCGGGGAGAGTACGAAGCAACCGTAAACCATTGCGTGCGGAGCGCCGGGTGTTCTGGTGTATTCGTGGTGACTGTTGTGGTGTGGCATTTTTTTCTGCCCCACCCGCTGCGGGTGCATCAAGCGCCCGGCGTTCCCACGCCCTGATCTGAGGGCGAAACGATGAAGATCAAACCTCGCGCGAAAAAATTCACGCGGCGAGATCGCGGATCCATGACTGCTCTTTGAAGATTGAATCGGAAGTTGCGCAGCAACGGCGCCTTTCTTCTCCCCTCCTCCCGCGCAGCGGGGGGGTGGGGTCGGGGGTGGGGGGTCTATCAGCGGATACTGCTGGCAACGAGTTTGCCGCACTACCCCCCACCCCCGACCCCTCCCCGCCATCCGCCTCCGATGACGCTACGGCGGACGGGGGGAGGGGAGCGAGAGAGCCCGCGCGTCGCGATTGCGACGACGGAAAATCTCACTCCACTTTCTTCCCCAGCTGCGCGTGCGGGCGTCCGAAGTCGGGGGCGGCGGAATCCTGGCCGATCTCGACGATGCCGCGGCGGATGGCGCGGGTGCGGGTGAAATGTTCGAACAGCGCCTCGCCGTCGCTGCGGCGGATGGCGCGGGTCAATTTGGCGAGGTCCTCGTTGAAAGTGCCGAGCATTTCCAGCACCGCCTCCTTGTTGGCAAGGAATACGTCGCGCCACATCACCGGATCGGAAGCCGCGATACGAGTGAAGTCGCGAAAACCACCGGCGGAGAACTTCAGCACCTCGGATTGCGTGACACCTTCAAGCTCATCCGCTGTGCCTACGATTGTGTAGGCGATCAGGTGCGGCAGATGGCTGGTGATCGCGAGCACGATATCATGATGATCCGGCGTCATGATCTCGACCCGGGCGCCGAGCGCGGCCCAGAACGCGCGAAGTCTTTCGACCGCTTCCGGATCGGCGCCCTCGGGCGGGGTCAGGATGCACCAGCGGTTGATGAACAGCTCGGCGAAACCGGAGTCCGGGCCGGAGTTTTCGGTGCCCGCCACCGGATGCGCCGGCACGAAGTGGACGCTCTCGGGCAAATGCGGCGCCATGTCCCTGACCACCGCGCCCTTGACCGAGCCGACGTCGGAGACGATGGCGCCCGGCTTGAGGTGAGCGGCGATTTCCTGCGCGACTTCGCCGCAGGCGCCGACGGGGATGCAGAGAATGACGAGATCGGCGTCGCGAACCGCTTCCGCGTTGGTCTCGACCACGGCATCGACAATGCCGAGCTCGGCAACCCGGGCGCGGGTCTTGGCCGAACGCGCGGTGGCGACGATCTGCCCGACCAGTCCCTGCTGGCGCGCGGCGCGCGCAATCGAACCGCCGATCAGGCCGAAGCCGATCAGCGCGAGTTTCGCAAATGACGGCGCGGCGTTCACTGCTGCGCCGTGAAGTCGCGCAGGCCTTCGACCACCAGGCGATTGGCCTCCTCGGTGCCGATGGTCATGCGCAGCGCATGCGGCAGGCCGTAATTGTTCAGCGCGCGCAGCACCAGACCTCGTTTGGTCAGGAACGCGTCGGCATCCGCCGAGGTCTTGCCCTTCTCCAGCGGGAAATGGATCAGGACAAAATTCGCCACGCTCGGCGTCACCTTGAGTCCGAGTTTGGTGATCTCGTCGGTGAGCCAGTTGCGCCACTTCTCGGTAAACGCCTTCGACATCTCCTGATGCGCGGTATCCTCGATCGCCGCCACCGCCGCCAGCATCGCCGGCGTCGAGACGTTGAAGGGGCCGCGGATACGATTGACCGCATCGACGATATGCGCCGGCCCGAACATCCAGCCGATCCGCAAGGCGGCAAGGCCATGGATCTTGGAGAAGGTATGGGTCATCACGGTATTGTCGGTGGTCGCCACCAGTTCGATGCCGATCTCGTAGTCGTTGCGCGAGACGTAATCGGAGTAGGCGGCATCGAGCACCAGCAGCACATGCGGCGGCAGACCGGCGCGCAGCCGCTTGACCTCGTCGAACGGCAGGTAAGTCCCGGTCGGGTTGTTGGGGTTGGCGAGCCAGACCAGTTTGGTGCGCGGCGACACCCGCTTGAGGATCGCATCGACGTCGGCGGTGAAATCGGTCTCGGGCGCGACCACGTTGATGGCGCCGTTCGCCATGGTCGCGATCGGATAGACCAGAAAGCCATGGGTGGTCGAGATCGCCTCGTCGCCATGGGCAAGATAGGTGTGCGCCAGGAGATTGAGGATCTCGTCGGAGCCGGCGCCGCAGATGATGCGGTCGGGATCGAGCCCGAAGGCGCGGCCGATCGCCTCGCGCAACACCCGCGAAGTGCCTTCCGGATAGTCCTCGAGGTGCGCGGCGGCGTTCCTGTAGACCTCCATCGCCTTCGGCGAGGGCCCGAACGGGGTCTCGTTGGCCGACAGCTTGAACACCTTGCGGCCCGGCTCCGGCACCGGCGACTTGCCGGGCGTGTAGGGCGCAATTTCGAGGATGCCGGGATTCGGCACGGGACGGGACATCTTGAACTCCGGATTGGCGGGGCGGCGATTACGGCTTTGCCGACCCGTTCGGGGGCACCGTATAGCGCGTTGCGTGGCTGCCGACGAGGGCCGATGACCGCACCGAGGCACCGGCCTCGATCAGGGCGGATTTGATCTTGTCGAGGCTGATTCCACCTGTGACCGACACCAGCAGGGCGGCGCCGTCGAAGGCGGTATCGGGCACCGCGACGATTTCCGCCAGCGGCGACAGCGCGCGTGCGATCTCGGCGTTCCAGCCGGAAACGCGCACGCTCCACATCTCGACTTCGGTCACCATGGCGCTGTCGGCGACCCGCGACACCACGAACACCGGCAGCGCCGCCGGATGGTCGGCGCGCTCGACGAACGGCAGCCGCGCGATGATTTTTGGCGCGCCGCTGGCTTCGAGCGCGATCCACCACGGGGCGCGGCTGGAGGTGGCGGAGACCAGCGCCAGGTCGCCCTTGGACCTGGCCACCGCCTCGACCGCGGCCGGGGCGTTGAAATGCGAGACATAGGGCACGGTGAAGCCGAAGTGAAAACGCGCCGAATCGCGCATCGCGGATTCGCCGATCGAGATATCGGCATGGACCGAAAATGGCGCCTGCACATAGGTGAAGGTCGAAATGATGACGCGCCAGATGCTCTCGACGGTGTCGAGCGGCAGGATGCCGCGATGGCGCTGCACCAGCTGGCGCATCATCGCGGCCTCGCGCGCCGGGCGGAACGCCGAGCCGACTTCCTGGGTCTGCTTGACCTGGATCAGGCGATCGATGATGTCGCCGCGCTGCATCAAAAGCCCGTGGACCTGGGCATCGATGGCGTCGATCTCCTGGCGCAGCACATCGAGCGAAGGCGGGGCAGGGGGCGGTTGAGACATCTTCGAACCCTAAGGGGCGGCAAACGGTGAGGCCATGGCGGTGGACAGGGGCATTGATTAGGTAAGAGCGAAGCTGAAAGCAAAGAAAACGTTGCGGGCGGAAATCGCCGCCGGCGCTGCAGGCCCTCATTAACCAGAGGCCTGTATTGACGGAAAGCCCGGCCGGGACTAGCATTTGGGCGTTCCGTGGTCATTTGAGCCGGCCGGCTTGCAGCCACGTTAAACAACTCGCTAAACAGGCCGGGGACAGATGTGATCCCGGTCGAACTTTTGGTTCAGGCCGGGTTTTTTATGGCCTGATTTCCGCGGTGGTTCCTGGAACCTCCAGGCTTAGGTCGTAGCAAGATGGTGAATGTTCAGTCGGTCCCAAGTCCCGCGATTCATGCTGACGAGCGATCGCAGGAGGCGGATCATCCGAGCTCAAAGCTGGCGTTGTTCGGCGCGGACCAGCCGCTGCGGCTCGATTGCGGCATCGATCTCACGCCATTCCAGATCGCCTACCAGACTTATGGCGAACTCAACGCCGACAAATCCAACGCCATTCTGGTCTGCCATGCGCTGACCGGCGATCAGCACGTCGCCAATGTGCATCCGGTGACCGGCAAGCCCGGCTGGTGGGAAACCATGGTCGGCCCCGGCCGGCCGCTCGACACCGACAGCTACTTTATCATCTGCGCCAACGTGATCGGCGGCTGCATGGGCTCGACCGGGCCGGCCTCGACCAATCCGGCGACCGGCAAATTATGGGGACTGGACTTTCCGATCATCACCATTCCCGACATGGTGCGGGCGCAGGCCATGCTGCTCGACCGGCTCGGCATCGACACGCTGTTCTGCGTGGTCGGCGGCTCGATGGGCGGCATGCAGGCGCTGCAATGGACCGCGGCCTATCCTGGCCGCGTGTTCTCGACGCTGGCGATTGCCTGCAGCACACGGCACTCGGCGCAGAACATCGCGTTTCACGAACTCGGCCGCCAGGCGGTGATGGCCGATCCGGACTGGCACAACGGGCGCTACTTCGAACACGGCACCCATCCGCATCGCGGCCTCGGCGTGGCGCGGATGGCGGCGCATATCACCTATCTGTCGGACGCGGCCTTGCATCGCAAGTTCGGGCGGCGGATGCAGGACCGTGAGCTGCCGACCTTCTCGTTCGATGCGGATTTCCAGGTCGAGAGCTATCTGCGCTACCAGGGCTCGTCCTTTGTCGAGCGCTTCGATGCCAACAGCTATCTTTATCTGACCCGGGCGATGGATTATTTCGACATCGCCGCCGATCATCAGGGCGTGCTGGCCAAGGCCTTTACCGGCATCCAGACCCGGTTTTGCGTGGTGTCGTTCACGTCGGACTGGCTGTTTCCGACCTCGGAGTCGCGCGCGCTGGTGCACGCGCTCAATGCCTCGAGCGCGCGGGTGTCGTTTGCCGAGATCGAGACCGACCGTGGCCACGACGCCTTCCTGCTCGATGTCCCCGAGTTTTTCGAGATTTCCCGCGCCTTCCTGCAATCCGCCGGCAAGGCCCGCGGCCTGACCACGAAGCCTGTATGACCATGCAGCAACAAGTGCTGCCGCTGAACGGCATGATGTCGAAAGACACCGGGCATTACCGCGGCGATCATCTGCTGGTGGCGCAGATGGTCGAGCGCGGCTCCAAGGTGCTGGACGTCGGCTGCGGCGACGGCGATCTGTTGCAGCTATTGGAAACGCGTGGCATCGACGGCCGCGGCATCGAATTGTCGCGCGAGGGCGTCAACCGCTGCGTCGCCAAGGGGCTGGCGGTGGTGCAGGGCGACGCCGACACCGATCTCGTCAATTATCCGGACGACGCCTTTGACTATGTGATCCTGTCGCAGACCCTGCAGGCGACGCGGCAGCCGCGCGTGGTGCTGGAAAACCTGCTGCGGATCGGCCGCCGCGCCATCGTGTCGTTTCCGAATTTCGGCTTCTGGAAGATGCGGCTGCAGCTGTTGGTCGGCGGCCACATGCCGCGCACCGAGAACCTGCCGGCGACGTGGTACGACACCCCGAACATCCATTTCTGCACCATCAAGGATTTCGTGCAGCTCTGCGACGAGATCAACGTCAAGATGGAACGCGCGGTCGCGCTCGATCTCTACGGCCGCCCGCTGCGGCTCAACGCACCGTGGTGGTTCTGGAACATGTTCGGCGAGCAGGGGGTGTTTTTGCTGAGCCGGGCGGAGAAGGGGCGGTAGTCATCACGCCGGCAGTGACCGTGGATCGCGTACCGGCCAGCGCCCGGCTTCGACCAGGGTGACAAAATGTTCGACCATCTGGTTGAACAGTGCGGGCTCCTCGAGATTGAGCACGTGGCCGGCCTTGGGGAAGAACGCCAGGCCCGCTGCCGGCAAATGCTTCTTCAGGAACAGGCTGGGTTCGACGCAATTGTCGTCCTCGTCGCCGCAGATGATCAGCGCCGGCGTCGGGACTTTCCGGATCGCCTCGGCCAGGGTGTAGACCGAGGGCCGGCCGCCCTGAAAACTGCGCATGGTGTTGGCCGATCCCTTGGCGTCGTGGCGGGCCAGCGCGTCGTAGAAATCGGCGTGTCCGCGCGGGTCCTTGAGCAGAAACGGAATCCGGCTCGGCGCCTCGCGCGTCGCCTTTGCGACTTCGGCAGAGCCGATCTTCTCGTATTGCTCGGCATTGGCCACGCATTGCCTGCGGAAGGCCTCGAGGTTTTCGAGGCTTGCGCCGGACCCGACGGCGGCCAGCGTCATCGACAGCGCGCGGTCGGGCGCGTTCAGCCCGATCTGCAGCGAGGAATAGGAACCCATCGACAGGCCGACGAAATGCGCTTTTGCGATCTTCAGGTGGTCGAGCACGGCGAGCGCGTCGGTATAAAAATGCTTGTAGGTGTAGACCTCGGCGGTATCAGGCACATAGGACGGGGTGTAGCCGCGCGCGGAATAGGCGATGCAGCGGTGGCCGCGCGAGAAGTAGCGCATCTGCGGCTCCCAATTGGTGTGGTCGGCCGCGAATTCGTGCAGGAAGATGATCGGCGTGCCTTGGCCCGCCTCCTCGAAATACAGACGGACATTGTCGCTTGCGACGGCGTAGGGCATTCCAGAATTCCTCCCGGCCGTTGTTATCGTTCAATCCGCCTCGATGCTCAACGGGATTTTGTTTCGTATCGCCTCGCTTGCGCCATCGGGCAAGCTAATCACGCGGCCAACCCTGCCTGGCGAGTGCGATCAATTCGGGTCGATACTCGAAATGCAGGCTGTCGAAATGATACCATCGGCCGCCCCAGATGAAGCCGTGGCGCTCGAAAATCTCGACGATTTTTTCCGGAATCTGGTTGCGCCAGACGGTGGTGCCGTCGGGGCGTTTCGCCCACAACCAGTAGTCGCCGAATTTGGCATTGATGTCGATCGCCGCGCCGAAGGCATGCACCGAAAGCCGGTCGGTCCCGGCGATCGGCCGGCAGTTGTAGATGCCGGACATCGGGACCAGATATTTGATCATCGAGTGGGGGAGCAAATCCAGGTCTCGCGAAACCTTCTCCAGCTGGTCGGCCACGCCATTGATCGAGGTGGCGCGAACGGTGCCGCCGCCGTGGTTCGGCAGCCAGGAAACCGGCCGCAGGGCGAGTGTCACCTCGCCCTTGCGGCAGTCGCCATACATTTTCAGGAAAAAGGCGTCGTTGCGGATGCGGCCCGGATCCTCGTCGGTCGCCGGTGGCCGGAACGGTACGGTCGCGAGCGGATAGGGAATCGCGAACTGGTCGCGAATATCCGCCCGATCGAGCATTTCGGCGAACGGCTTGTTCGCATGCGTGCTCCCGAGCGGCATGCGCGATCCGTCCTTCCAGACCAGCTCGCTGTCGCTGTAGGACGCGAGCTTGTCCGGGTATGCGGCGATCAGCGCGTCGAGTTTGGGGTCTGCGGAAGCGGAAAAGGGAAAACCTGCCAGCAGCAACGTAGCCAGGCGGGCAAGTCTCATTTCTGACGTTCCGCGAGCTGGATCGTATTGATGTTGGTGGATTCAAGCGGGCTCAAGTCTACATCGACCTGACGCGGATGATACCAGGAAAACTGCGAAAAATAATTCGCCAGCGTCTGGTCGACAAAAAACCGTCCGCGTCGCGCGAAGATCTCGTTTCGCGCGACGCGCAACTCGGCCAGCGAGAGTCCCTTGAGGTCTGCTTCGCCCAGAAAACGCTGGTCGGAATCCGGGAAGATGAAGCCGCCGTGAGCCTTGGCCTGCGCCGTGATCGACGCGGGAATCGCCTCGGGTGCGGCGTCGGGAATTGGCGACGACCTGACGATGGGCCATTCGAATGAAGCGCCCGGCCAGAGCAGGACGCCCAGTGCCCCGGCGAGGATCAGGGCTCCCGCTCCGTATATCCAGGGGCGGCCGAGTCGCCACAGCACCGGCGCGCCCGTCGACGTAGGCGGCGGTTGATCGGAGGCTCCCAGGGTCTCGCTGATCGAATCGACGAGGCGTTGCATGTGGAAACGGAAGTCCTGGCCGGAATCGATCCTGGCGCCGTTGTAGGAGTGCAGCTCGCGCAGCGATTCCGGCAGTTCCGACTCCTCCGGCATCGCCGCCCCGTTTACCAGAAGCGGAAGGATCGGCTTGTCGTGCTTCATGGCGGATTCGATCTCGACGCGCACGGGGTCGCCGGGATCGTGCAGCCGCGGGGTCTTTCCGTCCGGGTTCTGGCCGATCCAGTGCAGGCCGATGACGGCCACGATCACGTCACTACCGAGAATAGCTTTCTCGATGCGGTTGCGGTAGTTGACCCCGGTGGGAATGCTGTTCACGTCGAAGAAGACGGATTTTTCGCCATACTTCGCGATCAGGTAATCGGCGATGCGCCCGGCCATGTCCTGGGCGTCGGCGCGACGGTATGAAACCATGATCATGGTCATGCTGGCTCTCCGAACTGGCAGTTCCCTTCGTCCGTAAACCGGGCGTCATTCTAGCGCTTGCAACCGGAAATAGTAAGATGCTTTGTCGATGGGCGCCCAGCCGCGATGCGCCAGCAAGCGTGTGCTCACGCCAACTGTGATACTTCCGTGGCGATCGAGCCGCCGACGTCGAGACGGTCGCCGGCGATCACCTCGCTAAAGACGCCGCAGTCGGCAGAGGCGGCGCGGCCTCGGCGGTTTCGAGGTCCCCGCGTACCGCCAGCTTGCCGTTCTTGCGCACCTGCATGAGTCGAAGCCGCCGGGGTCATTTTCGATGGTAAAGCGGCGGTCGGCTGCTTCCCCGGTCCGACGCCCCGGTACACGATTTTGTGAAAGCGCCTCTTCCGTTTCCGGACCCGCTTCCCACATTTGTCTCAAGCCGGAACCAGTCTGGCGATGCCCGCTGCCGGTTGAGAAATGTCAATACGGTCGGCGAAAACCCAGTGAAGATGCTGTTTCCGTGCTTTCGGGGCGGAGCGGCAGGCTGAGGGAACCAAAGTAATGAATATTGAAAAATACACCGAACGTGCGCGCGGCTTTATCCAGTCGGCGCAGTCGCTGGCGATGCGCGATGGCCACCAGCAGTTCTCGCCGTTGCATATGCTGAAAGTGCTGCTGGATGACAGCGAGGGCCTCGCCGGCGGCCTGATCGACCGCGCCGGCGGCAATTCGCGCGCGATTCTGAAGGCCACCGAGGACGCGCTCGGCAAGCTGCCAAAGGTTTCGGGCAGTGGCGCCGGACAGGTCTACCTCGCGCCGGAACTGGCGCGGGCGTTCGATGCCGCGGAAAAGGCCGCGGAGAAGGCCGGCGACAGTTTTGTCACCGTGGAGCGGTTGTTGCTCGGGTTGACGCTCGAGAAGGACAGCGACGCCGGGGCGATCCTGAAGAAGGGCGGCGTGACGCCGCAAAACCTCAACGCGGCGATCGAAGCCCTGCGCAAGGGCCGTACCGCCGACAGCGCCACGGCCGAGAACGCCTATGACGCGCTGAAGAAATATTCGCGTGACCTGACGCAGGCGGCGCGCGACGGCAAGCTCGACCCGGTGATCGGCCGTGACGAGGAAATCCGACGCACCATCCAGGTGCTGTCGCGCCGCACCAAGAACAATCCGGTGCTGATCGGCGAGCCCGGGGTCGGCAAGACCGCGATCGTCGAAGGCCTCGCCTTGCGCATTATCAACGGCGACGTGCCGGAAAGCCTCAAGGACAAGAAACTGCTGTCGCTCGATCTCGGCGCGCTGATCGCGGGCGCGAAATACCGCGGCGAGTTCGAGGAGCGGCTCAAAGCCGTGCTGCAGGAAGTCACCTCGGCCGAGGGCGGCATCATCCTGTTCATCGACGAGATGCACACGCTGATCGGGGCCGGCAAGGCCGACGGCGCGATGGATGCGTCCAACCTGTTGAAACCGGCGCTGGCGCGGGGCGAATTGCATTGCATCGGCGCCACCACGCTCGACGAATACCGCAAGCACGTCGAAAAAGACGCCGCGCTGGCGCGCCGGTTCCAGCCGATCTTCGTTTCCGAGCCCACGGTCGAGGATACCGTCTCGATCCTTCGCGGGTTGAAGGACAAATATGAGCAGCACCACGGTGTGCGCATCACCGATTCGGCGCTGGTAGCCGCGGTCACGCTGTCGAACCGCTACATCACCGATAGGTTTTTGCCCGACAAGGCGATCGATCTGATGGACGAGGCCGCGGCGCGGCTGAAGATGCAGGTCGATTCCAAGCCGGAAGAACTGGATTCGATGGATCGGGAGATCATCCGGCTCAAGATCGAGCAGGAAGCGCTGAAGAAGGAGCACGACGCCGGCTCGAAGAGCCGCCTGCAGACGCTGGAAAAGGAACTCGCGGATCTCGAAAAGAGTTCGGCCGACCTGACCTCGCGCTGGAGTGCGGAGAAAAACAAGCTGTCCAATGCGCAGAAACTGAAGAGCGAACTCGACGGCTTGCGCGTCGAACTCGCCAACGCGCAGCGCCGCGGCGAATACCAGCGCGCCGGCGAACTGGCCTATGGCCGGATTCCCGAACTGGAGAAGAAGCTGGCCGAGATCGAGGCCAAGGAAAACAACGGCGAGATGATGGAAGAAGCCGTCACCGCCAATCACATCGCCCAGGTGGTGTCGCGCTGGACCGGCGTGCCAGTCGACAAGATGCTCGAGGGCGAAAAGGACAAGCTGCTGCGGATGGAGGACTCACTCGGCAACCGTGTGGTCGGCCAGGCCGAAGCCGTGCATGCGGTGGCAACCGCCGTGCGGCGTTCGCGCGCCGGCTTGCAGGACCCGAACCGTCCGATGGGCTCGTTCATGTTCCTGGGCCCCACCGGCGTCGGCAAGACCGAGCTGACCAAGGCGCTCGCCGAATACCTGTTCGACGACGAGACCGCGATGGTGCGTCTCGACATGTCCGAATACATGGAGAAGCACTCGGTATCGCGGCTGATCGGCGCGCCTCCGGGCTATGTCGGCTATGACGAGGGCGGCGCGCTCACCGAAGCGGTGCGGCGGCGGCCCTACCAGGTGGTGCTGTTCGACGAGATCGAGAAGGCGCATCCCGATGTCTTCAACGTGCTGCTGCAGGTGCTCGACGACGGCCGCCTGACCGA
>Ga0302320_10021496_pt1 | contig 12800 bp, 13 predicted proteins | sample Bog_T0_3_FD_202130 | JGI IMG/M metagenome (GOLD analysis project Ga0302320, IMG submission 202130) | Peat permafrost microbial communities from Stordalen Mire near Abisko, Sweden - Bog_T0_3 | ecosystem: Environmental > Terrestrial > Soil > Wetlands > Peat | place: Sweden: Abisko, Stordalen Mire...
TCGACCAACGCCGCAAGCACGGCGTTCGTGGTCGATATAAGTTGCGTCACTGGCCTCCCGGCACGGACAATCGACCGTTCGTGCCGCATTTTTTTCTGGGCCCGCGGCGACTCCCCAGGCAGCCCCACCTTATGGACGAACCGTTCGGCTCAAGGGTCAACCAGGTCTTGCAATCCGGCCCTCGGCCCCTCGCGATGGCTCTGCTAGCGGTTGGTGGCGAGGGTCTCGGTCGCCCACTTGACGGCATCCACATAGAGGCCGGCCAAAGTCTCTTCGCTGACGCCCATGTCGGTGGACGCGCAGGAACAATTGCCCCACGCGCCTGACTCGAAGCTGCGAATCAGGCATAGCGGAACGGCAACCGGATTGGTCGCACCCAGCAGTGCCTCCTTGGCCTCCGGGCGCAGGGGCAGCGACTTGGCAACCGCCTCCATCGTGGTCTCCAGCATGGCGTCGACCAACGACAGCAGGCCAAGCATGAACTGTTCGGTGGGGTCCTCGCCGACAAGCGGGGCCAGCAGCTCGCAGAAGCGCGCGCGTTCCAGCGAGAGGCTGATCAGCGCGGAAGGCTGGTCCTGGCTCAGGACGCACGAGGCAGCCACCGACACCAGGGTACGGAAGCGGTTCTCGCCCACCAGCATAAAGGCATGACGAACGCTGGTGACATCGCCGTGCACGCCCCACATGGGGGAATTTGCCAGCAACAGCAGGCGGTAACAAAGCGATGCCTCGGATTGAACGATGCGCATCACTTCGCGCAGATTGAGCGGGGTCCGGGTGAGCTCGATCAGGAGCCGGAGATAGTTCATCCGGTTGGGCGGAATCTCCCGGTTGGCCATGATCTTGGGCCGGCAGAAGAAATAACCCTGGAAGAACTCGTAACCCTCCGAGCGGGCGATGGCGAACTCTTCCTGGTCTTCCACCTTCTCGGCCAGCAGAGCCGCATGGCTACCGCGCAATGCCTGCTGGATCTCGTGACGCGATTTCGCGTCGGAGAGGCGAAAGTCGACTTTGATATAGCTCGCAATGTCGATCAGCGGCTGCAACTCGGGGCGGGGAAGGAAGTCATCCAGAGCGAAGACATAACCCATCTCGCGGAGCTCGATGCACGCTTTCACCAGCTCAGGGTCCGGTTCCACGGTCTCCAGGATTTCGAGCACGGTCGTCTTGGGCGGCAGCAGCGTGACCAGCTTGCCCACCAGCGCATCGCGGGTGCAGTTGACGAAGGCAACGCCGTTGTTGGTGAGCGAGTCGATGCCCAGGTACACGCAGTTGTCCAGGGTCTGGCGGGTGGCCTGATCGGAGTCGTCGCCGGATTGACCCGGGAAGCAGTTCTCCCATCCGCTGCGGAAGAGCAGCTCGTAACCGATCACCTCGCGGCGGGCGTTCAGGATGGGCTGTCGCGCCAGGAACCGTTGTGGTTGCGGGACCTGAGCCTGGTCTTCCGCGCCGGTGGAGCAGACCAGCTCACTCAGCATCAGCGGCCTCCGCGGTTGGCGACGGGGAAGCACAGCCAGGAGCGGCGAATTGAGACGGACTCTTACCATTTGACACGGCGGACGTTCACCCTGGTCGGCGAAACTTGCCGGACGGCTCTGAGGTTCCCGGTACACTGCCTTCATCGGCAGAATAGAAGAAATGCTACAGATGCATTGCAGCACCAGTCTTTACGTCGTTTAGGGGATTGCGAGGATCGAAAGGCGAGCTACCCGGCAGAGAGTTGCCTTCGCCGCAGGTCAGCGTCGGCCACCAACCCTGGTGTCGATCGGCATCTGGCTCGCGGCCAGGGTTTCGGTTGCCCACTTCACGGACTGCAAATAAAGGCCTGCCAGCCTCTCTTCGCTGATCCCTAGTTTGTCGGCCACCGCTTTGCAGACTTCCCAGTTGCCGCACTCGAAGCTGCGAATCAGGTTGAGCGGGACCGCAACCGGGTTGGCCGTTCCTATCGACGCTCCAACTGGGTGGCCCACCTCCATCAGCGCCGCTTTCGCCTCCGGGCGCAGCGGCAGCGACTTGACGATCAGCTCCATGGGGGTCTCCAGCATTGCGTCTAGAAGCGAGAGCAGACCCAGCATGAACTGCTCATTGGGACTCTCCCCCGCCAGCGGGGCCAGCAATTCGCAAAAGCGCGCGCGTTCCAGCGAGAGGCTGATCAGCGCAGGGGGCTGGTGCTGGGTCAGCACACACGAGGCGGCCACCGACACCATGGCACGGAAGCGGTCCTCGCCCACCAGCATGAACGCATCCTGCACGCTGGTGACGTCGGCACGCCTGCTCCAACGCGCGGAGTTGGCCAATAGCAGCAGGCGGTAGGTCAGCGACGTCTCCAGTTTCACAATGCGACAGACCTCCTGAAGGTTCAGCGGGGTCCGGGTGAGCTCGATCAGGAGCCGGAGATAGTTCATACGGTTGGCCGGGATCTCCCGGTTGGTCATGATCGTGGGACGGCAGAAGAAATAGCCCTGGAAGTACTGGTAGCCTTCGGAGATGGCGATGTTCAGGTCTTCCTGGTCCTCCACCTTCTCGGCCAGCAGAGCGGCCCGGCTGGCGCGCATCGAGCCATGGATCTTGCGCCTCATCTCGGCGTTGGAATGGCGGATATCGACCTTCACATAGCTCGCAATCTCGACCAGCGGCTGCATCTCCGGGCGCGGCACAAAATCGTCCAGCGCCAGCAGATAGCCCATCTTGCGCAGCGCAATGCAGGCCTCCACCAGGTCCGCGTCCGGCTCCACCGTCTCCATAATCTCGAGCACCGTGGTCTTGGGCGGCAGCAACGTCACCCATCCGCCGATCAGGGCCTCGCGGGTGCAGTTGACGAAGGCAAGTCCATCGTTTGCCAGGGACTCAATGCCCATGTAGAGATAGCTGTCCAGCGTTTCGCGGGTCGCCTGCTCGCGTTCGCCGCGAAAGCAGTTCTCCCACCCGGTGCGGAAGAGCAGTTCATAGCCGAACACCTCCTGCCGGTGATTGAGGATCGGCTGCCGGGCGAGAAAGCGCTGCGGATGCGGGGGCGCAGCACGATTTTCTCCATTTGCGATCAGGGGGCCATGCTCTTCAACAACCACGGAGGACACTCCAGGTCCCGGCTGTGGCCCGTGCCGGAAGGATTGAGGAGACGGGGACTTCGCATACATTTGCACTTTCGCCACAGCCATACACCCGCCTTGGTGTTTCAATCACAATAATTGCCGCCATCCGGACACGCAATTGACTATTCGGGGTCATCGGCCATTCCCAGAGTCATTCCCGTGGTTGTGGGGTGCTTTTCCGGGGGTGGCAGGCGGCGGGGGAGAGCGGCCGGAGCGGAGTTTTTTCCACCACGGCTGACGTAAATCCTGCATCCCATCTACAATCAGCGATAAGCTAGACTAAATCACCATGATGCGAGGAGACACCACGATGACGAAAGCCGATCTTGTCGACCGAGTGACCGCCCTGGGCGACCTAACCCGCCGCGACGGCGAAATCATCGTCGACACCCTCTTTGAATCGGTCATTGGAGCGCTGAAGGCAGGCGACAAGATCGAGATTCGCGGCTTTGGCAGCTTCCGCACCCGCCAGCGCAATTCCCGGATCGGCCGCAATCCCAAGACCGGCGAGCGGGTCGACGTGCCCGCCAAGCGGGTCCCGTTCTTCAAGCCGTCGAAGGAGCTCCGCGACTCAGTGAACCCCGGCGGGGTCAGGAGCGTCGCCACCAAGCCGGCCAGCACCGACCCCATCGATCCCCACCATCCCCCAGCCATGTAGGGTGGGGTGGGGTAGAGCACGCTGGAAAAGCTGCCGCGGGCCGGAAATGTGCGCGGACTCTGGCCCTTTGGCGTCGTCGCGTCTTTACCCGTCAATTCGCATCCAATGGCAGACGGGCCTCATCTACGTGGGAGGGGAGTCACCTCCATGCCAATCGCAATCGAGTTCTTCGTTCGCCATGCTTACGCGATTCTGTTCCTCTGGGTGCTGGTCGAACAGATCGGCATCCCCATCCCCAGCATTCCGCTGCTGCTCACGGCCGGGACGCTGAGCGCCACCCATCGCGTCAGCGCCTCCTCGGCCCTGCTGGCCGTCATGGCCGCGTGCCTCATCTCCGACTCCGCCTGGTACGCCCTGGGACGGCATTATGGTGGCCGCGTGATTCGCCTGCTCTGCAAGATGTCGCTGGAGTCGACCACCTGCGTCGCCAAGACCGAGGGCTACTTCACCCGCCGCGGCCCGGTCACACTGCTCTTCGCCAAGTTTGTCCCCGGACTCTCCACCGTCGCCGCACCCATCGCCGGCCAGACCCGCATGTTCTACCTGCGCTTTCTGGTCTACGACATGTCGGGCACGGTGTTCTGGTCACTCTCCTTTCTGCTTGCCGGCCGCTTCTTCGGCGACCTGGCCAAACGCAGCCAGGGCTTCTTCCAGTTGCTCACCCACTTCGCGGTGGTTGTGTTCGTCGTGATGGTCGCCGGCTTCTTCCTCTGGCGCGTCGTCAGCCACCGCCGTTTCGTGGCGCGCGTGCGCGATCTGCGGCTGGAGCCGGAAGAGCTGAAGGCGATGCTCGATCAGGCCATGCGAGAGGGCGTGGAGCAGCCCTTCATCGTCGACCTGCGCCATCCGCTGGACTACCTGCCCGACCCCCGGGTGCTGCCGGGCGCAGTCCGCATCGGGCCGGCGGAGATCGCCCGCTACGCTGCAAGCATTCCGCGCGACCGCGACATCATCCTCTACTGCACCTGCCCGTCGGAGGAGACCAGTGCCAAGGTCGCGCTGCAACTGCATCGCCTGGGCATCACCCGCGTGCGCCCGCTGCGCGGTGGCTTCGACGGATGGAAGCAGGCGGGCTATCCGCTGCTCGACTACGTAGAGTAGCGTCCGGGAGGTTGCCGGCCCTAAGCAGGGTACTTCCGTAACGATTGCCTGGTTACCTTAATCGGTGGCAGTTGTTTTCCTCAGAGGGAAAACTTTTTCCTAATTTAGACCTTGTTGTTGCGCACAGTGCTCTGCGAAGCTCTTTCCATTCCCGGGCCAAAACTCAGTAGCTTTTAGGAGCCAACTCCATGCGCCTCTCTGCCAAATTCCTCGTCGCTGCCGTGGCGCTCTCGCTCACCGCTTCGGCTGCCCAAGCATCTTCTGTCACTTACGATCTGACCCTCACCGATGCAAGCAACACCACCTACAGTGGGTTCGGCGCCGTTACCTTCAGCACCGCCCCCACCGCCGATTACACAAATTACAAATCTGACGTGACCGCTCTCAGCTTCACCATTGACGGCACTACCTTCAATCTCACCGATCAAAATGCGACCCTTACGGTATTCGAATTTGCGACGTTGTCCCCGACTGCCTCTATCTATGACATCACCTTTGCCGATACGGTGGGTACGAGCCCGGACCGCCTGACGCTCGACAGCACCGGCGGCTACGTCTTCTACTACGACAATGGTCTCAAGGACGCCACTGGAGTGTTTGGGGCCGCCACTATAGCTCCCACGCAACTTGGAGGCGGAGGCACTGCCCCGGAACCCAGCAGCCTGTTGCTGCTTGGCACCGGGCTGCTTGGATTGGGCTTGATCGCGCGCCGTCGTTTCGCCCTGTAGTTCTTACCCGCTCCTGACATCATCGGCCAGGCCTCGAACCTCTCGAAGCCTGGCCGAACTGATTTAACTCCCCAGCTTGAACACGACCGTGATGGTGGCCTGCACCTCGGTGGGCTCGCCGTTCAGCAGATACGGCTTGTAGCGCGCAACCGCGACGGCATCGAGCGCAGCGCCGCGCAGCAGGGGAGGGCCGCTGACCAAGTGCAGGCTCTCAATCCTGCCTGCCTTGGAGATGACCGCCTCCAGCATCACCGTGCCCTGCACGCCGGCAGCTTTCGCGATGACGGGATACGCGGGCTGAATGGGCGCCAGCAGCAACCCGGTCGTCACCCCCGTAGACAGATGGAGCATCGCCGGCTTTCTCGCCGGCGCCACGGTCACGCTCGGTGACCCCACTTCGGTCCCAATCAGGTCGCCCGGAATTCCTGTCCCTCCCGGCGCCATCCGGATCGCCGTAATGAGAGAAGGTGCAGGGTCATCCGACACGGGCATCCCGGGATGCGGCCAGACCAGCGGACCTGAAGCAACTGGGGCCGGACCCGCCGGTGCGGTGATCGCCGTCGAGGAGGAGGACGCTGCGGGATTGGTCCTCACCGGCTCCATGGGAGGTTTTGGCGGCAATAACGGCAGCGCCAGATGAGGCGCATCCAGCCGCATTGGCAGGGACTGCGGACGAAACAGCGGAGCGGCAATCAGCAAGCCCGCCACTGCACATTGCAGCGTCATCGAACCCAGCGCCGTCCAGCGCCGCGTCCGCGAAACCAGTAGCCCGCGCGACTCCACCAGACATTCTTCAAACATAAGGCACCTCCATAAGAGATCGGATCAGTGCGCATCTGCGAGGAATGCGTCCAACAGTGGGTTAGACACCAGCGATGGATAAAGGTTCCCGCGCTCGGCTACTTGGCAGGCGGAGCAGCGTCGCCCGGGGCCGGCTGCTTCGCAAAGTCAAAGGTGCAGGGACGTCCGACGATGCCGAGGCCCTGATCGCGGGTGCCCGAGCCCTCCGTCGCCTTGAACTGCGCCTTGACGTTGTAGCTATAGCTCTCGCCCTTGTGCGCGAAGACCCCCCGCGCATAGTCCCTGGACGCGACGATTCCCGAGGCGGTCAGTTTGGCACTGCCGTCCGCCCCAATCTTGCCTTCGATCAGCAGGTATCCGGGTTGGCCCGCGGTGCCGTGCTCTCCGTGGAGGTTGCTGTTCTGGATGACGCTGGGAAAGGTCCAGATGTAGCCTTCGGTGTCCCCTTTTGCAGGGCAGGTGAGCTTGGTCGTCCAATTGCCGTCGAACGGATCCGCGGCTATCGAGACCGCTGGCAACAGCACCAGCGCCATGACGGCCAGAAGTCGGCCCGCCATAAGCTGGCTCGCCTTCGCACATCGGCGAACCGGCTTCGCGGTGCAACCATGTGACGAACCATCGAGTGTCTTCATGAAGTCTCCTAAGTGTGAAGCGCACCCACGATACCCCCACCCCGATGCCGTCGCAGTGATTCCGATCACGTCGATGCGCCGCAGGTACAGCAAAATCAGAGCTGGTGTAAGGCGGAACCCATGCAGTCAAGTGGCTTTTTCTTCAAGAAAAAGCCGCTCTGTATAGCTTTGCCAACATCACGGAGGCTCTGATTTTGCTGCTAGACGGCTACCCCGTTCCACGGATTAGACTTGAGGGATTGGCAAGGCGCCTCGGATTGCGATCCGGAGTGTGCCCAAAGTGCCGCCTCAGGAGCCTGACTTGGCCTACACCGACCTTCGCGACTGGATTGCGCAACTCGACAAGGCGGGCGAACTGAAGCGCATCCGCGAGGCGGTCAGCCCGTACCTGGAGATGGCCGAGATCGCCGACCGCACCGCGAAGCTGGGTAAGGGAACGGCAGCAGCCGGCGGCCCGGCACTGCTGTTCGAGAACGTCACTGGCTACCCCGGCGCCAAGGTCCTGATGAACCAGTTCGGGTCTGAACGCAGGATGAAGTTGGCGCTTGAGACAGACTCGCTGGACGCAATCGCCGATCGCATCCGCACACTCATCCATCCCGAATCGCCCACCAGCCTGCTGGACAAGATCAAGCTGCTGCCCAAACTGGCGGAGGTTGGCAGCTTCTTCCCCAAGGTCATCTCCGCCAGGGACGCTGCCTGCAAGCAGGTGATCCACCGCAGAGTGGAAGACGGAGGGCAGGGAATCGACCTGCTGAAGCTGCCCGTCCTGACCACCTGGCCCGCGGATGGAGGCCCGTTCATCACGCTGCCTTGCGTGGTGACGCGCGACCCCGGCCGGTCTTCTTCAGAGACGCGGGGTAAGCGCAACGTCGGCATGTACCGCATGCAGGTCTACGACGCCCAGACCACGGGCATGCACTGGCAGCGGCAGAAGGTTGCCGCCGAGCACCTGCGCGACCGCCTGCGCATGGCCGCGGATCCAGACACAACATCGGGTGCCCCATATCTCGATTCTGAGATGTGGGCCGCGCGTGTCGACATCATGGCCCAGACCTCCGGTGGCATCGCCCCCGCGGTCGACCCAGCCTCCATTCCGGCGACGACCCTGACCAAGGTGCGCGAAGGCCGCATGGAGGTTGCCGTAGCCATCGGCACCGATCCGGCGACCACGTTCTCCGCCATCGTGCCCGCGCCACCCGAGGTTGAGGAATACTTGATCGCCGGCTTTCTGCGCGGCAAGCCGGTGGAACTGGTCAAGGCCGAAACGGTCGATCTGGAAGTCCCCGCTCACGCCGAATACGTGCTCGAAGGCTATGTGAGTCTTGGCGAGTTGCGCACCGAGGGCCCGTTCGGCGACCACACCGGCTTCTACACCATGGAGGACGAGTATCCCGTCTTCCATGTCACCTGCATTACCCACCGCAAGGACCCCATCTATGCCGCGACGGTGGTGGGCAAACCGCCGATGGAGGACGCCTGGATGGGCAAGGCGGTCGAACGCATCTTCCTACCGCTGATGCAACTCACGCTGCCGGAGATTGTCGACGTCTGCCTGCCGCCCGAGGCTGTCTTCCATAACCTGATGATCGTATCGATCCGCAAGTCCTACGCCGGCCACGCGCGCAAGGTGATGAACGGCATCTGGGCGATGGGTCAGGCCATGTTCACCAAGTGCATTATCGTCGTCGATGAGGATTGCGATGTGCAGGACCTGGCCGAAGTCACCCTGCGCGTCGCCAACAATATTGATCCCGAACGCGACATCCAGTTCACCTTGGGGCCAATCGACTCGCTCGACCACGCCTCGCGCCTGCCCAACTTCGGCTCCAAGATGGGCATCGACGCCACCCGCAAATGGCCCGCCGAAGGCTTCACCCGCCCCTGGCCCCCTATGCTCAAGCAAGACCCCGCCACAGTAGCCAAAGTCGACGCCCTCTGGAAGAAGCTGGGGATCGAATGAAAGCTATTCAAACCGTCCTCGTCTTGGCCGCTCTCGGCCTAGCCGCATCTGCTCAACCGAGATCTGAAACAGCAGTCGGGCAACGTTTTTTCAATCTTGTGGATGCTGTCCAGCACAGGGTGGAGCTATCGGCCGCGGAGCTTTCCGTCCTGGCAAACGACGATCTCATGCGCAGCCGATTGCATTCGGATCGTCCTATCCCAACGCTCACGCAGGAAGGACTCGAGGCCGCTGAGGTCCATCTCTGCGGCTCGGGTGAGCGAGACCTTGTCGTTATAGGCGACGGTGCCTCATTTGCAGGTGCGAACGTTGGGCCATTTTGGATTATTCGCGATCTGCCCACGGGTTCGGTCGTTGTGCTCGGTGAGATTTCGCTGGGTTTGACCATCGAGACCAAACGGTCGAATAAGTGCCTGAATGTTGCGGCCTTCGCCGCAACGGCGACCGATGGGACCACGACCGACTACAGTTTCAACGGCAATAGATATATCATCGCCAAGCAAAAGTCAGCAAAGCTGACCCACTGAAGACGCTACACCTTCGCCGGCGCAATTTTTTGCGCTGTAATGACACAAAGGGGGCATCGCCCCCCTGTGCGCGCTCTCGTAAACTGCATGTTGGTTCGACATAGAATCTGTCCGCCGTCGGCCGCAGCAGTATTGCGAGGAAGAAAGTCCAAGGCGGATTCCGGAGTGAATGGGGCACCGAAAGCAATGGCAACGCCTGAAGCAGTTCCGGTTTCATCAAGTCAGCCCGATCTTGGTGTACTCGCCGTTCTCGGCGTCATCCATCGAATCCTGATTGTCCCGGTTATTGCTATCGCGGGAATATGTCTCTGCGGTTGGCTCATTCCCCGGTTGGGAGATATGATTCCCCGCGCGGACTTGATGAAGGCAAACACTGCCCTCATGATCCTCCTCTGTGGCGCGAGCATCGTTCTCTCCGAACCTCGACGCACCAAAGCCGCCGTCCAGATCGGCCGTTTGCTGGCCGGCGCGGAGACTGTCTTTGCCGCGGTCCTGGTGTTTGAGCGGTTCACCGGGATCACGTTCCGAATCGATACCCTGTTGGCCGCGGACGCTTCCTCCCCGCAGCCCGGCAGAGTATCGATTGAGGCTTGTGGAACACTCTTGCTCGTGGGCTTCGTGCTGCTCAACCTCCGAGCCCGCAAGCGTCTCATGTCTCGCGCGGTCGACGTTGTAACCCTCTGCCTCATCCTTTTGGTACTCACCGTGGCATCGCGCTACGCGTTCGGGATCAGTCACCTCTTCGAGGAGTCTCTTCGCAATCCCATGTCGGTGCCGACCTTTCTCTGTGTCAGCATGCTTACCTGGATCGTCGTCAACCGGCGCGCGGAATATGGAGCATTCTCCATCCTCATTGGCTCCCAGATTGGGGCAAAGACGGCCCGTTTTGCCGCACCCTGCGCCATCGTCCTTCCGTTTGTCTTCGCGTTTGCCGGCGGCCTGGCAGTCCGTTTTCACGTGACTTCGACAACCGTAGCCAACGCAACGGCGACGTCCACGCTGGCGGTCTGTGCCTTCTCGCTGGTGCTCGCCCTCGGCGGCAAGATCAACGCACTGGAAAGCGTCATCCGTGAACTCTCCTTGCGGGACGAGTTGACCAAGCTCTACAACCGGCGCGGCTTTTACGTTCTCGCAGAACAGGCATTACGCCTCGCCCAGCGCGCCGGGGAGTCCTTCTTCGTACTCTTTATCGACGTAGACGGCCTGAAGAAAACCAACGATGAACTCGGACACGAAGTTGGATCCGAGCTCCTTTGTTCCATAGCATCCCTCATCGAACATACGTTCCGCGAAACCGATGTGATTGGGCGCATTGGAGGGGATGAGTTTGTGATTGCAGGCCGCGTTGACGCCCAAAGCGTTGACAGCCCCGTCCGTCGGCTGAAGGAAGCAACCGCGCTGGAAAACTCCATGCCGGGGCGGCCTTTTTCCCTTAATTTCAGCTTCGGCTATGTCCTCGCAGACAAAACGGAGTCTGCGAGCCTGGAGCAGCTTCTCCAGAAAGCCGACGGGATGATGTACGAGGCCAAGCGGACCAAGAAGCTCCACCGGCTTGAGGCGGTTGAAGTTCCCGCCTGACCCTCTGCATCCATAAACCGCGCACCGCGAAAGAAGCTGGGGCAGAATAAGAATTCGGTTGATCGAATACGAATTCGGCTTCATACTAATAGATATGAAGATGACCGGACGAGGCCAGATCACAATCCCCAAGGCAATCCGTGAAAAGTGCGGATTCGCCCCGAACGGGGAGGTTGAGGTCAAACTCAAGGACGGCGTCGTGGTCGTTGAGCCGAAGTTCGATGAAGAGAATTTCAACGCTGCGGTCAAGGAGTGGCGCGGAACCGGGACGAAGAGGTTCAGAGAACTGGGATTCAAGTCGACCGACGACTTTGTTGAAGCCATTCGTGGACGATGACCGGGGATGATCACCGCAATCGACACCAATATCCTGCTCGATATCGTCAACGAAGACGAACGGTTCACAGCAGGTTCGATCGCCGCGCTGCTTCAAGCTCGCAGGGTTGGAGTGGCCGTCATCTGCGACATCGTCTATGCGGAGGTCTGCGCTGCCTTCAACAGTAAGGAGCAATGCGATCGCTTCCTGGCCCGATTGCAAATCAAAGCTGAAGGTTTGGATGGTGCCAGCAGCTTCATTGCTTCGAGAAGCTGGATCAGCTATCTCAAGAGCGGCGGCAAACGTCTTCGCATTCTGCCTGACTTCCTCATCGCGGCCCACGCCTTAAGCCAAGCTGATCGATTGCTCACGCGCGACCGCGGCTTCTTCAGGACCTACTTCCCGAAGCTCGAAGTTTTGGACCCGACGAAGACCTGACAGCCCTACGCCGTCATCTTGCCGTACGGCGAGATCAGGTAGAACGTCACGCTGTCCTCGGTGCTGCGCTTGTGCAGCGTGCCGCGCGGGATCACCAGGATATCGCCCTTACCCAGCAGGATAGACTTGCTGCCGGTGGATCCGGTTGCGTGCCATTCGCCGGGGCCCATGACGTGTGCGCCGGTCGGCGTGCCGCCCACCTCATACAGCGTCGATCCGTCGATGATCTGGATGATGTGGTCGCGTCCCTCATGCCATTCAAACTCCTTGGCGCTGGCGTGGACCTCCGTCGTCATCACAATGGCGCAGGGAAACCCGGCAGATTGCATCAGGAGGTTGTTATTGCCCGGCTTTGCCTGTAGCGCCTTCGCATCGGCGTCGAGGTCCTTGCCCATGAATAGCTTGAATGGCGCCGCCGCAGCCGCAACATCCGCGCCGGGCGAGGCAACTCCAGCCTGTGCAGCGGCCATTAGCGAGTTGGTAAGAGAGAAGCCGGCCGCGGCGGCGACAGGGGCCGTGCGGAGGAAGGTGCGGCGAGATGTATTCTTGGCCATGCGTGGAAGTGAATCACATTATGCCCCCATCTGCCAAGAGGCCACGCTCATTCCGCGCTTTTCAACGCGATCGCGGCACACACGCCCAAGTCGCACGGTTCACCATAAGCTCCGTCCGCCTCATGCCTTCCAGCCTACCGTGCCAAATGTGCCGGTCGCCGGACCTGAGCCATCCAGATAGCTCAGATTGACCGGTATCGCCGTTCCCGTCAGGGTGGTTCCGTCAAAGGTGATGGTGTCGTTGGATGAGGGGGTGCTGTACTGAAGGAACGTATCTGCGTGCGCTGCGGGTGCCAACAAACCAGCGAAGAGTGCTGTAAGGATCAGGAGATTCTGCGTTTTCATGGATTCCTTTTCATAAAGGATAACGGGCCCAAAATCTTCCCCCTGCCGGACGTCCATGTGCAGAAGA
>Ga0302320_10021497_pt1 | contig 12800 bp, 11 predicted proteins | sample Bog_T0_3_FD_202130 | JGI IMG/M metagenome (GOLD analysis project Ga0302320, IMG submission 202130) | Peat permafrost microbial communities from Stordalen Mire near Abisko, Sweden - Bog_T0_3 | ecosystem: Environmental > Terrestrial > Soil > Wetlands > Peat | place: Sweden: Abisko, Stordalen Mire...
TAATAGTAATTGCCGCAATAATGTTCCTAATCAGCTTAAAACAGCTGTACAACACTTTCTATGGTAGTGATGCTGCAAATGCCAGAGATATGACTGCAGCGGCTCTATATATTAAGGATCACACCACACCTAATCAAACATTCTTTGCAAATGTTTATGGTGCTACTTTCTATAGACTAGCCGATCGTAATTCAGGAACAAGGTTTATTAGTGCCTCTCACCCATTGCTGGATTACGAATATAATTTCGGCTACAACTTCAATAATGAATTCATAATGGATATGGAACAGAGTCAAGCTAAATATGTCGTTGAATCTAGTAATCCAAATGATTTATATAGGACACAAAACCCAGTAATTATGCGCTACATCAACTTAGACTACAGATTACAAACTACAATTGATGGTTATGACATTCTAGTTAGGGTACAACAATAGAAATGTTTAAAAAACTTTGGACGTATAGCGGAGCGCGCTTTATAGCCATAGGTATATTTAATACTTTACTAGATTTTTCTATACTAAATATTTTAGTTTTTGTATTCGATGTAAATAAAATCGTCGCCAATACAATATCTGTAACAATTGCCCTGACTGTAAGTTATTTATTGAATAAAAGTATTGTATTCAAATATCAGCACAGTCACCAAACAGGCTTAATTGTTAAATTTGTCCTAGTTACCGCTTTTGGACTATTAGTACTCCAGAATGGAATTATTTATCTGCTTGTACATAAGTTTACATTCCCTGGCAATCTGGCAATGACTATCCTTCACTCAATTGGGTTAAATGGTTTAAGCCATGCTTTTATAAATCTTAATGTTGCAAAAGCGCTCGCTACAGCTGTCAGTCTAACTTGGAACTATTTCATGTATAGATATTTTATTTTCGTAGAAAAATAAACTTATTGCTGAGGCATACCTAAATGATGCTTTATTCGCTCAACTACATCTGCAATTACAACTTGAGATTTAACTAGATATTCATCCACTCCCAGACTCTCAGCTCTAGCTTTATCGGAATCCTGACTTAGAGCTGTAAGCATAATTATCCGCATATTTGCTGTTTCTGGTGTGTTTCGCAATATATCAAGCACATCAAAACCACTAACTTTAGGCATCATGGCATCCAAAAGTACAAGATCTGGTTTAAATTCTATCGCAGCTGCAAGAGCATCTTCACCATTAGGAACTCTTCTAATACTAAAACCTTCAGCTTCAAGCCTGGTCTGATAGACACTTGCTAAGCCATCATCATCTTCTACTAGTAATATTTTTTTATGTTGGTCGTTCTTAAGTAAATCCATAAGAACATCTTAAGACATTAGGCTAAAGCTTACAAGAGCATTAGCGGTTAAGCAACTGTTCGGCATAGTTTAATTGGGTGTCATTGCCTGCCTTAGCATCAGCATCAGTAAGTACGATATTAAAGTTTGGAGTAATTCCATGTTTATCAATATTTTTTCCATCAGGTGTATACCATTTAGCAACTGTTACTTTCAAAAGATCGCCACCAGGAAAATTATTAACTTCTTGGACACTTCCCTTGCCAAACGAAACTACTCCTACTACTTGCGCAGCTTTATTGTCTTGTAGTGCTCCAGCTGTAATTTCACTAGCACTTGCACTTCCACCATTTATCAATACAACTGTCGGAATACCTACTAATTGCCCATCTATTTGGGCACTATAGGATTGAATAACCGTACTGCCCCGTTTTTCCTGTAATACTAGTTGCCCACTCTTCAACCATTCACTAGACACACTTACAGCGGCATCAAGGTAGCCTCCAGGATCATTACGTAAATCTAGAATAATTCCTTTAACACTTTTATCTTTGAAATCTTTAGCAGCATTATCGGTTAAGCTTGCAGTATCTTGAGCAAAACTGGTTATTTGAATATATCCAATATTGCCACTAAGGATTTTTGTATTAACACTTGGGATTGTAATTACTTCGCGAACGATTTTAAATGTTAATTTTGTAGTATTGTCTCTTAAGATGGTCAGACTAACAGTTGATCCTTCTGGACCCCTAATATCGTCTACGGCCTGATCAATACTTAAACTAGATGTATCCTGTCCGTTAATCTCAGTAATAACATCGTTAGCCTTAAGTCCAGCTTTATCAGCCGGATATCCGCTTATAGGTGCAACTATTATTAGATTATTACCATTTTTACTTAGCTCTGCTCCAATACCAGTAAAAGAACCTGTTAATTCTTCATTAAATTGTTTAGCATCACTAGAATCCATATACGTTGTGTAAGGATCACCAGCCGCCTGAACTAATCCAGTTTTTGCGCCCGTCATTAATTTATTTATATCTAGTGGTCCATCAAATTTTTGTTTTAGAGTTTGATAGACTTCATTAATACTTGTGCAATCAATACTGTTGGGTAAATTTTTGTTCGAAGGAATGGCTGACTGACCATAATGAATTTGCCATGCTCCTCGCCCAAATTGATATCCAGTAGTAAATATAGCTGAAACAAATAAAATACATAGAACTACACCGACAACCCATTTCCATACGTTAATCCTTCTATTTTGGTGAATATATTTGTTCAACCTCAGCATCACGATTTAGTTTAACATGTCTACTTAGCTAACTGCCATCTATCTTTTTAAGGGAAATGAATAAAGTACAGAACGCCCAAACTGGAATTATCTGCAGATATACTCATTTCGCTATAGGCACCCGGGCTAGAAAAATTATATTGACTTACAAAGACGGTCCTACCGGAAACACTTTCTACATACATTGCATGTCCATATGGTGCAAATGTTGCTATAGCAACATCACCTGGTTGAGGATTTCTATCAAATGGTATGCCAGCTGCAGCAGCATCTGTTAACCAATCTTTTGCATTACCTAATGCGGTATAACCCCAAGCAGGCATATTTCGACCAGATGCAGCAACTCTAAATGCTGCATAGGACACACATTCACGGTTATACATACCCCAATTATCTAAAACAGAGTCTTGTGGCACATCTGCCCACTTTGCTGGATATCCACCATTTGAACCATCTCCGTAAGAAATAGTATTAATTTGCGCTGCAATTTGAGCAAGCACTTGCTGCTGTTGCTGTTTAAGACTACTTACCATACTCTGATAAGCTGATTCTTGCCCCTGGGTCTGATCTAATAAGTTCTGTTGATTTGACTGTGCATTTTGTAGAGCAATTTGCTGACCTTGTTGTTGACCTAATAGAGATTGCTCTTGGGTTTGTTGTGCTTGAATCTGCTGTTTTAGGCCAATCACTTTTTCGGCAGAAGTTTGGATATCATCTTTTAATTGTTCTAGATAAGTTTGATTATTTACAAACTGAGTAAAGCTGTCACTTCCAATTAGTAATTCGACTGTAGAAACACCTCCAGTTTTATATAGTGCTTGCAGGCTAGCTTTAAGTAGACCTTTTTCTTTATTTAACTCATTTTGCGCATTATTTAAGCTAACTTGTAGTTCAGCAATTTTATTTTCGGTAAGTGCAATTTGGTCCTGTATTTGTGAAATTTGGATATTAAGCAAACCAAGTTGATTTTGTATCGTATTAGCTTGTGAGGCTAATTGTTTTGCTGTTTGATTAGCACTATTTATTTGATTTTCTAATGTAGTATTTTGGGCTTGCAGTTGATCTAAGCTTGACGCAAAGATAGTACCTTGTGATAGACAAAGCACAAAAATAATTAATAGTGCAAAGATTCCACTGTAAATAAAATTAAATTTTAGAGAAAAGTTTTTTATTTTCATGGCCTTCAGCCAACTATTAAACACTAGTAAATTTTATCAATTATTGATGTTATGGTCAAGTTACCAGTTCTTCAATTTAAGATGTTTTTCCATTGCAAACATGCTTGAGATTATGCCTACCAATATGCCCACAAGTACTGCCCCAACATACATTGCGACTACTATTCTATGCTGTGTGAATAGGCTGTAAGTAGCCGAGAATTCAGATTGAGTAGAAACTTTACCAAGAAGTGAATATATTGCTGCCATTACTAGGCTGGCTGCAATTAGTCCGGCTATCACACCATAGATGCTAGACTCAACTAAAAACGGTCCCCTGATATAGCTAGGTGTTGCACCAAGTAATTTCATAATACGTATCTCTTCGGCACGTGTAAAAATTGCCATTCTAATTGTATTAAATATAATGAGCATACTAACAACAGCAAAAACAATTGCAAGCCCCAAGCTCACTGTTGTTATGTAGTGTTGCGCTGAAGCAGCCCGGGTTATAGTCTTCTTAACATCTGTTTTACCTAAAGTTACACTATCAACCGTTGAATTGTATGTCGGTTCCAAGGGAATAGCGCCCACTTCTTGCATTTTTGATAGATTTGAAACACTGACTTCTAATGATGCTGGTAGAGAGCCACTGCCAACTAGAGCCAAACTCTCTAATAATTGCTGATCATTTTGATAACTCTGACTAAATTGTTGTTGTGCTTCAGCAGATGAAACATAAGATACACTTGATACATATTTATTTAGAAGTAAATCGTTTTGCAGCCTTTTCACATCACTAGGACTAGCACTATCTTTTAAATAGACAGACACCTGCAAATTTTTAGATAAATCTGTAATAGCGTTTCGAGCAGTAACATTTAGAACTACTGTCGATAAAATAATTATTAAAGCGACTACCATAACAGCGGTTGCTGCTACGCTGAGCCACGAGTTACGTACAAAATTTTTAAGGCCCGCACCAAGTACTCGTTTAAGTAGAATTAATTTTCTTTTCATTTATATGCCCCGCCCGCTCTATCACTGATAATTTGGCCATCTTTTATAGTAATAACTCTTCTTTTAAGCTTATTCACAATTTCTTGATTATGGGTTGTAAGTATTACTGTAGTCCCATACTTGTTAATTTTCTCAAGAACTCTAATTACATCCCAAGCATGTTTAGGATCTAAGTTACCCGTGGGTTCATCTGCAATTAATATTTTAGGTTGTCTAACAACCGCTCGGGCTATAGCTAGACGCTGCCTCTCACCTCCTGAAAGTTCAGAAGGGAAATTTTTTTCTTTACCAGTTAAACCTACAATTGTAAGAACTCTTGGAATAGTGTGACGAATCTCTCTGTTACCCATCCCAACTATTTCCAAAGCAAAAGCTATATTTTCAAATACATTTTTATGGGGTAATAATTTGTAATCTTGGAAAACCACCCCGATACGCCGCCTTAGCATTGGAATACTTCGGTCTTTCAGAGTTTCATAATCTATTCCACTAACAATAATTTTGCCACTATTTGGCTTCTCTTCTCGTGTTAATAATTTTAATAGCGTTGATTTTCCAGCTCCACTAGGCCCAACTATTATTACAAATTCTTTTGGTTCAATATGAAGAGAGACGCTTTTTAGAGCCGTTCCCCTATTGTTATAACTTTTTGTAACTCTATCTAACAAGATCATGCTTGATATCTATTATAACAAAATACGCTATTGTTTATTAGGATTGTTTAGACGCCAATCAAGATAAGTTTGGATAAGTTCATCAATTTTCCCATTAAGTACTGATTGAACATCACTTGTTTCATATTTAGTTCTTAAATCTTTCACCATACTATAGGGGTGCATTACATAATTGCGTATTTGATTACCCCATGCAGCTGCTTCATTTGGTCCTTTTAATTGACTAATTTTTTGGCTATGTTGTTCCAACTGAAGTTTGGCTAGCTTCGATCTTAAAATTACCAATGCTGTTTCTTTATTCTGTAATTGTGAACGTTCGTTCTGAATAGCTACTACAATCCCTGTGGGAATATGAGTTATCCGTACAGCTGAGTCGGTAGTATTGACACTCTGTCCACCATGTCCACCAGCTCTAAACACATCTATTTTGAGGTCTTTTTCATCAATGTCTAATTCACTTGGTTGATCAATTTTAGGTAACACATCGACTTTTGCAAAACTAGTTTGTCGTAAATTATCCGAGTTATAAGGACTTAGCCTAACTAATCGATGCACTCCCTGCTCACCATTTAGTTTTCCATAAACGAAAGAGCCATTAATTTCCATGGTCACACTTTTAATACCTGCTTCTTCACCCATTGATTGATCTATAATTGTGACACTATAACCTTTATGAGCTTCAACCCAACGTATATACATTCTCATTAACATTTCTGCCCAGTCCTGTGCATCGGTTCCGCCTGCCCCAGCATAAATACTTAGTATGACGTCATAATCATCAAATTTTCCACTATATAGTAGATCAGTTTTTAGTTCTTTAAATTGCTTCAACGAATTTGAATATTGCGACTCTAATTCTGCTAACATATTTGAATCGTTCAGAAGAGCTAACTCTTTAATTTCGTTAACCTGTTTCTGTAAGTTTATCCATGGTTCAATTTTGTTCATTAATTTAGAAAGTCTTTTAACTTTTATTTGTGCATCATTAGAATCACGCCAAAAATCTGAATTTGACGTCTCGGTTTTCAAATTATCTATTTGTTTCTTAAGCGAGGCTACCTGTAATTGGTTTAATGCAGTTTCAACTTGCTTTTGAAGCTTAATTATATTATCTATAAGTTCTTGCATTTAAATTTATTATAGCTCTTGATAGACTTTTAAACTTTATATACTGCGTTATCTAAACATTTTTTTAATGTTGTTGGTTTAATATCGTTAATCGCGCCATAAAATCCAAGAACAGATGGACGTATCTCATTTAAACAAATCCGCGCTGCGTTAATAATATCTATGCTACTCAAATTATCTATTCTTTTGGGAATTTCAAAAAATTTTTCAATCTGATCATTGTACACAAACTGATCGCCGTAAGCGCTAAGTAATTGGCTTACGGTTTGGAAACCTCTTTGAAAATTTCCAAGTGCATATTGTTTTGTTGCTACCATTTCTTCATCACTGAATAAGCCATTGGAAACATCCACAAGAACTTTTTTAATTAATTCAAAGAGTGGCTGAATATTAGTTGGAATAACTTGGCCACCTATCCACCAAATGTGTCTATTGCTTATTCGATAACGACCATGTGCAATATGATAAGCGAGACCTTGTTCACGTGCCTTTCCAAAAATACGAGAATGTAGTGTATCCAGTAACATTCCGAATAAAACATCGACAGCGAATTCTTCTTTATCATCTAAAAGCCTAGGAGTAGCATTCTCCCAGCGATAATATATATTTTCAACAGTTTTATTTTTCAAACATATAGGTTTAACAACATTAATAATATTCTCATTAGGTAATGGTATTCTATTCCCATCTTTAACTAATTTTATTGATTCTATTCTTTCAATAATTGCATCGCGATGCTTAGTAATATTACCACCTATCATAAATCGCATATTTGGAGTTGTATGAGTTTTATGATAATGATTTTTTACATCAGTTATTCTTATGGAATCAAGTTGTCTAATCCTATCCCCAATAGTCAAATCATACTGTCCCATTGTTTCACATATTTTTAAACTTAATTCACCAAAGTGATTATTTTTTAAGCCTTTTAGTTCTTCTCGAACATTAGCTTTTTCAGCATTAAATTCATTTTCTAAAAATAATGGGCTCTCTAAACCTAAACATAATAAGTCCAAGATTCTTTCTGCCTCAAAGTCAGCACATTCAGCAACATAACTCATATGATAGGTTTCAGTTAAAGCGTTACTATAAGCACCGTTTTTACTGAATTCTTTTGAAAAATTGCTAGACTTTCGATATCGTTCATTTGCACCAAATAACATATGCTCCATCACATGGGCAGTGTCCCATTTACCTTTTGGAGAAAGATAATCACCTGCTCTAAAGTTAAAATCAAAGTTCATGACACTAGAGTCGGGTACGTTAATTAGTAACCCCTTACCACCATTTTTTAACTCGACCATTTCAACAGAATGTTTCATATTGTATTAGCGTCGAGCTTTTTTGCGATTTTGACGTTCGTGCTTTCTAGCAGCTTTTTTCTTCTTAGCGGTGCTGCTCTTTTTATTATTCTTTTTAAGTTTAAAATCATCTTCACTTATTACTTCAGCCTCGGTTATTACATCAGCATTATCGACAGAGCTACGAGCTGCCCTAGTAAGCTCAGTTTCGTGCATTTGTTGCTGTTCAGTAAAGCCTACCGGCATGGCATGCATTATATTGCGCAACACCTCTCTCCGAAGTAGCATTTGCATACTTTCAAATAATCCTTGACCACGACGTCTATATTCTACGAGTGGATCTCTCTGACCAACACTTGTCCAATGAATACCTTCACGTAAGTGTTCCATATCTTCTAAGTGCTGCATCCATAAATTATCTAATATCTGAAAATAGATATCTCTTTCAACTACTCTCATAACACTGGGAGTAAAAGCCGCTTCTCGTGATTGATATAGCTCTAAAGCTTCTTGTTCTAACACTTGCGCAAATTTATCTGCGTCTGCATCAAACAATCTATCTAAGGTTGGTGCATCAAAAGGAAAGACTTCCGTAATTACCTTATCGTAATCTTTTGTCTGACCAGGTAACATTGATAATGAAACTGATTCTTCTTTAATAAATTTCTTAATATGATCACCAATGTTGGCATTTTCCAAAAGTGCCCTTCTTGTTTCATAAGTAACTCTTCGGTGACGGTTCATCACATCATCATACTTAACTACATTCTTTCGAGCATCAAAGTTAAATCCTTCTACTTTCTTTTGAGCACTCTCTAATGATTTGCTAACCATTCTGTTTTCTAAAGGTACATCTTCATCGACTTTCAATCTATCCATAAGAGAAGCTATTCTATCTCCTCCAAAAATACGCATCAGGTCATCTTCAGTACTAACATAAAACTGAGTAGTACCTGGATCTCCTTGACGAGCACAACGACCCCTTAACTGATTATCTATACGACGGGATTCATGTCTTTCACTTCCGAGGACAAATAATCCGCCCAGATCAGTTACACCACTACCGAGTACAATGTCTGTACCTCTACCTGCGATATTTGTCGCAAGCGTAACGGCACCTTTTTGGCCAGCTTTGACAATAATATTAGCTTCTTTTTCATTATTTTTAGCATTTAGTACTTGATGAGTAATACCAGCCTTCGTAAGAGCGGCAGCAACATCTTCGTTACTTTCGATAGATGCAGTACCAATTAACACTGGTTGACCTTTTTCATTTAACTCTCTGACTGCTTTAACGATTGCTCTAATTTTTGCCTTCTTAGTTTTATATATTCTGTCAGGTAAATCCTTACGTAAAATTGGCTTGTTAGTAGGTATATCTATTACATCTAATTTATAGATTTGATGGAACTCCTCGGCTTCAGTTAATGCTGTGCCTGTCATTCCTGCTAACTTCGAGTACAATCTAAAATAATTCTGGAAAGATATCGTAGCGAGGGTCATTGACTCTTCCTTAACTTCAACCCCCTCTTTAGCTTCAATTGCCTGATGTAAGCCTTCGTTATATCTTCTTCCCTTTAAAAGACGTCCCGTAAATTCATCTACGATTACTACTTCACCTTCAGTAGTAACTACATAATCTTTATCTCTTAAAAATAAGGTGTGGGCTCTTAAAGCTTGCTCCAAATGATAGATAGTTCTAACATTTGCTTCTTCATATAAGCTTTTTATTCCCATTAATTTTTCAACTTTTTCTACACCTTCATCATTCAAAGAAACTCTTTTTTCTTTTTCATCGACTATATAATGCTCAGGTTTTAATTGTGATACGACTCTAGCAAATTGTTGATATGCTTGTGCACTTGAAGTACTGGGTGCTGAAATAATTAAAGGAGTCCTAGCTTCATCAACTAAAATCGAGTCTACTTCGTCAACAATGGCGTAGTTTAATTCACGCTGACGCAATTGATCAACTTCCCTAACCATGTTGTCTCTTAAGTAATCAAACCCATACTCATTGTTTGTTCCATAAGTAATGTCAGCTCTATAAGCTTCTTGTCGAGTACAGGGTCTTAAATGTCGAAATCTTTCATCGGAATGTTCTTCATTAGTGAACTCAGGGTCATAAATAAATGAAGCATCAGGAATGATAACGCCTACCGTCATTCCGAGAAAATGATATATTTGACCCATCCAACCGGCATCTCGTTGTGCTAAATAATCATTAACCGTTACAACGTGAGCTCCCTTGCCAGTCAAAGCGTTTAAGTAGATAGGTGCTGTCGCAACTAATGTTTTACCTTCACCTGTCTTCATTTCAGCCACATTACCTTCATGTAAAACAATTGCACCTATGAGTTGTACATCAAAATGTCTTTGCCCTAATATTCTCCTAGCGGATTCCCTGACTACTGCAAATGCATCCGGTAATATCTTATCTAAAGATTCTTTTTCTAATCTTTTTCTTAAAACATCCGTTTGCGCTGCAAGCTGAGCGTCTTTAAGAGCCTTATACTTAGGTTCAAGTTTATTGATCTCACGAACGCGTCTATATAAGCGTCTAACTGTTCCTTTTTGATTATCACCCAATACTTTTTTAAAGAAATTTGTCATTACAAAATAGATCTTTCTGGTTTACTCTCTCATTCTTAAAGATTCGCAGTCTATTGTACCTTAAAATGGTCACTTTTTTCGAGTGATTTTACCGAGAAAGTTTCTAATCGATGCTCTGCGCCTACCACTTTTCTTGGTATTTATGGATTTATAGCGACGTAATTGTGCTTTTAACTTCTCTTCTACAATATCTATAGCTGCATACATATTTACGGTAGTTTCTTTTGCAGTAATCACTTCCCCGGGTAACTTTATAGTAACTTCGGCGGTAAATTGCCTTTTATTTTTAACTTTAGACTCTTGAATTTTTATTTCAGCATTGGCGCTTTTACGGGCATGCTTTGGCATATAAGCGTCTAATTTGGATATTTTTTTGCGGGCATACTTTTTAAGATCTTCGTCAACGTTGGCATGAATTGAAGTAAATTCTAAGTTATTAATCATAATGTTTCTCTACCTCCTGCATATTTTTGTAAGACTTTAGGTATTTTTATGTGACCATCACTTTGTTGATAATTTTCAATTATGGCAACCATAGTTCGTCCCATTGCAAAAGCAGTTGCATCATTAGTATGAGCAAAATCTATTTTCCCATCTTGTCTTTTTACTCTTGTCTGAAGTCGTCTTGCTTGATAGTCTGTCATGTAATCTGCCGTATGCGTCTCTCGATACTTATTCTGGCCTGGCAACCAAACTTCAACATCCCAACCACGTGCATTTGGTTTTCCGATATCGGCTGTACATTTGTTAATAAGCCTATATGGTAATTCTAGCTCACTCATCAAATGTTCCTGAATAGCAATCATCAATAAATGCTCTTGTAGAGATGTCTCTGGTGTTGATAAACTTTCCATCTCTAACTTATCAAATTGATGCATTCTGATGATACCTTCCATATCCTTGCCATAAGTTCCAGCTTCTCGCCTAAAAGATGTAGCAAACCCGGCATATCGAACCGGCAGATCTTTTTCATTAAAAATCTCATCCGCATGCATGGAACCAAGTACATGCTCAGCACTTCCCTGCAACCAGAGCTCTTCCCCTTCAATTTTATATCTATCATCTCGGGGCTCGAGTCTGTCCATCGCATCATACATTTCAGTCTTAAGCATTAAAGGTGGTAATACAGGAATGAAAGGTTTGCTACTAACATCTAAATTATTGTTGGCAATAACTTTTTTTAATGCTTCTTCATCTGTTAGAAAATCTAGAGCAAATAAAAGAATAGACCACTGTAGTTTGACCATATCTCCCTTTATATATGCAAAACGACTACCACTAACTTTTGAGGCACGCTCTTTATCTATCCAACCTCTCATTTCAGCAATTTCCCAATGAGTTCTAGCTTCAAAATCAAATTTTGGTATATCTCCAACAGTCTTTGCAACTTGATTATCATCTTCGCTCATGCCAATTGGCACGTCTTCAGTAGGTAAATTTGGAACAGATTTTATTAGTTTCAACCATTCGGCATCAATTTCTTTTAAATAATTCTCTCGTTCAGCTAACTCTATTTTTATTTGTTTACCTGCATCGATGACTAATTGATCAGGTTTATTGCCTTTTGTCTTTGATGATATTTCATTTCGTTTTTGTCTCAATAATTCAACCTGTTTTATAAGTTGTTTGCGTTCTTCATCCACCTCTAAAAGATGCTTAACATCTACTTTGTAGCCCTTTTGCTCTGCCGCCTGAGCCACTCTTTCGGGATTCTCCCTAATAGTTTGTATATCTAACATATCACTTATTATACTTCCTTTATGACCGCTTGGATGCAGCTGTTTTATTATTTTTTAGATGCTCTAAAGTAAGTAAAAGTCTATCTCCAGTATATGTACAATGTTCACAGTTTGGATCATTCATCGGCATTGTATTCATGTCTAAGGTCTTTTTAATATTTAATAGTGTTGGCTCAATCCACTCATCATTCCCTTTATATTCTATTAACTTAGTCTTAAATTCGACTTTGTCATAGAAGCCATCATTATCTGTTCTGCCATTTGTATAAACAAAATAGGCTAAATCACTAACTTTAAAGCCATTTTTGCGGAGTAACCATTGATAAACTTCCATTTGTCGTTTATAAGTTATCTGCCATTCCGCATCTATACTTACTTCAGATTTTTTTGAAGTTGCCTTATAGTCAGCGACTATTAACTCACCATTGGGTTTAATCCAAATATCATCAACCGCACCAAAAATAAGTAAATTTGTAGGTTTATGCAAAGCTTGAATGCCGACAAAATTTTCCCTCCAGGTATTTAAACTATTATGAGCAAACGGTATCGCATCAATATTGTATTCAATCATCCAAGGATGGGCTTCCTTC
>Ga0302320_10021498_pt1 | contig 12800 bp, 9 predicted proteins | sample Bog_T0_3_FD_202130 | JGI IMG/M metagenome (GOLD analysis project Ga0302320, IMG submission 202130) | Peat permafrost microbial communities from Stordalen Mire near Abisko, Sweden - Bog_T0_3 | ecosystem: Environmental > Terrestrial > Soil > Wetlands > Peat | place: Sweden: Abisko, Stordalen Mire...
TACCCGTTGGCTTGGGCAAACGCCAGGATCTGCGGGAAAAGATGAATCTCCAGTATCTTGGACACAATTTTTGTGTCAGACGAAATTGTGTATATGTTTCTAAAAACGTCGATGAACCCCTTCACTGTCCATTGGCCGTCCTCCGTGCTGACGTGATTTTTCAGCTCGTTCACCATCTGAGTGAGTTTGACGGCGAAGTCTTCTTTAACGCTCATAGATTCACTCAGCCGTTCTTCCCCTTTAGCACTTCAATCGCCTTGGTCAAAGGCGCGTTCAGCGGCGCGGCGCCTGCGGCTGGCGGCGCTCCCTCGTCCTCATCCTCGTCGGCAGCCACGTTTCCCGCCGCAATGTTCGGCGTCACGGCCTCATCCTGAATCTTCTTGCCGTCCGGCCCTTCGTACTTGGCCACAGTCAGCAGCAGCGCTGCGCCATCAGGCAAGTCGATCGTCTTCTGCACCGATCCTTCGCCAAAGGTCCGCTCCCCCACCACATCGCCGCGCTTCGACTCTTCAATCGCCGCCGCCGTCAGTTCGGCCGGCCCATAAGTGCCGCGGTTGACCAGCACCACCAGCGGAGCGCCGGAGATATATTTTGCAGGATCGGCGCTGAAGCTCTGCTTGGGAAATTGCTGCCCCTCAAGCGTCGCCAGCGTACCGTCTTTGATAAAGAAATTCGCCAGCCGCAGGCCTTCTGCTTCGTCGCCGCCTGAGGAGTCGCGCAAATCCAGCAATATTTTCTGCCCCTTGCCCGCCGTCTTCAACCGCGCGGCAATCTCATCCACGCGAGCCGCCGTCAATGCGCCCGGCTTCAAAGAAAGTATCGTCGCCCCTTCAAATTGCTGTTCGCCCAGCGCCGGCACTCCGGCAATCGAGCGCGTCAGCGTCACCTTCTCCGGGTCGGATTTGCGCGGACGCACCACGGAAAGCGTTACCGTCGATCCCGCCTTGCCCTCCAGCAGCAGCCGAATCACCGGCAGTGACATCTCGCGCGTGGACTGACCGCCAACCGACTCGATAATGTCGCCGTCGCCGATATGTTCCTTGTCGGCAGCCGAGCCAGGCAGAACACTCACCGCAACCGCGTAGCCATAGCGCTTTGAGACGGTCAGGCCCACCTGAGCCACGCCTGAGGCCGGCCGCTCTTTGTATATCTTGTACTCGCTCGCCGTCAGGTAGCTCGAATCCGCATCCAGCGACTCCAGCAGCCCATGAAGCGCACCAGTCGTCACGTCGTCGATCTTCGGCTCGGTCACGTAATCGGTCTGGATCTTCTTCAGAACCTCGGCATAGACGCCCATCGGACGGTATGCGCCATCCTGCTGGCCCCCGGCATGTACGCCAAAAAGCCCAAACTCGCCCAGCGCAAAGCCAAGCCCGAGTGCGGCAAAGATCGCCACGGAAAGTACGAAGACAACACGCTGAAAGATTCGAGGCACAAGCACCACCGGGGCAGCCCCATGGGGAAACAGGCCGCACACCCTTTAGACGCAATCATACTGCAACTGGCGAGCGGAGCACGAAAGGCCGTCCTTTCGCTCATTTTCGATCCTACTTGTCGAATGGTTACCATAGATTCGCTTTTAGTAACTCGTGACTCGTTATCGGCATCGAGCCCTTTCGGCGTTTGTTGAACGACGCGCGGTTCAATCACTGCGCCTTTATCGCCGAGACACCGGTGGACGCTCCCGGCGATGAGGAGCGCAATGTAAAGATGCTGTTGAGTCTGGTGGAATAACTTTACAAGCGGCTTGCGAAATCCGTTGCGCGGCATTAGATTATCTGTGTCGCAGAATTTTCGTTTGAGGTGAGGGATGCGCGGAACCATCTTTATGACTTTGGCCGCTGTTGCCGGTTTGGCACTGCCGGTTGCGGGACAGGCTCCCAGAACCCGAGTCACAACTGTCGAGATGGCTAACTCATCCCATGTGGCGCGGTTACCTTACACGGTGGAGTACAAGACCGCGCGGGTACAAAGGCTGGCGGACGGAACCACCATCACTCACGAATCGACCGAAGTGATTGCGGTTGACTCGCAGGGCCGGCGAATGACTGCAACGACCAATAACCCAGCCTCGGCAGATCAGACGCCGTTGACACGCGTGACTGTCTTCGATCCCGCGGCGCACACGAATATTAGCTGGACCGTTCCTGGCCTTAAGGCGACGGTGATGGCAATGCCGCCGCTTGGAGCGGCGCGCTCAAGTTGTACGTCGGCCACAAGGGGTGCCGGGGCCGTCATGCCCACCCGCCCCAATATCAAATCTACGGTCGAAGACTTGGGAATGGAAACGGTGAATGGGATTGAGGCGCATGGCCGCCTGACCACGACGACCACACCGGCAGGCGCGATCGGCAACAACGAGCCGATTGTGCGCACCAGCGAGATTTGGAATGCCGCCGTTCCAGGCCTCAACGGCCTGCTGGTCCGCTCCGTGATTGACGATCCGCAGAGCGACAGGACGACCAAGGAGCTGACCAACCTCACCCAGAGCGAGCCCGACGCTACAGTCTTCGCGCCGCCCTCTGACTATGAAATCGTCAACAGGGAAGTCTCCGTCACCTGCCCGTCTTCAAACGCAGTGAGCGTGGAGCCGCCGCCCCCGCCGCCCGCCGCCGAGCCCGCGCCTGAGCAATAGCAAAGTTACGATGAGGAGCGGTTATGCTGAACACGGAACGTAAACCCGTAAGCTTGGGCGAAATGCTTTCTGACTCCGATGAATCTGACACAGGGCGCATTGGCTGCCGCGATTAACTTGTTATAATTTCTACGAAAATCAAAACAGGGTCAAATCGCAATTGAGCTATAGAATAGTCCAAAACTATTTGCAAGACCTTGGGTTAATCAAGTTGGGCATTGGCAGAGGATGTCCCCGGGCCGAGACATTGTGCAGCGCATGAGTTGCTGAAAACGATTCATGATTGTACGAAAGAGGTAAGTCCCATGTCTCGTTTTCCTTTTCTGGCTTCATTGATCCTGCTACCGGCAGTCGCCCTTGCTCAACAGGCAGGCACTGCCTCCGAATCCAAAACAACCCTGCATCTCACCACGCGTCGGGTATCGATCTCGATCCGGAACGCTATGAGTTCATCCGTTCGGCAGGGATCGCGTTTCGTCAGCAGTTCGCGCTTAAACCCGGAAAGTACCTTGTTGTTTTGGGCGTAAACGACGCGTCAAGCCACAAGCTGGGCACGATGAAGATGCCAATTGTGATACCAGCCAGCTAATGCCGTTGCACATACATTGTGTTCATTGCGATTGCTTGAAAAGACGCCGCGAAAATGCTTTCGCGATTGGCGGGCCCGCAATTTGCCGCTCAAATCGGGCAGGCGCGTGTCTGGGTGAATAATTCTCCGCGCCATCCAATATCATCAACTGAGCGGTTGGCGCACTGCGTAGTAGAATGGCAGCATATTCAAAAGGGAGTATGTGCCGTGGCGAAAACGATAGAGATAGACACGACCGTTCGGGGAATCGCACTTGAATTGTCCAAGCTGAAGAAGCTTGTCATCAAGAATCTTCGGCGCGTTGGAAAGCTATGCCCGGCACTACTTTCTTGTCTCGTATTTTTTTGCGTCAATGGGGCCTTGGCGCAAACCAATATTCCTTCCGTTTTTACATCCTTTACAGAGGCTCAGCCCGCGTTTCATGCCCTGCAAGCGTCGCCCGCCCCGCAAACGCCGGCTTTGGGAGATTTGACTGTTGCAGCGTGGCCCGATTGGCTTCAAAAACATGATCGTGAAATCCGGCTGCGGCTGACCAGGGGTGAAGAAGATACTCTTACAGATTTCTTGCGCTTTGGATTGAGTTTCACCAAGCAGCCTCCAATCAGCAATCGTGAGCTGATTGAGTATGATGGCAACGCGACAATAAGAGCCACCGCGGAACAGCGCATTGACGACCTGGTGAGCGCGATGGCCTCGCCCGGCAGCAACGAACGTGTGGCGCAGTCGCGGGCATTTGTCGAGGCCAAGGGCTTCGCGCCCCAGTCCAGCGAATCCAAGACCAACGAATCCAAGACCAGCGAATCGCGGGACAAACTCAAAGCCTACCTTCTTGCAAACCTGCTCCGGATGCGCGATGAGTTTTTACAGTACATTCATCAACCCCAGGGAGCAAATCCCTTTGAGATATTCAAGGACCGGGGCATTTCTCTCGATACGAATCTCTATCCAGATTTCCTGATCGATGTGCATCTCCGGCATATGATCGATGCGGGGCTTCTCAAGCCAGGATCGATAAGACGAGTCGCGATCGTTGGACCCGGCCTGGATTTCTCAAACAAGGAGGGAGGAAGCGATTATTATCCTCCGCAAACCAATCAGCCATTTGCCGTGATCGACTCGCTTTTTCGCCTGGGCTTATCCGACTCCAAGATCCTGGAGGTTTACACGCTGGACATCAGTCCAAACGTGAATTCGCATATTCAAGAAGCGCGCATGAAAGCACATGCCGGGATTCCTTATGTGCTTCAGTTACCCTGGAACACCGCTGCCCCGGTCACGGAGGAATACCGCGGCCGTTTCGAGAGTTATTGGCAGAGTTTGGGAGATCGTATAGGCGAATCGACTGCCCCCTTCGCGGTTCCAGCCGCCCTCGCCGATCGAACCAAAATCAAAGCAGTCAAGATTCGACCGGAGATCGTGAGTCGAATCCGTGCGCTTGATTTGGATGTTGTGTGTCAGCACTTGAAATTGCCGGACGATCAAGGCTTCGATCTTGTAATTGGCACCAACGTCTTTTTGTATTACGGATTGTTCGATCAATTGCTCATCCGTTCCAATGTCGCGCTGATGCTGAAGCCGGGCGGCTTCCTGCTTTCCAATGACAAGTTTCCCGATACCGTTCCAGAAATATTGAAAAATTCTTTAATCACGTCTCAGACTGTGGGTCAATCTCCTGAATATATGTTCTCTTACCAACGTTGACAAGGATCGAGCAATGCCCATTTCGGCATCAGACTAACTGCAATTTCCACCGGCCCCGTCGGAATAGCATGACACTAATCAATGCAATTGCAAACTCGGTGAGCACGATTGAGAGGGATACTCCCTGCGCGCCAAGGTGCTTTTGCGAGGCCAGCCACCACGCGAGAGGTATTTCCAGAACCCAAAACCCAAGGAAGTTCACAATCAATGGAGTCAAAGTGTCGCCTGCTCCGTTGAATGCTTGAAGTATCACGACCGCCTGCGCATACCCGACGTTGCCACAAACAAGGATACGAAGAATTACGGCGGCATTGGAGGCGACTTCTGGATCATCCAGGAATATCCGGACAAGCGGCGCGGCAAAGACGAATAGACAAGCACCTAATGCGCCCAGAAAAAGCATATTGAATAATCCGGCTCTCCACACAATTTGTTCGGCGCGTTCCGGCTGGCCGGCGCCGAGGTTCTGGCCCACGAGCGTTGCCGCGGCGTTGCTCAGCCCCCAGGCAGGCATCAGGAAAAAGATCAGAATCGATACGGTGTAACTGGCAACGGCCGGGGCGCCATCGAGCGCGACAATTCGAACCAGTACAATCCAGCTTGCGTTAATGACGGTGAATTGGACGATGCCGGGAAGAGAGAGGCGAAGCAGGCGCTGAAGCACTCTCGGTCGATAACGGAAAGGAGTACCGAGAAGTCGAATGCGGCCCGTTCCTCGCATCAGCCAAAAGGTCTGACAGAGTATGCCAAAAAGGCGCGCGGCAAGAGTGGCAAGCGCGGCGCCTGCAACGCCTGATCTGGGAAATGGACCCCAGCCAAAAATGAGGCACGGAGCGAGAACCAGATTCACTCCATTTGAGATCCACATGATCCGCATTGCAAGGGCCGCATCGCCCGCTCCGCGAAGAATTGCGTTATTGAGAAGCAGGATGACGATCGCTCCACATCCGCCGAGCGCAATGCGAGAATAATTGGCTCCCATGGAGACCACTGCCGCTGAGGCGCCCGTGGCGCGCAATAGCTCCGGAGCTGCCATTCCGCCGCAAATCCCCAGCGCCAAGGAGATCAGAAGCCCAAGCTGGATCGCTTGAACGGCTGCGATGGCTGCTTCCCCCGGGAGTTTCTCGCCGATGCGGCGGGCAACCACAGCCGTTGTAGAGAGCGAGAGGCCGAGTCCCACGGCAAAAACTACCGCCAGCAAGGACTCGGTGAGGCCAATTGCAGCGACTCCATTGGCTCCCAGCCGTCCCACCCAAAAGAGATCCACCACGTCAAATAGCGATTGGAGTATTCCCTCAACCGCCATGGGAATCGCCAGCATTAAAATTGATCGATTGATACTTCCGACGGTGTAATCCTGATTCGAGCCATGCAGGGAGGCCCTGACCGAATTCAAAATTCGAGGTTTCGGTTTCGGAACAGAGATTCCAGAATCCATGATTATTTCAAGAGTCTAGCAGACCAAAGCATGAGATGCACATGATCTGCCGCGCTGTGTCTGCGGCAGATATCTGGCGGAGGCCGTAGCGCCAAAACAACCCGCTTTGCTGCATTTACCGGAAGAAGCCGAAGCTCTTTTTCGATCCTGCTTACGATATGGTTACCAAAGATTTGTTTTTTAGTAATATAAACCACCACTAACTGCGCTAGACTAGCCCCGAAGCCGATTCCGGGCCAAACTCGCAGCCAACCACGGAAAGGATCGAAACCATGTGCAAGCCGTTGGGTCAATTGTGGGGGGGGCAATTGTAGGGCCATTCCTCTCTTGCTGCCGTAATGATCGAGCCTTTCTTCGTCGCGCTCTGCCACGCGCTTCCGGCATCGTTGCCTGTATCCTCATCATGGCGGCCTGTGTTGCCGCAAAAACCATGAATGCGCAAACTGGGATTGCCGTGAGCATACCCAAGCCAAGCAACGCCCGGTATGCCATGCATCAACTCACAACACAAGCCGCCTCCCAGCTTGATGGCACGTATGGGAAAATCGTGCAACCGCAAGTGTTGACCCCGCTGCAATACTTTGCCGAATACTTTTACGATTACAATACTGACACCTGCTCATTCGTTTCGGCCGGAACACTGACGCTGATCACTCCACCGACGTACGGCACTTACTCTTCTCAAATTCTCAACAAAACTTATCCTGCCGACGGTACATGTCCGGTTGAGACCTACCTATCCAGTCAAATCGACTATACCTGGACGAGCACATCGCCGTTGGCGAATACCGACTATATGGTCGTCAATTATTCAACCCCCGACGGCGAATTCAATGTAACTTACGGCTACTATCTTTATATCTGCCCACCTCCAACCGTGGTTACATCCTTCAATCCTGACCTCTGGTACGCCGGAAGAAACCAATTTGTCACCATCACCGGAACCGGATTTGTCCCCTTGGTACAAGCCAATGCAGAATGCCCCATGACCACGGTCTCCGCAACCAGTGCCGATAACAGCGCGGTAACGGTCACCAATGTCGATGTCCTGAGCGAAACATCGATCATCGCCTACGTCGAACCCGTCTCCACCGCTCCCACTGAAGGCGCGACACTGATTGTCAGCGGCGCAGCCACCCCTTCTCCCAACGCCGATATTCTTGGAACTCCCGTAATCAGCCTCAACGGTACAGTCATCAGCGGACCCAACGCAGCCACGCCACCGCCAGTCCCGGTCGTCGGCCAACAATTGCTCTTGACTACGACGCCGACAGCGGCGACCTTGGCAGCGCTTCCCATTCCGCTCGGAATCAATTCAAGTACCTGGACTGTGAATGGAGGAACAAACATCGGCGGCTATACGCCAACCACAGCCTCGGCGACAGTAACTCCCATGCCGCCTGAGACTACTCCAGATCTCACATTTGATTCAGTGTATCCGGCAGCCAGTGTCGCGGAGACTTACAAACTCTGCACCGGCCCACCCACTCCCCCAACCGGAGGCGGTGGTGGAGGCAACGCTTGCAATCCTATCGCATCAGCGAACTTTGCAGTCAATGGGGTCACTTCAGCCGCGATAAACATTCTGAATGAGCTATTAGCTACGATTGACAATCTTACCGGCTGCGCGGCGATTACAGGAGGGCCGACTCTCGTCTACGGCAATCTGCAAGGGCCCGCCGGACCTTGTGGCACGGCCTCGGGTACTCCTGGTATTACCTTCTATCCGAATGGAACCCCGCCAGGCGCAGGCAATTTTCTCTTTGCCCAGCTTATTGATAGCGACACCGAGATCAAAACTGGCGCAGGCGGAGCAATAACGACCTGTACTGCAACAGCTGGTGTAGATGAAGATTATCCATACCAGAAACAAGTGAACCCTCAATCGACTTCAGACTCCCCAGAAACTCCTTTGCTGTCAAATATGACAAAGGTTGCACGTTTATTCAACGCAACAATGTATCTTCTTTGGCAATCTACTTCTGCTGCGACGTCCATTCCGGTACCGCTGGGATATCTTCCTTGGACATTCGATGGAACTGCTACCAACAGCGGTACAGCCCTTGCGCCCGTATGGACCGCTAGCGGAGTTGGAGCTCCCGTCGAGACAGATGGAGAGATCAGTATCGAAGGTTTGCTCAGAAGCGATCTGGCGATCCCAGATGCAGGATTTGCAAATACTGCATTTGTTCCGGCTACAACAATCACAGATATTCCGATTTGGAGTGGTCCTGCAATATTGGCATCATCTCATTGTGTAACTAACTGATTCTCCAAGGAGGAGACATGAAAATATTCATCATGGTGGGAAGGAAAGTTGAATCGATGAGAAAATCGTACGCATTCTTGTTTATTTGCACTGTCTTTGCGCTGAATGTATTCGCGCTTTGCCACGCTGAAGATCTCCCATTTACCCTCACAATACGAGCGAATAAGCCGGTAGAATTTGCTGGATCACAAATATTTGTTTGGGTTATACAGACCAATATCTCTACTCACGTCGTGGATTGTACGGCAGCGCACATGGACAGCACTGATGTAAGTTATCACTATGATGCGTGGGATGAAAATGCAAAGCCGGTCAATAAAATTGATTATGGCATTCCTTATGTTAGCGGAGTGCATTCTAGTAGCCATGGGGATATATGCAATCTTGAACCAGGAAAATCTTTTGAAAAAGAGCTTATAGTTAGCTTTTTGTACGATTTCAGCAAGCCTGGCAAATATTCCATACAACTGTCACGGCGAGCTTTGGTTGATTCGAATGGCTATCGGGTGGGCGAATGGGTCAAATCCAACACCATCACCATCACCGTACTTCCAGCGAAAGCTGAGACGCCCAACCAACCTTTTACACTCACAATAAGTTACAACCAACAAAACCCTGACCTGGAAAGTATTTCCGATCAGGTTGTGAAGGCAGGCTCATGGGTAGGGTTTCGTATCAGAAAGACAAACATCTCAGATCACGAGATCATCAAAATATCAGATGCGGCCGGGGCTTCTGGCTATATGTATGACGTGCGGGACAGCAGCGGTAACTTGGTCAACTATAAAAAGCACAACAATCTGATCGACGGAATGATGATGACCAGCGGTGGAGAGGTCCGAATAGGAGGCACGAAGGACATGGTGCTGCAACCCCTGGAAAGCAATATTAATTTCGAACCTTTGGACAGTTGGCACGAAATTGACAAACCTGGAACCTACACCATCCAGGTGTCGGAGCATGTGTCGAATGATCCCAAGTCCGATGTGGTGAAGTCGAATATCATCACCATCACCGTACTACCAGCGGAAGCCAAGCCGGTTGCTGAGATCGAACCCGCCGAGGAAAAAAATTCATCCGAGGACGAGTTATCTGAGCAAACAACAAAGCAACCGTTCTCCATCAAAATCAACGCCGATCCTACCCATGTGAAAGTAGGGAATCCCGTGTACGTCGGTATCGAATTGTCAAATACCTCCGACCACGAGATCGACTGCTCAGCCATGACCGGCAATAATGGCATAGACCTGAACTTTCAATATGAAGTCATCTACGAACACGGCAACCCCGAGCGGGAAATCGCGGCGGGAAAAACATACCCTGAAGCAATTCCTTGCACTCTCAAGCCGGAGAATAACTATTCCACCGGCAGCGAGATCAGCCGAGTTTTCGATTTCAGCCGTCTGGGAAGATACACCATTCAGCTTTCGCGTCCCGTCTGGGGCAACGATCAAATTCCGGGCACAGGCCGGACGGTGCAGAACGGCCAAGCGGTCGTCAAATCCAACAAAATCACCATCACCGTACTTCCAGCGGACGCGCCGTAGCCCAATGCCCCCGCGCCAAAATAATCCGCTTCTCTGTACTTACCGAAAGAAGCCGAAAAGCTTCTTCTTTTCCTGCACCACAGGCTGTCCGGTGATGGCCGCGCTCATCTGGCGGATCGCGCGCGCAATCTCGGAGTCCTCGTCGATCAGCGGCGTCGCCTTGTGCTGCATCCGGCGCACCGAGGCATAGTCGTTGGGAATCTTCCAATCAGCCTGTCGGGTGAGGGCCTTGTTGACCAGTTCCTCTGAAATCTCCTGGTTGCGCTGGTCGTAGCGGTTGATCACAATCTCCAGCTTGGGGCTGCTTTTGCTGGAAAGCCTCTGAATCACGCGGTTGGAGTTGCGCAGCTCGGCAATGCCAATCTGCGTCACCAGGTAAATCACGGCCGAGGCATCGAAGAGCTTGGTGCTCTGCAACTCCAGTCTCGATCCGGCATCGACCACCACCGAATCGAACTCCTGCCGCGCCACCTCCACCAACTTGTCGATCGCCTCATCGGAAAGATGCGTCGTCGCCAGTTGGCTGGGCGCGGCCAGCACAGAAAGGCCCGAGCCGTGCGCCTCCAGCATCGTCGAGAGCAGATTCGCATCCAACCGGTTGTAGTGCTGCAGCGCGCTCACAATCGAGTGCTGCGCGCGCATACCCAGGTTGATCGCCGCATCCCCCAGCGGCAGATTCAGATCGATCAGCAGCGTCTTTTTGCCCGAGTTCTGGGCCAGCGCCACGGCAAAGTTACAGGCCAGCGTGGTGACGCCGGAGCCGCCCTTGGCGCCCAGAAAAACCAACAGCCTGCCCTCGTCATGGTTTTTCTGTTCTTCGGTGCGAATTGCCGGGCGCATCACCAAAGCGCGCTGCAAAGCATCGGCCATTACGCCGGGGGCAAAGGGCACAGTGAGAAACTCGCGCGCGCCGGCCCTCATGCTGCTCAACAGCATCGCCGGATCGGTCTCGACGGAGAAGACCATCACCGTCGCCCTGGCTTCCAGGCTCACGGCCTTCACTAAATTGAGCGCGTACTCCGGCTCGGTGTCCAGATCCACAAGGACCACGTCGTAGTCGCGGTTGAGCGTCCGCGAAACATCGTCCATGTTGGGAGGATAAGAGATAAACTCGCGCGTGGGGCCGCTGTGCGCTTCGCCCAATGCGGAAAGCGCCGCGCCGCGCCGTTCCCGGTCCGGGCTGATCACGGCTACCGACAGCGCGCTTACGCCGCCCGAGGGAGCATTGGCTGTTCGCTGATCCTTGCTCATCCTCCTTGCCCCCCTTCCTGCAATCTTATACTGGCAGGACGCGAGGCTCAGACGAGGCAGTTTCTTGCTTCATGATTAATGAAACAGGCTGAATCCCTTCTTCTTCTCCGGCAATGGCTGCTTGCCGCTGATTGCCCGCGCCATCTGCTGGATCGATCGTGAAATCTCCGAATCCTCTTCGATCAGCGGTGTCGCCGTATTCTGCATCCGCCGCACCGCCGCATAGTTGTTGGGAATCTTCCACTCCGCCGGCCGGGTGAGCGCCTTGTTGATGTGATCCTCGCCAATCTCCTGGTTGCGCGGGTCATAGCGGTTGATTACGATCTCGACTTTGGGGCCTCCGGCGACTGAAAGTCTGTTAATCAGACGGTTCGAATTCCGCAACTCCGGAATCCCCACCTGCGTCACCATGTAGACGGTGGAGGATTCATCGAAGAGATGCGTGTGCTGCAAGTTCAGCCTCGAACCGGCATCCACCACCACATAATCGAACTCGCGGCAGGCAACCTCCAGCAGCTTCTCCACTGCCTCCTCGGTAACTTGCTCGCTTGTAAACTCACTGGGCGCGGCCAGCACCGACAGGCCAGAACTGTGCCCCACCAGCACCGAGGAAAGAAAATGCGCATCCAGGCGGCTGGCATTCTGCAGCGCATTCACCGTCGAGTACTGAGCCCGGATTCCCAGGCTGATCGCGGCATCGCCCAGCGGCAGATTCAGATCGATCAGAAGTGTTTTCTTGTCCGAGTCCCGCGCCAGCGATACGGCATAATTGCAGGCCAGCGTCGTCACTCCGGAGCCGCCCTTGGCGCTGATAAAGACCAGCAGCTTGCCGTTGGTTTTCTTCGTGGGCCGCACGGCGGAACGCAGCGCCGAGGCCCGCACCAGCGCCTCAGCCATCACACCCGCCTCGAAGGGCAGCGTCAGAAACTCGCGCGCCCCGGCCCTCATGCAGCGCACCAGCATTCCAGAATCGGTCTGCGCCGAATAAACCATTACCGTCGCCAGCCCGTTGGCGCAGATGCTCTCCACCAGATCCAGCGCATACTCCGGATCGCTGTCCAGATCCACAATCACAACGTCGAAGTTTTTGCCCAGCATCTGCGAGACATCATTGAGCCCCGGCGGGTAGGAGATGAACTCGCGAATCTGGCCGCCCTGGCACTCATCCAATGCGCTGATGGCCGCGTTGCGCCGCCGATCGTCCGGGCTGATCACAGCAATCGACAGCGAACTGGCGCAGAGGGTAAGTGTGTCGGGAAACTGCATCGTGGTCGACATGGCGGTTTCAATACCTCCAATTATGTGTGGCGCATCCGCGTTTCCACGGAGTACAGGTTGCCGTTTGCGCCTCTCCTATGAGAATTGGAGGA
>Ga0302320_10021499_pt1 | contig 12797 bp, 8 predicted proteins | sample Bog_T0_3_FD_202130 | JGI IMG/M metagenome (GOLD analysis project Ga0302320, IMG submission 202130) | Peat permafrost microbial communities from Stordalen Mire near Abisko, Sweden - Bog_T0_3 | ecosystem: Environmental > Terrestrial > Soil > Wetlands > Peat | place: Sweden: Abisko, Stordalen Mire...
CGACAAAGGTGGAGCGTGAACGGATGGTTCTGACCGCGTTGCCGGAACTCTCCGTCCGCATCCTCGAATACGCTCGCGAGCACGGCCGCGTCACAATGGCCGACATGATCCGCCTTACTGGCGTCAGTCGGAACACGCTCAAGGAACACTTCCGCAGGCTCGTGGAAATCCAACAACTCGCGCTATACGGAGCCAGAAAGGGGTCCTGGTATGCGCTCAAGTGACCGAAGTCTTTGGGCAAATCGAAGGGGATCTGCCGACAGGCCTGCTTATGTGATTACCACATGTTCGTTCACCTATTCACTTTGTCGATGGCTAAGCCGCAAACGTAATCATGGCTGAATTGACAGCGTGACGTTTCGGACGATAGGCAAGCGATCCATCGCATTCTCGAAGGGACTTTGGAAAATGACAGTGTTCACAATGGATACAGGTATCCGCGACAACGACACGCGAGGAAGCGTCGCCTCATTTCTGAAGGAAAAGATTCAGGATGAATCGGCCCTCTCGATTGTTTCCGCTTACTTCACCATCTATGCGTACGACGCTTTGAAAGACAGTCTCGACCGGATTCAGCACTTGGACTTCCTGTTCGGTGAGCCATCGTTCGTGAACCGACTGGACCCGAGCAAGACGGAGAAGAAGGCCTTCATCATGGATGCTGGCGGTTTGGAGCTTGCAAACAAGCTCCAGCAAAAGCGAGTTGCAAAAGAATGTGCCGACTGGATTGAGAATAAGGTCGAGATCAAGACGATAAAGCAGTCGAATCTGCTTCACGGCAAGATGTATCACATAGCAACAGCCGGCGTGCAGGATGCCATTCTTGGCAGTTCGAATTTCACTGTACGCGGCCTCGGACTAGCTGCTGAAAATAACAATATTGAGTTAAACCTGATTGTTGACGGCAACCGGGACCGCCAAGACCTGAAACAGTGGTTTGACGAACTCTGGAGAAATGACCGCCTCGTCAAGGACGTCAAGCAAGAGGTCCTGCTGTATCTCAAGCAGCTGTACGAAAACCACCCTCCGGAATTCATCTATTACAAGACTCTCTTTCACCTCTTCGAGAAGTTTTTAGAGGATAGCGGCAAGACCGACGCAGATTTGGGCCGAACCAGCCTTTTTGAGACGGAAACATGGAAAGCCCTGTTTGAGTTTCAGAAGGATGGCGTCAAAGGCGCCATCAACAAAATCCTCCGGTACAACGGGTGCATAATCGCGGATAGCGTCGGCCTGGGTAAGACGTTCGAAGCTCTCGCCGTCATCAAATACTTCGAGCTCAAGAACGAACGCGTTCTGGTCCTGTGCCCGAAGAAGCTAAGGGAAAACTGGACAGTATACGCGACGAATATCAGCCTGAATCCATTTCTTCAGGATCGATATCGCTACGATGTTCTTTCCCACACTGATCTAAGTCGCGAGCGCGGCCTTTCGGGCCTTATTGACCTAGAAACCCTTAACTGGGGAAACTACGATCTGGTTGTCATCGATGAGTCTCATAACTTCCGCAACAACGCTCCAGGAAAACGAGACGAGACGGGGGAAATCGTACGGAAGAGCCGCTACCAGCGGTTGATGGATGACATCATCAAATCTGGTGTGCGCACGAAAGTCCTGTTGATCTCTGCGACACCGGTCAACAATGATCTGAAGGATATTCGAAACCAAATCTACTTCGTAACTGAAGGAAGCGAGAACGATGGCGCTTTCGCCGAGAATCTCGGAATTGAAAGCGTTAAGGAAACCTTGACTGCGGCTCAAAAAGTCTTCTCCGCGTGGGCGCGGAAGCAAGGCCCTGCTCGAAAGACCAGTGATCTCCTGGAAAAGCTTAGTGCAGCTTTCTTCAAGCTACTCGACGAGCTAACCATTGCCCGCTCTCGCAAGCATATTCAAAAGTACTACAAAGACACCATCGCGAAGTTGGGCGGCTTCCCTGTGCGGGACAAGCCGCTGTCGCTGTACCCCGAAATCGATATACAAGGACTCTTCCTCTCTTACGACAAGCTCAATTCTGAGATCGATCAGTATAAGCTATCCCTCTTCAACCCATCTAAGTACGTCCAGGACAAATACAGAGATGCGTATACGGCCTCAACGCACGATCCTTTCTCCCAAGCCGACCGCGAAACGTTTCTCATTGGGATGATGAAAGTGAACTTCCTGAAGCGCCTCGAAAGTTCTGTGAAGTCGTTTGAGATCACGATGGGGCGCACCATTGCCAAGATCGAGGCGCTTGAGCAGAAGATTCACGATTACCTCCAGGCATCGCAGAAGCCCGCGTCAGACGATTTGGAAGTCGATCTCGACATCGATGATGCCGGGGATGATGAGGAAGCTGAAGAATCGGCCTGGGTTGGGGGGAAATTCAAATACAAGCTCGATCACCTGGAGCTCGATTATGGCAAGAACTGGCTCCACGATCTGAAGAAAGACAAGGACCAGCTTACCGGATTACTGCAAGCCGCCCAGAAGATAACTGTGGAAAGAGACAACAAGCTTGCAGAGTTGAAGCAGCTCATCACCGCCAAGGTTCACCATCCCACGATTGATAAGCTTGGTCATGAGAACAAGAAGGTCATCGTGTTCACGGCATTTGCAGACACGGCCATTTATCTCTATGAGAACTTGGTGAAGTGGGCGAAGGATGACCTTGGTATCAACGTCGCACTTGTGTGCGGTGGCGGTGACCTGCGGACAACGTTCGGAAACAAAACCTTCAACGAGGTTCTTACGAACTTCTCGCCCAGGTCGAAACAGCGCAGCAAAATCCCCACCATGCCCCAGAGCGGAGAAATCGATCTCCTGATTGCAACAGACTGCATCTCCGAAGGGCAGAATCTCCAGGACTGCGACTACTTGGTCAACTACGACATTCACTGGAACCCCGTGCGAATCATTCAGAGATTTGGACGAATTGACCGGATCGGTAGCGTAAACAAATCGGTTCAACTCGTTAACTTCTGGCCCACAGAAGACCTCAACAAGTACATAAACCTAAAGAACCGTGTGGAAGCCAGAATGGCCCTGGTGGACATTGCCGCCACGTTTGAAGACAACATCCTTCAGAATGAAGAGATTGAAGACCTGATAAGTGAGGACCTGAAATATCGCGACAAGCAGTTACTCAAGCTCCGAGAGGAAGTCCTTGATCTGGATGACCTCGGAGATAGCGTTTCACTAACCGAGTTCACTCTAGACGACTTCCGTATTGAATTGATGAAGTACATCGAGGCCAATCGCGCCGCGCTTGAAGATGCGCCGTTCGGCCTATACAGCGTCGTGCCGCCGAGCCAGGAATACAAGGCAATCGCCCCAGGTGTCATCTTCTGTCTTCGCCAAAGCTCCACGGTGTCGGACGCCGGTCCTTCCGCAAACTCAACTACCGATGGGATCAATCCTCTAAAACCATATTTCCTGGTTTACGTGCTGAGCGACGGCAATGTTCGCTTCGGCTTTGCTCAGCCCAAACAGATTCTCGAAATCTATCGGGTTCTATGCTCCGGAAAGAGCGCTCCTTACTCCGAGCTGTGCAACCTCTTTGACCAGGAAACCGATCACGGTGCGAAGATGGATGCCTACGGCGTCCTCTTGCGGAAGGCGGTAGACGCCATTGCTGTTACTTTCCGCAAGCGAGCCGCATCGGGGCTTCAGTCTAACCGTGCGTTTGTTCTCCCTGATGAGCAGGATCAGGTGAATGAAAATTCAGATTTGGAATTGATTACTTGGCTGGTGGTGAAGAAACCATGAACGAATTCGAAACGAAGCAAGCAATTGTGGCGGCGCTTATGAAGTTCCCAAGCTCGCCTCTTGGGCAGTCAGCATCCGATCTCCTCGGAGTGCTGGGATACACGAGCAAGAAACGCCTCGCTCTCAAGCCGAACACTCTTGCGACGTTTCTCGCCACCTTTTCCCAGGGCCGCTCGCTCAACGAGCGCTACGCACTGCCCAACGAGTGGAAGAGCGTGGACATTCTTTTTCAGCTTACAGATGAGGAAGTTCGCACAGCGGCGACTGCGCAATTCGAGTTCGAAAGTAAGGGTGCTTTCAGCGGCGCGATTATTAACTCTTATCTCTTTATCGCAATCGAGCTCAAAGGCGAGCACTATTCGCGATCAGCTCTCGCAGGGATAACCCGTGAAGTCAATAAGCTGTTTACCATGCCGGCGCTGATCTTCTTTCGCCACGGCGAGACGATTACGCTGGCTGTCATCAACCGCCGCCTTCACAAACGAGAGCCGGGCAAAGACGTTCTGGAAAAGGTCACGCTCATACAGGACGTTCGTCTGACGAATACCCATCGCGCCCACATCGAGATTCTGTACGACCTCTCCCTCAGCGCTCTGCATCAGAAGCACCCCTTTACCAACTTTGTCGGGCTCCATGAGGCCTGGCAGAAAACCCTGGACACGTCTGAACTTAATAAGCGCTTCTTCCAGGACCTTGCCAACTGGTACTTCTGGGCGCTGCCTCAGGTCCGCTTTCCGAAGAACGCCCCGAAGGACGTCGACGGGAGAGACTCGTTGAGCCTTATCCGGTTGATCACCCGCGTTATCTTCTGCTGGTTCCTAAAAGAGAAGGGATTGCTGCCCTCCGTGCTTTTTGACGAGCACAAAATTCCCGAATTGCTCGTCGATCTGAGCTCCAAGGAAAGTACCTATTACAAGGCAATCCTCCAGAACCTCTTTTTCGCCACGCTGAATCAGGAGATGGGCAAGCGGGAGTTCCGAAGGACCGGGCAGAACTTCATGGCCCACAATGTCTACCGTTATCGCAGTTTGCTGAAATCGCCGAATGACCTGTTGAACCTTTCGGCACAGATTCCGTTTATGAACGGCGGCCTCTTTGAGTGCCTGGACAAGACGCTCGGAACGAAGGAGAATCCCCACTACATTCGTATCGACGGCTTTTCGGACCGTGACGACAATGTTCTAAAGATCCCAAACAGCCTATTCTGGGGGCCTGAGAAGGTTGTTGATCTTAGTGAAGCCTATGGCGAGGACAAGTATTCCGCTTCCAGAGTAGCGGGACTCATCCTAATCTTCAACCGCTACAAGTTCACAGTTGCTGAAAACACTCCGATTGACGAGGAAATTGCGCTCGATCCTGAATTGCTCGGCAAGGTTTTTGAAAACCTCCTCGCCGCTTACAACCCGGAGACGGGCGCCACTGCAAGAAAGAAGACTGGCTCCTTCTATACTCCTCGCGAAATCGTCAACTATATGGTGGACGAGTCGCTTATTTCTAGCCTCAGGCCAAAACTTGAAGCCAATCGGCCAGGAACCAAAGCGGCCGAAGACCGTTTACGCCACTTGTTTGCATACAATGATCAGGCCCATCAATTCTCTGAGCCCGAGGTAATCGCACTAATAGAGGCAATAGACCATCTCAAGATTATCGATCCAGCATGCGGATCGGGCGCTTTTCCAATGGGGATCTTACACAAGCTCGTCTTTGTCCTCGCCAAACTGGACCCTGGCAATCAACGCTGGAAGGAACGACAACTCGCCAAAGCCAACGAAATACCTGATTCCACCGTGCGAGAACGAGTTCTCGCTGACATAGAGCAGACGTTCAACGCCAACGAACTTGATTACGGAAGGAAGCTCTATCTCATAGAGAACTGTATCTACGGCGTAGACATTCAATCGATAGCGGTTCAGATCTCCAAGCTTCGGTTCTTCATTTCTCTCGTTGTCGAGCAAGTCATTAGGGTAAAGGATGACAATCTAGGTATTCGCCCCTTACCTAACCTCGAAACCAAATTCGTTGCAGCCAATACGCTGATCGGCCTACAACGACCAGGACAGCAGTTACTCCGTAATCTGGATATTGAGGCCAAGGAAGTTGAACTGCGAAACGTACGTGAGCGGCATTTCTTGGCCCGTACACCTGCAACAAAGACGAAATGCCGCGAACAGGATGCCAAACTTCGGGCAGAAATTGCCGACATGCTGAAGGGGGACGGATGGGGCGCGGCCACAGCGACAAAGCTTGCAGCCTGGGACCCCTATGATCAGAATGGCTCGGCTGATTTCTTTGATCCGGAGTGGATGTTCGGGCTCATTGAAGGATTCGACTTGGCGATAGGCAACCCACCGTACGTATTCGCTAGAAACAGCGAAGCAAAAGGGCTTACGAACGACGATAAGCAATATTTCTATGATCATTACGCACTTGCTGAATACCAAATCAATCTGTACCCGCTTTTCATTGAGCGAGGAACGGGCTTGCTCAATTCGAGCGGCGTTCTTTGCTTCATCACCCCGAACAACTGGTTGACTATCAACACAAACAGATCACTACGCAGATTTGTTCTTGAGAAATCAGACATCACGATTATGAACTTTTATACCAAGGTGTTTGAGAGCGCGGCCGTTGATAGCTCGATCATTACTTATCGTAAGTCTGCTGGTAAATCAATGGTCCGGCTGTTCGAATACCAGGACGCTCCAACATTCATAACTGAGACCGATGTATCGACTTTTCTTGGGCAGCGCGATCATATCATCAACATCGACGCATTCAAGGGATTCGGCGTGTCAAGTCTGTTGCTGAAGATAGAAACTCAATCCGATCGCCTAAAGAGTATAGCTGACGTCAAGGCAGGCCTTAAGGCCTATGAAGTTGGCACGGGCACACCCGCACAGACCGATGCCATGAAAAGGAGTCGAATTTACCACTCTACAAAAAGGATCGACAAGAGTTACATCAAGTATTTGGACGGAAAAGATGTTTGTCGTTACCGGTTAGATTGGAGTGGCGAGTTTCTCAAGTATGGCGATAATTTGGCTGCGCCCCGAAAGGACTTTCGACTGTATTCCTCGGAGCGCATTCTTGTCCGCCAAATACCGGCGAAGCCGCCTTACTGCATTCACGCTTGCTATGTTGCAGAAACAGTGCTTAATGATCTCAACTCGATAAACGTAATTAACCTTAAGGAACCCGCGGAATGTGTTCTAGGAATTCTCAATTCGCGCTTGATATCGTTTTGGTTCGTTCATAAGTTCGGAAAGTTGCAACGGGGAACATTCCCGCAGTTCAAAGTGAATGAGCTTGCAGAGTTTCCCCTGCCGAAGGCGCGGAACCTGAAAGCAGTAGAGATCACCAAGCTTGCGAATCAGATTCTCGCGGCCAAGTCTAAGGATTCCAATGCGCGGACGGAATCGTTGGAGATGGAAATCGACGCAATCGTTTATTCTCTCTACGGACTTACCTCAGAAGAGATCCGTATCATAGAGGAGCTGTCGCCCCCGTCCGCCGGTCTTGCTGAAAGTACATTGCCAAATCCGGGGGCCACAGATGATGCGCTGCCGCGCGTTTAACCACAGAGAAGATCAAGACGGTTGAAAGGCGGCTTCTTGGTAGCGATTTAGCGCTTCTAAATGTGTCCGATTATCTGGATGCAGTTTCTTGGAGCGCGGCAATTTGCACTCGTGGCAGAGTCAGGAAGTCGTCCAGTCGGAGGGTTTGTGGAGTTCGTGATTGACAAAAAGCTCTTTGACTCTGCAATGAAGCAGGTCCTGTTTGGTCGACTGGGAAGTCCGGGAGACCTTGTTGATCTAGCGGTGAAGCAATCGACTCTTACGCTGGTGGCTACAGGAACCAGCGTTGAGGCTCCGGTTGTGAGCGAGTCCACTGAAAGCGTCAGCATCACGGTTGGCGATTTGGCTAAACTGAGGAAAGTTAGCGCAACCTACAAGGCGGGGCCAGTCCGCATTCGCATCGGGGATGGCCGGATTCGATTTCAGAACACGTCCATCGGCGCAAGTATTTCTAAGCCGCAAGCCGCTCGCCGCGTGATCGATATTCCGAACGACGCGACTGTCCTGGACCTTGTTTCATTGCCGGAGATATTCGCCTCAGATGAGATCGAGGCCTGCGGACTCCATACCAAAGTCGCCAACGCTGTTGAATCGACAAGGCGGATGAAAGACAGCGCCATATCCAGCATGGGCGAATTGGGTTTTACCCGAGGCGAAGTGTTGGCGATGGTTGACGCCAAGATCAAATCGCACACCGAAACCACGAGGCGCGTTCTCTTTCCAGTCGAGCGAACGTTGGAAGGCGCTTCGAGCCAGGACCTCAGAAATAACACGAGCAACTTTGAACAGCCGGAACCAGGAGGGATACAAATGAACGAAGCGGAGATGAAAGCGGAGTTGGAGCGCCTGCGCGCAGAAAACGCCCAGCTCAAGACGAAGGAAAAGGGCGGCATCACTCTCAAGGTGAGCGAAAAGGGCGCAGTATCACTTTACGGAATGGGGAAGTTCCCCGTCACTTTGTACAAGGAGCAGTGGCTCCGCATCCTCGCCAGTGCGCCTCAAATTGAGGCATTCATCCGCGAGAACGGCGCCAAGCTGAAGACGAAGGAATAGTAGAGTGCACGCGGTTGATTCGGCGTTCTCGAATAGATGAAAACCAAATTGTATTAACATCTCGATGTCCGAAAGAGGAACGGGAAATGACAACGCTTCGCGAGTTAGTAGTTCCGAATCAGTCTCTTTTTCTAGATCCGAACAATCCGCGCTTTGCCGACATCCAGGACAGACTGCAGCCGATTGCTTCCGAACGAATCACCGAGCAGGGTGTCCAAGAAAAGGCGCTCAACAGAATCTTGGACGACCGCTTTGAAGTGACACAGCTGAAAGATTCTATTCGAAGTATCGGCTTCCTCACAGTTGACCGGCTTGTGGTGATTCCACTGAGCGATAACAGATACGTGGTTATCGAAGGCAATCGACGATTGGCTGCCATCAAGTCGCTTCTGGAAGATCACAAAAACGGCGAAGCTGATCTAACCGAGGTCGTTCAAGCTTCACTTCGAGAGATCCCGGTTTTGGTGATAGATGAGCCAGAACTGGCGAAGCGAGAGCATTTTGCTCGGGTTCTACAAGGCGTTAGACACCTCTCTGGCATTCGTCCATGGGGACCCTACCAGCAAGCACAAGTCGTCGCGTTAATGATCGATGATGGGAAAGAGCTAGCTGAGATTTGCGAGGTTCTTGGTCTTCCAAAAAAGAGAATCAATATACTCCGGCGTTGTTTCAGTGCACTCGAACAGATGCGAAAGGACGACGATTATGGAGATAAGGCGAAGCCCGCATTGTTTAGTGCATTTGACGAAGCATTTAAGCTTCCGACCTTGAGAGACGGGTGGCTGGAATGGGACGATGAAAACGGTCGCTTTCTGAACGAACAGCAACGAAAACTGTTTTACTCTTGGCTCGTTGGGGCCGAGGATGATGCGGGCATTAAGTACCCGCCGAAAATCACCGACTTTAAGGAGATTCGCAAGCTTCCGAAACTGATGAACGATGCCGTGCGCTTCAAACAGTTCTGTGAAAACCCGGCGCTCGGCTTGGACGATGCAATGCAGGGAGTTCAAGGACCAAGCCAAGCCATTCCGTGGCGCGATTACCTCCAAAATCTGCTGAATGTCCTGAACCAGGTGCCAGCGGTTGATCTGGAGAGTGCAAATGAAGCAGACGAGGCACTTCTGAATCAGGTGGCGGAACTGTGCAATCGACACATCCGGTTCCTGAAAAGTTCCCGGATATGACGACTTTATCGCCCCGTGAATTAGCCGACAGTCTTGTCGCCGGATTTGACAGGCAGGCAGAAGTCCGTCTGGATCGCACCCTTATCGAACTGTTGCGTGAGAGCGGTGTGGGGCGCTTTGCAGCGAGTGATAGAGCATGGAAGGTAGAGGATGCTGTCCTAAGACTTCTGGAGGAGCGCCCACCGGAGGATCTCCCCTTTCGTCTGTCCGATGGAGGCAAACGTCTCGTAGGTAAAGCACGCGTCGGCGCTCGCGACAACCACGAAACGGTTTTTGCAAGAAGTGCGGAAAGACTGTCGGAACGTCTTCTCAAGGCGCTCTTGGATCTGTCTACGGATGATTTCGAGGTCGTTTCGGCTGCGAGCATAATGTTGTCCGGCGCCCGAGAAATGAAGGCCTTATGCACTGGTGACGAGGGCGGCATAGATTTTTATGGTCGGCTCGAAATACGGCCGCCGTCTTCCAACATACCGGCCGGCTTGATGCACACGACCGTTCTTCCGAAAGAAATGCTGGTCCTAGGTCAAGCGAAGCGTAACCATCCCGACGTGCGAATAGGTCGGCCGGCAATTCAGCAGTTCAAGGGTCAGATTCAGGACTGCTTGAAGAAATACGAGGGGAACCAATCTCCGCCTTCACACCGGGTACCCGATTCCTACTATTTTCGAGACGAACTCTGTTTGGGCGTTTTCGTCACGACCGCATCGTTTGCGGAGACTGCCGATGAAAGTGTTGGGGCGAGTGGTATCGTGCTGATTACTGGTACGCGTCTCTCTCAATTCCTTGCATTTCGCCGTGTCGGCATCGTCGAAGAAGAAGGAAACTTCCGGTTCGACGAAAAAGAGTTTTCCTTTTGGCTCACTTCTCAACGTAACGGTTTGACCTAGTCTGTGGTGTTCGCGCACCTGGAGCCGGTGCGCCTCATTCTGGAGGCAGATGATGCATGAATCATTCCGGAAGTACGTCGAGGCGCTGCATCCGTCGTTTGAACGCCTTCTACAGGTAAAGCCGGTCAAGATCAAAGACCTGCCCAGGGACGCGCCAGCGCAGTGCATCTACCTTTTCAGCGAGGGAACGAGGCATCTATATGTTGGACGAACGAAGAATCTGCGGCAGCGTCTGAGGCAGCACTCGATTCCTGGTTCTCAGCACAACCAAGCAGTGTTTGCCTTTCGTCTTGCGCGGGAGAGTACGGGAAGTCTGGTCGCCGCCTACACGGCCAGCGGATCGCGGGCCGCGCTCTGTGCTCAAGAGGAGTTCGGTTCTGCGTTTACTCTGGCGAAGGAGCGCGTTCGCAATATGGACGTTCGATACGTGGAGGAAAAGGATTCTCTGCGCCAGGCTCTTCTTGAGATTTACGTATCGGTCGTCCTCAAGACGCCATACAACGATTTTGAAACCCACTGACTGGGGAACGAACAAGGGAGCGCATTGCATTAGCAATGAAGGGGGAGAGCAATGAAGACTTTTACAGAGACTCGCCTGAAGACTGAAGAATCGCACTGGCTTAACGAGCCTGTGGTTGAGTACCGTGGAACTTACGATCAAGTTGCCGAGGAAATACCTTCCTTTGGACGGCGGCCGTTCGCTCTATACACAGCACCTGTGGCGGAAGGCGAGCTACCCTTCGTGGTGGGTGAGAATCCGTACTACGACGAGGTTATCCGGCTGCATGAGTTCCGTGAACAAGTTGTTCCCGTTGGCATTGTGTCAAAGTCATACAAGCTGATCCAGCATCGGGACCTATTTGAAAGCGCGGTGCGGGCACTGGACGAAGCCAACGTGCCCTTGAGCAAGGTATCGGTCTTCCTGACACTGACCAGGTTTGGAGGGCGTATGGCTCTCCGGTTCGTATTGCCTGAAGCGTTCGGCTTCGACCCTGGCGATTCCCACCCGCTCCGTTTGAGACTGGAGTGTTTCAACTCGGTAGACGGTAGTACTCGACTCAGCTTTCTGATGAGCTGGTATCGGCTCATATGCAGCAATGGACTTGCTGCGCGGGTGACGCTTGCCCACGAAACGATGATTCACACGGAAAGGGCGGAGGTTCCAGACATTAGAGCACTCATCATCGCAGGCATCGAATCGATTGCGAATGAGCATGTGTATTTCGGTAGAGCGATTTCTACTAGGGTCGATGACGCCACGCTTCGTGAGTGGATCGATGGCGAGTTGAAGAAAAGATGGGGCGCACTGGCCGCCGCAAGAACATATCTAATTTGCCAGACTGGATTTGATGGAGTCTTTTCTGATCCGTTCGATAAGCAGCCTCCTTCCCATAAGAGCATGAGGCGGACAGAGCGCGTGCCGGGAGCGCCTCAGAAAGCGGAGAATGTATACGCGGTCGCTCAAGCGCTGTCCTGGATTGCTGGGCAGAGACTTGAAGTACAAGAGCAGACGCAGTATATGAGAGAAATCCCCCAGCTGATGCAAGCCCTAGACTGGCCGGCCGCCTGAGAGTGTGTCGCCTCTCCTCGCTCCGGACATTGAGTGCTGTGTTCTAACCGGACTCTTTTCTATGACCCAATGAACGGCGGGCGGATGGCACTTTATCGGAAGAAGCTGACCGATTACAAGAGGGTGATGGTCTGTTGGGTCTGCATGGTGTTTCTCCTTTTTGCCCGGTCAATCGGGACACATCCCGAAGGGCGCAAAGGTGCGCTGCTCCCAAGTCGCGGTGTAGCCGCGTTGCCAAAGGGCAGAAGTTTTTGGAAAGGGACCCGGAGCTTGCGAGGGGGGAGGAGTCCAACACCCGAAGGGCGCGGTACGCGAGTTCTGAACGCAGAGCCGATGGGCGCAGCTCCTGCACCGGAGCGGTGGCCGAGTGAACGAGCAAACAGGAGATCGTGCAGGCTACGTCACAGCAGATCGGCTGTCATAAAAAGGACAGCCATAGCTTTGTAACGGTACGCACCAAGCCATGATGCACTACAGAGCATTCATTTGCTATACGATTCGACAGAATCCAACCTTGACGAAAAGAAGGATTTCAAACATGATTTCCGCAACTCAACTTTATGATTTTGTTCATTGCTCGCACAGGGTATTTATGGATGAGTTCGGTGATCCAGCCGAACGAGACGAAACATCGCCGTTCGTTGAGTTGCTATGGGATCAAGTGATTTCGCTACTCTGAACTGGCCCCTTTCGATGGTCTGAATTGGCCCCATTTGAAGGCGGAGCCCGTTATCTTGTTTTTGGGGTTGTCGGCCCGGAAACGAGGACGGCTTGAGCACAA
>Ga0302320_10021500_pt1 | contig 12796 bp, 25 predicted proteins | sample Bog_T0_3_FD_202130 | JGI IMG/M metagenome (GOLD analysis project Ga0302320, IMG submission 202130) | Peat permafrost microbial communities from Stordalen Mire near Abisko, Sweden - Bog_T0_3 | ecosystem: Environmental > Terrestrial > Soil > Wetlands > Peat | place: Sweden: Abisko, Stordalen Mire...
GCGTCGGCTGCGGCCAGAAGCTGGTAATTAAAAAACAATTCCTTGATTTCCCAATTTTTAGCTGCTCAACGTCCGCCAAGAAAGGAGGATGGCAGATGAACGAAAAGGTCGCAATCAATAGAGTAAATCAGGTTAAACAAGGTTTAAGTATTCCTTTGTCTTTAAATAAGAATTTAATTAACCAAACAAAACTGGAGGGCATTATGAGACCAACAATCGTTTTAGAAGATCAGGACATCCGCACAGCAGCCCCATCAATATTTGCCACTCAGGCTTGGGCTGAAAATTCACAAAATTACCGCTTCCTTCCGACCATTATCGTCGTCAATGCTTTACGTGACTCCGGGTATAACGTTGTGAAAGCCACTCAATCTCGTTGCCGCATTGAAGGCAAGGGCGAGTTTACTAAGCACATGCTGCGTTTACGGCATTCATCAAATATGAATTCTTTAAACGTAGGCGATGAAGTACCCGAAATTGTCTTAGTCAATTCTCATGACCGCACCTCTGCCTTTAAGCTCATGTTAGGGATCTTCCGCCTGGTTTGTTCTAACGGCATGGTTGTTGCAAGCCAGAAAATTGAGTCTTTATCTGTACGTCACATGGGATCCGACAATTTATTAAATGAAATCATCGATGTTACCGCTGAAATCATCAACGAAGCGCCTAAGGCCATTGAACAAATTCACCGCTTTAAAGGCATTATTTTGAATCCGGATGAACAGGTTGCCTTTGCTTCCGGGGCCAAGGAATTATTAACAACTTCCATCGATATCAAACCAGAACGCCTTTTAAATGTACGCCGTTATAACGATTATGGCAATCCGGATGGAAGCCGTGATATCTGGAAAACATTTAACGTGGTCCAGGAAAACATGATCCGCGGGGGAGTTCGCGGGGTTAACGCCAAGAACCGGTTAATGAGGACCCGGGAGATCAAAAGCGTCCAGGCGGATATCAATATTAACAAAGCACTTTGGAAGTACGCCGAAGAGATCGCCCGTCTTAAAACACAAGAATAGCCGAAACCGCCTCCGGGCGGTCTGCCGGTATGGGATACCGGTACTGATGATGGCAACCAATTAGGAAAGGAGTTGTTCAATGCAAAACGTTATAGGAATTCACAGCAATGGGACCGTTTTACCCGGTTGGAAGATCACCAGAACGCGGTTTTCTGATGAAACTGGGGTTGTTATTGGGCAGTGGGGGCAGGGACACTATCAGCACTTAGATACAGATTGCGACACGGTTCGTCCCGTTGGGCCAGTTTATAAAACAAAAATAGAAATATTCACGGATCATGAAAATTATTTGAGAAACATAGGTGGATGGATTAGATAAATTTAAAAAGAAAGGGCTCTGCCTTATGAATGAAATTGTCCTTAGAAAAACCATTGAAGAAGTTTTTGAAATCAAATTAAAGGTCTTAGCGGCTTACCAGGAACTTGAGGCAATAGCCAAAAATGCCGATGAGTTGATGCAGTCGATCAACAACTACAGCTTTTATAGGCTAGATCGCAATGTCCATGATTCAGACGAGAGAAACATAGACCAGCGCTGCTGGATGTATTTTATCAGGCTTTATAACCTTGAAAAATACATGCTTTGTACCGAATACCAGAAATTAACCGACCAGATCCACAACTTTGATTTTCCGGTCTTTACCATTGAAAATGCTCATTCCTGGGTGCTTTCTTTAAAAAGCATGGTTTATGAGTCTATTCAAAAACTAATTGAGGACGTATTCCAACGCATCACCCAGGATACCTACTGGACCGGAACAGGGTATTCAAACCGGCTTAAGAAAAAGCGTAATAATAACGGTATTGATAAGCATTTTATCATCACTACCGGTGATCACTATGCCATTGCACGCTGGTCCGGCCGGCCGACCATAACCGATGACCTTGAAAAGGCCTGTTATATTATTGACGGCCGCGAATTGCCCGAGATCACGATCAAAACGTCTATGCAAAGGGCCAAGGTTTGGGAGTCCAAGAACGATTATTTTAAGATCAAAATCTTTAATAACGGCAATACTCATTATTGGTTAAACGATAATATACGCGGGAAATTGAATTTTTATGGCGCCAACCGCGGGCAACTGGGGTCTAATTGCAAAATCAAGATTTTCGAATAGCCTTGATTCTGTGGGATTTCCCACTTGATTATATCCCACAAAATGGTATACTTAATACAGAAAAGGATTGTTATAAAGCAAAAGACCAGGAGGGGCCATGAAAGCGATTATTAAACATAAAAATGCTGCAAGAGGAGTTGTTGACAAAGGACAAGAGAACATAAAGGCTGTTATTTTTGATATCAAGGGTCAGTCTGTCTTTGTAAAACAGGATTTTAAAGTATTGGACGACCGGATCCTTGATGCTAAAGGAAGGATTACAATTTCAAACGAATGGATGCCGTTCAAGAATCAAACGGTCCGTTCTTTTAAAATCTATTCTAACGGTGACGGGGACCTGCTTTTAAGACCAGAGGTCACGATCCCCGCGCGGGAGGCCTGGGTATACCAAAATCCTGATGCCATTAAGAGTATTAAGAAGGGGATTAAAGAACTTGAAGAGGGCAACGGTGATATTGTTGATGATTTAGATTCATACTTGGAGAAATTATGATCTTTAAATTAAAAATATCACCGGAAGCCAAAGATCAGCTTTCCAAGTTAAAACATGATCCCAGCCTCAATAAGAGATACAAAGCGGTTAACAAGGCCCTGGATTATTTAAGAACAAATCCCAGACACTCCAGCCTAAATATCCATATTTTTGAAACCCATGCTGGCCCTGGTGGAGCGAAAATCTGGGAAGCTTACGCCGAGAACAATACCCCTAGAGCGTATAGAATTTTCTTTTCATTTGGGCCTGACAAGGAAACCATAAGCATAATCTCAATTATCCCTCATCCGGATTAATTTAATTCGATCCGTTGGGATGTGCTTTTAACCGTATTATGTGTTTATGCGATTAATTTATTGTATTATCTAGAAGCATATGCTAGACTTTGGCTAGATGAGCTAGATAAATACGGAGGGAATATGAAATTAAATAATGATAGTTTCTCAAACCATGATCCGTCAGTTTGGAATCTTGCTGACGCAAAGAATAAATTTAGTGAGGTTGTAAACCGTGCTCTTCACATGGGACCTCAGACGATTTCACGCCGCGGTGAAAAAGTTGTTGTTATCAACGAAAGTAGTTACCAAAAGTTACGCGGTGACAAATTGTCTTTTATTGATTTTTTACTTAAAGGACCGGGACTGGAAGGCATTGATTTAAAACGCGATAAGTCTTCTATGAGAAAGGTTTCTCTATGAAGGTTATTCTAGACACGTGTATTATTTCAGATATTTATAAAGCGCATAAAACAGAAATTCTTCAGTTAGCCTTAGAACCCATCGGTGAAGAAAATTGCTTTGTAAGCGTTGTCGCTTTAGGAGAAATCACTAAAGGAATTTATTTACTTGATGAAAGTAAAAAAAAGAAAGATCTCATCCGCTGGATAGAAAGGTTTGAGAAACAATATAGTGATCGAATTATTGGTATTAATGCCGATATCGCTAAAACCTGGGGGGAAGTAACCGCTCGATGTCAACGTACAGGAATAATCATACCCGCCGCGGATGGGTTAATTGCTGCTTCCGCTATTTGTCACGGGTTTCATGTTATGACTGAAAATGTTAAAGACTTTGAACCTACGGGGGCTATGATTATTAACCCATATTAAGTGAGTCGTATGAAATTAATCTGTAATCATCCTCGATGTATCCCTATGTTCGTTGCCAAAGAATTGTGATTTCTTCTTTGGCCAACCCTTTTCTTAGGCGCATTCAATAGTTTTTATTCTCTTTTGCTGCGGGCGTATCATTCTCAACGGTCTTATGAGTAGCTGTAGCCATAATTTCTTTCCTTGCTCAAATTAGTCATATTTATAGCATTTGTATTTGATTTTCAAAGAAGACAGTGCTTCCCAATTCCCTTGCATATCTGTATTGACTCCCTCTTTCGTTCATCAAGCCGCCATCCTCCTTTCTTAAACATCGGAGTTTAGCATCTAAAAATCGGTCGGTATACGTTCCCTGGTATCGGGCTATTAGAACGTATACCTAAATCAAGTAATTCTTTTTTAATTACCAGCGTCGGCTGCGGCCAGAAGCTGGTAATTAAAAAACAATTCCTTGATTTCCCAATTTTTAGCTGCTCAACGTCCGCCAAGAAAGGAGGATGGCAGATGAACGAAAAGGTCGCAATCAATAGAGTAAACGCAAGGGAAGGGGAAAGCACAGTCTCCTCAGAAAATAGCAGTTTGATATTAACAACATCAGTATTAACCGAAAGGAAAGAAATTATGACTACAGCTACATTAAACATCAAGGTTATCAAGGTTCATCCAGTAACCGGCGGTAATTTAAAGGCTTATATCGATATCTGTATCGATGATGCCTTGATTATCAAAGGCCTTAGGGTTATGGACGGTAAAAATGGCTTATTTGTCGCATTGCCGTCTGTTAAAAATAAGAATGATGAGAAGTATTACGAAACAGTTTCTTGTACCAACCAGGAAGTTAAGGATGATTTAACCAGCACTGTATTGGTTGCATACAAAAATGAAGTTAAATAAAAGCATATCCGGAGGAATTAGCAACTCTTCCGGATTCTTTTTAAGTCTTATATAAAAAAGGAATTTATATGTACTCAAGAATTAAACAAGAACAGTTTTCAGAATCTAGCAGGATGGGGGGAAGCAGGATTCATAAAATCAATGAAGATTACAGAATCTCTATAAAAGATTTTGCCTGTCATTGTGAAGCTGATCGACGTAAAGAAGGGAATTTAGAAGTATATCCTAACGGTTTTGAAGTACGGACTTGTTTAACTTGCGGCTGGACTTACTAATTTAACTAAGAAAGGTCAAAAAAATGAATATCAAATTTGATATTAGAAATACGGTTAAGAACACAGAAAAAATGAGTCCTTTTTTAAAAGCCGAATGGTGCAAATGCGAAAAAGCTGAATTCCTTTGCTACCCAGAAGATGATTGCTGTTCGTGCGGGGTATCTAAACATCATTGCCATTGTGCTAATTGTGGAGCCATTTACCAGGTTGGTTAATCTTTAATAGATCAAGTTAGAAAGGATAAAAGAATATGAAAACCGCTAAATATATTGATATTAAAGTTTTAAAAATTCATCGTCTTTCCAAGGACAGCAGGATAAAGGCATTTGCTGATATTGGCATCAATGACGCGCTTTTAATTAAAGGAATTCGTGTTGTTGAAGGCAAAAAGGGGCTTTTTGTTTCGATGCCCGTTGAACAGGGCAAGAATGAAAGATGGTACGAAAGAGTCAGGTGTTTGAATCAAGATATCAGGCAATTGATCGCCGATAAAATATTGGCTGCGTATGAAAATTAATATCAAAAAAGAAAGGAGGTGGATCACTTAAATACAAATTCGTAATTGGTGAGCTGGTTATCCATAGGGGGCTACCCGGGGGAGGTAGGTTGGAGACCAGCTCACTTTTTTTAATCTTAAATATTTTAAACATGAAAGGAAATCATATGCAATTAATGACCAAAGAATTAGAAAATACCTTCCCGCCGATCTATGCCAACGAAGAGAAGGAGCCCAAGGATATCTTGATAATTGCCAAATTCTTCTGCCCTTGGAGCAACTGGACCTGGTATGCCACTGAATTTGATCAGGAATCCGGTCAATTCTTTGGGTATGTCCGTGGGATTGAAAATGAATTGGGCTATTTTTCCCTGCAGGAATTGGAATCGGTCAGCGGGCCCTTTGGCCTTGGCATTGAGCGTGATTTGTATTTTGGTGACCACACTCTAGCCGAAGCCATGGAAAAAAGGATTTAAACTAAATTAACCAAACCGAAAGGAGTCAGCAATGACAAATCAAACCAGCTACAGACAAGGGGATGTTCTATTAATCAAGGTCGAGGATAGAGAAGACCTTACCAATGAGGCCTCTCTTATATTGGCCGAAGGCGAGGTTTCCGGCCATAAACATGAGATCATTGGAGGATCAGTTGTCACCCATGGATGGGGTTCAGAGCGAAAATTCGTGCGTTCAACCGGAGACACTGTCCTTGCCCATCCTGAACATGGGCATATCAAAATTGATAAAGGGCTCTGGGAGGTCCGCATCCAAAGAGAATACAATGAGCTAACCAACCGTTATGTTGCGGACTAGAAAGGAGAACACTATGCCAAACGTCACTCTAACCGGCTTAAGACAGCGTTTAAACGGGTACTATTACGGTAATGATGTTGAAATTACCCTTAAATCATCACCCGACCAGATAACCACCATTAAATCAGTTGATGGAGAGCTGATCGAAAGAAAATGCTGGGTTGACGGCAAGGGGTTGAAGCACAGGTCAGTCTTTAAATCCGGGATCGGCTTTAAAGAATGGGCGAACAATAAATTGATCAGCAACGAGAAGTATGCTGATTGTTCCATCAGTACCCGGGTAGGTGTTGCTAAATATAAAAAGAAATTCATGAAATTTCACATAACGCATTTTAAAAAGCGCACAACAACAGGCGGGTTTGCCTGGGAAGAAGTTTATTGGTCAAACAATAAACTTATGTACCGTTACAAAAAATCCCAAAAGAAAGGCGAATTCTACAGGCCAGATGGATCCCTTTGGGGCAAGTACGAGGGGGAATTAAATTGGGGCTGGCGTTGGAATGATTGTGTCGTTATACAATGGAATGACACAAAGTTGTTGGATCTTTATAAAGATGGCCCCAGTTTCAAAAGGAATACGGATTCTTCCTTTACCTGGTTCGACAAAAAAGGCAGGGTTCGCTGGCAGGGGCAGTACAAAAGCAACCAGAAGTCCGGGGTTTGGATTGAAAATTATAAAGAATATGTCTATATCCGCGGCATTAGTGTACCCAAGGCTTTATCTGATGCCAAACCGGAGGAAATCGACGTATACCGCGTCGTTTCAGAGAAAAATGCACAGCTGCGTGCTGTTCTCATTGAAAAAATCGGGATGAACCGGGTCATCAACGAATTAAAGGGCGAGATCCTTGATGAAGACAAAATCAATGATTTCTCATTGATAAATATTCGGCTTGCCCAGGAAGATGATCAGAAATTCGCTGGGGACAAAACAATCAACCTTTTAAAGGTCAAATGCCCCAGCACACAGGCCTTTTATACCCTGCGGGTCCCGCCAGGCATCAAAGATGTCAACACCGCAAGGCAATGGACCTTTGGAGTTGAAATTGACTCCGAATTTAAATTAAGAGAGGAGGCACTTGAATTTGTTAAAGAGACTTGATCTCTTTATGTCATTAGCTGCATTTATAGGGTCTATCCGAAAGGGTAGGCCTTATAAATAGCTGATGATATTCTTCTGCCAATCCTTTTTTTATCGCCACCTTCCGGGTCTACATCGCTTTTGCAAAAAGTTGTTTCGATTGCAAAAGGTCGGCATAGCTGTATCAGCCATGACGGATTTCCTTGAGCTTAATTCGTCATATTTAAAGATTCACTATTTGGATTTTATAGAAGATATTGCTTGTCAATTTTGTTGCATATCTGTATTGACTCCCTCTTTCGTTCATCAAAGCGCCATCATCCTTTCTTAAACATCGGAGTTTAGCATCTAAAAATCGGTCGGTATACGTTCCCTGGGATCGGACTATTGGAACGTATACCTAAATCAAGTAATTCTTTTTTAATTACCAGCGTCGGCTGCGGCCAGAAGCTGGTAATTAAAAAACAATTACTTGATTTCCCAATTTTTAGCTGCTCAACGTCCGCCAAGAAAGGAGGATGGCAGATGAACGAAAAGGTCGCAATCAACACAGTAAACGCAACAAAAGGGACAAGCAATCTCTCTCCTATAAATAGCAACTCAATTTTAATCAAATCAACATTAACCGAAAGGAAATCCATCATGGCCAATCAATTCAATTCTAAATTTGCTGAAGATTCAACACATAACTCGTCATGTCTTACAGCTGATGGTTGTTTTAGTCGTCATAACATCTCACGTAAGGATGAATTACTTAATGATCAAGAAAATTATAGAGCTGAATTACGGTCATTCTCTCGCTTTGATTATCAAGAAAGAGGATTGATTTCTAAAGTTGCTGTTCTCAAGAAGATGGGTTGCGAATTACTTAAAAATGAAACCTTAGAAGCTTATGTATCTCGTAATTCTTCTAAATTAAATGATTAATCTTCATCTTCAAATGGAGGGTTATATGAAGAATTTCTATTTGGTTTATTTGGCTTTTTTAAAGATTTCACTGGAGATGATTGGGACGTTTTTAATTGCCTTCGTTGTGCTGGTCGTCCGAGAAATTTATCAGTTAATTAAGAATAGAAAGAGGGTTACTTATGGAAATTAACGTGCCAGTGAAAGAAAAAATCATATCTGCCAAAAAAGTCTATGAAATTATGTCAAAGGTATTAGAGGCTGAAGATGATTTAGATAAAGAAAAAGAGCATCTTTGGGCAATTGGACTTAATTCCCAGAATCGAATTATATATATCGATTTAGTCCATTTAGGGGCAATCAATCATTGCTTAGCTGCTCCAATGGAAATTTATAGACGTGCCTGCATAAAAGGCAATAGTTCCCTAATCGTTGTTCATAATCACCCCTCTGGCACTACGGAACCATCTAGTAATGACCGTCTTATAACAAAGAAATTAAAAGAATCTGGGGAGATATTGGGCATCAAACTTCTGGACCATATTATTATCGCTTCAGAAGGGTTCTTTAGCTTTAGTGATTCAGAGGATTTATAAACATTACTAACCACTACCTAATAGAGGGGTGAATATGATTAGAATTTTACCAATTTTCAAAGGTTATACCGTCGATGCAAGATTAAAACAATTTAGAAAACACATAGGAGACCATGATTTTGAGTTTCTTGAATTTGATAGCGATAAGGGGGATAGGATTTTATCTCAATATATTAAAACTCTTGATCCCGACAGCGAAGAATTTAACGAAATTGCCAGGGCCATCTGTTAACAGAAAGGTTTATTTATGAAATCCTTAAAAGAAATTCTGATATCTGAAAGCAGGCGATTAAAAGGCTTCGTATATTCCACCTGGCCCTATTCCTGCGGCCTTCCTGAAGCTTTATCTCATGCCGGATCAGCTGCCCTGGCGCATGAGCCTCAAGTGGAAAGAGAAGATACAAGAATCAAAATCACCCTTAAAGGGCGCAAGGGGACCAGAAGCCGCCCTTTTAAAATTACCTTATGGACTGCCTAGATAGAAAGGAGATCGTCGATGTTTGTTAAAACTGAAGAAATAATCCTTCAAACAGAAACACGTAAAACAATCTTTAAAAGCCTCATGGATTGGAAAGGTAATTGCTTTGAATCTTCATGTAACAAAACACCAGAATTCACGGCATTTGCCCGGATGTTCCGCGGTCACATTCAAATGCAAGCCAAAGAAAACGGCTTGCAAGTGACAAATTTTTCTACGGGTCATTTTTATTGCTCAGGCTTTCTTAGAAATATTAATACCGGTAAGTTTGCCTTTTTTTCAATTTCTGATGTTCGTCATTTTAAGGATAGTTGGGTTGACGATATTCTTTTACGCACGGCAAACAATGAAAAGGATTATACCGGTGGCCGCAATCAAAGCACCACATTCTTAAATATAGGCCGAGACGCTTCGGAAATCACTCAATAACCTAACAAAAGGCAAAGAAAGGAAAATTGTATGGATAAAGTAAATCCGATACATTTCAAGATCAAAAGCACCAAAGGGCAAGATGTATCAATCAATTACACCCCGGAAGGCTTTGTCGTCCCTGAGAAAAAGGAATTCGAAAGCTATTTATTGCGCATTGTAGACTTGCTGCAATGTTCAGGCTTTGGAGTACCCAAACCAAAGGAAAAAGCCCCCGCTGCTGATGAAAGCTCGGCAATCAAGAGCATTGAAGAAGTGGCAGGGAAAGACAATCCGGAAGACACGGAAACTGTACCTGTAGAACCTGTTAATGAACCGCAAACAAAAGCAAAAGATTCCCTTTGGGAAGGAGGATTATTCGATGAACACGCCAAATAACTATAGACAAGGTGATGTTTTGATTTTTCAGATCAAAAAACCACGCAACAAAAAGGTCACAGATTTTGGGTTCAAGCCTAAAGGCGATAATGTGATCATTGAAGGTGAAATCACCGGCCATTTGCACGAGGTCACCAACGGCAAACTGTATGAAAAGGAAGGGAAGTTAATCGTTGAAGCAGGTAAGGGTTGTATTTTAATTCATCCTGAACACGCATCAATACCGCTTCCGCAAGGGGTGTATGAAATTAAAATCCAGGAAGAGTACAACGACGCTAATCCCAACATGAAAAACAAGGTAAAGGACTAAATATGTCTTTCTATTCAAATCCATACGGCTGCAGAAATTTTACCAGTGAAATCTTTATTGATAACGGCAGGATCACCATTAATGGGGACAAGTATAAAACTGTTGTCAATGTCAAGAATAGACAAGTTACAGAAAAGAAAATCACCGTTAAAGGCAAACTTGCTTATTGGATCAAATGGGGTGAGTTTGAAAAAGAACGTGCCAACGGCACGACTTACAAAATTATGAGATATCGCAACGGTACAGGTAAAGGCAAAGACGGCTTAACCATCCGCAAGGACATGTTATTGGAAGGCGAAAAAGGAACGTGCTACACCTTCTTTGCCAATGGACGTCTGCTTTGGCAGAAATTCACCTATTCAAATAACGTAACTGCTTATTATGCACGACATAACCATAATCAAGTCAAAGGCCGATACCCTAATAAAAAGCCAATGTTTGAAATCACTGGCGAAAAGTTAAACTACCGGGGCAATGCCGAAGGTGAGCCCTTTATTTATAACCGCAACTATTCTGCATATCGAGCAGAGGGTGAATTATTTAATCTATCTCCAACAAAATGCACTTACACCTTTTTTGACCGGCAAGGTAAGGTTAAGAACGCTGGTTCTTTCGAGAACAAGCAAAGGGTTGGTGAATGGATTAAAAATTATGTGAAGTATTATTTTCTCTCAGGGGTTCCGGTCAACAAAAAGCTTTTCGATACACCACCGGACAAAATCGATCCTCATAGAGTTTTGCGTGAACCAAACGCACAGGCCCGGGCCATGCTGCTAAAAAAGATCGGCCTGAAAAGAGTGATCGAGAAATGCGAAGGCATTCTAATTGATGAAGATAAAGAACGGGGCAATGCTCTTTATGATTTTCCAATTAGACCTGTTAATCGTATGGACAATCACTTCAATCGAGATGACGAAGACTGGCAATATGATGAAAAACATTTACGCATACTCAAAGTAACTTGCACAACAACAAAAGGAGAATATTTCTTAAGAGTACCGGCATTGAAACGCTATTCAAAATGTGAAGATGCAAGACAAGGGACGTTTAACGGTTTTGAACCTGATGCTAAACTTATAACTTTTAAACTTGAAACATAGGAGGTCATGATGGAAAGTTTTGAAATTTATTGGGACGACTTAACGCCCCAAGCGCAAAAAAGATTAAAATCTTTATACCATGACAACATAGACCTAAGCCCTTTGGCTATCGTTGACATAGAAAGCGAAGATAGACAATGAATTCTTCTATACTTTCATTCACCAGCCGTGGGCATAGGGGCAATATGCTATTTCATTAAATTAACGATATCAAAGGAAATGGAGGGGGCTACCGATTAATCGGTACCCTTTTAAAAAACCTTTGAGCATTGTCGGCCCAAGGCCTTTTCTTGGATTCGCTTTGTTTCCAATAAGACTGGTTAATGCCTTAGCTTAGCGCCACAATGAGGAGATTTTTTAATTTTGATATATCTCCTCATTGTTCACACCGGCTCTGGAAACAACCAAAGTGTTTTCTCTGTGGACCTCGGCTTTTAATTCTAAAGCGCCGCGGCCACGCGCTTTTTAAACGGGGTCAGCGCATTTTTGGTAAGCCCGGATCATTAAAGAATCACATGCGTCATCCCCTGAATCCTCAATAACGCTATAACAACGGGATATCAAATCCCGCCACTCCTCTTGGTTTAAATCATCCTTCCGGATTTTAAATTTATTTTGTAACATTTGTTTCATATCGTATTCCAAAGATGCGAGTTTAATGAGTTCTTTTCCTTTAAGTACATGGGATTTCATAGAAGCCTTCCTTTCAATTTAATAGGGTTCTTTTACCTCTGGCCGGCTTGAGAAGGACGCACCTTTTCCGGGCACACCTTCTCAGCTTCATTTTTGACTAAAGCCCCAACTTGGGCATATTTAAAGTAATGCCTTATTGCCATGGTTGAACCTTGGATGATTTTAGCCCATTCATCTTGGGTAAATTCTGCTTTCTTCAAGCCGATTTCTTTGGTTAACTGCCATTCAATTTCTTCGGTTGTGATCAAACTGACTACTTCTGCCCTGGGATTGTACATTGCTACTGTTTCAGATAAATACATGGTTAACCTCCCGTTTTAATGCTGATTAATTTTCACCTATCTGTAGGTAATTTAATTGACATTTTCCCGTCATTATTTTGGACCAATAAAATGATCCCCCTTTTATTATCCGGTAAATCAATTTCATCCAGAAAATAAGCCTGGGTACTCCCTAAATGCTTTTCTTGGCCTTCAACTATCTCCTGGGCCTGGTTTAAAAGATCGATAAAATAATAAAGCCTTAAACTGCCATCTTTATTAAAATACCCATATTTTTCTAAAAGACTTGGGCTGACATGGGTGAAGTTTTCCTTTAAATAAGGCT
>Ga0302320_10021501_pt1 | contig 12796 bp, 6 predicted proteins | sample Bog_T0_3_FD_202130 | JGI IMG/M metagenome (GOLD analysis project Ga0302320, IMG submission 202130) | Peat permafrost microbial communities from Stordalen Mire near Abisko, Sweden - Bog_T0_3 | ecosystem: Environmental > Terrestrial > Soil > Wetlands > Peat | place: Sweden: Abisko, Stordalen Mire...
ATCGTGAAGATCGGCATGTAGGCGGTGATGATGATGCCAACTGCGAAGAAAACCGGCCGCTGAACCTCGTGAGCGGCATCACGAATCATCGCTATCGGTGACTTCATGCTCATCGTAATGCGGCCCGCTTCAGGCGAGATGTTCTTGCCATGATGGCTCAAGTGCCGCATGATGTTTTCCATCATGACGACCGCTCCGTCGACGACCATTCCGAAGTCGAGCGCGCCAAGTGAGATCAGGTTTGCGGGGATGTGGCTCAGGTTGAGAAATATGGATGCGAAAAGGAGGGAAAACGGAATTGTGAGCGCAACGATGAAGGCCCCGCGAACGTTGCCGAGGAACAGGAAGAGGATGATCGTTACCAGGATCATTCCCTCGCCGAGGTTGTGCAGCACCGTGTGCAACGTGTAATGCAGCAGATCGCTGCGGTCGAGCATGGGAATAACCTTCACACCCTCGGGCAGGATGTGATTGTTGAGCTCTTCCACCTTCTGGTGAATCGCTTCGAGCGTGGGGCTTTCTTCGGCCCCCTTGCGCATCAGCACGCCGCCCTGGATGACGTCAGGCTCATCCACGATGACGCCGTCGGGGCGATGATCGGCTCGGGCCATGTGTCCCAACCGAATTCTGGGGCCCCACTCGACGACCGCGACGTCCTTGACGCGAACTGGAGCCCCATTTGAAGTCGTCAGAACAGTGTTCTCGATGTCCTGCACACTGCGGTAAAGTCCGAGCGCGCGGACGTTCAGCTGCTGCAAGCCCTCTTCGACAAAGCTGCCGCCGGCGTTGACGTTGTTGATGGCTAGCTGGTTCTCAACCTGGCTGATGCTCAAGCCGTAAGTGATGAGCTTATTGGGGTCGACGCGTACTTGATATTCGCGCGCGGTGCCGCCGAAGTCGCTCACGTCCACGACGTTGGGAACTTTCCTGAATTCCTTGTAGAGAGTCCAGTCTTCGATGCTCCTCAAATTCATCAGGTCATACGCCGGATTTGTGCTCCGGATTGTGTACCAATAAATCTGGCCGGTGGGGCTCCAGTCTGTACCGATCTGAGGCAGCACGCCCGCCGGCATATTGACCTGCGTGAGCCGTTCGAGCACCTTCTGGCGGTTCCAATCGTCGACGGATTGGTCGTCGAAGATCAAGGTAATCAGGGAAAGACCAAAAATCGATTCCGAACGCACCGTGGTGAGATGCGGAATACCGAACACCTGGATCTCGACGGGAACCGATACTTGCTGTTCCATTTCTTCCGCCGAATGCCCGGGCCATTGGCTGATGACGTTCACGTAATTGTCGGCGATGTCTGGATAGACCTCGACAGGCATGTTATGGAACGACACCGCCCCCCACAAAAGCAATAGCACCCCAACCGCCAGCACCACATACCGGTTATTGAGAGCAAAATCTACAAGATTGCGAATCATGGTTTCTTCCTCGAGCCCCCCAGTTGAGCGTTATTCATTGTCGATGACATTTTGGAGATTGATCGCGTTTGTCACGACCTGCTGGCCAGGCTGCAACCCGGATAGAATCACCTGCATGTTGTTCGGCAACTGTTCGCCACTGACAACCTCAACTCGCTTAAACTTCTCCTGCGCGGGGACGTATACCCAATCGCGGTCGTGCAGATGCACGATTGCGGATGCCGGGACAGCCGCGTAGTTCTGCTTCTCCCTGCCGAACAAAGTGGCCGTGCCGAACATGCCCGGCCGCAACATCGCGCCCGGATTGGCCACTTCAATACGGACCTTCGTTGTGCGGATATTCGGATCGAGAATCGCGCCGATGTTGCTGATTGTGCCCTTGAGGACTTTGTCCGGATAGGCGTTCAGCTTGATGTCGGCGGGTTGCCCGACACGCACGTGGGCCATGTCGCTCTCGTAGACGTCACAGACGATCCATACGGTGGTCAGGTCCGAAATCGTGAAGGGGTTTGGAGTAGAGTAGGCTTGCACGGACGCCCCATTCGTCACTTCCTGATCGGTGATGACGCCGGAAACCGGGGCGGTGATATCGACGAGCCCCTTCGGATCATTGGGATCGCTGCCGAGCAGGTGAAGGTGCTCAGTTGCGGTATCGAGGGTGGTCTTGGCGTCGTCCTCGGCGTCTTGCGCGACCTCCAGGTCTCCCTGCGCGATGGCCCCGTGCTCGTACAGCAGCTTCGCGCGATCCAATTGCTTGCGCGCTAGGAGCTCATCGGAGATGGCTTTGCGGTAGGCGTCGAAGCCTCCCGAAATGTCGTCGCTGCGAACCCGCAGCAAGAGCTGGCCCTTCTTTACTGTGTCGCCGAGGCGAGCGCGGATGTCCACAATGCGGCCGGAGGCAAGCGAGATCACCGGAACAGTCCGCGCGATGTCTGGAAATACACTGCCGGTCACGGACAATTGCGACGGGGCCTGGTATTCCGTCGCCGCTACGATCGGATACCGCTCGGGATGTTCGACCGCAAAAAAGGAGACGTCCACACCGGGAATCACCTTGGCTGGTGGCGGCGCTTCTGCGGCAGCAACATCTTTGTCGCTCTTGCAGCCGCTGACAATTACTCCCGCGGCCACTGTCAACGCGAACAGCGGCAATCCAACTCCAAATCCTCTGATCTTCATATGGCTTATTGCACCTTTGGGTCTTCCGCTCGTCTGGGACACGCAACCGCCCTTGATCCTCAGCGGGGTGTACCGAGAACTGGGCAGTTCGGAGTGTGCCGGAGCATTTTCCACATCACCGGGACTGCGAGCAATCCCGGTGACGCTGTTGATGAAGTGCAGTATCGATACTCCGAATCATTCATGGAAAGTTATGAAGGCCGCATGAGAAGTTTCGTAAGAATGAGTGGTGAGTGTTTCTCATTTATGCGGTGAGTCCCACAGGATTTGCCCCGCGCGGCCCTTTGGTTGACTGATCGACGGTCAGGCTAGAACCTGACCTTGATTGCGACGGTTGTGTTGGTTTGATTGGTGCGCAGATCAGGCCACCAGATGGCGCTTGTGCCGGCAGTCGGACCGGCGCAGGCGAATTCCGCAGAACTGAGGCTGCCATAGCCAAAGCCGGAATCACCGCCGCCAGCGCACTGGTAGTGCGCAGCGTTACCGTTGATCCCTCCGGGTGGCGTAATGCCGCCGTGGCCTGTCCAGTAGGGGACATCGGAGTAGCGATAGCCTTCCTCGATTGTGAAGGTGATGAACTGGCTCGGCATGTAATCGAACGTGATGGTTCCATCATGCATCTGCGAGCGGTCACCCGCGTTCTCGGTGAAGTACGGGCTACCAGTGGTCGCAGTGGCGCCGTTGATGGGTGGAAGGAGCGTCAAGTAGCGGCCGGGGTTGTTCATCAGTCCCCCGCCCAGGGTTACAGCATAAAGATCCTTCTTGGCCCAAACACGGAGGTAAGCCATTGTGCCAATGAAGGCCTGCTTGGGTTTGCCATTATGGCTATTGTGGCAATTGACACCGCCGGCATAAGAATCGGCAGTGCCCATCTCTGGTGAGAGTCCCTTGGCGTTGTAGAAGCCGACAGCGGGGCCTCCACCGTATTCGCAGCCTGCATCGCCGGTCAGAGTGAACGCCGCCTTATCAATGAAGTTCTTTGGCTTGTCATAGAACTTGACTTGCGCGCTATAGTCGGCGTGGATACGTGAGCGGCCCGGGAAGCCTGCGTCGTCTTCACCAAGACCATAGTTATTCCACACAAAGTCCAGGTAAGGCGTCGGACGCCACAGAATCTGTCCGCCCAGTCCTGGCTTGCCATTGTAACGAGCGTAGGACTGCCATCCGTTAATGATCCACGGCTCGATTTTGAGCTTCTTTGTTGGAAAGTACTGAATGCGGAGGCCGTTGAAAAACCACGGCGTATTCGACGAAACAAATGAGGGCTGATAGGTCCAGTTATCGAAGTTGTAATAGCTGAAGAGGCCGATATAGGAGACAAAGATGCCGGCATCCACGTTCAAGCCGTGACCAACATCCCAGTGATAGCCGCCCCACGCCTCTGAGACGTATTTGTATGCGCCAGCAAGATCCCACGCACCGCGGTTAGGGCTTGCGTCGTTGCGTGGGGTGGTGGTCGCAAACAAACCGTCCATGGTAAGGATGCGCCCACGGACATTATTGATGCGAATGTCGCCGCCGATGCTGATTTGTTCCAACTGCCATTCGTCGGAGCGGAAACTCTCGGTCGCTCCGCCCATCGTGTCGTCAGAAGGGTGGTTGTAGTCGAGAATGTAGTTTGCGTCGGCGCGAAACTCCGGCGTGAAATACTTGGTGCTCATAGGGCTGTCCACAGCATGTCCATTGCTATTCAGCCAAGTCCAATCACCATCGAATGCTGCGCCCTTGGTGGTGGTCTCTGCGCCAATCTCCGGAGGCGCGGGAGCCGCTGCAGGGGGAGGCGCAACTGCCGCCTGGCCTTGCACAAACGAACCGCTGCCATCGGCCGCCTCGGCAGAGCGCAATGCACTGGCGTCCTTATCCGCATCGGCGGCTTCGTCTGCCCCGCTGCGTGTCTTCAGCTCGGCTTCAAGCTGAGCAATCCGCGCCTTCATCTCAACGAGTTCTTTGATTACTGCTTCGTTGCTGAGCGGCACGGCAACGGAAGCAGCGGGATTGGTCGCGGCAGTAGCTGCGACAGGAGTTGGGGCCGCGATCCCGGCAGCGTGCGGATCTACAGGCTGGCCGTTCTCTGCAGACGCAAGCAATTCCTCTGAAGCTATCGCTTGCGGCGCCGAGCTTGTGCGCGTTGAGACGCCGCCTTTGTTGGGGCCAGGAGCTGGACTTTGGGCATGACAGGGAAGCTGCAAAGCCATGCTGCAGATTGCGGAACTTATTACAATGGCCGTCCTGAAGTTCTTCTTCATCGGGTTATGACCTCCGCGACGCTTGTCGTCGCCGGGCTAAGAAGCGTTGGCTCTCAATGAGGAATGGCTAAGTTACTGGTTCCGCCTCCCCCATCCCAAGTCTTATGCGAAGCGACATAAAGAAGCCGCAAGGAAGATACAGTTATTTCAGTAAGATCAACGAGCACGTCGCCCCACGAAGCACAGCTTTCCCCTAACCGCTAACTCAGTGCGAGAGAGTAGTCATTACTTCGCAAAAATCATCAATTATTCTCCAAGTATTCTTGGATAGGCATGAGGGGCGCATGAAGAGTCTGACAAAAACGTATAGTTAATGTTCTCGATCTTTCGCCAGCATTCACATTTAGCGAAAGCGCGCTCTCAAAACCTATGGAAGTCCGACCAGCACGGGTTGAATCGTCGAGCAATGCATTTGTCCTCACTACAGGAAGTACGAAGACTCTGGACATGGCAGTCCGTCCAAATTGAATTTTTTTCGACAACACGAACGGGTTCGCGCAGCGGAGGGGCAGATGCTTTGTTCACTGGCGCGGAGCAATTCTTTTGTAGACATTAAAGTGGAGACCATAAAGATCATATAAATGCTGTGAAGATAGTTATGAGCGCAATATGAGTTTCACATAAGTAAGTCGTAAAGATAGATATGCTCGCATATCTTATGCATGTAATCAGATGCCTGGTGTAAGTCTATATTTCTCAGGGACGCCTTCGTGACTTTCGATTTCTTTATGTGATCTTTGTTACAAGAGTCTTAGTATTCGGGTTACCAATTCAGTCCGCATTGCGGCTCTGATGGGGATTTAGATCGGGGTGAGCCCTGTGAGAATTGTTGCCGCCCTTCAAACTGGAACATTCACCAAACATCTAATCCTAGGAGAATGCGCATGACAGATTACAAGGCACCTGAGATGCAAGCTACCCTTGGCCTTACCGGTCTGACCAGCAACGCAATGGCTCTTATCGCCCCCGGCGCCTTTCTTTGGCTCACGTTTTACATCCAGGCCACCGAGGGCACCACATCGCCCGCCATGTGGTTTGGCATTGTCCTCGCTTTGCTGCTCTGCCTGGCTACCGCGGTTGCTTATGCCGAGATTTCTAAGCTCTACCCTGGCACCGGCTCCAGCTACTACTACGCCGAGCAGGCACTCCTATCTCAAGAGAAGATGTTCAAGTACGCCCGCATCGCCAAGTTCATCGTCGGGTGGGGCTCTCACCTTTACTATTGGGTCTATCCCGGCGTGATGGTGGCCACCACGGGCATCTTCGTCGGCTATGTCATCGGCTTTCTCTATCCCAACTTTCTCAGCGGCTCCAATCCAGGCCCGGTCTTCATGGCGCTGGTGGCGATTGTCTTCGCGTTCTTCGTCGCCTGGATCGCCGCCAAGGGTGCTGGCGTTTCGACCGCCGTCAACCTCGCTATTAATGTGATCCAGATTTCCGCGCTGCTCGTGTTCAGCGTGCTGGCGCTCGGCTACCGCTCAAGCCATCCAGCAGGCGCGGCCGCTTTCCAGTACGACTCGCAGACGCTGGCAACCTATGACTATCAGTTCGCTGCAGCCAAGGATGGCTCTATCGTCCGCGATGCCAACGGCAGCCCTCTGCCCTTGCTCGACGCCACTGGCAAAAAAGTCCCCTTCACCATCGACTATCCCGAAAAGGATTCCTCCGGCAACTTCTTGAGTCACAAAACGGCCGCTTCCGTAGTTTCGCCGCACCAGTTGAGCTTTATCTTCATTCAGGCAACCGTTGCCATTTTGATCCTGGTCGGCTTTGAGTCGGTCACTTCGATGGGAGGCGAGGCCAAAAATCCAACCAAGCACATTCCCATTGCTGTCATCGCTTCGCTTTTAATTCAGGGTGTGTTCTGCTACCTCATCGAGTACTTCGCGGCCAACTACTTTCTCAACTCCGGCTATACCATGCAGAGCGCCGCGAATTCTGCGGCTCCGATCGGCGACATGATGATCATCGTTGGCGACGCGCTGCTTGGTCACGGCAACGGCCACTACTTCATGCTCGCTGAAGCCTTCACCGTCTTCATTGCGCTCATCGGCACCACGTTGAGCTGCATGAATACCGGCGCTCGCGTTACCTACGCTATGGGCAAGGACGATGAGGCCCCCGGGCACTTCGGCGTTCTTCATGCCGGTTCTCTGTCTCCGCGGCGCGCCATCTGGACGCTCGCCATCATCTCTGCGGTGATCGGTGTTGTAGCGGTTTCATTGGTATTCGCGGACGGAAGTGCTCCAACAGATGCGACCATCGCCGCTCTGCCTCACGGCATCTTCTCCAGGTTCGGTTACTCCACGCACGACATGATGGCTTCCTTGCCCAACTCTCTGCTCGCCATCACCCTGACCTCCAACTTCGGTACATTCATCCTCTACGCGCTCAGTTGCTTTCTATGCATCGTTGCTTTTCACGGGCGCCCCGACTACAACGTGGTCCGCCACCTGCTCATCCCCGGTTTTGGCCTGTTAGCCAACCTGGCTTGCATGACTGCCTACCTGATTGTTCCCTTCCTCGGCTACGGTACATGGAAAGAGCCATACCTAGCCTTGGGCATCTCCGCCCTTTGGGCCATTTATGGAGGCATCTATTTCCTTCGCGCCTCCAAGTCTAAAGGCAAAGCGATCCTTCTCGAATCGAAATAACAACTCAGAGCCACCGCCGCCCAACCGATCTCGGTGGGTGGCATCTCTCTTAGAACTGTTCATGGGGCAATGAGGCAGATATCTATTCAACGGCATTTGCGACGGGATGCCTAAGGAGTTTGCGAGACTCTTTAGTGCTGCAATGCGGAAGAAGCTTGAGATGTTGGCATGCACGTTGGACGACCAGTTGGAATAGGCAATCTGGCTTCGAGCGAGGAATGGAAGAACGCGAGCGACATACTGGACGGGATTGGAGAATCGAATGCGGCGAACAAATTTTGCATACGCGCTTCTTGCGCTAACTTCGGTCGGACTTTTGGCGGAGGATACGGCTTCCTCCGGCGGGAAATATCATCAGGTGCCCGATGAAGGAGGGATCTACTATGCGGGTCCTCAGGTCACGCAACCCAAGCTAGTTCGGACATTCTCTGTGCCGTACCCGGCCGAAGAATCAAAGAGCGAGGTGCAGGGCATGACTGTCCTGGCCATGGCGATCAACACTAACGGGATGCCTGAACACATTCAAGTACTGCACAAGCACGGTGAGCCATTCGATCAAGCAGCGATTGCGGCTGTGGAGCATTCTACGTTTGAGCCGGGCCTGTTTGGTGATAAGCCAGTGCCTGTGTGGATCGATGTGCGGGTTGTTTTCTACCCTAACCGAAGCGCGGCGGTTCCGCAGGTCTTGATTGCAGAGAGAGATTTGCCTCCACCGGATGAATCGCACCTGGTAGACAAGCATCACAACCCTTTGTCGTATACGCCGCCATTCGCAATTCACACGGTGGACGCAGACTTCGCAGACCCGTTTGTAGCGCATCCTTATGTGCAGATGGCGGTTGTCTCGGTTCTGGTGGGCGAAGACGGTTTGCCCAAAGACATTAGGGTGAAACGAGGTCTCGGGTTCGGGTTGGACAAGAAGGCTGAAGCGGCGGTGTGGCAATACAGGTTTCTGCCCGCCACCAAGAAAGGCCGACCCGTTGCCGCCATGAGGGATGTGATGGTCAGTTTCTCTGTGTTTTGATTCCTCAGTTAGCAGAAGGCGGACTCGCACCTTAAAGGGAATTGAACAATGCAGTTGTCGGGCGGCACTCAAATCGGAGCCCAATGGATTCTCATGACAACGTTCGCGGCCAGCTTCTATGGCATTGGCAACATCTGGATGACGCAGTTTGGCTGGCGCCTGTGGCCATATGTTGCTCCCGATGACTTCGGTGCATACCACAGCGCATGGTGGGCGATGATCAAGCCGGTCGTTTTCCCCGTAGCGGCGATCTCCGTGTTGGGGTCTATCGCATTGATCTGGTGGAGACCCGAAGGCGTTACGGCCGCACCTGTTTGGCTGAACATTACCCTGCACGTGGCGACCTATACGTTGACGGCCGCCTTCTGGGCACGCTGGCAAGCACAAACCCACTACGCGAGGCTGCCGAACGGGTCGCTCGACCCCACGCATGTACGCGCCATGAGCACCCACTGGATACGCGCGACGTTGATTACTTTGAACGGAGTGGCTGTGTTCTGGATGGTGATCCAGCACTTGTCAAGCAAAACGGGAAAACTGACGTAAGCGTCGCCTTGCGGGGAACAACAGGTTCTGTGCCAGCGAGAGAGTCGGTGTCACTTGTTGATAACTGGACATAGCGCAATCTGAGGCCAATTCCCGGCCAAGTAAATGTCAGAGATGAAGTGGTAACGGAACCGTAATTTTGAGAGACACATTTTGCTCAATCAACTCCGTGCATATTATTGCCGCTCGGTCTGCAAACCACCCTCGGGCACCAGAACCACTTCGCATCCGGCAGTCTGGGAGCAACTCACGACCGCGCTTCTCAGCAGATGCGCCTTTGAGCCCGCCGGCACCAACTCGGGGAACTTCATCTTTTTGATCGAATCACTGATCCCCTCAATCTTATGGTCACCCGACATCTGTTGTGACTCAATCACTCCCTCGGCCGTCAACTCGATGCGAAAGGTTCCCCATCCATTCATACCAGCGATGCGTCCGAGCTTGTAGGTGCGCAAAGCCTGCAACACTTCCGTTCCATTCTTCGGCCCAGGTTTAGCCCCGGCTGCTTCGAGACGGGTAAAGGCCGCCCGGATGTGATTACGTGTATCGGGAGGCGTGTCTTTATTGACCGCCGCGTCCGCTAGCCGGTACGCCGCACAAGCCTCATCCTTCTTTTGCATCGCCTCGTAAATCTCGCCTAAGTGATCGCCGACCTCAGCCCGAAGGTCGTCGCGCCACGCCGCGACAATCAAGGTCTTGGCGTCTTCGAGCTTGCCTTCCTTATAGAGAATCCACCCCAGCGTGTCCCACGACGCAATCAGCAGATTGGCCGACTGAAATGCCTGGATGTTCGCCTCCGTTGCGCTGATGCCTGCGCTCTTCTCTTCGAGCATGTCGACAGACTTGCGTGACATTGTCTCTGCATAGGCCAGATCATGGCCTGTCTCGCCGAGCATATATGCCGCGTCGTTCATCGTGCCCGGATCGGTTGCATCCTCAAGCACGCTCTTCGCTGCACCCGCTGCCTCATCGGTTCTGTGCAGTCGAAGCAGGGTATCGGCAAGTTGTAGCCGCACATTGTTGTCATCGGGGTGAAGGTCGGCGGCAGCCTGCAGAGTCTTCAGGGCGCCGTTGTTCTCCTCTGCCTGCAGTTGCAATTGGGCCAGAAACAGTGAAAGGGGTAATTCGTCAGGATGCTGAGCCAGATACTCCTTAAGAGTTCGTTGAGCCGCCGACGTGTCGCCGCTCGTCCTCTCTGCCTCCGCCAGCGCTCCCGCAGTCCTGGGGTTGCCAGGATGCTTTTTCATCTCGGTTTGAAAATCGCCGATGGCTTCTACATAGTTGCGCTGCATCTCGGCTATTGAGCCGAGTATCGCCCAAAGGAACTCCTGATCGGGATTCTTCTGTTTCACAGCCTCCAGTGAGGCCTTTGCGTCTGCGTAGTCTCCGGCTTGCAGCTGCTCCCGGGCCTTGACCATGAGTTCCTGTGCAGAAGCATTGTCCGCGACCGATGCACCGGCTGGGGCGCGTTCTACGAGCTTGGGTTCGCTCTTCGGAGCCTCCGACTGCAGCTCAATGGTGATTGTCTTATCATCCTTTTGAATCACCTTCGACGGTCCAGAGCCAACCGCCTTGACGCCTTCGACCACTAAAGTCTTGGTTGGCGCAATCAGCTGAATCCACGATTCACCCTCGAGGCTGATGTCCTTGGTGAACTTCTGGTAGCTCTTCCAGTCCTCTTTCGCCACCGATCCTTTGAGAATAGTGATCGTACGTTCTGCCGTGATCTCCTTCCCATCAAATCGATAGGTCTTATCAAACGTTGCAAACTCCGTCTTTACGTGGATGGGATCCGGCAGATCCGTGCCAAATCGCTCCGGCAGCCGCAAGCGCGAGATTGCGATCATCTGCCTTGGAGCGCCCAGATCAATGTCCTCTGTCGGAGCCTTGCTGTCGCTCGATAGCTCAGGGAATTCGAGCGCCGGAAACAGCGGCACGATCCGCCGGCTGTCCCAGTCTCCATACGGGTGACGCTGGTAATCGTATGTCATGGCGATCGGCGTCGAAAGGTCATCCACGTTCTTGAACTCAGAATTGCTCGTCGTCCCGCCGAACCCTCTCATCGACGAGATGTATTGCGAGGCCTGATCCCACTCTGCGGGCGCAACCCTTTGCGCCAAGCCGCGCACCAGAATCTCTGCGTCGTCGCGGATCATAGCGGACATCTTTGAGGTCATCTTTCCTTCCCCATCGAGTGTCCCATTTGCTTCGAACCGCTCGATGAGCGGGTAGGGCGGATTGGCCGGCGTGGCGACGAGGGCTGCCGCTGCGGTGGGCGGCACTACGAGTGCCTTCTGATCACGAATGACTGCCAGCAGGTACCCGAACGGCCCAACCCCCGGCGTACTGTCGAGCCAGATCCGGCCGCTCGGAAGGTCTACTGTCGTAATCACGTGATTGAAGAATGCCGGCGAAGGCACCTCAGGTACCGGGGCTATCGCGGCTCCTATCAGCGCCGGTGCAGTTTGAAATCCGCTTGCCTGCAGCAACGCCTCAAGAGCGGTGTCCTTGTCCTTGCAATCCCCGTACTGATTCTCCAGAACCTCCGAAGCCATGTGCGGCTGATACCGGCCTACGCCAAAATCAATTCCGACGTAACGGATTTTTGATGAAACAAACTCATAGATTTCGCGGACCTGCTCTTCGGGAGTCTTCGCATTGCGCGTGATCTCGCGCGCCCTTGCCCGGAGCGCATCGGTCGGCTGAGCCTTAGACAGAGCCAACGTACGGTACCAATCTCCCACTTCCGCCCAGCTGTGAAATGTCGTCCAGGCAATCGATGGAATCTTTCGGCCCTTGGCATCTTCGTCGGGGTCCTTTGGAGCATCAGGCTTCGCACTGTCATCCCCAGTCGCCTTTGGCGCCGGGATCAGCTGCGGTACGTTCCAGCTATACGTGCGAGCTGAATCCGTCTCTGTAATCGTCGGCTTGTGGTTCGGGCTCCAGACCTGAACGTATTTGTCTTTGGGGACCTCGAGATTCACGATCTCGGCCAGCACCACCACCGTCCCCGGAGCCGAAAGATGCGTTGCTCCCCAAAACTCTCCCGGAGCCTCAGGCTTATCGATCGTGATGCGGAATTCATACTCCAACGTGTCTCCCACCGAAAGGGATCGCACCGCGATGTGTTTCTGTTTTAGATCGCTATAGAGCGGTGCTTCCCGAGTCACCTCGGCAGACATGTCCATTGCTGTATCTGGCGGCGTGTCCACTGTTGTTCCATCCGGTTTGTGCACGCGGACCAAGGTGACGTGGGCCGTCTCGTTTGCCGACGCATACCCCATGGCAAGCACACCAAACTGTTGTGCGGCACCCTGGGACTGGATGCGGAGCAGAACGTGAACCACCCTCTCGCCGGTCCCGTCGGCATGCATCCGGTAGGTGGTCTCTGACCGGTCGAAGACCAGGGATTCATTGCGATACTGATTCTTTGTTGCAGGCGCTGAACCCTGCGACTGCGCAAAACTGAAGGAAAATGACAGAACGAGAGCGGATATAAAGACGAGAGAACGCATACCCTGAATGGACACCGCGAGATCCCTTCGACGGCGCCTCCCAGGAAAGGCTCTACGCTTCTTCGATACTCCAAGATCGGATTTCATTTTCTTGCTCCCTTCCCTCAGTTTCAGAGCCTCTCACAATCGTTTCTGAGAGGCAACGAATTCTAGGATATTTCGCGCTGGCTTTTGCAACAGCGTGATCGACATCACGCGTACCGAT